>ENA-OWOZ01000811-OWOZ01000811.1-bioreactor-metagenome-genome-assembly--contig:-NODE-811-length-34673-cov-4.777142_pt1 | contig 34673 bp, 30 predicted proteins | sample MGYA00238140_ERZ651804 | MGnify/ENA primary metagenome ERZ651804 (study PRJEB26910, sample SAMN07631232) | bioreactor metagenome | isolation source: Switchgrass digestor | place: USA: Dartmouth... | reverse complement strand
CTAGAGAACCGCCGTGTACCGAACGGTACGCACGGTGGTGTGAGAGGTCGGCGGTTAGTCACCGCCTCCTACTCGATATTCGTTTATAATTTGTAAATTCTTAAAATCAAAGTAATTATGAGCAAAAATGTTTAAGTATAAAAAGACATATACCCAAAGTCCAGAGATAAAAAGCAAAAATAGAAAAATTATAAAATAAGAAGAAAAAGATTAATCCTAAGACTATGGATATTAATGCAGCTAATGAAAGCTTGTTTTGATGACTATAAACACAAAAATCGTTGCTAGGTTTAAAAGGTTCATAGGGTAATTGTTTTATGTATGGCATGTCATTTGTTTTTGTAATAGCAGGTATATAACCGGATAGTCCCCGAGCATAGATTTCCATCCATATGTTATCAAAGGAAGCTGTATTATTTGAAGAGTCACTTTCAGAAAGATATTTTATTTTATTTTCAGTAAAATGACAATTGGAGTTTGGGTTATAATATATAATTTTAGAATTAATATTGCTAAACTGGGAATTAGAACTTATATTTACACTAGTGGGAAAATTGCAAAAAACTAATCCTTTAACGTATATGCGATCCCCTTTTTTTAAGTAAATGGTTTTAAAAACACCTTTTCTGGGAGATGCAATATACATGAAAGTGTTTTCGCCTAGTGTAGTTGAATAGGGTGCAAATTTGCTCGGACAAATAGATGAATTGGCGTCAATATAACAACGAAATCCATGTTTATCATAGATTTTCAACCACCATCGGCCTTTGTTAAATATCTTTGATATTAAATAAATTTTATCCGACCGTTTTAAACATACCTTAATTTCAGAACTGGAATCAGGTTTTTCATAGCAGTATAAATTGTTCTCCATTACGTAGAAATAGTTATCAAGGTCTATAAGTTTAGTTTTGCTGCTAATAAATCCAATAAAAAAATTATCTTCAAGGACTTCAATCCATTGATGAGTGCCTTCCCAAGACGAATATCCAAGTTCAACTATTCCACCATCTCTTATTTTCTTCACAACGGCATAAGAAAAACCTTTCCCACTATATACGTAAGTACCGCCAATGACCATCTTCTTCATTATACATAATACCCCACAAACTTTGGTAAACTTCTAATATTTTACCATAATTTTAAATGGGTGTATATATGTACACTATAATTGACAATAAGATAGATAAAAATAAAAGCAAAATTGCAGTTTGGATTATTGCTATGTATGTGAATAATTGCTATATAACTTAAATAGGCTCCTATAGTCCGGGTTTGTAGATGAATCTAGCAAATATGCCGATACATTTGAACCGGGTTTTCTGTGATTATTTAATATGTAGATTATGTTATCGGCAGTAATTATTCCTACTCCATGGCCATAGTAATAATTGTTTCCCAAATCAATAGCATTTTCGCCTTGCCATTCGGGAGTTAATGGGTCTACATCGGGATTTTTAAAGTATCTGCAATCAGCCGGGAAAGTATCCGGTGGTTTCCGATCGGTACTTACTCTAAGTTTTCCACTAAGATTTTGCCAATCCATCAGGTAGATATCAGTAAATAACCGGTTGAAAAGTTCAGAACCGAAAGTATCCAGCACAGCTTTATAATAAACTATGACAATTGCAGTAGCGCATTCGGTGGCGTATAACCGACCGTTGTTATAAATGTCGTTAATAGCCCGGGCTGGCTGTACGCTGCCTTTTAATAAAAAACCGCCCTCCGGGGTACGTCTCCAATAATACCCGTTACATTCCGATTCTTTAAAAGTTCTAAAGCGTATTCGACTTCTATATAGCATTTTAGAAGCATTAATAATATTTTTTCTCATATCAAGAATGAAGTAAAGTTCCTGGGGTGAGGAGAATCTATAAGTATAACTGCTTTTATTCATTATATTTATGATTTTCAATTTGATTTCATCATTATTGATGCTGGGTATGAGGGTGTCAACATCAACAATGTTACCGGATATTGTCAGCATATTGTACCTCCTAACTTGGCAGCTGAAATTCTGAGTTGTTCACTTACTGGATAGCGAATCCAGCTGTTCCACCAATAAATGTTTTGGTTGTGCAATATGAAGGAGTAATTGGAAAGCAGTATTTGACTGTTTTTATCTAAAGTATTAAATATATTTAGCTGACGTTTTTCATTTTCAGATAAAGCACTTTCGATATTTCCATCCAAAGAAACTTTCTTAAAAAGATATTTAGCACCCAAAGAGACTTCAAAAGGAGACGGGTCAGGCATTTGCTGGAAACTTTCCCCGGTGTAATATAAAAAAGGAAGATTATCTTTAAGCCAATAGCATACACTTCTATATAATAATTCTTTTGGCAGATTGCTGCTTTTTACTACAGGAATAAATTTGAGAAGCTCTTTAGTTAACTCAACTTCTTTTTCATCTTCCGAATTTAAACTTTCCGCCAGCATTAAAATGCAGTTGGGATCACGGCATTCAAAAAATGCCCATACCAGGTCATGGATAAATAAACCTTGTTTATAGCGATTATAAATAATCTCTTTAATGACAGGGAGCATTGAATAGTCTTTGTATTCCCTGACCAGTATTATTGCACAGCTATCCAGTATATCAATATATTCTCCTCTTGATATATCATCATCTTTGCCGGTTTGAAGTATCCATTTAAGCATTTCCCGTACGTCAATATTTTTGGTGATTTCACTAAAACCGGAAAAGCTTTTAGAGCGAATACCTTTTATTACTTCTATAGCCTCTTTATTTCTTGAGTTTAAGTATCTTGATAAGGAAGGTTTGCTAATCTGCGGCAAGAGTATAAAGAGTGCCGGAAAGCTAAGGTTGTCTTCATTTATTAACTTTATGGCTTTGGCAGTATTTCTTATAAGCAGATTGCGGAAATAGTAAGACAGGCTGCTATTTCCTCGATCAGCTCGTATCTTGTCTAAAGCACTTAGAGAAGTTAATTCGGACATAAATAACCTCAAAACTCAAAGTTTTGCTATTAATATTAATATGCACATTAAAGAGTAAACGGAACCTGATTTGGGATTTTAATTGAAAGAATAGATGTTTTTAGAAAAGCACTAAAAAAGTATAAATTAGCACAAAAGAGAAAAGGCCTTACAATAGAAAATTATCCTATTGTAAGGCAATAAATTTTTTTATAGCAAATTTATTTATTATCACCTAATATTCTTGCTATTTCTGCAACGTCTTTATCTCCACGTCCTGAGAGACAAATAACTACAATTTTATCCTTATCAAGTGTACTTGCAAGCTTCATTCCATAAGAAACAGCATGTGAACTTTCAATTGCAGGGATAATAGCTTCTACTTTTGATAGTTTTAAAAAGGCATCAATTGCTTCTTTATCTGTAACAGTGACATATTGGGCTCTACCACTATCTTTATAGAAGGAATGTTCAGGACCTACACCGGGATAATCAAGTCCTGCAGCTATTGAATATACAGGAAGCGGTTCTCCCTTGTCATCTTGTAATAAATAACATTTAAAACCGTGGATTATTCCAGGAGTTCCGGCAGTCAATGTTGCGGCATGGTCCGGTGTGTCAAGGCCTTTACCAGCAGGTTCTACACCAACCATTTTAACATCCTTATCATCATAGAACGGAGCAAACATTCCTATAGCATTACTTCCGCCGCCTACACAAGCAACAACGTAATCGGGTAATCTGCCTTCAAGTTCCATGATTTGCTGTTTGGTTTCTCTACCTATGACCGATTGGAAATGTTTAACTATTTCAGGATACGGATCCGGTCCTACAGCAGAGCCTAACATATAAAAGGTATTTTCATAGTTTTCAGCCAAATCATTTAAAGCTGCATCAACAGCATCTTTAAGTGTACGTGTTCCGGATTTTACAGGAACAACTTTTGCACCTAAAAGTTCCATTCTAAATACATTCAATGCCTGCCTTCTGGTATCTTCTTCACCCATGTATACTATACATTCCATATTAAATAGCGCACAGGCAGTTGCAGTAGCTACACCATGTTGTCCGGCGCCAGTCTCAGCAATAATTCTTTTTTTGCCGAGTCGTTTGGCAAGGAGGGCTTGTCCAAGGGTATTGTTAATTTTATGGGCCCCCATATGGTTTAAGTCTTCTCTCTTTAAGTAGATTTTTGCTCCACCAATCTCTTCTGTAAGTCTTTGGGCGAAATATAGAGGGTTTGGTCTTCCGACAAAGTATTTGAAATAGTAATCAAGTTCCTTATTAAATTCAGGATCATCCTTATACTGATAGAATGCTTCTTTGACCTCATCCAGTATCTTTACTAATTTTTCGGGTACAAAACGACCTCCGTACTCACCAAAAAAACCTTTGCTATCCGGTAAACTCATAGTACTCTTCTCCTCTCATCTAAAAAATATATAGCTATGTAATAAAATAGCCCTTGTTTTGTCGAAAAAATTTGATTATATTTAGCAAATTTTTTCAAAGACATATAAAGTGAAAACATTCTTAACATAATTATACTCTAAAATTAAATTTTATTAAAGATTAAAGTTAACGATAAATCAATTATTTCTACTTTCATTTTTATGAAATTAAATATTAATAGATTAACTTGAGTATATATGATATATTATTAAAGACTATTAGTTTGATGATAAATTTTAACTTTGGAAATACTGTTTCAAAAATTTAGTGTTTTATGATAAAATAATTTATGTTTATGTTGTTGTCATGTTGTTGCATAAACAACATGACAAAAGGCTATGAAATTACTTAGAAAGATAAAGGAGGCTTTAATGGGTAATTTAATTAAAAAGAGCGTTTTTATTGCTCTAGTGATTATGGTATTTCTAAGTACAGTATTTTATTGTGAGGCTAGTACATTAACAGAACAGATATTTGTGACCGTTAAAGTAAATGAACAGTGCATTAAGATGGACACCCAGCCCTACATAAAGAATGGAAGAGTATATGTTGCGATACGTTTTGTGGCAGAAGCTTTGGGAGCTAAAGTAGATTGGATTGAAGATCAAAACAAGGTTATAATTAGTAAAAATGAAGATGAAGAAGCAGAAGATTTAAATGAAACAGTTACTGATTCGGTTTATGCGGATGAGAAGGAAACGATACAGCTGGTAATTGGAAGCAATGAGTTGATTGCTTATGGTGAAAAGAAACAGATGGATGCTGTGCCCGAAATAGTAAATGGCCGGGCAATGGTACCAATAAGGTTCGTTTCTGAAAATCTCGATTGCGATGTAAAATGGGACGAATTAACCTATTCGGTGCTTATAAAAAAAGAAGGTATTACAGTTCCTGAAGAATTAATTGAGAATCGATGGTATACCGATGAAGATTTAATATGGCTTGCCCGTTTAGTACACGTAGAAGTAAAGGGCTTATCGATTAACGGTAAAGTTGCTGTTGCAAATGTGGTATTAAATAGGGTAAAAAGTCCGGGTTTTCCAAATACAATATATGATGTGATTTTTGCTGACGGGCAATTTCCGCCGGTAAAAAAAGCGGGCTTTAAAGAACTGGTACCTTCAAGGGATTGTATTATTGCAGCTAAGATGGCTTTACACGGTATAAACAATGTTGGAGACAGTTTATTTTTTAATAATGTTCCTTTTAAAAGCAAAAATGTAGTCCTTTATAAAAGAATAGACGGCGAATATTTCTATTGTAAAAAATGAATCTAAAAGGTTTCTATATATGGTATCATGATAAAGTTTATAAAAAAAATCATCAAAAGTACAGTAAAATTTCATAATAAATACATGAAATCTTCACAAAATAATCACAAAATAATCACAAAAAATAAAGTATATTAATAATACGGCAAACTTTTTCGAAAAGGGCCTGTCTTAATGATTAATTGTATATCAATTAATTGTAAGACAGGCTTTTTTCTGTTATTACACCACTTTTATTGAATTACTTCGTTCTAAAGCTTTTTATTCCATTTTGAAAAATTAAAAGAGCATATACTAAAAGATTATAGCGGTTATTTAAGTTTGATGGGGACAAACTATATATATAGGGGTGTAAATTTATTTTATTTTGTGTATAATATATAAATGCGAATGATTTGCATTTGCATAATTTATGTGGAGGATAGGCTATGAAGTTATTTAGAATTTTACCGATAATATTAGCAGCAATGCTGGTTTTGACTTCCTGCAGCAAAAACGGTTCGGAAAATGAGATTATTTCTACAGAAAAAAGTGATATTACCATAGTTACATCTTTTTATCCTATGTATATTTTTACAAAAAATATAGCAAAGGATATTGATGGAATAAAAGTAATCAATATGGCAGAGCCTAAAACAGGATGTCTTCATGATTATCAGATGACACCGGCAGATATGAAAAAAGTTGAACGAGCTGACATTATGGTTATTAATGGAGCTGGCTTAGAGAGTTTTATTGAAAAAATTATAAAAGAAAGGCCGCAGCTTAAGATAATTGAAGCCACCGAAGGTGTTGAACTGTTAGAAGACGAGAATTTTCACGAAAGTGAAAATGGCGAAGAGGATGAACATGAGGAAGAAAGTAAACATGGTCATCATGACCATAATGTAAATGCCCATGTGTGGGTAAGTATATCGGGAGCGATAGCAGAAGTAAAAAATATAGCGGAACAGCTAGCAGCTATAGACCCCGATAATGCCGAAAAGTATAGAAGTAATACCGAAGAGTATGTAAAGAAGCTGGAAACTCAAAGGGACAAAATGCTTAATGCACTTAAAGATATCGAAAATAGGAACATTGTTACCTTCCATGAGGCCTTTCCATACTTTGCAAAAGAGTTTGATTTAAATGTAGTTGAAGTAATTGAGACTGAGGAAGGAAGTACACCTAGTGCAGGGGAATTGGCCGATAAGATAAAAAGGATAAAAGAATCCAATGTAAAGGCTCTTTTTACTGATCCTGAGAATGTAGGAAATATAGTGCAGACCGTTTCAAGGGAAACAGGAATTAAAGTATACGAATTGGATCCGGTAGTAACCGGTCCTGAAGAACCGGATTTGGATGCTTATATAAAAGCTATGGATCAAAATTTAAATGTATTGTTAGAGGCGTTGAAATGATGGGAGAAAAACATACTGCATGCTGTCAGAATAGTTGTCAAGGTTTATGTTGTACAAAGATTGAGAATTTCGGGGTAACCTTTGGAAAAACGCAGGTATTAAAAGATGTTAATCTACATATACACTGTGGAGAGCTTACTGCTTTAATTGGCCCCAATGGCGCGGGGAAGAGTACTCTCTTAAAGTCTATTTTAGGAGAGGTAAAACACGCCGGTGAGCTTAAGTTTATGGATGCAAAGGGAGAAAAACATGATAAACCTCTAATAGGGTATGTTCCACAGCATTTGAGCTTTGATACCGGCTCTCCGGTAAGTGTATTTGATTTGTTTATGTCAAGTCTTGTTAAAACACCTTCGTGGTTGTATAAACCAAAAGGGATAAGAAGAAAAGTGGAGGAATGTCTTGCCAAGGTTAAAGCAGATTATTTGATAGACCGGCGTTTAGGGGCTCTATCGGGAGGCGAACTTCAGAGAGTCCTCCTTGCCCTTGCCTTAGAACCGGTTCCGCATCTTTTACTTTTAGACGAGCCGGTGTCCGGTATTGACCAGAATGGTTTGGAGATGTTTTACAATACCTTGATGGAACTTAAGGAAAACTATGACCTTTCCATAATATTGGTTTCCCATGATCTTGATTTGGTTTTGAAATATGCCGATAGGGTTGTGCTGGTAAAAGGAACGGTTTTAGCTAGTGGGACTCCTTCAGAAATGTCTAAAAATGAAATATTGTTAAAAACTTTCGGAATGTCATGGTTTAAAGATCATAACAATAAAAATAAGGGGGATAGCAATCAATGATAAATTTTTGGTATTCTCTTATAGATGCTATCTTGCCTTTTCAATGGGCAGAGCTTGAGTTTATGAAGAATGCACTGCTGGCAGTACTTCTGGTTTCCACCGTTTTTGGAATACTGGGAACCATGATAGTAAACAACAAGATGGCTTTTTTTTCTGATGCTTTGGGGCACGGTGCCTTTACCGGAGTTGCGTTAGGAAGTATAATGGGCATTTTTAAACCCATTCATGGAGCAATAGTTTTTTCTATAGCTTTTTCTATTTTAATAACTATTGTTAAGAATAGGAGTAAAACCTCCACAGATACTATTATAGGTGTGTTTTCTTCTATAGCCATATCTGCAGGACTAGTGCTTTTGTCCATCGGAGGAAAAAATATAAACAAGTATTCCAACTATCTTTATGGCGATTTACTAAGTATTACACCCTCGGATTTAGTTATGCTGCTAATAGCTTTTGTTGGAGTGCTTTTATTATGGCTGCTGTTATTTAATAAAATGCTTCTTATCAGCGTAAATCAATCTTTGGCAAGAAGCAGGGGAATTAACACCCTTCTCATTGAAACCATTTTTACATCAGCTATTGCGATAATTGTAACTGTAGGAATTCAGTGGGTAGGGCTGCTTTTGATAAATTCAATGTTAGTGCTTCCGGCAGCCGCTGCAAGAAATGTAAGCTTTAATGTAAGGCAGTACCATTTGTTATCGGTGGTTTTTGCTCTTTTTTCAGGCATATCGGGGCTTATTCTTTCTTATTATTGGAATTCAACTACAGGAGCAACTATAGTTCTTATTTCAGCAGGTATATATTTCTTAACGCTTGCGCTCAAGAATAAAGTCGGATAATATTTATTTGAAGGTTCATTTGAAGTTCATATTTTTTGTCGAGGGTGGTTATTGTGAAATTAGGATCCGGTTCGAAGTTTTTGTTTTTTTGCACGTTTTTTTTATCAATATTTGCTTTTGACTGTTGTAAAGATTATGTGACAGTTCAGGCTGCTTCTCAAACTTCTAATATTACAGTTGTTGTGGATTGGGAGGAATTGAAGTCCGATGTTCCGCCGCAAATAATTAAAGACAGGACAATGGTGCCGTTAAGAGCTATCTTTGAGGCTCTTGATGCGCAGGTTGAATGGGATGGAACAACCAGGACGGTAACCGGACGCCGGAATGATACCGTTGTAAGCTTAGTGGTAGACAGTAAAATTGCCACTTTGAACGGTAAAAAGATAGAACTGGATGTGCCTGCCGTTATAGTATCCGGGAGAACTCTGGTTCCTTTAAGATTTGTTTCTGAAAGCTTGGGGGCAAAGGTAACTTGGGATGCGAAATTACGAAAAGTTGAAATATTGACCCAAGATGTAGTTCAAATTCCCGACAATAACTTTGAAAAAGTAATTAGACGAAATATAAAAAAATATACGGGGAACTTATATACCAGCGATTTAAAGGGAATTAAAGTTTTGGAAGGAAGAGAAGCTGGCATTTCCAATATTGAAGGCATACAATATATGAAAAATGTTACCCAAATTTATTTGGAAAAAAATGATATAAGTGATATAAGTTTATTATCGGGATTAAATGAATTGAAAGTACTTAGTCTTAACGAAAATAGAATTACAGATATTAGCCCTCTTTCTACATTAAAAAATCTTAAAATAATATATATACATACCAATCTTGTAAGAGATTTGAGCCCCTTAGCCAATTTAACTAATTTGGAGGAATTGTATTTAGGGGGAAATTACATAAAAGACATAGGGCCTTTATCTTCGCTTTTAAATCTCAAAACTCTATTTCTTGGAGATAACCAAATTACAGATATAACTCCTTTAAAGAATTTAAAAAATTTAAAACAGTTAGATATTTTTGCTAATTCCGTATTGGACCTAACCCCTCTTAAGTCGCTAAGCGGCTTGGAAGAAGTTTATATTGAATATTATAACAAGCAATCGGTGCTAAATGACGAACTTTACAAGAAATATGAAAATATGAAGAAAAGAGCAGAGAAAATAGTTGAAAAGGTTATAAAACCGGGAATGTCTGATTTGGAAAAGGAGCTGGCACTCCATGATTATTTGGTGGTACACACTAATTATGATTATGAAAACTATATTTCAGGTACAGTACCGGAAGAATCCCATCAGCCTTATGGAGTTTTGATAAAAGGTGTTGCTGTGTGTGATGGTTTTGCCAGAACAATGCAAATTTTATTGAACATGGTTGGTATAGAAAATGAACTTGTCTATGGGGAATCCTATGGTGAAAAAGGTTGGTATGGGCATGCATGGAATATTGTAAAGATTGACGGCAAGTATTATCACTTGGATGTTACTTTTAACAATATAGACAAGGATAGCTCAAAAATAGAAAACGACTCTATATCACACACATATTTTAATATATCCGATAGGCAAATTTCCATTGATCACCGATGGGAAAAAGGTATTTATCCTTCCTGTGTTACTGATAGTGATTATTTTACCAGGGTAAATGAACTAAAAGGAGACCGGATAATAGATGAAAATAATGCCTATTATTTAGATAAGGAGCATAATATTATAAAGCTGGATACTGACAGCTTTACTACTTCAAATCTTACTTCAAAAAAGGCTGAAAGTTTAGTTTTATGTGATGGATTTATATATTATATTCATATTTTAAACGGAGAAGCAAAGGCTATCTATAGAATAAAATCCGATGGTACGGAAGAAACGAAAGTATATGACGGATGGGCAAAGGGGCTTAAAGCTGATGGAGAATATGTGTACTTTATTGATAGGGATGACAGAATAAACCGACTGACCCAATCCGGAACAGAAGCAATTACTGATGAAACCATAGTGTCAGCATTATATTTAACCCGGGACTATATAATATATAAAGCGTATGAATGGGATTCGGGAGCCAATCTTTATAGGATAAATAAAGTTACCGGAAAAAGTGACCGGATTGGTTTTGATACACCGGCAGGTTTTTCTTTCTCTTCGGATTCCGGTTATTTGACCTATTATTATACTCCTCTTGAAAGAGTAATTGATGATTGGATTTATTACATCAATGAAGATGAAGGAAATAGTTTATTTAGAATAAAATTAGATGGAACAGGCAGGACCAGGCTAAACAATTACGATAGTACCATAATAGATATTTATGGCGATTGGCTGTACTATCACAATAATAGTGACAAGTCCAAAGTTTATAGGGTAAGAATTGACGGAACAGAAAACAGCATGGTTGGTTATTGAGTTAAACGGGTGCATATAAATGGTTTTTGTGTGTAAAAATGAGATTTGAAGTGCAATAATAAATATACTATAGTTCCCAGAAATGTTTACATTATGTAAAAAATAGGCTATGATATAAAATAAAAAGTTACAAGAGGAGCTAGGCTATATGATTGAACTTAAAAATGTAACCAAGACCTATAGTGGAACTTTGAAAGCTGTTGATGATATAAGTATTACAATACAGGACGGTGAGATATTCGGTTTTCTAGGACCTAACGGTGCCGGTAAAACTACGACAATAAAAATGATAACAGGTATCCTGAAGCCTGACAGCGGAAACATCAGAATTAACGGGATAGATGTAAATGAAAATCCATTGGATGCTAAGAAGCAATTTGGTTTTGTCCCGGATGATCCCAATATATTTCTAAGGTTAAAGGGAATAGAATACTTAAATTTCATGGCCGATGTGTATGAAGTGAACGATAATGACAGAAAGCAGAGAATTGCGAGCCTTGCCGAAAGGTTTGAAATGTCCAATGCTTTAGGGGATTATATAAAAAGTTATTCCCACGGTATGAGGCAGAAAATTGTTATCATGGGTGTATTAATACATAATCCGCCTATATGGATTTTAGATGAACCAATGACAGGTCTTGATCCGAAATCCTCCTTTGTTTTGAAGGAAATGATGAGAGAACATGCCTCTAATGGAAATACAGTGTTTTTTTCGACCCATGTGCTGGAAGTGGCTGAAAAGTTGTGTGATAAAGTAGCCATTATAAACAAGGGGAAAATTCTTTTTGCAGGAACGCTTGACGAAATGAGAGAGCACTTTAAGAATAATCAATCTTTGGAAAAAATGTTTTTGGAGTTGACGGAAAATGGCCAATAAACTCTTTATTCTCACAAAAACACTGTTAAAGAACAGCTTTGGCATAAAAGAAAACGGAAAGAAGCGTGCTAGGCAGATTATTTTGGCTATATTGGTAGCTTTGTGTATTTTGCCTGTTTTTAGCAGTTTATTCTTTTTAGTATTAAACATGTATGATGTTTTAAAAGCTATAGGGCAGGAAGGTGTAATTCTAAGCTTTGGAATTGCAGCTACATCCTTTACTATATTTTTCTTCGGCATATTTTATGTGGTTAATGTTTTTTACTTTTCCGATGATGTGGAAAACCTTCTGCCGCTCCCTCTAAAGCCATCTCAAATAATTGGAGCCAAATTTATTGTTACGGTAATATACGAATACCTTACGGAAATCTTTTTGTTGTTGCCGTTGTTCATTGCTTATGCTTATAAAAGCGGTGCAACAGTTATGTATTATCTATATGCTTTACTGGTTTTTATTCTTGTACCTGTTATACCTTTGTCCATTGCATCAATTATAGTTATGATTATAATGAGATTTACATCAATAGCCAAAAACCGTGACCGATTTAAAATGGTGGGCGGCATAATAGCCATGTTTGCGGCTATTGGTTTTAACTTTGCAATACAGAGATTTTCATTAAAGGCGGTAGATCCTTCAGAGCTTCAGGAGATGTTTGCAAATGGGCAAAATTCCTTGGTTGAACTTGTATCAAGAATTTTTCCCGGTGTAAAATTTGCAGCCCTTAGCATTATTAACAATGCAAACATTTGGGGAGTAATAAACCTTCTGATTTTTATTTTAATTAATGCGGTTAGTTTTATTATATTTCTGAATATCGGAGAGTTGTGGTATTTTAGGGGCGTAATCGGTATTTCCGAAAATGCAGCAAAAAGAAAGGAGGTCAGCAGTGATGAATTAAACAGGATAAGTGTACGTCAGTCCATATTAAAAGCCTGTACAATAAAAGAGCTGAAACTTCTTTTTAGAACGCCCATTTATTTTATGAATTGCGTTTTGATAAATTTCATATTTCCTATACTTATGATTATTCCGTTCATTACTGACCCACAGAGCTATAGCGAATTAAGTGAAATCAAAGCAGTTATGCAGAGTGGTACTTTTGATAGCATTATTGTGCAAGTAGGATTTGCTGCAGCAATGTTAATTTCAACCTTTAATTGCATAACGCCAACTTCTGTTTCAAGAGAAGGACAAAATTTTTATGTAAGTAAATTTTTAGCGGTTCCCTACAAAACTCAGATAATGGCTAAAGTACTTTCAGGAGTGGTTGTATCTTTAATAGGAGTACTTATTGCCTTTATAAGCGTAGCAATAATTTTAGGTGTACCTGTCTATCTGCTGTTTATGATAGCTATTATAAGTTTGCTTGGTATAGTATGTACGTCTTTTACCGGAGTAATGATTGATCTTTTGCATCCGAAACTCAATTGGGATAATGAGCAGAAGGCTGTAAAACAGAATATCAATCCTGTGGCTAATATGCTTTTGGGTATAATTTTGGGAGTAGCAGTTGTTTGGGCCTGTGTTGCGCTTAATTTAGATGTTCTTTTGACTTGCGGCATAATCTTTCTTGTTTTTGGTATTATTGATCTTGTCTTGTACAAAGTTGTGTCAACAATAGGTGTAAAGCTATTTGGCAATATTGAAGTATAGATGACAACCTAGTCTTTTAAGACTAGCTGGGTAACAGGATGAGTAATAATGACTTCTTGATTATGGGTAAATATTTTGTCGCTATACTCTTTTCCTGCCCAGTTTTTTACTATATCGTATGCTTTTTTATATAGCTCATAGTCCTCCGGTTTATGAGCATCGGATGCTACAAATTGAACCAAGTTCAGGTCAATAAGCTTTTTGGCAAATCTTTTGACATTTGAACCATGAATTCCAACTATGCTTGCAGCATCCAATTGAACGAGGCATCCAGTTTCTATAAAATCAATGAACTTCTGCATATTCCTTACAAAATACATGTTCCTTTCAGGATGTGCTATGATGGGAATTATTCCTTCGGCATGCAGTTTTAAAACAGTTTCATTGATATTAACCGGCATTATGTCAAAAGGTAGTTCAAATAGTAAATATTTTGACTTGTTAAGTGTATATCTGTCTTTTTGTAGAAATATATCATTGATTGAAGAAACTAGAAATACCTCATAGCCTAAAAACAGATCTATCCCAAAATCTCTAATCCTGGATTTTACATTATAAAAGTTTTCCAAGATTTTATCCGGCTTATAGACGTTTTTATTGTAATGGGGAGTAACAATAATTTTATTAACACCTATTTTTTCAGCTTCCAGTATCATCCTTATTGAGTCTTTAACCGTTGAAGGCCCATCATCCACTCCAAAAATAATATGACAGTGTATATCAATCATATTGTCCCCTCTTTAAATCCTTGATTAATTTTGACCATTTTTTGAGGTACTTTCTTTGAGAATTATAATAGTCGTAACTACCGTAATAATTTTTGTATTCCGACTTGTTTATTTTGTTTAAAACGACACCTAATATATTGGCATTAGCTCTTATAAGTTGCTCCTTCATCCTAATGGCATTTTGGCATTTAACTGCGTTGGCCTCAATAACGATAATTGTTCCGTCTACTTGAGCGGCTATAACAGCTGCATCTATGACACTACCTAAGGGTGGGGTATCGATAATAACTGTATCGTAATGATCCCTTATTTCACGAATAAAGTTGCTGAATTTGGTAGAGGTTATAAGCTCACCGGGATTGTTAACTTTAATACCGCAGGTTATAAAATCAAAGCCGTTAATATCGGTTTTATTAATTACGTCTTCAAGGGTTGCCTGATCAAGAATATAATTGGTGAGACCTTTCAAATTACTGCTCATAAAGTATTTAAAAGGCATAGGTTTACGTATATCGGCATCAACATACAAAACGTTCATACCTGCCTTTGCCATTGAAATTCCTAAGTTTATTGATGTTGTTGATTTCCCTTCACCGGGACTATAACTTGTAATAGCTATAGTTTTGATCTTTTTACCGGAACCACAGAATTGAATATTTGCTCTCAAAGCTTTATAGGCTTCTTCTACTGTCTGATTCAAATCATACTTAACCACATAGCTTATTTCGGGCAATTACAGCACCTCCTACTTAATGTCAAATGTAGGTATAGTCCCAAGAACATTTAATTCCAAATATGTTCCTATATCTTCAGATGTTTTGATGGTTTCATTTAGTATTTCCAATAAGTAAAATATGCCTATAGTTGCAAGAAGGCTGATCAAAAAAGATAATGAAGTATAAAGTACAGGTTTAGGCTTTACTGGAGTTTTAGGAACTTCAGCAGCATCAACGATGCTTACATTTGCTATTTTTGTAAGTTTTACAGATTCTTTAACAAAAACTTCGCAAATTTTGTTTGAAAGTTTCATGCTTCTTACAGGATATGTGTCTCTTACTTTGATTTCTAAAACTCTGGTATCATTTTTTGAGTTTACAGTTATTTTTTTAGACAATTCGTTAGGAGAAATATCGGTTATTCTTAGTTCTTCCAATACGGTTTTAGCTATGTGTTTACTTTTTATAAGTTCTCTATAGTCATTAACCAATTGTTGATTTTTAAGAAGTTCATTATAAGTTACATCGTATTCTGATGCAGTATTTTGACTAATTATATAGAGAGTTGATGAAGCTTCATATATAGGTGAGATAAGTGATGTACTAACCAATGCTGTAATAACGGACACAACAATTGGTATCAAAACTATAAATACTAACTTTTTTCTTATAATTATTAAAAACTGTTTGATTTCCACGGGTAACCACCTTTTCGAGATTCTTATTTTTAAAAATTAATTATATTTAATAGTATTCGGTTCAAATAAAAAAAGTACCATGTCAATGTGCCTCATCAAGAGACAAATACTCAAGCCGCAGTTGTAAAATATTTGTGATATATATTTTGTTATATATATTTTGTGATATATATTTTGTGATATATATAATGCGGCTTGAGTTTAAATTGTTAACTCTGACTTTCAGTACTGCTATTTCTTATCCAGAATATTCTTGCAATTATTCCAAATATAATTCCAAGTATAGTTGCTACTACAATGCTAAGAATTCCGTATAATAAAGTAAAATGTAAGCAGAGGAAATGATTAAAAAGGTCTTCTACTCTATAAACGTCATTAAATATGCGCAGTCCTATAAGATTGATTATAAAAATGAACAAATCAAATATTAGAGCAGAAGCCACAATTGTTCTCTGTCTTACTCGGGATAACCAGTTATAGAACCATTCGGAAACTAATCCCGGAACCAGAATCATAAGGAAATAAATAATAGTATTTAGCACGATCATCTCTATTCTCCTTTCCATAAGATACGATTAGTCTATTTTATAATACTCAAAACGTAAACTTGTGGTTACATCTATTAACAAAAAACCATTAGGATTTTTTGGGTAATTTTTCTGCGCAATTTACATGACTTCAATTAACATCTGTTGTCAATCTTACATAATATGAATTATACTATTTGGTTTAAAACATTGTATAAGAATAAAAAGCCATAAATGTTTTGATATAAGCACTTTTTTGTAGCTTTTGTGATTGGGAGGTTTTTGAGGTGAGGAGTATTAGCAATAAAATTTACCTGCTTATAGATTTCTTATCTGTAAACATGGCTTTATTTATTGGACTTTTGCTTAGGTTTGATGCAAATATTCCGGTAAATTTATTAAGAATATTTCCTCTTTATTTCATTATTACAACTGCTGTGAGTTTGTTAACATTTTATATATTTGGAATTTACTCGATGTTATGGAACTACGCGAGTGTTGAAGAACTTGCAAGAATATTTTTAGCGACCATAACTTCATCAATTATACAGTTCTTATTGGCATTATACTTTGATGTTCTGTTTCCCGTTTCAGTATATGTTACTGGTTGGATGATTACGTTTTTTTTTGTGGGGGGAGTCAGATTTGTCAATAGAGTGATTAAGAGTATAAAAATAAGGATTAGGAAAAGCAAACATAAAAAAAGAGTAATGATTATAGGTGCCGGTGAAGCAGCTTCGTTACTCATTAAGGAAATGAAAAATAACAAGCGCAGTATTTATGAACCGGTAGTTGTGATAGATGATGACTTTAAAAAACACAATACAAAAATAAACGGTGTTCTTGTAATAGGAGGTAGGGAAAAGATCGTAGAGATTGCGATGGACTTGGCGGTGGAAGAAATAATTTTAGCCATTTCTTCAATTACAAGGAAGGAAAGACTGGAAATTATAGATATATGTCGAAAGACAGGTTGCAAGATAAAAGTACTGCCAAGTGTTTATAGTTTTATAAATGAAGAAGTAAGCATTAAGAAAGTTAGGGATGTTATGGTTGAGGACCTTTTACAAAGGGATGAAATTTCATTTTCCATAGAGGAAATATCCGGTTACCTTAAGGGTGAAATCATTTTAGTTACCGGTGGCGGAGGTTCCATTGGATCGGAACTTTGTAGGCAAATAGCATCATATGAACCTGATAGTCTTCTGATATTTGATATATACGAAAATAATGCTTATGAACTCCAAAATGAACTTATTCAAAAATATAAAGATAAACTGAATATAAAAGTGATAATAGGTTCCATACAAGATAAAAAAAGATTGGATTATGTATTTTCGCAGTATAATCCTAGAATTGTGTTTCATGCAGCAGCTCATAAACATGTTCCGCTAATGGAATTCAATCCTCAGGAAGCTGTTAAAAATAATGTATTTGGTACGTTAAATCTTGCCGAATGTGCCCACCAACATCAATGTAAAAAATTTGTGCTTATATCCACTGATAAAGCCGTTAATCCAACAAGTATAATGGGAGCAACAAAAAGAATTGCTGAAATGATAATACAGTATATGAATAGTATAAGTGAGGTAAAATTTTCTGCTGTAAGGTTTGGCAATGTATTAGGCAGTAATGGCAGTATTATTCCCCTTTTCAAGAAGCAAATTGAAAAGGGAGGGCCTGTAACAATAACCCATCCCGAGGTGACTCGGTATTTTATGACCATACCGGAGGCGGTAAGACTTGTCATTCAAGCGGGAGCCATGATGGAAGGGGGAGAAATATTTATACTGGACATGGGTAAACCGGTTAAAATTGTTGACTTGGCCAAATCATTAATTTCTTTGTCGGGATTGGAGCCGGATATTGACATAGATATTAAATACATCGGGCTAAGGCCGGGCGAAAAGTTGTATGAGGAGATGCTTGTCTCAGAAGAGGGAGTGGACATAACCAAGAATAACAAAATATTCGTCGAAAAAAACAAAGAAGTTGACTTTTATGAATATATAAGGGAAATAAAATCATTGAACCCTGATGATTTGGAAGACGTTGAAAAAGTTATAAGTTTTATCAAAAAACTAGTTCCAACATATCAAAAAAATGTAACCAAAAATTAATAGCTGGCATATCATATCAATAAAGATAAAGGTTGAAGTAAAGACTTTCTGCTATTTAATTCATAAGATGATTCAGCTTAAACAACAATAAACAGGTCAAAGCCATTTCAGGATAAATTAATCAAAGGTATGGCTATCTAAAAAAGGATGGTATATAAAAAGTTTCAATGAAATTCCACAATAGCTTTCTATTCAGCTTATACTGTGTCAGCTGTCTCAAGCACAACTTCTGGAGAAATGACCCAAATAGCTTCAATAGAACAAAATGGTTAATTATTTGCAATGGTGTATGAGAAAAAAAGCCTTACCAAAAACAACAACCCATGTGAAAAACGCTATTACACAATACGTACACTTAAGGACGGTGACAAGACTATGGCTTTGAATTTAATGTACATAACTAATGATACAAGAATTGCAAAAATTGCTGAGGATAATGGTGTAAATTGGATTTTTGTTGACCTTGAAATTAATGGGAAGAAAGAACGTCAAGGATATTTAAATACAGTTATATCACGCCACCATATTGAAGATGTTAGGAAAATCAAAAATGTACTTAACAGTTCAAAACTACTTGTGAGAATAAACCCGATCTACCATGGGTCAAAGAAGGAAATTGACAGAGTAATTGATTACGGAGCTGACATTATCATGCTTCCCTTTTTTAAATGTAAAGAGGAAGCAGAGAACTTTATAAGTTATGTCGACAGGCGCGCAAAAACCATGCTGCTAGTGGAAACACCCGAAGCAGTGGAAAATGTTGATGATATTTTGAATGTGGATGGAATTGACTATGCCTATATAGGTCTTAATGACCTTCATATTGGATATAAGATGAAATTTATGTTTGAACTTTTGGCAGATGGTACGGTGGAGAAAATATGCAACAAAATAAAAAAGGCCGGAATACCATATGGATTTGGAGGAATAGCTCAGTTAGGAAAGGGAGACTTGCCTGCTGAATATATAATTGCTGAACATTACAGACTGGGCTCAAGTATGGCAATTCTGTCAAGAAGTTTCTGCGATACCAGACTGCTCAACGATATAAAGCTTATCAATGAAACGTTTTATATTGGAGTAAAGGGTATTAGGGAATATGAAAAAAAATTAATTAACAAAGATGAGAAATTTTTTATTGACAACCAAATTAATATAATCAATAAAGTGGCTGAAATAAAAAATAATTTGTCAAGAACATAAAAAATTAGCTAGAAGTTGGTGTTTAACCAATGTACAGTGCATTTAAAAGGATTTTTGATATTTTGTTTAGCTGTATAATGTTGATTCTTTTGTCACCGCTAATGCTTGTCATAGCATTAATGGTTAAACTGGATTCCCCGGGCCCAATCCTTTTTAAACAAAAGCGTATTGGTAAAGGTGGCAGGGAATTCACCATACTTAAGTTTAGAACCATGGTTGTAAATGCTGAAACAATGGGGACTGGTTTAGAATCATACGAGGATGACAACAGAGTGACAAGAACAGGAAGAATCCTCAGAAAAGCAAGTTTAGATGAGTTGCCTCAACTAATCAATATTTTAAAAGGTGATATGAGCTTTGTAGGGCCTAGGCCTCCAGTAACATACCATCCATACAAGTATGAAGATTATCCACCAAATGTCAAAAGAAGGTTTGAGGTAAAGCCGGGGGTAACAGGTTATGCCCAGATTAACGGCAGAAACGAATTATCTTGGGAAGAAAAATTTAAATATGATCTCTTTTATGTGGATAATAAAAGCTTTTGGCTGGATATAAAAATCTTGGCATTGACTGTTGTCAAGGTATTAAAGATGGAAGGATGCTACGATGTAAAGAATAAAAAGAAAGCAAATGTGGATTAGAGGAGAATTAGTATGAGTGACAATTACCTTATTTGGCTAAACGGAAAGATTGTCCCGCGGAACGAGGCAGTGGTCAATGTTTTATCACCAATGGCCCAGTTTGGCGCCAATGTGTTTGAAGGTATCAGATGCTATTGGAATGATGAAGAACAACAACTTTATGCTTTTAGGTTGGAAGACCATTATAAAAGATTAAAAAACTCTATGAAAATGTTCCGTATGGAAGATAAATATACTGTTGATGAGTTAAAAAGAGGTCTGATGGATGTTGTACAAGCAAACAACTATAAAGAGGATATTTATGTTCGACAAACTGTATTTATTGATGGGTTTGGCTCGTGGAAGTCTAAAGGTCCTGTAAATATGTTTATTGCCCCAATTACTAGATCAAGAATTAATGTAGAAAAAAATACCGGAATTAGATGCTGTATTAGTTCATGGGAAAGAATTAGTGACCGCAATCTATCTCCGAAAATTAAAGCCGGTGCTAATTATATAAACAGTCGTATGGCTCAAATGGAGGCGTTGGAGAGCGGATATGATTCGGCAATATTCTTAAACGATAAAGGAAAAGTTTCTGAAGGACCTGGATCATGTCTCTTTATTGTGAGGGATGGAAAACTTGTAACACCGGCTGTATCATCGTCAATTTTAGAAAGCATCACTAGAGATACTGTTCTTGAATTGGCAAAGAAGGAACTTGGGATTGAAGTTGTTGAAAGAGAAGTTGACAGGACGGAACTGTATATTAGCGATGAAGCGTTTTTATGCGGATCGTCAATGGAAATAGCTCCTGTCGTTAGTGTAGATGGAATTATGGTTTCAAACGGAAAGCAAGGCAATATAACAAAGGAAATTCACAAAATCTATTTGGATACAGCCACCGGCAAATTAGAGGCTTTTAAAAAATGGCTGACGCCAATTTATAGTTAAATGTTTGATTATAATTCCATTTTTGTAAAGGAGATTTAAGTTGGAGGATAATAAGCAATTGAAAACAAGTATAAGAGAAAATGTTATTATTTCAAACTTCAATGAAGATGATGTGGATGCTTTTATACAAATACATGTGGAGCATTTGTTTTCAGACAGTGAGTTTTCCAGAATGTATCTTGCCGAAAGATTCAAGTATTTACTTAAGTATGAAAGTGCAATCGGAATCTGCGCCAGGGACATTCATGGCAAAATGCTAGGATTGATATACGGGGGACCGGAAGGTTACAAAAAAAGAATGAATAAATACATAATGAAGAGAATGGCATGGAAACTTTTAAGAAGGCCATATCTTTTATTCAGTGATGAGTTTTTATATAAATATAGATGTTTTGTAAATAAATTAATTTCAAAATTTAAATTTAGGAAGAAAATTGTTGATTATTCTTTAAATAATTCAAAGCTTGCGTATACACTTCCGGAACCTGTTTTAAGATTGACCGGCATAGCTGTGTTGGAAGAATTTACACACTTGGGCATTGGTGAACAATTGATAAAAAGTTATGAGAAAGCTGCCAGGGAAAGAAATTATAAAAGTATCATACTGGAGACACCCAGAACAAACACAAGAGCTATTAAATTCTATAAGAAGCTGGGGTGGAAGGATTATCACAATGAGGAATTAAATTTGGATAAGAGATATTTCTATAAACTAATCTATTAAAATAGTTAAAAGGAAGATGAAGAATGAATATCACATTTCTTGTTGGGCATTTGGCGAAAGAAAGACATTCGTTGTTGTATGAATTGGCATTGGATTTGGGAGAGTATGATAATAAGGTTACTGTAATTACAGGGTTTCCCTCCAGAAGAATAAATGAGGAAGTAAGGCGGTATTATTTGAGTCATCCGGTGGAACAAATTTCTGAAAACGTAAAAGTAATCAGGGTTGGTTCAAAAAGGGGAGAAGGCAAAGGGTTATTTATCCGAACGATCAAATATATATTTTTAACTTTTGCCATTTACAGAGAAGCAAAAAAGCACAAGGCTGACGTTATCTATATTTACAGCACACCTCCATTTTTGGGATTGCTGGGATTTAAATTAAGAAAAGTAGCTCCGACATTGTATAATGCACAAGATTTGTTCCCTGATACGCTTTTAAAAATAAAGAGATTTAGTGAGAAGAATGTTTTGGTTAAATTATTAAGAAATCTTGAGAGAAAAGTGTATGAATATAATGATAAAATCGTAACAATTTCTCATGATATGAAAAAAACAATCATTGAACATGGATGCAATGATGGAAAGGTAGAAGTTATACATAACTGGGTGGATATAAACAAAGTAAAAAAAGTTGAACGAAACGACAATGAGCTGTTTGAAAAATTTAAACTAGATAAGAAATCTTTTTATGTGTCTTATGCAGGAGATATCGGATTGTTTCAAAACTGGGAGGTAATATTGGATGCAGCTCAAGAACTGGATAAAGAGTATGATGACATAAAATTTGTGATAATAGGCAATGGTTCCTATAGAGATAACCTGGAGAAGAGCATAAAGAGAAGAGGACTGAAAAACACATTGCTTTTCCCGTTACAACCAATTGAATTGATTTCAAGCGCCTATAGCTTTGGGGATTTGGAATTGGTTTCACTTCAAAAAGGTATGACCAAAATTGCCTTACCGTCTAAAATTGCCTACATTCTAGCAGCTGGAAGTCCATTATTAGGCATGTTTGACTCGGACAGTTATATATCCAAAGAAATTAATGACAAAGATCTTGGGGCGGTTGTGGAATCTTTTCAAAAAAATTCATTGATTAAAATTATTAAGCATTTTTATAACAACAGGCACGAATTGAAGGTGATATCATATAATGCCAGAAAGTATGCGGAACAGCAATTTGAAAGGAAGACACAGACGTTCAAGTACAACTGTCTGTTAAAGAGCGTTTCGAGCAAAGCACAATAGTTATCTAAAATCATTTTATGGAGGAAGTATTATGTTTAAAGATAAAATTCTATTAATAACCGGTGGAACAGGATCTTTTGGAAATGCTGTGATGAAGAGGTTTTTAAATACAGATATAAAAGAAATTCGTATTTTTTCCCGGGATGAAAAAAAACAGGATGATATGCGGAGAAGTTATAAAAACGATAAACTTAAGTTTTACATAGGGGATGTTAGAGACATATCAAGTATTAAGGATGCAATGCATGGTGTCGATTATATTTTCCATTCCGCAGCTTTAAAACAAGTGCCTTCATGTGAGTTTTTCCCGTTGGAGGCCGTAAAAACCAATGTGTTGGGAACTAATAATGTACTATCTGCAGCTATTGAGATGGGAGTTAAAAAGGTTATATGTCTTTCAACCGACAAAGCGGCCTATCCCATTAATGCCATGGGTATTTCTAAGGCTATGATGGAGAAAGTTTTTGTAGCAAAATCAAAAACGGTTGATCCTGAAAAAACTCTTATATGCGGAACGCGCTATGGCAATGTGATGGCTTCACGTGGATCAGTTATTCCACTTTTTATTTCCCAAATAAAGAATAAGCAACCGTTAACAGTAACCAATCCCGATATGACCCGGTTTTTGATGAGTCTTGAAGAGGCAGTGGAACTGGTTGTATTTGCTTTTCAAAATGCCAAAACGGGGGACATCATGGTTCAAAAGTCACCTGCCTCAACCATCGGAGAGTTAGCACAGGCACTAAAAGAACTTTTTGGTGTTGACAATGAAATAAAAATAATCGGTACCCGTCATGGTGAGAAACTTTATGAAACTCTCCTAACCAAAGAAGAACGTGTGGTAGCAGAAGATTTGGGTAAGTATTATAGAATTCCCGCAGATAAGAGAGACCTTAACTATGATAAATACTTTATTGAGGGAAATCAAAAATTGTCTTTGGAAGAGGAATATAATTCCCATAATACTGAAAGGCTTAGTATTGAGCAGATAAAAGAAAAGTTGTTACAAATTGACTATGTAAGAGAACAGTTGGAAGGTTGGAGGTCTCAATGAAAATATTGGTTACTGGAGCCAAGGGGTTTATAGGAAAGAATTTAATAGCAGAGCTCAAAAACAGAGAATATAATGATATTTTTGAGTATGATATGGATACGGAGCCTGCAATGCTTGATATTTATTGCAAGGAAGCCGACTTTGTTTTTCATCTGGCTGGGGTAAATCGGCCTAAAAATCAGTCTGAGTTTATGGAAGGCAATTTCGGTTTTACCTGTAGTCTTTTGGATAGTCTAAAAAAATACAAAAATACTTGCCCGGTGATGTTTTCATCTTCCATACAAGCAGAACTAGATAATCCATATGGGAAGAGCAAAAAGGAAGTGGAGGATCTTTTGATTGCATATAGCAAGGAAACTGGAGCAAAAGTGCTGGTTTATAGATTTCCCAATGTTTTCGGCAAATGGTGCAGACCTAATTACAATAGTGTTATAGCAACTTTTTGTCACAATATTGCCCATGGCGAGTCAATCCAGATAAACGATCCAAGTACAGTAATGAATCTTGTATATATAGATGATGTGGTTGAGGAACTTATTAATGCTTTAGAGGGTAAAGAGAATAGAGTTGGTTTGTTCTGCAAAGTTCCAGTTGTACATACTGTCAGTCTTGGTGAAATAGCGGATTTGATTTACTTTTTCAAGGAAAGCCGGGAAAACGGAATGATACCGGATATGTCCAATTCCTTTGTAAAGAAACTATATAGCACATATTTGAGTTATTTGCCCAAAGACCAATTTAGCTACAAGCTTAATATGAATGTGGACCGAAGGGGCTCCTTTACAGAGTTCTTAAAAATCCCGGACCGGGGGCAGATTTCTATTAATGTAACCAAGCCCGGTGTTACAAAAGGTAATCATTGGCACCATACAAAAAGTGAAAAGTTTCTGGTTGTAAGCGGGAAAGGTGTTATTCGCTTTAGAAGGATAGACAGCGATGAAGTATTGGAGTATTTTGTAAGTGGAGAAGAAATGAAAGTTATAGATGTTCCTGCAGGGTATGCTCATAATATTGAAAACCTTGGTGATACTGATTTGGTGACAATTATATGGGCAAACGAACTTTTTGATTCTAAGAAAGCTGACACTTACTATTTGGAGGTATAACTTATGAAGAGGTTAAAAGTTATGACGGTTGTGGGTACTAGACCGGAGATCATAAGACTGTCGGCTATCATCAACAAATTAAATAATTCAGAAGCAATTGAGCATACACTTGTTCATACAGGCCAGAACTATGATTATGAACTCAATGAGGTTTTTTTCAAGGATTTAAATATAAAGAAACCAGATTATTTTTTAAACGCTGCGACGGGAAATGCTGTGGAAACTATTGGTAATGTTCTTGTGAAAATTGATCCCATTCTTGAAAAAGTTAAACCTGAAGCATTTCTTGTATTAGGTGATACGAACAGTTGCCTGTGTGCCATTGCGGCAAAACGAAGACATATTCCAATATTCCATATGGAAGCCGGCAACAGATGTTTTGACCAGAGAGTACCTGAAGAAACCAATAGAAAGATTGTAGATCATATAGCGGATATAAATTTGACCTATAGTGACATCGCCAGAGAATATCTATTGAGAGAAGGATTTCCTGCTGACAGGATTATAAAGACTGGCAGCCCAATGTTTGAAGTTCTTAACTCAAAAAAGGATGATATAGAGAAATCTGATGTATTGGTGAGGTTGGAACTAAAAAAACATGAATACTTTTTGGTATCAGCCCACAGAGAGGAGAATATCAATTCAGACCAAAATTTTATGGATCTTGTTGACAGTTTAAATACCATTGCAGATAAATATCAGCTGCCACTGATTATAAGCACTCATCCAAGAACCAGAAAGATGATAGAGGATAAAGGGATTAAGTTTAATACCTTGGTGAAAATAATGAAACCCCTTGGATTTAATGACTATGTCAAGCTTCAGAAGTATGCAAAAGCTGTATTGAGTGATAGCGGCACTATTAGTGAGGAATCGTCTATTTTAGGCTTTAAAGCTCTTAATATCAGGCAAGCTCATGAGAGACCTGAAGCTATGGAAGAAGCCTCAGTCATGATGGTTGGACTTAAGAAAGAAAGAATCCTTCAAGCGTTGAAAGTGCTGGAAACACAAAAGAAGGGTGCATTGAGATTGGTTGCTGATTATAGTATGCCCAATGTGTCGGAGAAAGTATTAAGGATTATTCTATCCTATACAGATTATGTAAATAGAGTTGTTTGGTCGAAAGGACTTGTAGGTGATGAACATAGATAGCAATGGAAAGGATATGAATTTAGAGTTTAATAAAAACATAACCATAATTGGTAATAGAACTTTATGGAGGCCAATGAAGCTTGTTCAAGGGTATTTACTTATTGTCTTTATTCTGTTTGCCTTTGGACCTTGGCCATGGCCCATAATCGACAAAATGCTTGTGAACATTTATATAATAAGTGCTCAACTGTTACTGATCTTTGGCTACAGTCTTTCTATAAAAAATAAAGACGCGATTTTAATAGCAAACAGTTTTGAAAATGATACAAGGAAAGAGACGGATATAAACAAAATTATTAGAATCATTCTTATTATATCAGTAATTTTATTTATACCGACTTATATGGCGAGGGTTGGTATTAATTCATTCAATTTAGGAATGTTTGCTGAAGCCTTTGTAGATGGATTATTGGACCCTGGTAAACAGTACTATTATAAACTAAGTATACAAAGTCAAATGCCTACTAACATAATTTTACTTCTTGTTATAGCAATTACATCTCCGTTTTGCTGGTTGTTGGTGCCACTGACAATAGTTTATTGGGATAAAGTTAAGTTTAAATATAAATTGGGAGCAATGATTATATTTCTGCTGGACATTATCAGTTGGATTTCTATAGGAACAAACAAAGGTGTTTTTGATAATGTTTTTATAATATCCTTTAGCTTGTTGATAAAAGTATGTCTTGAAAATAAAACAATAAAAATTTCAATAAGCGCTGTCAAATCCAAATTAAAACTGATAATTTTTTTAACGGGATCCATATCAGCAGCAATTATTTATTTGATTAACTCAATAAAATCCAGGCTGGGACGATTAAATTATTATTATAAGGCAGCAGATATATACGTCAATAAAGATAGCTTAATAATGCAGATTATACCCGATTTTTTGAATGATATTGTAATTGTTGTTACAAGCTATACTACTCAAGGTTACTACGGTCTTTCCCTTGCAATGCGTGAAGACTTTACACCAACCTTTGGCTTTGGTAGTTCGTGGTTTTTGTTGAATTTGCATGAGAAGATAACGGGGGATACAGCACTAAGGTTGTATACTTATCCGTTTAAATTAATAAAGTATGGATGGGATCCATATATAAATTGGCATTCAATATATGCGTGGTTAGCTTCTGATTTTTCATTTGTCGGAACTCTACTTCTAATGGTTTTAATTGGATATTTATTTGGGGAGGTTTGGAAAAGTATTCTTTTCAAGCAAAACGTATTTGCAATGGGTCTTTTTGTATTACTTATGATAATGTTTATGTATTTTCCGGCCAATAACCAGATATTCGCTTATACACATACATTTTCAGCTTTTTGGGGGCTATTTGCATTTTGGATGTTTACTTATAAAATAAAACAATATAAATGGGGAAGATATCATGGAAATAGATAAAGATTATCCGAGAATCTTAATAATTAGTCATAATGCATTCAGTACAATATTGAACAATGGTAAAACATATTCTTCTATTTTTGCTGGATGGCCCAAAGATAAAATTGCTCAATTATTTTTCCAAAATGAAGTTCCCGACTTTAGTGTTTGTGAAAACTTTTTCCATATTACTGATGAAGAAATGGTGATGGGGTCAAAAAATTCAATTGGCAAAAAGATCGAAAAAACGGAAGTTAATATGATTAAGAAAACTATATCACCAATACACAGTTATGTAAGAAAAAAACCAATGCCTTTCTTTAATTTTTTAAGAAATGTTGTGTGGTCAACTGGAAAATGGAATAATAAAAGATTAAATCAATGGCTGGACAATTTTAACCCGGAGGCGGTTTTTTTCGTAGGAGGTCCAAATGCATTTTCTTACAAGATTACCAAAGCCATTGCTGACAGGTACAATACGCCAGTATATTTGTATTACACCGATGATTATATCACGCCAATTAGAACTATCGATCCTTTTTGGTGGATAAATTATTTTTGGTTGAAAAAGTCACTAAATAAATTATTGGTTAGAATCAAGAACGTTTTTGTCATAGGGGAAGACATGGGGAATGAATTTGGAACAAGATTAAATAAAAATTGTATACCTATTATGAATGCAGTAGATGTTGAAGAATATCTAAAGCGAAGAGTTGAAAAAAAAGTACCGGAAAAATCAATTGAACTGGCGTATTTTGGAGGATTACACCTCAACAGATGGAAAACCCTTCTGGTGATTGCTGAATCACTAAAAGAGATTAATACAGAAGAAAAACTGGAAATGAAATTAAATATATACTCAAGCAAGCCGGTGGAAGAAACATTATTAAAAAAGTTTGATGACCATCCGTGTATAAACTTCAGAGGTACTGTCAATGAAAAACAAATTATTGATGAGATGCAAAAATATGATGTTCTAGTTCATGTTGAGAGTTTCGATAAAAAAATGATATCTAAGACAAGATTGTCTATAAGTACAAAAATACCGGAATATCTCGCGAGCGGTAAAGTAATTCTTGGAGTGGGTCCTGAAGAATTATCTTCAATTAAATACTTAAAGAAACTAGGGTTTACTTTTTTGGCTGAGAAATTTGATAAAAATTTAATTAAACAAAAATTGAAAGAGATGTTAGCCCAAAAAGACAGATTTTATGAAATTGGCCGAAAAGCTATATTAACAGCAAAAGCAAACCATTCAATAGAGAATAATAAAAATATTGTAAAGCATGTTATTTCAAAAAATGCTTCGGAGAAATAATTATATAAATTTGTATGGGTGAAATATGAAAAAGAATGCATTGATCATTATGGTTCTGACAGTTTTATCAAAAGTGTTCGGTTTAGCACGGGATATGGTATTATCTTATTACTATGGTACATCCAGCATTAGTGATGTTTATTTAATTGCTTTAACCATTCCTATGGTGATTTTTGCTATCGTTGGAACAGCTATATCCATAGGCTTTATACCAATGTATACCAATATTGTGAAAATAAGTGGCGAAGCTAAAGCAGATAAGTTTACCAGTAATCTGATTAATTCGGTGATATTGTTGTCCACATTGGTAATAATAATAAGCTATGGTTTTGCCAAAGAAATTGTAAGTATTTTTGCCTTTGGTTTTACAGGAGAGATATTATCGTTGGCAATATTCTATACAAGAATTGCCTTTTTAAGTGTTTATTTCACTGGGTTGGTATATATATTTATTGGGTATCTTCAGATAAAAGAAAACTATGTTATACCGGCATTAATTGGGATTCCCATGAATATAGTTTTCATAATTTCAATAGTTTTAAGCGTCAAAGTTAATAGCATACTGTTACCGGTTGGAATTGTACTGGCTTATCTCGCACAATTTTTATTCTTGCTTCCATCAGTAAAAATCAACAAGTTTTCCTATAGTCTGTCGTTGGATGTAAAAAATGAAAATATTGTAAGAATGGTGAAACTGGCTGTTCCTGTAATGATAGGAGTATCTGTCAACCAGTTAAGTACTTTGGTAGACAGAACTCTAGCTTCAAGCATATCGGTGGGCGGAATATCGGCACTAAACTATGCAAACCGTGTAAATGTTTTGGTGCAAGGAGTAATTGTGGCTTCAATTGCTACGGCTATTTTCCCCTGTATATCAGACATGGCTTTAGAGAAGAATTATACGAGGTTGAAGAAAACTATAAGGACTTCAATTCTGGCTGCAAATATACTCATTGTACCGGCAACTATCGGTACTTTGATATTTGCAGAGCCGATTGTTACTTTGTTATATGGAAGAGGAGCCTTTGATCAAGAAGCAATAAAACTTACTTCTATTTCGCTTATTTGTTATTCTATAGGTATGGTAGCTTTCGGATTGAGAGAAATATTATCAAGATTTTTTTTTGCTATCGAAGACACTAAAACTCCAATGATAAATTCTTCAATAGGAATGATAATCAACATTATCTTAAATGTGATTCTGTCTCATTTTATAGGAATTCCGGGATTGGCGCTAGCCACTTCCATATCCGGTATGATTATTGCATTATTTATGATAAAGACTTTAAAAGATAAAATAGGTTCTTTCGGTATTAAGCAAATCAGTATTTCCTTTATGAAAATCCTATTTGCTTCTTTTGGCATGGGAGGATTGGCTAAACTTAGTTTTAATTGTTTAGGAACTTTCTTATCACAAAATTTTTCACTATTAATGGCAATTGGAATAGGGGCTATGTCGTACTTTGTAATTATTTACTTTATGAGAATTGAAGAAGTTGATATATTTAGTGTATCAATTAAGAAGAAGCTCGGAATAGGGGGTAATTAGCATATTTTTTGAAATAAGAAATTTAAATAATAGGGAACTTTTTTATTGCATAATCCATCTAAATAACATATGAGAAACATAACAAAACAAGGAGTGATAATAATTGAGTAAGAAGATAGCACTTATTTTAGCGGTTATACTGGCAATTACATGTATGCCTCTGCATATATTTGCAGCGGATGAAGGACTTGAAAAGGCTATAAAGAGTATAAAGCAGTATTTTACAATCCCGGATAGTTTTACGGAGTTTAACTACGGAATAAACAGTATAGGAGACAGAAAGATATGGCAGCTGAATTGGAATTCCAAAGACGGAGATGACTATATTGGAGCTAGTGTGGACAGCAATGGTGATATAATCAGTTACATATTCTACGACAATACAAATTACAGCAGCTCAAGAAAACTTCCTAAAATAAATAGACAGGAAGCAAAAGCTAAAGCAGAAGAAATTATAGAGAAGATTAATCCTGGAATTCTGGATAATCTGAAGTTGGTAAATAGTTATACTTTTCAGGGAGTGCTTAATGAAGAGGTTTACTATTTCAATTACATAAGAACTTACAATGGCATACCTTTTCCTCAAAATAATATTTGTATAGGAATATACTGTAATACCGGTGAAATCCGGCAATACACCAAGCAATGGAATGATGATGCGGTTTTTCCTTCTTCTGAAAAGGCATTAAGTATTGAAGAAGCTCAAAAAGCATATATTAAGAACCTTGGTTTGAGGCTTACATATTATTCTAGATATAATGAGGATAAAACCGAAGTATATGCAGCCTATACGCCAATATTTGATTCCGATTATTATATAGATGCCATAACCGGTGAAAAGGTTTATTTAAGATACAGTTATAACGGTGCAGAGGAATTGGGCTATAGTGGAGCTTTAAAGGATGCTGCTGCAGCTAGGGGAGAGTCAATAGTACTTTCTCCGCAAGAGATTGAGGCTATAAATGAAATTTCAAAGCTCCTTACCCAAGAAGAGGCTGAAAAGAAAGTAAGGGAGATAAAATTATTTGAACTTGATGAAAATTATATTGTAAATAGTGCTGATTTAGGTGCTAGCTGGATTTCTAAAAATGATCTGGTATGGAATTTATATTTTGAAAAGGAAACTTCAGAAGTCAACAAGGAATACGATTATTTGTATGTCACTGTAGATGCCAAAACAGGAGAAATAAGAAGCTTTAGCAGACCTTATAGTTATATTGCAGATAAAGAACCTAAATTTGACAGCAATACATCAAGAATTGAAGTAGAAAAAGTAATAAAAGAATTGCAGCCTGAAAAATTTGCACAGACCGAATACCAAGAACCGGATGATGACAGAATATATAATGAAAACGAAAAGCCAAAAACTTATGGCTTCAGCTATATAAGAAAGGTAAACGGAATTCTGTTTCCGGAAAACAATATTTCAGCTACCTTTGATGCGGTTAACGGAAAGATTATAGATTTCTATACTAGGTGGTCTGAGCCGGATTTTCCGTCAGTGGAAAATGCAATACCACTAAGTGAGATTTATGAAAAATTGTTTACTGAAATAGGATTAAACCTTCAATATCGCATAGATAACAATGTAGAAGATAATTCCGATGAACTTGTTGATATAATTCCAACATATAATAAGAATGTAAAATTAAGGCTTATATATGCTTTTGATGAAGGAAAGCCAATTAGATTTGACGCTTTTTCCGGTGAAATACTTGATTACGATGGAAAACCGTACACAGAAAATAAAATTCAAGAATATACTGACATTTCGGGACATTATGCAGAAGAAGTTATAAAACTTCTGGCAGAAAACGGAGTGGCTCTTGAAGGTCCTGAACTAAGGCCTAATGAAGAGATAAAGCAAAAGGACTTCTTATTGCTTATTTCCCAAATTCTAGACCGAGGTTACCGGTTCTACGGAAAGACCGCTTTAAAATCGGATAAAGAAGTTGAAGAACTATATACTATGTTGATAAGAGAAGGAATTGTAAAACAGGAGGAAAAAAATCCTGAAGCGCTATTAACAAGGGAAGAAAGCGTAAAATTTATCATTAGAGTTTTAAAATATGATAAAGTAGCAGAGCTTAAAGATATTTTCAACTGTACCTTCAAAGATAAGGATGAAATAAGTCCTGACCTTATAGGCTATGTTGTAATAGCTAAAGGTTTGAATATAGTAAGTGGCGATGGAGAATATTTCAGGCCTAAGAATAAGCTTACAAGAGCCGATGCAATACTTATAATTTACAATTATCTTATGATATAGTGTTTTCCCCCTCACCTGAAGAAAGGACTTCCTGTAAATCAGGAAGCCCCTTTCTTTGGGTATGTACTATTTTTTATCTCACTCTTCAATATTGCTGTTACAAATACTGTTTACAAATTGATCCATACTCGACTGAAGCATGTAGCCACCATCTACTTTTAAAATTGTTCCTGTGATGAAGCCAGCTTCCGGTGAACAGTAGAAGGAAACGGCACAAGCTACATCCTTTGGTTCACCGATTCTTTTTACTGGGGTATCTTTGATAAAAGTTTCTCCCATTGCAGCTATAAAACCATCGGCCATTGGTGTCTGTATAATTCCGGGTTGAATACAGTTTACTGTAATTCCGTCAACTCCCAACTCTTTTGCTAGGGTCATTGTCATTCCTTCTAAAGCAGCTTTGGAAGCAGCATAATTTACTGCACCGTTAAATCCGTGTATAGCAGCTACTGAGGAGATTATTACAATTCTACCGTACTTATTAAGTTTCATTTTTTTAGATACAGCTTTTGTACAATAGAATGTACCGTATAAGTGGGTTTTCAAAACAGAGTCCCAGTCTTCATCCTTCATGTTATATATAAAAGCCGGGTTGCTTAAATTTCCGGCATTGCTTACCAATATGTCAATTCTTCCATACTTATCATAAATCTTATCAATAACCTGATTAACATCTTCTTTTTTGGAAACGTCCAATTCAAGGCACTCTGCATAACCGCCGGATTTTTCAATTATTGACTGTGTCTCCTGCAGCAAGGACATTCTTCTGCCGGTAACTATTACTTTTGCGCCTTTTTGGGCAAGATCAATACAAATACCTCTTCCTATACCGGTGCCGCCACCAGTTACTAATGCAACTTGGTTTTCAAGATTTTTTTCCATTGCTATCACACTCCTAAAGTTTGGGTATTTTTGATAAGTACATCTAGACTTGCTTATTGAATCAGAGTCCTTTTTTAATTAAACTTTAGTAAGCCATCACTCCTCTTATGTTTTAATATCACTTTCTAATGTACCAAAAAGGACAAAAGAAATGATAAGTTAATAAGAATTGTTATTAATATTATAATTTAGTTAAAGTTTTTGCACAACAAAAAACAACAAAAAACTACAAAATACTCTATAGTTAGAAAATGATAGCCAATTATCTTGGAAATTATAAGTTGGTAAAATAGAAAGGACACCACAAAACTAAATTAAATGGTGTCCGTATTATAAATATTTAAGAAGGATATTGTTGAAAATTTTATTTTAAGTATTTTTATTCCTGAATAAAAACTTATTTATTTTGGGAAGATACTATTTTGCCGTCACATATATTAATAATTCTGTTGCATTGAGATGCAATGCTCTCATCATGGGTAACAATTATAAGGGTTTTCCCATTTTTATTGAGATCCTTTAATATATTCATAACTTCTTGCCCTGTTTTCTTATCAAGAGCTCCTGTAGGTTCATCGGCAAGTATTATTTCAGGATCATTTATTAATGCTCTTGCAATGGCAACTCTCTGATTTTGTCCTCCCGATAATTGGCAAGGAAGCTTTTTTATTTTATCTGATATCCCTAACATGTTCAAAGTTTCTTTAATAAGCTTTTTTTTGTTTATGCCTTTTTTCTTACTGTATGATAGTGGAATTTCAACGTTTTCATATACTGTATATTCATC
>ENA-OWOZ01000810-OWOZ01000810.1-bioreactor-metagenome-genome-assembly--contig:-NODE-810-length-34681-cov-3.683736_pt1 | contig 34681 bp, 25 predicted proteins | sample MGYA00238140_ERZ651804 | MGnify/ENA primary metagenome ERZ651804 (study PRJEB26910, sample SAMN07631232) | bioreactor metagenome | isolation source: Switchgrass digestor | place: USA: Dartmouth... | reverse complement strand
ACTTCCAGGTGTAGGTAAATCAAAAATATAAAAGCTACTTGATATTCTATTTCATACATGGTAAATTGTAGATGTACATGGCAAATTATGGGCAATTATGATAGACATGCAAATATTTTGCAAAAAAAGTATAGGATATATTCATTTTGTATTCACTTCAGACTAACAGATATGTATAGAGGTATGTCTTATGAGACAGGACTATATCAAATTTAAAGCTTTTGTCTGGACATTCATACAGAGCATAAAATCTGCAGGATTGCTTTTAATGGCTATGGCTGCCATATGTATGTTCAACTCAGTAATGTTTCCGCTTAGCAGTATCTTGTTGCGCAATATGATTGATCATGTTGCCAGTATATATGCTACAGGTGTTTGGAAGAGCGATTTTGTATGGATGGCTAGCTTGTATGTAGCATTGTTTTTTTTGCAAAATACCATTCCCTTTTCTAACGCTTTTGTTTATTTCCGTACACAGTTTGCTCTTGAAAAACATTTTGAGGGAATGTTCGCTTTCAACATAAGACATATACCCTATATAAAGTTTTTGGATGCCTCATTCATGCAGAATTATACTTTGGTACATAATAATGTCCTGAATATTTGCCGAGGTATACTTGATCTGATACCACTTATATTCTTTTCATGTTTTCAGTTAATTTTTACTCTCGTTATATTTATTCAAAATACTCCATGGTTGTGTTTCTATTTGATAATTGTCTTTGTTGTCCAATACAGCGTGTCAAAGTACATTGCCAAAAAAAAGTATTTGTTATCAAAGGAACAAATCAAAGAAGAGAGATACCAAACGTATTATAAGACGTTGCTTACCAGCAAAGAATTTGCAAGGGAGTTGCGCATATTTTCAGCGCAGAACAGGTTGTTTAAAAAATGGAGGCATTATTACGAATTGCTAAAGGAAAAAAGGCTACATTTGGCTTTAAAAGATATAAATTACACTGCACTTGCGGATCTGACGGGAATTGTTTTGGAGATTGCAACGATTTTAATTTTGTTTTTGCTTGCGTTATCAGGCAGAATTTCAGTGGGGGTATTTGTAATGCTATATGGCCTTTTGGGCCATGTGCGAGAGCAGGCAGGTAGCATTAGCCAACGACTATCTGGAATTTACACCAGTATGTTATATATGCAAGATTTTGCTGACTTTATCTCTGAATATGAAGGGATTCAGCAAAATTCAGATTCCAGACCTAATGTGCAAGAAACAGCCTTGCCTTATGGGAAGTTTCAAACTTTGACTTTTGAAAATGTTTCATTTTGCTATCCAAATTCAAAGCAAAACGCACTGAAAAACGTTTCTTTTACAATAAAGAAAGGGGAAATTGTAAGTATCCTAGGATATAATGGAAGCGGAAAAACTACATTGTCCAAAATTGCATGTGGTTTATTAATGCCGACTGAGGGTACTGTTCATTTAAACGGCAAAAGTGCAGCTGATGATCCATGGGCTTATTCTCGTTATTTTGGAATAGGATTTCAGGATTATGCTAAAATTTCAGTTTCTTTGAAAGAAAATATTGCAATAGGTTGCAGTGAATATATAAATGACAACGAAAAGATTCATACTGCAGTAGAAAACGCAAATTTAGGTCCTCTTGTTGACAAGTTGCCGATGGGACTGGATACTCTATTAGGTAAAGATTATGATGATTTTGGGACTGATTTATCTGGCGGCGAATGGCAAAAAGTAATACTGGCTAGAGCCTATATGGGAGAACCTCAAGTTTTAATTTTGGACGAGCCTACAGCATCCATTGATCCACTTGAGGAATTAAATATGCTGTCAAACATAAGAAAAATAATATCAGGGAGAACTGCTATTCTAATATCTCATCGTATAGGATTTGCTCGTTTGGCAGACCGCATAATCATGATTCGGGATGGCAGAATTATAGAACAAGGCAGCCATGATGAGCTATTGAAAAAGCAAGGTTACTATGCTGAGTTATTCGAGGCTCAGAAGAATCTTTATCTTGAAAGAAGAGCGGGGTGAAAATGATGAGCAAGAAAGATAAAAGTGAAAATAAAAGCCGGATTGAGAGCTTCCTTTCGTGGTTTGATCTCAAACAAACCATAGTTATACATAGTCGTGTCCTTCGTTCATTATTACAATCGCATAAGCGTAGTACAATATTGATACTCTTTCTGCTTTGTTTGCTGGTTTTACAGGATTTTATTATACTTAAGATTATACAATTTATAACCAATACAATTGTCGATTATGTTGGGAGATCAAATATACTAGATATAAAAATACTATATATTCTAGGTTTGCTTTTACTTACTTTAGTAGGTTCCCACGTACTCCAATGGTTGTACAATCGTGTGAATTCCAATTATAAAGAAGAAGTACGGCAAAGTGTTGAAGAAACCTTTATTAAAAAACTCAGTTGTATTTCCTATACTCATTTTGAAAATAATGAATTTCATCAACGTGTAAATCGCGCACAATCTGCCGGTGCTCAATATGGAGATGCTATATATGCGATTAGCACTATATTTCGTATTGTTATAACCACTATCATGTATGGTATACTTCTTTCTAAAATCAGTATCCTTTTTCCACCGATTGTTATTGTATCAATATTGTTTTCACTGGGCTTTTCAGGCTATATAACTGATAAACAGCTGGATTACTGGAGATCGGAGGTGGCGCCTCATGGATTGCGATATAATTATTTTCAAAAAATATGGGAAGATCGGATTAATGTTCAAAATATCAAAGCAAACCGGCTGTATGACTATTTCTATGAAAAATTTTCAAGTATAAACAAGAAGTATCGTAATGCAACGATGAAATTAAATTTGCTTTCCCTGGGTAGTGAAATTATTCCGGCAATATTACAAACTATTGTATTTACGGCAACGGTATTATATGTTGCAGTTCAGGTCATGAACCACCGTGTTGATGTGGGGTATTTTGCCATGACCCTAACACTCCTGGCTAATTTTTATTCAATGATGAAAAGTAACTCGTATTTTTTCTTGCAGGAAAATATGTATGTAAAAATATTAAGTGATTATTTTACCGTAATTGATCAAAAAGAGACTTATCTTTTGGAAGCCAGCAGAATAAGTAATAGACATATATGCCAAATCAGATATATTGATGTAAAATATACATATCCCCAGTCAGAGCGCATGGCATTAGCAGGGGTTAATGCCTGTGCAAAAGTCGGTCAGATAGTAGGTATTGTTGGATCAAACGGAAGCGGAAAGACTACATTAATGAATATAACTATGGGATTGTTGGAAGGCTATGCCGGTCAAGTCATTTTTGAGGATGATGATGGGAATTGTCTGTCACCTGAACATATGCAAAACGCTATAGGTATGCTTACACAGGACTTCGGCAAATATCAGATGACCATCCGGGAAAATATCTTATATGGTCAGCACCCTGAAATAATGAATGATGATCAGCTCTACAAATTACTGGAAATGGTTGGAATGAAATCTACCGTGCAAAAACTTGAAAAGGGGCTGGATACACCGTTAGGACAACTGGAAAATGGAATTGAATTTTCCATGGGGCAGTGGCAACGCATTGGAATAGCACGGTTGCTGGCCAATCCGGAACGAAAAATATGGATTCTTGATGAACCTACTGCTTATCTGGATCCGATAGCCGAAATTGAGATTTACTCACTGATAAAATCTTTGGCGGGAGGAAGACTGGTATTTTTCATATCGCATCGCCTGGGCTATATGCGAAATGTAGATGTAATTTGGGTTCTTAAAAATGGCTACATTGTTGAAAAAGGAACACATGAACAATTATTACAAGATAAAGGATATTATTCGGATATGTATACAGCACAAGCAGATTGGTATACTTAATTATTTTAAAGATAATGCGAACCAGTAACAATTGTTTATCCTATTTTAGGAATAAATGCAAACACAGAGTTTGTAGAAATAAGGGGTAACCAATGAAAAAAATAATATCATTTTTTCATAACATAAAGGAAATAATTTGCATTTTGTGGGAAGCAAGCAGAATCATGACGCTGCTGCTTCTGTTTAATAATATTATAAGAAATGCATTATGGCCATTGAGAGGGTTAGTGGTAAAGCAAATAATTGACATGATCACATTATCGCTAGAAAAAGGCATTGAATCATATCAAAGACCACTTGCACTATACATATTATTATTTTTTCTATTCTTTTGGTTGAACAGGATATGGTGGCCATTAAACAGTTTTACACAAGCATTAATGTTGTCCAAAATCGGACACGGTACTAGAATGCGAATAATAAAAGTGATGGAGAATATAGAATTATCCTTTTTCGATAAATCAGAAAATTATGATACTTACCACAAGGCGCTTGAACTAACAAATGGCAGGCAACCTATAAATGTCGTAAATAATATACTAGGTCTTATCTCATTAATTATAAGCTTTGTATCAGCGTTTACTGTAATGATTTCAATAAATATTCCTGTTTCCATTATTCTTATTATCAGCTCAATCCCATCATTAGTTTGGGAAAACAGATTCAATCAAAAGCTGTATAATTTTGAACAGGAAACAACCCGGGAAAAACGGCTGTTGAATTATATATTCAAGCTTTTCACTGACAAAAAATCAGCCAAGGAAATCAGAACATTTAGGTTTGAAAAGTATTTATCGGACAAACATGAGGCGACATTAAAAGATTATAACAGTAAATATTTCAGGCTCATTACATCCAAAATCAAAATTGATTCATTGTTTTGGATTCTTATGCAAATTTCTCTGATGGCCTCATATTTCATAATAATAGCTTCTGCATCAGAGGGCAGAATACCCCTGGGAGATTTGAGCTTTTTCTTATCGGTTTCCATTGGTTTGCAGAATGCAATAAAAAATATTGAATCATCATTTAATAATGTAATTCAATCTTCCAGGTATATCGATAATCTCACCAGTTTTGAGAAATCATATCTGAATATATCAACAAAACATGGCTATAAGCCTATTCCTGAAACTGTTGAAAGCATAGAATTCAGGAATGTTTCATTTTCATATCCCAATTCTGAAAAAGCGGTATTAAAGAATGTCAGTTTTAAACTTAGCGTTCCTCAAAATGTTATCTTGTTAGGAGAAAATGGTTCAGGAAAAACAACGCTAATTAAACTGTTATTAGGGTTTTATAAACCTTCCAAAGGTGAAATTCTACTTAATGGGTGTAACATATCTGATTTTGACATAAGAGATTACCATAAGCTGTTTAGTGTCTGTTTCCAAGACTACATTAAGTATGGCTTTTCTTTAAAGGATAACATCATAATGGCAAATTCAAATATTGATGATATAACCTTTGAACAAATCATTGGTAAAGTACAGCTTTTAGATTTAGTTCGAAAATTGCCATATCAGGAGCAAACATATCTTTCTAAAGAGTATGATGAAAAAGGCGTAGAATTGTCAGGTGGTCAATATAATAAGATAGCTATTGCGCGTGCTTTGGCAAAAAACTCCAAAATAGTTGTTTTTGACGAACCAAATGCTTCATTGGATGCAAAAGCTGAGCAAAATTTATTTAATCTTTACTCGGAGCTAACAAAGGATAAACTCGGAATCATGATAACCCATAGGCTTTCCACAGCTGTTTGTGCGGATATGATTCTTGTGCTGAAAGATGGCAAATTGGTTGAGCATGGCACGCATGATCAGCTAATGAAGCTCAATCAGGAGTATGCATTTCTATTTAACATGCAATCTAAACAGTATATAAGTGAGGTAAGCTGACATGAAGAAAATAACGCGCTATATCAATTTGCTGATAAGTAATTCGCCTGCTTTAGTGATTTTTCTTGCTATGTTGATTGTTTGCTCTTTTGTGTTGTCTCCATTGCATTCTTTGCTCGATAAGCTGCTGTTTGATACCGTGCAGCAAGAATATGGGAAAGCTCTTAATTGGAGCAGTATATTATTTATCGTGTTCCTGTACTTTGCATATAACCTTGGTGTCTACGTAATTTTTAGGGCAAAGGATTTTATAAGTGACTATACTCAGATAAAGCTCAATGCGTCAATTCAAAAAAAGGTGATGGCAAAAATCAACCAAATTACCTATGATAAGTATGAAGACAATAACTTTTACAACTACCTGACAGCTATAGAACGTGAGATAAACGATGGGAATGTTTTAAGTATATTTGTTAACACGATGTCACTGTTTGGTGCATTACTGTCAATAGTATACTTGTCATGTATTATGTTGAGTTTAGGGATAATCCCTATGCTTTTATCATCGGTGTGTTGCATTCCTGGCTTCATACATCAGGCAACCTTCGGAAAGAAGAATTGGGAATTTAACACCTCAAAAATACCTTTGCAGAGAAAAACACTATATATATTTTCTCTTTTATCATCGATTGATTCATATAAAGAAAATCGCATGTACGACACCTTTGACCATTACAAGAAAAAATACTCTCATTTGTTCAACGAATACTATGAAGAACTTAAGAGCTTCAATTTAAAAAATTGCTGGAAAGGAATAATAATGGCAACCATCCATTCTCTGGGGACTGTTTCAGTTATTGCTTATGCATATTTCCAGGCTGCGAATAACAGGATCACACTGGGAGATGCCGTGCTGTTTGTCGGAGTAACACAGAGTATTTATAACTATATTCAAAACGTTATATATTATATTGGCAATTTAAATGAAACGGGTCATTCAGTAGATAATTTGCTATCATTTATTTCTGACGGAGAGGGCGAAAATACAAGCAAACCGGTCGAAAAACAATGCGCAGATGTTTTTATTGAGCTTAAGAATGTCAAATATGCATACCCCAATATGGAAAACAATATTCTTGACGGAATAGACTTAACAATTCATCAAAACGAAAAGATTGCCATCGTCGGTGAAAATGGCTGTGGTAAAACAACGCTTGCCAAAATAATACTGGGTCTGTATCATCCCAAAGAAGGTACGGTTAAGCTAAACGGTGTTGACCTGAATGAGGTGAAACAGGAAACAAGGTATGCAACGGTATGCTTTCAGGACTATTTTACATATTCCTTCACTGTAAGAGAAAATGTTGCCTTTGGAAATATAGAAAAGCTATACGATGACAATAGTATTTTAAATGCTATCAAGATGAGCCAGCTTGAGTTTGATATTTTCAATCATGATATGGAAAAATATATCAATAAGGAATTCGATACAAAGGGAATTGTTTTATCGGGTGGCCAAGCACAGAAATTATCACTTTCCAGAGCCTTTCTGTTTGATAAGGGATTGATTATTCTTGATGAGCCAAGCGCTTCCCTTGATGTTATCACAGAGAATGAGATATTTGAATCTACATTGGCACTTATGAAGGATAGGGCAGCAATAGTTATCACACATAGATTGGCTAACGTGATAAATTGTGACACTATAATATATCTGGAAAATGGGAAGGTATGTGAAAAAGGCACCCATGATGAGCTTATGAAAAGAAAGGGCACATACTATAAATTTTATACCCTTCAGTCCTCGGATGAGTATAGTGCCTGAATTTTCAGCCGGCAATGTTCCAGGCCGGACCCGGCATAAGGCAGATCAGCAATTTTATTAATGTTTTCAGCAATAAAACATATGTACTTGCCATAAACCGAAATGTTAAATTAGTGATAATATGAAACCCGGAACAGGAGGGCTCCGTGCCCTGTCTATCAAAAGAAGGATCCCGGGAAGAACAGGACACGGAACCTTCTATACGGGATGCCAATAACGGAAGGGGGAAAAACATGAAGAACCAGGTTAAAGTCTGGGTAAGTTCGGAAAAAAATCCCGGCAACAGTTCATGGTACAAAAAACCGGAACCTGTCGGACACAAGCTGGACGAAAAAGAATTGCAGTTTGCAGGATTGGATGATTCAAACGTTACAACCATCAAAGTGGATCCTTCGAAAACATACCAGGAAATACTGGGTATTGGCACCTCTGTTGAAGAATCCACAGTATATAACCTGATGAGGATGTCTCCTGAAAAACGCCGGGAAGTTCTGGTAAAGCTTGTGGACAAGGAAAAAGGCATCGGGATGAGTTTGTTGAGACTCACCATTGGGACTGCTGACTTTACCGGACGTGAATTTTATACCTATGATGACATGCCTCCCGGACAGACAGACTATGAACTTAAGCATTTCAGCATCCAAAAAGACTTTGATTATCACATAATTGACATAATAAAGGAAATCCAGGAGATAAATCCCGAAATCAAATTCTTTGCATCCCCCTGGTCTCCTCCGGGATGGATGAAAGAGCCAAATCCCAAATTCAGCGAAAACAATGAATTAAATCTCCGGGGAGGAGCCTTAAAAACCGAGTGTATCCCCTGTTACGCGAAATACCTGAGAAAATATGTCGAGGAGTACGAAAAACTGGGAATACACATTCATGCTCTTACCCTTCAGAATGAACCTTTGCTGGAGATAAATTACCCAAGCTGCTACGTGACCCCCGAGCAGGAAAGGCTTCTGGCAATAGCACTGAAAAAGGAACTTAAGGAGGCCGGGCTCGATACCCGGATATGGGTATTCGACCACAACATGAGCGAAGCCGTTGAATATGTGAAGCCCATCCTTTCAGATCCCCAGGGATTTGAAGCTGTTGACGGCGTGGCTTTCCACGATTACTCAGGAGATCCCTCGGCCATGACAGAAGTGCATGAACTCTTCCCGCAAAAGACAGTGGGGCTTACGGAACGTTCCTGGTGGGGCGTCTGGGGAGCGGACCGTATCTGCCAGTATTTCAGGAACTGGAGTATAAGTTACAATATGTGGGTTACGATGCTCGACAGTGACATCAAACCACATCAGTGGGTGGGCACGCCCGACCCGACATTACTGGTTCAGGACGCAGCGCCCGCAGTCAATGGATACTATGACAACTACTGGATTTGTCCCGAGTATTACCTGATAGGACAGTTTTCAAAATTTGTCAGACCCGGGGCAGTCAGGATTGACAGCAACAACGGAACTTCGGACACCATAACCAATGTGGCCTTCAAGAACCCCGACAATACCATCGCGGTGGTTGTCATCAATCAGCAGGACAATGAGCACAAATTCAAAATCCAGTGCATGGGAAAACAAATAAATGACACTATACCGGCAAAAAGCGTGGCCACATATGTATGGGGCATATAACCTAAAATTACGTAAGCCTGGTGGCGAATTCCGCCGGTGTATTGAATTGCTCATATCTGCATAAAGATCAAAAGCCAGGATCCCTGTTTTATCCCGACATGTGCTGATTGGGCACATGCCTGGAGCGGAACGGGGATCCTGTGTTTTATCAGCTTGTAAATCACATGTCCGGAGAGTTATAATTATTAAATGCCAGAAAATCTCTTCGTGCCGGAAAGCACGATTGCAGTCTTTTTTGAAATCCCGCTCCCTGAACGGAGCGACAGACAGTCAAAGGCATAAATCTTCTGCTTTTGCAAACTGCCAATTTACATCGCCAGGAAAAAGGAAAGAAGGTCAATATGCTGCAGAGAGTACTATCACGTCTCCGTAAGGCCGTCACGGACTACAATATGATTTGCGACGGCGACAGAATAGCTGTGGGTGTATCCGGAGGAAAGGACAGTCAGCTTCTCCTCATTGCCCTTAATGAGGCAAGGAGATTTCTTCCTGTCAGGTATGATCTCATGGGTATTACCATCGATCTGGGGTTCAGCGATTTTGACCGCCAGAGACTCATATCTTTCTATGAATCCATCGGAGTGGAGTATCACATCGAAAAAACCCATATTGCACAGATAGTATTTGATATACGAAAGGAAGAAAATCCCTGTTCCCTTTGCGCCAACATGAAAAGGGGGGCAATCTACAACGCGGCAAACAGGCTGGGTTTCAATAAGGTCGCCTATGCGCATCATATGGACGATGTTATCGAGACCTTTTTGATGGCCCAGATTTATGAAGGCCGCATCCATACCTTTTCACCCGTGACTTTCCTTGACCGGAAACAAATAACCCTCATACGCCCATTCATATATGCCGAAGAAAAATTAATCCGCGCCACTGTACGGGAACTGGGACTGACACCCATAAAAAGCGGGTGTCCCAATGACGGGTACAGCAAGCGTCAGTTCATCAAGGAGCTTATCACAGACCTTACAAGGGAAAACCGCCATATCAGGGCCAATCTCTTCGGGGCGATCCAAAGGGCCGGTATAAACGGCTGGAAGGTGCCGATTTGATTTATTTGCATTTTAGGCGTACAATAAATATGAGCCTGTTATAGAGGAAAAACATTGGTTCAGGAAGTCTTGATGCAACATAACCGGAGATCCTGCAGAATTCCGGAACCAATGCACGGAAAGGAAACCTTAATTGCGACAACTGTTGTTGAACCTGAAGAATAAAGTGCTGATACATAAAAATGACGAACAACGCGCCGAACTGATAAGCATGGGGCGCGAAATTTTTTCTGTTACCTGGCCTGCTTTCATTGAGATTATCATGTCCACACTCTTTGGCATGGTGGACATGGTAATGGTCGGACAGCTCAGCCACGCCGCGATTGCCGCGGTAGGCCTTACCAATCAGCCCTTTATGCTTTTGCTCGCAGTCTTTGCTGCCGTCAATGTGGGAACCACCACAATAGTCGCCTGGAACATAGGAAGCGGCAATCATCACAGGGCCTCAACAGTGACCAAACAGGGACTTATGATTAATTTGTTCCTGGGGATTTTGCTGAGCATTTTCGGTATATTTGCCGCCGGTGCAATAGTTGTCTTCATGGGTGCCGAGGCCGACACAATAAATGATGCTACCATATACTTCCGGATTGTTTCTGCCGGCCTTGTCTTCCAGGCTGTCAACATGGGCATTACAGCGGCCCTGAGGGGTTCGGGAGAAACACGGATCCCCATGTACTACAATATAGGAAGCAATTTTCTGAATGTCCTGGGCAACTACGCGCTGATATACGGTAAGCTTGGTTTTCCCCAGTTGGGTGTAGCGGGAGCTGCCATATCGACAACTTTCTCAAGACTGGTCGGCTGCCTTTTGGCCTTATACGTGATATATTCGGGAAAAGCCAAAATATCGGTTAGACACAGCGGAAAATACAAGCCGGACAGGGAAATAATCAGGCAGATTTTCTCAATCGGTATTCCGTCAGCCCTTGAACAATTCGTAATACAGGGCGCTCTCATCCTGTTTGCCAAAACCGTTTCAGGACTTGGAACCACTGTGTTTGCAGCCCATCAGATAGGGCTTAACATATCCGGCCTGACTTTTTCCCCAAGCAATGCTTTTGGTGTTGCCGCCACGACATTGGTAGGGCAAAGCCTGGGTGCAAATGAAGAGGAAAAGGCAGAAAAATTCGCTTCTTTTATATATCGCATGGCAATTCTCGTCGCCTGCCTGATGGGGTTGGTTTTCATACTGTTTTCCCATCAGCTCGCAAGACTTTATACCGATGAACTGGTTGTTGCCGCAATGGCCGGAACGGTGCTTAAAATCCTGGCTTTCGCGCAGCCCGGCCAATCTGTGCAATTAAGCCTGTCAGGTGCTCTGAGAGGTGCGGGGGATACCATGTACCCCCTCTATGCATGTATTTTCTCCATGTGGATTTTCCGGGTGGGACTAAGCTACCTGTTTGTGTACATATTTGGCTGGGGTCTCAACGGAGCATGGTTTGCCCTGCTTATCGACCAATATATCAGGGCAAGCATCGTATTCTGGCGGTTCCGTACCGGTAAATGGAAGTACGTGAAACTCAAGAAAGCCCGGTCTTAGTTTTCAGTGGCGGGTGGACGCAAGGCTCCACCCGCTGTTTATTTGCAGAAGAGAACCTTCTCGTAAGCAAGCCTTTTGCTGCCGTCCTCCAGGTATATTATGCCGCAGTGCACAAAATTATTTTTCTCAAGAAGCCTCTGCATTGAAAGGTTGTCCTCATGGGTGTCGACCTTGATGCTGTATACCCCGTTGGCGATACATAATTCTTCGATATGTTCCAATATGACCGAAGCAATTCCCTGGCCCTTATATCCGTTATCCACAGCCAGTCTGTGAATTACGGCATATCTGTCGCACGTTACAAAATGAAAAAGCACCTCAACATTTTTCTGTGAGGTGCTGTTTGGCGGAGAAGGCGGGATTTGAACCCGCGCCAGAGTTGCCCCTGCTAACGGTTTAGCAAACCGTCCCCTTCAGCCTACTTGGGTACTTCTCCAAGATAAAAAATGGCGGAGAGAGTGAGATTCGAACTCACGGTAGGCTTGCGCCTACGCCGGTTTTCAAGACCGGTGCCTTAAACCAGCTCGACCATCTCTCCGTGTTTAGTGACGAAATATATTCTACAACAGGAATACAGCTTTGTCAACCGATTTTCCTCTGGAATATGATACCCAAAAGCAAAGGGCATAGAATTTCTTCTATGCCCCTATCTAAATACGCTTCCAATTCACCCTTACCGGTTAACTGTACCCCGCAACAGTTATACCGGTTATTTTGCGGAGTTCCTGTTAGCTTTTTCGATTGCCATTCTTACCAAGTTACCACAATCGCGGGAGGATACTGATCCCCAACCTTCTCTGCTTACCGTGTCATAAACACCAAGTTCTTTGGCAATCTCATATTTCAGACTGTCGGACATAACGCCTCTGCGTCTGCTCATGACTTAATCCCTCCTTGCTGGTGAATTGTAGCGTACACTAATATGTTTTCCCGGAGAGAATTTTTTATTCGACAGCATTATACCAATGTTATCCACAGTTATCCACACTGTTGTGGATAACTGTGGATAAGTCTGAAATCCGCATGTATGAAGGCTTTTGAGATACTTTTCCCCGAAAACTTGTTGATTATGAGTTTTTTCTGTGGATTGTTTTTTGTTTTGTCCACAGGTCGTCATTACAACCTTACTTCTTATCCAATTTCAACATGAAAAAATGAAATTTCAGCCTCTTATTTGTGCGTATTGCATAAATTGCGTTCAAAAATTTTGTAGCTTTCCGAGAAATTTTGTCGAATTCCGCAAGATTTATTCGAATCGCAGGCTTATATCCATGGCTTTTACCGAATGGGTGAGACTTCCTGAGGAGATTAAATCCACACCTGTTTTTGCGATATCCACAACCCTCTCCACAGTTACATTTCCGGAAGCCTCTGTGAGGGCGCGCCCGGCAATATAATCAACAGCCTTCTTCATGTCGTCTGTGCTCATATTGTCCAGCATAATAATATCTGCGCCCGCTTCAAGAGCTTCTTTTACCTGCTCCATGGTCTCGGTCTCGATTTCTATCTTTATTGTATGGGGAACTGCGGCTCTTGCCCTTCTGACAGCCTCTTTTATGCTGCCTGCCGCCTTTATGTGGTTGTCCTTGATAAGGATGCCGTCTGAAAGGCAAAATCTGTGGTTTGTCCCGCCCCCTGCGCGGACCGCATATTTATCCAGATACCTTAAGCCCGGAACTGTTTTCCTTGTATCCACAATCTTTGAAGAATATCCTTTCAAAGCGTCAACAAACCTCCTTGTTTCGGTGGCTATGCCGCTCATACGCTGCAGAAGGTTAAGGGCGGTTCTCTCAGCCTTCAGCATTGCCCGGGCATTCCCTGAGAGATGCATGATCAGGGTTCCATTCTCCACCCTGTCACCGTCATTGCAGTATGTTTCTATGTAGATCCGGGGATCAAGAAGCCTAAAGACCCGTTCAAAGACCTTCAGGCCCGCCAGTACCCCGGATTCTTTGGCTATCAGTCTGGCGGAACAAACCGCATCGGGATCTATGATACTGTCGGTGGTTATATCCCCCATGGGCATATCCTCTTTCAAAGCGCGCAATATTATATCATCAACCAATGTCATATCCAGCATCAGGACTTACCTCCAAAAACAATATTTTTGAGCCAGAGTTCATCGTCAGGAGCAGGAAAATCGCACCTGTAATGGGCGCCGCGGCTCTCTTCCCTTAAAAGGGCGGCTTTGACCACCATTCCAGCGAGGGTTACCATGTTCTTGAGTTCCATGGCGCTTATATCAGTCAGTTCCGCGCCTTCAAGCCCCCTTTTCATGGCTGAGACTTCCTCAAGGGCAGAGCACAAACTCTCCCTGCTACGCATGATGCCCACTTTTTCGCTCATTATCACCTGTAGCCTCTGTTTCAGTTTTTCAGGATCATTGATTTTTTTCGCACGTTTAATACCATAGCTTATTTCAGGTTTAATGCCGGCTTTTTTCTTTATAGCTTCCAGGTTTTCGGCAATTATCCTGCCGATGCGCCGGCCAAAAACAAGTCCCTCCAGCAGGGAATTGGACGCCAGGCGGTTTGCGCCGTGTATACCGTTGCATGCGGCTTCCCCGACAGCAAAAAAGCCCTTTATTCCTGTTCTTCCCCATTCATCGGTCTTTATGCCTCCCATGCTGTAATGCTGGGAGGGAGCCACGGGGATATAATCCCTGGACATGTCAATGCCGTAAGAAAGGCATGTCCTGAAAATGGTGGGAAATCTCCGCTCCAGAAATTCCCTGTCTTTATGGGTAATATCAAGATAGACATGCTGGGAACCGGTCTTTTGCATTTCCTGAAAAATGGCCCTGGAGACAATATCCCTCGGGGCCAGTTCAGCCATTTCATGATAGGAAGGCATGAACCTCCTGCCATTGACATTGAGCAAAAGCGCCCCTTCGCCCCTGACCGCCTCGGAGATCAGAAAGCTTTTGTTCTGGGGATGGAAAAACACTGTGGGATGGAACTGCACAAATTCCAGATCCATCAGCTCGGCACCGGCCCTGAAGGCAAGGGCCGCCCCGTCTCCTGTCGCAACCTCCGGGTTGGTGGTACAGCTGTAAAGCCTTCCATACCCGCCTGATGCACAGACCACGACAGGTGCATAATAAGCCTTGAGCTCCATTGTCCTTGCATCGGCCGCAAGCACACCCCTGGCCTCATTGTCCTCTGTTATCAGGTCTATGGCAAATGTGCATTCTTTGATTGTTACATTTTCAAGAAAAGATACCGCGTTTACCAGGGTATCACAGACTTCCTTGCCGGTGGCGTCGCCAATATGTATAATCCTGTTCACGCTATGGGCACCCTCGCGGGTAAGAGCCAGCCGCCTTCCTTCGTCCCTGTCGAAATTCACTCCGTAAAGACAAAGGGTGGCTATATTTTCCGCAGCTTCGTTCACAAGTACCCTGACCGTTTCCTCATTGCAAAGCCCGGCGCCTGCATATATGGTATCCTTGAAGTGAAGCTCGGGGGAATCATGCTGATCCAGTGAGACAGCTATTCCGCCCTGGGCAAGGACAGAATTGTTAATCTCAATGGTTTCCTTGGTAATAATCAGTATCCTGCACGTTTTCGGAGCCGACAATGCTGTGTAAACGCCTGCAATTCCGCTGCCTATAATGACCACATCATAGAATTCACATGGAATATCTTCTGTACTAAAGTCAACCAGATATCTTTCCTCTATCGAAGCCTGTTCCTTCAGCTCAGTCATTCTTTTCACCTTCGTCAAAAAGTCATTTAACCTGCAGCATTCTTTCCAGACTTAAACGGGCTTTTCGGGCTGTTTCATCGCTCAGCGTAATCTCATGCTTCATATCACGCAGAGATTCATACAAAGCTTCCATGGTGGTTTTCTTCATGTTGGGACAGATAAAACGGTACTTCAGCATATGGAAGCGTTTGCCGGGGTTCCTTTTCTCAAGCTGATGAAGGACCCCTTCCTCAGTTCCGATGATAAATTCCTTTTTATCGCTTTGTGTGCAGAATTCTATAATCTCTTTCGTGCTTCCTACAAAATCGGCCAGTTCCGCTACCTCGGGAGGCGTCTCAGGGTGTACGGCCAGTACAGCGCCGGGATGTGCCGCCCTTGCTTCCTCAACGTGCATTACGGTAAGCGCATTATGGGTCGGACAGAAACCAGCCCAGAATATAAATTCTTTTTCTGGAACATGTTTTGCAATATACTGCCCGAGGTTTCTGTCAGGCAGGAATATTATCTGTTTATGCGGAAGAGAGCGCACTATTTTCACGGCTGTTGATGAAGTACAGCATATATCGCTTTCAGCCTTAATTGCCGCAGAAGTATTGACATAGCTGACAACCGCAGCTTCAGGATACCTCTCTTTCAGCTTCCTGAGGCCTTCAACATCCGCCATGTCTGCCATGGGGCATCCCGCATCTATGGCCGGCAGAAGGACTGTCTTTTCAGGTGAGAGGATTTTTGCACCTTCAGCCATGAAATGCACTCCGCAGAACACTATGACCTTCTTGTCAGTTGAAGCGCAATATCTGGCCAGGTCAAAAGAATCGCCGACTCTGTCCGCGATGTCCTGGATTTCCCCCCTCTGGTACAAATGAGCAACTATGCATGCATCACGTTCTTCCTTCAGTCTTAGAATCTCTTCTCTGTAATCCAATTCCGACACCTTTCCAAATATCATATTATTAATAATATCTGTTGTTGCGATATGGGTTAACCTGATCGAAAAATCTCTTCCTGTTTCTTGCAACCTGGCGTTTCATTTTAATCCAGTTAATGAAATCTCCCCCGAAGAAAACGAGGTAGTTAAGAAGAGCGACTATGACCGCTGCTGCCAGATGCCATGCCCCGCCGCTTATATAGTCAAATATCCTGTATATCAGTAAAAACGCATCAAGTAAACCTAGCCATTTTACCTTTACAGGCAGGAAGAAGAAAAGCAGAAACTCATGCTCCGGGAACAAGGTAGCAAAAGCCAGAAAGAGCGACAGGTTAATGTAGTAGCCTGTATAACCCGCGCCTGTAACAAAGGCTCCCAATATTGTAAGCAGCACGCCTGTCAAAATATAAACATTTAATTTGAAAGTACCCCAGTATCGTTCAAGAGATGCGCCTATTATATATGTCAGATATGCTGAAAAGAATATCCATAACAAACTGTAATCATCAGGCAGAAAGATAAATGTGACCAGTCTCCAGATCTGTCCCTGCAATACCTTTTCGGGAAGCAGGGCTAAAGCATATACGGTGTTATATACATTTCCGCGGAACAGGATATATGTCAAAAATACAATGGCAATATTCATTGCCGCAATATACATCGTAAGGTTGCTGACAGCATACCGGCCATAACGACGTTCAAGCCTGGACAACCATCTCATTCTCATCACTCCTGAATTACTATGGGCATTGACACTATTATACGGCAAAATAATTCCCAGCACAATGCTGTAAATGTGCCGAAAAACTTAGCTGGCAGCGACATAAGATGTCATCCATATTTTGCACACTTTGTCCCCATAGAATTCAAGATTGAGGGCGTCAATAAACACTGTTACGTAATCTCCGGTTACTTCTTCCCTGCGGATATAATATGTCCAGACTGAGTCAGCGACAAAACCCCGGTCAGGAAGTCCATAAAGTTCCAGGGCCCTGTCTTTGGAAGCATCCAGTTTTAAACCCGCTTTTGTCGAATGATTTCCGCTTTCAAGCGAAAGATAGGTGATTTCCCCACCGACAACACCGATCAAAAGACCTTCATAATTGATTAGAACACCTTTCCCGGTTTCGTCAGGAGTGAATTTTTCAAACAGCTTATATAATGAGCGGTCAAGGGTGTTTATATTTCTGTTCAGGGAAAATTCCCCGACTGCAAGATCATCGGAGGTCAATTCCTTTGCCTGATGTTCTTTGTATTTTATTTCTGAATCGAGGATCATTTCATCCCATTTCCCGTTGCCGGTATACCGGTATGTTTTTGTCAGGGCCGCCACATCACAGAAAAATCCCTCTGTTCCGGCTATGTAGTCATAGACATCAAAGAGTTTTACCTGAACATTGGTTCTTGCCCTGAGAATGAGACCGTCTTCTGTAATTTCGGGCAGCAGGTTAACGGCAAGGCTGTGTCTCAGTGAGGTTTTTCTCCTGCTGGCTGATATACGGCCGGGAAGGGGACACAGATGCAGGATGTTCTCATTTTTATTTACAACAACGGCCTTGTTGTCTTCTATTGTGACCAGGGTTTCTTCGGCAATTTTGGTATAATCCTCAGGCAAAATCCTTGTCAGCTTGCCATTGTCATATCTGAAAAGGTCGGCGCGTTTTCCCCCGTGGGTCTCTATGATAATGACGGTTTCTTCATTCTCACCGGAAACCTGAACGGTATTTATGGCCGACCTGTCCCCAAGAAACCCGATTTCCTCCTCATGGATTTCCCCGGTTTTGCCGTCCGTCAGAAGTACTCTCCCGCAATAGTTACCGTCCTCATATACTATTATGTATTCCGGAAATCCGTCCCCGTTAAGATCTTTCCTTTCATACGCCCCTGAACTGAAATAATAGGGTGTGTCTCCAAAATATATGGCAGAGGGTTTATGCCTCAGCCTGTCAAATTCAATTTTCAGATTATAGTCTCTGAATATGTAGGTATCATAACCCTGCGCGGTATTTTCCTCAAGTTCGAAACTGGTTCCCAGGACCGATATTATCTGTTCAAGCGTAAGGAACATATTTTCAAATATTCCCGGAAAAGATGCAAGCGTCCCGGCATCGGGCAGATTTTCCTTCTGCTGCGGATATCTGACTGGTTCTGTATCAGACACATGAGTTGCCGAGGGATCAGCCTCCCAGCCGGGCAGAGTATTATCACCGGACTGATCCGATGAATTTTCAGGCAGCGGATTGCATGCAGGCACGATTAAACAGATGATGATTATTGAAATGATGATCCTGGTCACTCGCATCAAATATCATCCTTTATTCTCTGCTTTTTACATTATATCTCATAGTTCGACAAATTTAAACCAAAAAATATGATAGAAACTGGACAAAATATACATTTCATTATGCATAAGTTTTCCCTGATAAAAGAACAATAGCAATAGACCTCAAAATAACAGAATTATGTTATAAAATCCGCTGCGAAAAACAGACAAGGAGAAGATATCATGCGCACCATGTGGAAAGGTTCAATCAGCTTCGGTCTTGTAAACATCCCTGTAAATATGTACGCTGCTACCGAAGACAGGGATGTGCATTTCAAGTACCTCCATAAAAAATGCAAGACACCCGTGAAAAATCAGAGAATATGCCCCGTTTGCAAAGAAGAGATAAAATCTGACGACATCGTGAGGGGCTATGAATATGAGCCGGGCCAGTTCGTGGTTATCAATGACGAGGATATCGAGGCCATTAAACCCCGCTCGGCCAAAACTATTGAAATCCTGGATTTTGTGAAGTTAAGCGAGATAGATCCAATATTCTTTGACAAGTCCTATTATCTGTCCCCCCAGGATACCGGCGGCGCAAAGGCCTATAACCTTCTGAGGCAGGCCATGAAGGAAACCGGCAGGATTGCCGTTTCCCGTATCACCATAAGGGAAAAACAGTCCCTTGCGGTGCTCAGGGTTTATGACAATGTCCTCGTCCTTGAAACGATATTTTATCCCGATGAGGTCAGAAGCATTTCCCAGGTACCGGGGATACCACAAAACCAGGAGACTGACGCAAGGGAACTGGATATGGCCAAGAAGCTCATTGACAACCTGACTTCTGAATTCGATCCTGGGAAGTACAAGGATGAATACCGTGAGGAACTCCTTGCAATGATACACAAAAAGGCAGAGGGTCAGGAGATCGTCGCCGCGCCTGAAGCTCCCCAGCGCAATGTCATTGATCTGATGGCCGCGCTGCAGGCAAGTCTTGACAAGGCGCAGGAGATGAGACGCCAGGCAAAAAACACCGGGTCCCGGAATACAAAATCGGGAAGGAAATCCAGAAAAAAGGAAACCGAAACTGTACAGGGGTAAAAAATGGACCTGATTGAACCTATGGAGCCCATACTGACTGAAAAAATCCCGGAAGGCAGTAATTTTGTTCACCAGGTGAAATGGGACGGTATAAGGGGACTATGTTATGTAAATAAAGGTGAAGTCCGCATATTCACAAAAAAAGGGCGGGAACGCACCGGGTTTTATCCGGAGCTTTCTGATCTTCCAAGGCTCCTGAAATGCAGGGAAGCCGTTCTTGACGGTGAAATCATAATACTGAATGACGAAATGCGCCCTTCCTTCCAGCTAAGCCTTATACGGGAACGGGTCACCAATCTGAAAAATGCGGACTATTATGCGAGAAAATACCCGGTTCATTATATAGCCTTCGACCTGCTAAGCCTGGATGATAAAAGAATTACCCATCTTCCCTTGTCGGAAAGAAGCCTGCTGCTAAAAAAAAATTTGACTGTAAGCGCCTCTGTTGCAATCACGGATGATTTCAGCGACGGAAACCGGCTCTTTGCCCTGATGAAGAAAAAAGGATGGGAAGGCATAGTATCAAAGGATATCTCAAGCCCATACCTGCCCGGGAAAAATCACAGGTACTGGTATAAGAAAAAACTGACCCGGAGAATTCTGGCGATAGTGGCCGGCCTTACCCTGAAAGACCGGCGCCCCAACAGCCTTGTCCTTGCAATACAAAGGAAAGGTGAGGCAAGAAAAGGCCTGAGCTATATAGGGAAGGCTTCCATTGGCTTAAATCAGGATAATATAAGTCTTCTGGAAAAGCACATCCCTGATTTGAAAACCCGGGAAAGCCCGTTTAAACTTTCGGAAGAACAGGACCAAAACGCACATAAAATCAAGAAAGAATTCAGGGATGTGGTCTGGATTTATCCCGTGCTTACGGTCTGGGTCAGTTTCCTGGAATGGACCGATGACGGTATTCTGCGAAGTCCCAGAATATCCGGGTTTACTTCTTTAGGTCCCGATGAAGCAGACGGCAGGGAATTTATAGATTAAGACCTCTCTGCATCCAGAACACATAAACCATTGTTGCGCTGCCTGTTTCAGGTATTGCAGCACTTAATACACAAGGATAACATCGGCAGGGTTGTGATGCTATGGCTGAGATTCTGAATATTGAAGGCAGAAAGGTAAAACTCTCCAATCCCGAAAAGCTATTGTGGCCTGAAGAGGGAATAAGAAAAATTGATTACCTGGCCAGAATGATTGAGCTTGCTCCTTTCATAATACCGCATGCGGAGAACAGATTGCTTACAACCATCCGGTATCCTGACGGCATACACGGGGAATCTTTCTTTTCAAAAAATCTCCCTGAATACGCGCCTGAATGGATAAACAGAACAATATGGAACGATACCGAATACGCAATACTGGATTCCATTCCGACCCTTGCATGGTTTGTGAATATGGCCGCCCTCGAATTCCACACGTCCTTCAATAACTATGACAAAGAAGACTATCCGACCTCACTTGTATTTGATCTGGATCCTTCAGAAGGACAAACATTTGATGACGTTCTGGAAGCGGCTCTTTTAATTAAAGAAGTCCTGGATTCTCTTTCGGTAACAGCTTACATCAAAACTTCAGGCGCCACGGGGATGCAGATTTATATACCCACCGGCGGCAAATATGACTACACCGTTGCAAGGAAGATAAATGAATTTTTCGGCAGTTATTTCGCCCAGAAATATCCGGATAAATTCACAATAGAGAGGACTGTGGAAAAGAGGGGCCGCAAGCTGTATTTTGATTATCTTCAGATGTGGAAGGGAAAAACCATTACCATGGTTTACTCCCCGCGGGCAAAAGAAAAAGCCACAGTCTCAATGCCTGTGACATGGGATGAAGTCGAAAAAGGCATAAAGCCCGAGGACTTTACACTTAACAATGCGCTCGAACGCCTAAAAAAAACAGGAGACCTTTTTCAGCCTCTGCTGAGGGCAAAGGAACCTGAAAAAAGTCTGGAAGAGATAGTAAAGCATCTTCTTGATTCTGAATATTGATCCCCGGACCCAGAGCTTCGCCGGGGCCGCGTCTGTTATTGCTTAAAAGAATGGATATCCGGGATAAAAAGGATAAATCGGGAATCTCGGGAATCCGGGCCGTCTTCTGAAACGTCTGCGTCTTCTTCCGAGTAATTCACGGATCAGCAAGGTTCCTATCAGGTCTCTTAAAAATGGTCTTCCGTCAGGATTGCCCCGGGGATTGCTGCCTGAAGGGTTGCCCTGCATTCTGGCCAGTTCATCAGTCATGTCTTCCTGCAGTCTGCTTTCCACATCATACATGATATGGTCTATCATGCGTTCAAGCTCTTCCCGTGCAGGTACGTAGTCAGGTCCGTATACTTCTTCCATTACATCGCACTGTCTTATGATTACAGGATTAATAATATAGTAGATCCTGGGGTACATTCTTTCCAGCTCTTCTTCAGGCATCATGAGCATATGGCTGTAATCATCATAAGCATCCGGGTTCTTCTGCATATAGGGCATCCTGGGGTCTATGATATAGTCATGCATCAAAACAACCTCCCAATTTATATTACGGTACATATTATGAAAACGGGACGAGTTGTGTTAACACATGTCCAAAAAAAGCCAGGGGCCGGTTCCGTGTCTCGTTAGTAACTTGATCTCAATTTACCGGTCAGGCGGCCGCAAGGGTTCCCCATCCCAAAACAGCCTCAAAGCACCCGGGTAAGCCTGACGAATTGCCTAAAAATGAGGACATGGCTCCGTAAAACTTCGCCATGTCCCCGGCGTCGAGGTCTGCTCTCTGCAGTCCGGCGGACGTTCCCATATACTCAACTTGGGCGGTCATTTCCTCCGCAGCTTTCGGCTGTTCTTCAGAGGAAGCCCTTGCGTCCGCCTATTCCTGCGTCTTTGCAAAAATAACATGATGTTCAGATCTGAATACAATCCGCAGGAGCAGTTGAAGTTGTATGCGAAAAGCGATGCTCGGGTGAGGGAAAATCACAGGATGTGATTTTAGCTGGCGCACGCATGGACGCGTGATCGCCCGGCGACCTCGCGAGAGCAAGCTTGAGCATTCACAACTTCCTGCGACGAGGACAGCAGGAAGATCTGAACATCATGAACATGAACAAGACACAGAGCCCCAGTCTTGAATACAGCGCAAAAAACCCCTTCCGGTCTGATCCTTCCGGAAGGGGTTTGGTTTTATCCGCACTTCGAATATCCGCAGTCACGGCATACAACGCAGCCGCCTTCATGTTCAAGTTTACTGCCGCATTCAGGACAATGCGCTTTCCCATTTTCCAGTGAAACATCTGCTGCAGCACTAACTTCATCCCTGGCGTACTGTGGAGCATTGGCATATGGCCTGGGTACCGGTATGGCTGCTTTGACGGGCGCCGCTGCCTTATACCCGTTCCCGTTTCTATGGTTCATGACTTTTTCTATCATCCTTCCTATTGCGTCAGGACAGGATAATACGTTAATATCCCTTTGCCTTATGGTCGAAGGACAGCGGATGCCTTTGAGCTGTTCTACTATTGCCTTCTCGTCAATCCCGGATCTCAGGGCAATTGATACAAGCCGCGCCGTTGCCTCGGACTGGGACGGACATCCGCCCGCCCTGCCTGTATTTGTGAATACCTCACATATGCCGTTTTCATCATAATTGACCGTGACATACAGATTACCGCAGCCGATTTTAATTTTTTCAGTAAATCCGGTTGTGACGGTAGGTCTCGGTCTCGGGACTATGTGGCCTTTTCCGGCTTCACAGGTTTCAGAACATTCTGCCTGGGATTGGGAATCCTGTGCATCTGTCTTTTTGCCCTTCACGCTGCCGATATTGAGAACCTGGCTTTCGCGGCTTCCGTCACGGTAAATTGTAACGCCTTTGCATCCGGTTTTATATGCGAACCTGAAAACCTGGTCTACATCTTCCAGTATCGCGTCATGGCGCAGGTTGACAGTCTTGGACACGGCATTGTCGGTATGCCTCTGGAACGCTGCCTGCATTCTTACGTGCCATTCAGGGGATATGTCATGGGATGTGACATATACTCTCCTTACATCCCCGGGTATCTCTTCCATATTTGCTATTGAGCCGCGTCTTGCAATCTCCCGCATTAATTCTTCCGAATAAAAGCCTCTTTTTATCGCGGTGTTCCTGAAATGGGGATTTACTTCCAGGAGTTCTGTTCCGTCCATGACATTTTTAATGAACGATATTCCAAAGAGAGGTTCAATCCCGCTGGAACAGCCTGCGATAATGCTCAGCGTGCCTGTTGGGGCGATAGTGGTGGTTGTAGCGTTTCTAAGCTTTTGTCCTGTACCGGCATAAATGCTTTTGTCATAATAGGGGAAACAGCCTTTAACCTCCGCTATCTCCTGGCTTTTAACCTTGGACTCCCTGTTAATGAAGCCCATGACCTCTTCGGCAAGTTTTTCTGCTTCCTCGGAATCGTATGGAATATCCAGCATCAAAAGAAGGTCTGCCCAACCCATGACACCAAGCCCGATTTTTCGGGTCCCCCGGGTCATTTTGTCTATTTCGGGCAGGGGATAGTTATTCACATCTATGACATTGTCCAGGAAGTGGACCGCTTTATGCACGGTATTGCGAAGCTTGTCATAGTCTATTTCATATCCGTTTTTCCCTTCTTTGGTCATTGCGCTTAAGTTTATTGAACCGAGATTACATGCTTCATAGGGGAGAAGCGGCTGCTCACCGCAAGGGTTTGTGCTCTCAATTTCTCCAAGTTCAGGAGTTACATTGTCCCGGTTGATCCTGTCTATGAATATAATTCCCGGCTCGCCGTTCTTCCAGGCCATCCGGACCATTTTGTCATACACTTCGCGGGCGTTGAGACTGCCTTTTTTCTTTTTGGTGAAAGGATCTATCAGGTCATAATCTTTTCCCTCTTCAACGGCCTGCATGAAACTCTCTGTAATTGCAACGCTTATATTGAAGTTGGTTATGTCATTGTTATCCTGCTTACAGGTAATAAACTCGAGGATATCAGGATGGTCCACCCTAAGTATGCCCATATTGGCGCCGCGACGGGTTCCTCCCTGCTTTACGGCTTCAGTGGCTGCATTGAAGACTTTCATGAAACTTACCGGACCGCTTGCAACACCGCCGGTTGATCTGACACATGAACCTTTCGGGCGGAGCCTGCTGAAGGAAAATCCTGTCCCGCCGCCGCTTTTGTGTATCAGAGCAGCATGTTTGACACTGTCGAAAATTCCCTCCATGGTGTCTTCAACAGGGAGCACAAAACATGCTGAAAGCTGTCCGAGGGGACGCCCTGCATTCATTAAAGTCGGTGAATTCGGCAGAAACTCAAGGTTCACCATCATATCATAAAAATCTTTTTCAATTTTTTTCAGCTCTTTTTCGGATACATAAGGCTTGTCGGCGGATGCAACGGTTCTGGCAACCCGTCTGAACATATCCTCTGGCGTCTCAAGGATATTTCCGTTTTCATCACGCGCCAGATATCTTTTTTCAAGAACTTTTCTTGCATTTTCAGTTAATGGCATGGCCTTCCCCTCCGTATTTTATTGATTTTTCTTGAGTTAGGACTTAATATATATTGTGTTAATCAGAAGTGTATATAACAATATATTGCGTGAACCGTATATAATTATATATTTGAAAAATTTTCATTACAAGATTCTATTGCTACAAAATAAGACAAATTTCTCCTGATTTCGCCTTTTATCTGGCTCTGGAAAGCTATTTCTTTTTAATTTGGTTAAAGTTAAAGCACATTAAAAAGCCCCTGTTATTGGGGCTTATCAGTACCTTTATTTATCATCAGATGTAATTATATATTTTCGGGTGATTTACTCAGCTTCCCAGATACCACTTTGACCTTTGTCGTCAATCTTCCAGGTTCCGTCTCCTTGTTTGACCAATTTCAGGAGTGCCCTGAACTCATAAACTTGCCCAGCTTTCGCTCCAGATTCTTTTGCTGCTTCATCGCTTATTTCATCAAAGCGGAGGCGGCCTGCAAAAGTAACTTTGCATTCAGTGACAGGAACATTGAACTCAAAACTTTCATATTCACTCACCCCGAGGGAGGTCGTCACCAATTTAGCATCTTTGTAGACCTTCGCACTGTTCTCAATATCATTCTTCTCTTTCAGATATTCAATGAAATCCTGGGTATACGTTTCGTATTCCTCGTCCCCCTTGATAAGTCCTGTAGTCCCGGGTATTTATCAGGTACAGATGCCTGTCAATGACCTCTTTTATGGCTTTTACTTCAGGATGATGCTCCGTGAAATAAACCACTGTTTCTTCGACAGAATCGTCCCATACATAATAAATGGTCTCCTGGTCGGTTATGGCACTGTTTTCGGGGAATATTACATCCCCTTCCTCATCCGCAGGTGCGGGAATCAATTCCGGTGTCGTAGCTTCTTCTGCGGATGAAGGTTCTTCCGTTGCTGTATTTGTTGCAATTCCAGCTGCGATATCCTGATTGTTTGGATTCCCTTTCCCACAACCGGTTAACAAAACCATTGCGAAAACAATTATTGCAGTTGTTGCTAAAAACCTTTTCATAAAAAAACTCCTATAAACTATGCAAGCAGTGTGTTTTGCCGCCTTAAGCCGTGATGAATTTTATGGCCATAAATGATATATAATACTTTCTTGCTAAAGAGTAAATACCATTTTGCATTTTTTTCCGATAATAATCGTAATATGTCAAGAGTTTCCTGAGCGCATAAAAAAGACTTCCGATGAAAACCCGGAAGTCCCTGGTGCTCGAGGCCGGACTCGAACCGGCACGGAGGTTTAGTCCGACGGATTTTAAGTCCGTTGTGTCTGCCTATTCCACCACTCGAGCGCACTTGAAAACAGCATAACTATTCTACATCAGCGAACTTTCGGTGTCAATATGCCTTTTGTTGACAGCTTTTTATTGTTTTACTATCCATAAAACGAGTTTGTTCTTTTATCATCCCATTCCTTTTTTCCTCCAACCGGCAGGTAAAGCCACGATGATCCGCCACCGCTGCTGCCGGCGTATGGAACAAATCACACATGTACTTCCAGCATTCTTGCAAAATCATATATGCTGTATTCAAGCCGGCATGCGTTCCTGCACAGTTCCAGCGGATTTGTCTCCCTGGTGTTGAAACCGTCTTTGGATGTGAAAGCAAGGAGTATGCCGAATTCCTTTAACCAGTCAATATTCTCCTTGCTATAGATCCCAAAGGGATATGCAAATATTTTCCTTGTATTTGCAATGGCTTCACACTTGCTCAAATCTTTCAGGACAGTGTCCTTGTCTTCAGTAAGCAAAGCGGTTCTCAATCCTTTTCTGGTATGCAGCAAATCTGTATGGTTGCCGTATTCGAAGACATCGTCCATGCTAAACAGCTCATCCCTGGACATGCAGACAGAGTATTCCCCTGTATATTCCCGGGATTCTTCAAAAAGCCATCCTGATACCACGAAACACACTGCATGGAAATTGTATTTTTTCAAAACCGGATAAGCAAAAAGCAGCACCGATTTATAGGCGTCATCAAAAGTGATAAGTACGGACTTTTCAGGGACTGGCTTGTCATGATAGTAAAAATCAATTACCTGCTCGATTGTAAGCGTGGTATATCCGTTTTCAAAAAGATAATTCATCTGCTTTTCAAATTCATCCCTGAAACAAAAGAGGGCTTCCGGAAGCATATCGTGATAATCCTGGCTTACTTTGATCCCCTTGTACTTATTTCTGTCGTATCCTTCCCTTTCAATTATTTCATGATACAGAAGGGTATGAAATCCGGTCATGACATCCTCCTGGAAAATTCGATAGATATTTTATGTATCCATTATAGTACACAGTATTAAAACTGTCTTCCCGTCAGCCGGTACAATAACCTTTGCAGGCCGGCCAAAGCCAGGCCGCAATCAGGCATTTCCCGGGAAAATCCCGGTCTTACCTGCATAATAACTTTTGCGTGACAATATCCGAGTATATCTCCATGCCCCCGGTATCTGCAATATGGATCACGTCCTTAAACTTACCGCTTTCGGGCAGGAAATGTCCAAGCAAGTTCTCTTTCTGCAAAATGCGGTCAGGATTGAAAATCACATCCTGATACCCGTCGAAAATAGCCACATAAAAGATCTCTGATTCAACAATATCCTGAAAGAAATGGCTGCCATAGGACAGTTCCGGCATAAAGCCCTCCTTTTTTGAAGCATATTCACAGATGACCTTCATATTGCACAGTTCCGCAAAATGGACCGGAACCCCGAGGGACGGCGTGGTGCTTCCCCATCTGCCCGGCCCCACCAGCATGGCATTTTTACCTTTCATCTCCCTGTTGATTAAGCCTACCTGCCTGGCCACCTCATATTTTACCTGTTCACTCAGTTTCAGGTATGAATTGGCACTGATAAATACAACGTAGTCTATTGGCAGGCGTACGCTTCCTCCCATGAAGTTGCCTTTGCATGAGAAGAAGCAGTCCTTGACATCTTTCAGTTCCGGGATTTTTACCGTCCTTCCCAGGCCTTTGGTCTGCAGCGGCCGGCACTGCAGCAAGTTTATTTTAAATCCGTTATCCTCATTGAAGTTGGCCGTGAATTCAATATCGACCGGATAATCGTATGCCTTTGACAGCAGAGACAGCATTTCCCTCATTATGGCGGCAAACCTTGTGTCTGTGAAAAGCTTTCTGAAATCCAGCAGATAAGGGGTCTCCCGGACAACATATCCCAGTTCGCGCATACGGGCAAGGGTAGCGTAATCAGGGCTGACGAACAGATTCCTGTCCGTTTTTAAAGGAAGGGATAAAACCTCTTTCAAATCCCTGGTCACCAGGGCATTCTCAGTGAATGAAAGAAGGTCCAGCCGGTGCTGGGAGAATTTCTTCTGATCCTCATAGTTCATCGGTGGGATCCGGAGCGGGTTGTCAAGGCACACTACCTTGACATAATCTTTGCCGGTCCGGTCCACTGCCCTTGTGCCCAACCCGAATACAAGCCGGAGCATTCCCGCATTCATATCGATACTTGCATCCCAGACGTAAAGGTTGGAAGAATACCCCACACCCGCAATATGGGGGAAAAAACAGTCCCCATGCCGGTCTCCTGATACGCGCTGCACCAATATGGCCATTTGCTCATCCTGCTGTGCAAGTCCCCGGTGCATCCGGTAATTCAGTGCATCCTCATCCATGGTACTTGCGTAAACAATCCTTACTGCCTGCTCGAAGGCTTCATAACGCTCCTGGGGAGTTCCCTGGTTCACGCAGAAAACACTCTCGTACTTGCCGGCGAACGCATTTCCAAAGTTATCTTCCAGCAGGGAACTGGAACGTACAATAATTGGGGACTGGCCAAAGTACTCCAGCATCTGGACGAACTGTTCCTGTATGTCCCTGGGAAAAGTGCCATGCAATAGCTTTTCCTTGAGCTCTGCCGCGTACCTGTAATAACCCTCGGGTGTCTTTTGCCTGGTAAAAAGCTGCCACCAGCCATTCTGGACAATATAAGTGTAAAAGACATCGGAACCGATATAGAAAGAATCATGGGGCTCCAGAAAAGACGTAAAACGTTCGCCGCCTTCAGCCTCCAGTATTTTTCTTGCCAGAAGCATGCCTACGCTTTTCCCTCCAATAAAACCCGTACCGATTTCCCTTGAGGCAATGGCGAGTATATCCCTTAAGGTGAAATACCGGTCACAAAGCTGGAACATCCGGGAATCACTGCCGATAAGCATATGCATTAGCCGTCTCTTTACCCCTTCCTGCTGGCTGGGAGGGGCGTCCAGCATTTTTTTCGCATCATTGAAGATGGTATTCCAATAATCCAGTCTCATTTCGCCGCGGTTGATACTGGTAAAAAGTTCTGAGGCGTCAAAACTGGATGTGATGCAGACAGCTTCCTGCCCCTTGATTAAATGGGGGAAAAACATGGTGGGCGAATAGCGCTGCCATACCTTAAGGGGATGGATATAGGTTTTATCATTGATCTGATAAAGATCAAGGAGAAGCTGTGTGGTTTCACGGATACCTGCAATGGTCCCATAGGTATGGGAATTTCGCTTGATGGCAAAATATGCGACCGTATCCAGCTCATATAAATACGGGCAGGTAGCCCTGAAGAAATTACCGATCATCAGATCCGAATGCCAGTATTCCAGCAGGTCGGTCAGGCAGTCAAAAACGTAAAGTGCCCTTTTGCCCTCATACCTGATAAGATTATGTATTTCGATGGCAAAGCTTTCAAAGCCTTTTCTCGCATCGACTTTATGAAACTTTATATCAGGGGTGGCATCCAGCAATGGTTCATGATTGGCAAAGCGGACATAAATTAATTTTATGTTTTCCTCTCTCGCGCTTTCTGCAAAACAATCAACCATTTTCTTATATCCTGAAATTGAATCCACCTGCCATACCACGTTATCTCCAAAACGCAGATAGTCAATTACCTGATCAAATCCTTTAATTCCAGTGCTGACCCTGTCGTATGAATTCATTGGCGCACCCCTTTCCGGAACCGGAGTCCAGTATCTGTCTACATGATACTATAAAATGGGAGAAACCCGCCAGGTGAGTTTCTCCCATTTACAGCATCCATTTCTGTGATAAGCCGCAAATTACCCGGTTGTTTGTTTTCCATAAAACCCAGCTTGCCTGCATCCAATGGCTAAGTCTCCCTGATACAGAATCCTGATGCCGGATTTATCAGAGCAACCCGGATTTATTATGCATAATAAAGGGGTTCTTTATTACGGAATGACAGGGGAAAACCCCCTGTCATTATCCGTGATGCTCATTCAGCTGCGCAGTATTTTTTCCATTGGCCTGCCTTTGGCCAGCTCATCGACTAATTTGTCGAGCCACCTGATTTTCTGCATAAGCGGATCTTCGATTTCCTCTACCCGGTATCCGCAGATTACTCCTTTGATCTTGGAAGCATTGGGATTTATTCCCGGCGCCTGGTTGAAAAAAGTTTCATAATCAACATTTTTATCTATTTGTTCCCGTAACCCGGCTTCATCATATCCCGTAAGCCAGCATATCACCGTGTCAACCTCGGATTTTGTGAGTCCTTTGCGCTCTGCCTTCTGTACGAGAAGCGGGTATATTTTCGAAAACGGCATTCTATATATGCGCTCATTTGACATGAAAAATCATCCTTCCTTATTCTCCCCTGCTTTTCGATATTTTCACCCGGTTATTCGGCAATAAACTGTTTTATCCGTCCTGTAAGGGAACTGTCAATCTCAACTTCAACCAAAGATGAATCCTCATCGTAATTTACCGACAGGACCCTGCCATTTTTATAAAGCCAGGGTAAAGCCCATCCTTCTGAAAAAGGTATTCTCAGAGTGAATATTTTAAGCGATGTAAAAAGGATCTCCTTAAGGCACGCTTTGAGCCTGTCCAGGCCTTCGCCTGTCACTGCGGAGGTTTCAACAACCATCCTGTCATCAGATATACGGAAATTCCTCTCTTTTACCTTGTCTATCTTGTTGCAGGCTATTATTGCAGGCTTGCCCCCTGCGCCCAGTTCGTCAAGTATCTGGTCAACTATCCGGAGATGATCTTCGGCATAGGGATCCGAAGCGTCCGCAACAATGACTAAAGCATCGGAATATACCACTTCCTCAAGGGTTGATTTGAAAGCGTCAAGGAGATGATGGGGAAGTTTTCTGATGAATCCAACCGTATCAGTCAAAAGGACCAGCTTGTTCTCCTCCAGCGCAAGCTGGCGCGTAGTTGTGTCCAATGTGGCAAAAAGCTTGTTTTCGGCATATACATCGGCGTTGCAGAGGGCATTGAGCAATGAGGATTTCCCTGCGTTGGTATAACCGACCAGCGACACTACGGGGACACGGTTCCTTTCCCGCTCAACCCTCAGTAAACTGCGCTGCTTCCTTATCTCTTTCAGTTCCTCCCTCAGGGCGGTTATTTTTCTCTTTATATGCCGTCTGTCAGTCTCCAGCTTTGTTTCACCTGGGCCTCTCGTGCCAATTCCGCCCCCAAGGCGCGAGAGCTTGGTACCTTTTCCATAAAGCCTTGGCAGGTTATATTCAAGCTGGGCAAGTTCAACCTGTATTTTTCCTTCCCTGCTTCTTGCCCGCTGCGCAAAAATGTCAAGGATAAGGCCCGTCCTGTCAATGGTTTTTACTCCAATGATCTCTTCAATATTGCGTTGCTGTGAAGGGGTAATCTCCTCATCAAAAATGACAAGATCGGCGTTTTTTGTCTGCACCAGCAGCTTTAATTCCTCCAGTTTGCCCTTTCCTATGAGATATGCCGAATCCCTCGCCGGACGTTTCTGCATCATGACGGCTACTACCTGGGCTCCTGCAGTCTGGGCCAGTTCCTTAAGCTCAAGCATGGATATATCGGCTTCGCTCACTCCATTGATGTCCCGGGTTTCCTGGGTCTTAAGTCCGACAAGGACTGCTTTCTCCACGTTGTCATCAAGTGACCCGGACTGGCTCCTGAAATGCTCATCGGCTTCCTTAACATATTCCCACAGAACGTCAAAGTCCTGTTTACTTTTCCTGAAAGGGCCGAAAATCTCGTAGCCTTCTTTTCGCGAAGACGAAGGCAAGGCCACGTATATTTCCGTAACCTGGCCCTCATTGACTCCAACAGCAGCCACAGCGTCCAGTTTCAATAATTTCAGGGAACTTATATCAGGACCGGAAAGCATGCCCGATCCATTTGGATGTGTATGAATGCACCTGATTCCCGAAAGCCTCTGATTATTTCTGCGGCCTTCAACTTCGCCCAGTTCAACTGTTTTATGGTCTCCCACGCTGACGTCGGCGATTTTTCCCTTACGGTCAATGTATACCGATATCTCCCTGTTTATTTCCCCGGAAATCCTGGCCATTTCAGTTACCAGTTCCTCGGTCCAGAATTTGTCCCGCGGGATTTCCTGCTCGTAAATTTTCTCCAGGGCTTCTATCGTACTTTTCTTTAAACCTTCAGTGGCACCGTTAACCATAAATATTCCGCTCAAACTCCACTCCCCGGTAAAATTAAGATTAGTTTTCTGTTTTATAGTCCATTGCTTAGACTATATTACCACACAGTATAATAAAAAGTAACATCATCAGAATGCAAAATTAAGAATGTTTCTTATTTCCTCTGCAAGATCCCCGCTTTGGTTTCCGGAATGATTGAGGGTCCTTTCGATGATTTCATCGAAATCCTGCCTTTTTACCCCTATTTCAGACAGCCCTGAAGGTATTCCGTACATCTGGTGGAAATCGCTTACCATGTTCCTTACAAGCTGCACAAATTTCCTTCCCCGCTCATATTTATACGTCTCGGCATAGATATCAGGTCCTGCGAAAGGCAGCAGCAGTTCCGCATAATATTCCTCATATTCAGGCGTTTTCTGGGTCATCAGGTGGGGAAGAATTATTGCAACAGCCTCCTGGTGGCTTACCCCGTAACTGTCTTCCAGCACACCTGCAAGTATATGGCTCAGACTTTGCCGGCAATTACCGAAACAATTCCTGAAGGCCAGACCGGAAAGCAGCATGGCGTTCAGGATTGACAGACCTGCCTTTTTGTCTTTCCCGGACTTCAGGGCCTTATGTATGTTATCCCTGAAAAGACCCAGGGAAGCAAAGGCATAGGCATCACTCAGGGGATTTCTCACAGGACTTGTATATGTCTCGATTGCATGGCATACAGCATCGGTCAGACACAATGCCATGGTTATTGGGGACTGGTCCCTGGCAAAACGGGGATCCAGAACGATGATATCGGGATTGCCTTCAATTTCAAGCCCGGCGCTTAAAACAGGTACAGCTACAAAAAGAATTGGACCGGGTCCTGCCGGATACTTTGAATAAGAGGAACATATAGCCCGGGCGAGTTTAAAGGATGCCGCCCCGCCAACGGCGATTATGCTGTCACATGAAAAGGACTTGAATTCTGAAACTGCTTTTTCTTCTTCATCCATCATGCCGTTTCCGGAGCACAAAAGAATATTTCGGGCATTAATCCCAAAGTCGGCCAGTATTTTTAACAAATATTTCAATATTCCTTTTTCATTGAGGTCATTCTGGGTTATAATGAAGGGTTTGTCCAGGTTTCCTGCCTTCAGTTCTTTCGGGATATTGTCCATCGCCCTGCAACCGGAAATGATCTTAGAGCTGTTTACAAATTCATAATATCCGGGAATCTGTTTCGGAGAAGGTCTTTCCCTTTTTATAGGGTTTACCCTGGCTATAACCCGTAGCATATCTTTGGTAAGATGCTTTTCCTTAGGAATAATGCCGCGAAATTTTCTCATATTTCTACCTCCCTAAGGAAAATATACCATATTCCTGCGGGCAATAAAAATTATTGCCTCCAGTGCCCTGTCCATATGCGATTAAAACCGGGGAACCAATGACCTTTCAGTACAAAAAGATTATTTATCCAGATTACCGTTCATTCCTGTTATGGTAAATATCGATGACCGCTCCGGTTATAAGGCCAAGTGCCGTTCCTGTACAGAAACCGACCAGGTTTTTTGTGAAAAGCAAACTTGCGATTAATCCCAAAACCGTGCCCACCAAAAGACACGGGCAAATATACTGAATATCTTCCTTTTCACCGGTTCTGTTGCTCCTGTACATTATGTATCCTCATCCCTGCATAAAATCAGTCCAGTACTAATATATTTATCCTCAACGCAAAAAAGTCACGATTAAATATTTTAGCACAAAAAAATTCTGTTTAAGAAAGGTTTTTAAATAGAAATTCGCTCATTTTCGCGCCATTAATTGTTCAAATGAATGATTTAATGCATATCCGCTCTATAATGGAGGGGTTTTTGTTCTTGCCTCGGCGAATGAAGGTATCAAAAGCATTCACTTATGGTAAGGCTCACCGTGTATTACTGAATACATGACTTTCCCTGAATATTAAGTAAAAAGTCGTACATCATGTACGACATATTTAT
>ENA-OWOZ01000809-OWOZ01000809.1-bioreactor-metagenome-genome-assembly--contig:-NODE-809-length-34705-cov-18.817951_pt1 | contig 34705 bp, 28 predicted proteins | sample MGYA00238140_ERZ651804 | MGnify/ENA primary metagenome ERZ651804 (study PRJEB26910, sample SAMN07631232) | bioreactor metagenome | isolation source: Switchgrass digestor | place: USA: Dartmouth... | reverse complement strand
CTTTTTTCGCTGTCAGGAGTTTTAGAAAATTCTTAAAATTTTTTCTTAAAAACTCTTGACTTTAATTAGCTGGTCTTGAAAGTATAATATCTATTATTGACGCACAAATTAATGAAGCAAATATTGCAATTATGCTGAATATGCCTAAAATAAATGCAATAAGAGGTGCTTCATTGGACACATCTTTTCCATAAAACATAAATAAAACACAATACAAAAAAACAATAATAAAGAAGAATGAAGGAATGTATTTATAAGTTCTTTCGTTTTTAAATGCTATTCCCAAAATGATTGTACAGGGAATAGGAAGAAATATGTACAAAGAAATTAAAAAAGAAGCCAAAATAGAATAAGAAAACTGTAAAATACTCATAACTTATATCCTGCTCAATTTAATTAGAATTTGCCGATTCTTAACCATAATCAAAATTTTCTTATGTTTTATACCCATATTTTATCATTTTATATTGCCGTTGTCTACGGGATTACCTATATATGTATGTTTACTAACAGAATAAAGAATTCTATTCTGAAAACCTTCATAAAGTATTGCTTCACGTATAAATTTCTTGTTAATACGAATCAATAAAGCAGTAAATTTAATATTTTCAATTATTTTGTCAACATTAGAACATAAAACACATTTACCTATAAATTAATAAAATAATATGCGAACAAAAGGATTAAACTATATATGAACAAAAGACTTCATTGATTTACTTTCATCGCTTTTGTTCAAGCTTGCTGAAAACAGCTCAAAACAGCGTATAAAGAGCATTAGTCCCAATCGCTTTTGCTCAGATTTGGTCCGTAAATGGTTGAAGCAACAATTATTTAACTTGGAGGTTCAATTATGGGATTTTTTGATTTTTTATTGAACAGCACCAACGGCATAAAGACAGATAACAACATTGGACCTACTCAAAGCAAACCATTAGATTTTCAGCCATATAATGAAGAGTTTTCTATGGACATGACAACGGAACCTTACGGAAATAATATGTTTGAAGGTAGCAATATTTTTTCAAATAACGGCGTTGAGCTTCAGGATGCAAGGAACACACTGAGACTGGTATACAGCGGTATTCTCGCAAAAAATAACGCAGATGAACTGTATGCAGTTATAGGCTATGGAAACAATCTCGCCTGGGAAGATGTAGAAACATACCCCATGCATAAAATAAGCGACGATAAATTCGAGCTTATGCTTCCCGTCAAAAGGCCCGGTAACATAAACATAGCCTTTAAGGACGGTTCAGACAACTGGGACAACAACTCGGGTATGAATTACTGTTTCAAAAACTATGTTTACGAGGGTAGCCAATAAGCTACCCTCCCTTCCAAAAATCCGGCTAAAAACTCTCTTTTGGTTCTATATTTTCTATGTATTAAGAATCTTTAGATTCTTTTTCTACACTGGCTATAGCAGACCTTACAAATTTGATCTTGGTTTTTTCAACACCGGTCTCGATGGTTACCTCATCATCCTTAATATTTACTATCTTCCCTATTATTCCTCCTGTGGTAATAACGTTATCTCCTACTTGCAGGGCATCAAGCATTTGTTTTAGCTGTTTTTCCCTTTTTTTCTGGGGAAGAATCACCATTAAGTACATGATTACAATAAAACCGATAGGAATTATCAAACCTCCTATTAACTCCGCATATCCCTGTGGCATAACAAACCTCCTTTATTTATTATAATTTTTTTATATATTTCATTAATCCAACATTTTATTTGTAACCGAATTTACTAAAGAACTCATTTCTAAAATCCCCAAGTCTGTCTTCCATTATAGCCTGTCTGACGTTCTTCATCAAGTTTAATAAAAATCTAAGATTATGCCAAGTGGTAAGCCTTATTCCAAGAACTTCTCCGGCCTTCAAAAGATGCCTGAGATAAGCCCTGCTGAAATTTCTGCAGGTATAGCAGTCGCATTCGGGGTCAAGGCTTGAATAGTCTCTGGCATAGGCTGCATCCCTGATTATTATCCTACCTCTGCTGGTCAATACCGTTCCGTTTCTGCCTATTCTGGTGGGAAGCACGCAGTCAAACATATCTATTCCCCTTATTGCACCCTCAATCAGGTAGTCGGGACTTCCCACTCCCATCAGATACCTTGGCCTATCCTCCGGAAGCAGCGGTACGGTATGATCAAGCATTGCATACATTTCTTCCGCCGGTTCTCCCACACTAAGTCCTCCAATGGCATATCCGGGAAAATCCAATTCCAGCAGCTCATAAGCACTTTGCTCTCTGAGATCCTTATACATTCCACCCTGCACAATACCGAAAAGAGCTTGTGTATCGGGATTTCGGTGAGTTTCCTTACATCTTTTGGCCCATCTCGTGGTCCTTTCCAGAGACTTTTTTGCATAATCATATTCTGCAGGGTACGGAATGCACTCATCAAAGGCCATTATTATATCGGCACCCAGATCGTTTTGTATCCTGGTGGCCATTTCCGGAGTGATAAAATGCCTTGAGCCGTCAATATGCGATTTGAAAGTTACACCTTCCTCTTTTATATCCCTCAGGTCGCTAAGGCTGAAAACCTGAAAGCCTCCACTGTCGGTGAGAATCGGCCTGTCCCAGTTCATAAAACTGTGAAGGCCTCCTGCTTCCTTAACTATATCCTCTCCCGGTCTCATATGGAGGTGATAGGTATTGCTCAATATTATCTGTGCTTCAATTTCCTTAAGCTCATCCGGAGACATACCCTTAACGGTTGCCTGAGTTCCCACCGGCATAAACGCCGGAGTATCAAAGCTTCCGTGGGGAGTATGTACCCGTCCCAATCTTGCTCCTGTTTGTTTACATTTTTTAATTAATTCGTACTTTATTGCGCTCATATTCTACCCTATTCCCTTAACATTTTATTATTTCTCGAAAAACCTTTACATTAATGTAATATCAAAAGGTATTGGATATCTTTAAACTGCTTCACTAATTTATGCTTAAATATCTAATCATTTTATAAACATGGCATCTCCGAAGCTGAAGAACCTGTATCTCTCTTTCACCGCCGTCTTATACGCTTCCATTATCTTCTCCCGTCCTGCCAAAGCACTTACCAGCATAATAAGTGTGGATTCCGGCAAATGAAAATTCGTAATAAGCGCATCCACTACTTTAAATTTGTATCCGGGATAAATAAATATATCGGTCCACCCACTCTTTGGATTCACCCTGCCGTTCTCATCACCCACCGTCTCCAATACCCGACAGCTTGTGGTGCCCACGGCAATTACCCGCTTTCCTTTTTCCTTTGCCGTATTTATTTTCCGGCAATCCTCTTCATTAATGCTGTAGTACTCACTATGCATTTTATGCTCCTCTATAACTTCGACCTTCACAGGCCGGAAGGTTCCCAGTCCTACATGCAGCGTAACATAAGCAATGTCCACGCCCTTATTCTCTATTTCCTTCAAAAGCTCCTTTGTAAAATGCAGCCCTGCGGTAGGAGCGGCAGCAGATCCTTTATGCTTTGAATAAACGGTCTGATATCTCTCGCTATCCTCCAGCCTTTTTGTGATGTAGGGCGGTAACGGAACAATACCCACCCTGTCCAAAACCTCTTCAAAGACACCGTCATACTCAAATCTTACAAGCCTGTTGCCCTCTTCGACAATTTGCAAAACCTCGGCTTTAAGTGCACCGTCTCCGAACGCAAACCTTGAACCCGGTTTTGCCCTTTTCCCCGGCTTTAAAATTACTTCCCACACATCATTTTCCATCTTTTTTAGCAAAACAAATTCAATTTTGCCACCGGTTCCCTCTTTTTCTCCGAGAAGCCTGGCCGGGATCACCCTTGTATCGTTTAAAACCAGGCAGTCGCCTTCATTTATATATTCTAAAATATCTTTAAATATCCTGTGCTCCATACTGCCCGTATTCTTATCCAGCACCAAAAGCCTCGACATTTGCCGGTCCGGAATCGGTTCCTGGGCAATAAGTTCCTCGGGTAAATCGTAATAAAAATCGCTAACCTTCATAATTAAAACAACACCGTTTCATTCAATATTTTTAGCAAAACTTGCTTTAAATAACCATACGATAGAATAATACATTAAATCAATTCATCCTGCAAGGCTTTATGTGCTAAAAAATCTTTAAGCAAATGTGAGATCAAATTGGTCATTTCATTTCGTTAAATCTAACTAAATAAAAGCTCGGGACATCGAGTCCCTTCCCTTTTGCCTCTTTCATTTCATTCCAAGAGGCCAAAATAAAAGCTCGGGACATCGAGTCCCTTCCCTTTTGCCTCTTTCATTTCATTCCAAGAGGCCAAAATAAAAAAGAGCCAATCATAATTGACTGACTCTTCGTTAATTGCTTTTCAAATAAGGATAAAGCAGCTTATTGCAAGCATATGAAAATCACGATTTTACTCAACCTTTGTTCCGACAAAATAATGGGTCAATATTTCTTTATAGGTAAAGCCCGCTTTAGCCATACCTTTAGCCCCTTCCTGGCTCATACCTACGGCATGGCCCCAGCCCTTTCCAACAAAGGTGTATATTTTGGGAATCAAGGAAATTTTTCTAATACCGCTGGAACTTACAACACTTATACTGTTTCCAGACGATGTTACGGTTTTCAAACCGCTTGATGTCATTATCTTCTTTCCTCCCAGCTGCGTCTTCACCAGTTCGCCATCATCTCCCATAACAAGGGTATCCGCATCGGTAGTAATTTCGTACCATTGACTGTCAAGGCTTAAAAAGCTTCTGGTAGAACCGTTAGTATATATCTTCTCACCCTTGCTGCCTTTAACCACCACCTCAGTTGCTCTTCCCGCCTCGGATCTTTTTGTTATAAAAATACCCAGAATATCTCCAAGATTAAAACCCCGATCATTCATTATCTCTTTAATTTTCTGTGCGGTAAAGGATACCTCCCAATTATAGTGCCATGAGTCACCGGATTCGTATTTGTCCTCAACACTTATCAGATACGGGTAAACGTCACTTCCCCATACATTTTTCACATCCTCGGTCCTTCCGCCGCTTGAGCTGAAATAGAACACCGATGCCGGCTTTCCGTTGTATGTAACTATCTCTCCTTTAGTATCGTCCACCGCCTTATTGGTTGACGCAGCTTCCCCGTTATATCCCTTATATACCTGGGAGTATGTGGTGGGACATAAATTAAAGCAAAGTCTTTCATATTTTCTCAGGTTGTTTACGGTATATGTCCTTGCCGCCACCGCCTGGGCTTTTAACGCCTCAGGGTGGGAGCTGGCCTGAATCTCATAGGGTACAACCCCATACAGGTATTCCTCCAAAGGAACAACGTTAATCACCGTCATATCACTTCCGGACAGTCTTAAAACTTCAAGTCCTCCACGGTACCTTTTGGTATCATCGCCGTTGATTCTGACCACTCCCGGTACATTTCCGGGTCCTGGCTGCACCATAAAAGCAGAGGTCTTGGAGTCAAACATCAAAATTGCCTGTCCCGACTTTGATAAAACCGATATTCTTGTCGATGACGGTGTAATTATTTTATATTCCTTGCTTCCAAGAAGCGGATCTAAGGCATGCATTATAGCCATTTGTGCTTCGCTTTCGTCGGAATAAAAGCCCGTCCATATCTGCCACGTATCGACGTATGCCGGATAAGCGTCAATTCCCTGCTGCTCTATATTTGCAAGCTCAGCATTTAATGTCTTGTAATCCGGATAGTCACCGCCGATCTTTATGTGATATGCCCCAATCCGTTCCCCATTGGGAATACTTCCGGAATCGGGCTTGAATTCAGTAACTCCGTTACCTGTCTTGACAAAAAAGGAGTCTTTTCTTACCGTCACAGGCTCAGCAAAAGAATGCTCCAAAAGATTTACAAATCCCTTATCGGTACAGTAACCGATTTGAAGACCTTTCGGTGCATCAACGTTAAAGCTTGATACCGCTGAATATTGATTTGTCTGCGAATCATTAAAAAGCAGACCGATTCTGACTTTCTCGGGAACACCCGGATAGGCAAGAACCTCAGAACCAAAGAATAGATTTAACAAGACAAACACAAATACCCCAAAACCCGTCAATTTAATTGCCGGCTTCGTTATAAATCCTCTTTTCATGCTTTTCCTCCAACTTATCTTTTGTGTAATTCGAAATTTTCCCCTGCTTATTTTATTTCGACAAAAGCTTCCATTTTCCTTCAACTGTAACACAATTGTAAAATGACACGAGGGGATGACTTGGAACAAACTGTTAAATTTCGTATAATTTTCTTTACTATTACTTTAAAACATATTTTCCCATTACCGTTTTCAGTAACAAAAAAATATTGTTTGACATATACTATGTAAGATGTTAAAATGATTTAAAATAAACTAAATATTAATTTGTTTGATAGAGGTGCGGTATTCAAGAGTAGGCCTTCTGAAAAGTATGAGCTTTAATGATGAAGGTTGAAAGGGTCTATCGCCGAAGATTGTATCTGCTCATAAAGGTGCAATCTGGTTATACGGCTAATAACTGTATAACTGTCATCAAGTATTTGATGGAGCGCTATCAGTTCATAAACTCAAATTAACTATATTACTATATGCAAATGAACTGCTGGTATCCATACCAGCTTTTTTAGTATTTACAACAGTTCACAACAATGTTATGATGACAATCCCCACTATCAAACTAATAAAATATTATATACGTTATTTTATCAAGGAGGTTTTTAAAATGAAAAAGATTAATTTAGCTGTTGTCGGTGCTACAGGAATGGTTGGTAGAACAATGCTAAAAGTATTGGAAGAAAGAAATCTTCCTATTGAAAACATATACTTTTTTTCTTCAAGCCGCTCTGCCGGTACAACAATAACTTTCAATGGCAAGGAATATACTGTGGAAGAGCTTACAGAAACATCCTTTGACCGCGGCATTGATATTGCTCTGTTCTCTGCCGGAGCAGGAACAAGTGAAAAATTTGCACCTATAGCTGCCTCAAAGGGTTGTGTTGTTATAGATAACAGCAGTCAATGGAGAATGGATGAAACGGTTCCCCTTGTAGTACCCGAGGTTAATCCTCAGGATATTTCATGGAACAAGGGAATCATCGCAAACCCCAACTGCTCTACAATACAGGCTGTTGTGGCATTAAAGCCGCTTCATGACAAGTATAAAATCAAAAGAATAGTATATTCAACATACCAAGCTGTATCCGGTGCCGGTATGAAGGGATATGCCGACCTTGAAAACGGTCTTAAGGGAGAAGCTCCCAAAAAATTCCCTCACCCGATAGCCGGCAATTGTTTACCTCACATTGATGTTTTTCTTCCCAATGGATATACTAAGGAAGAAATGAAAATGGTAAACGAGACAAGAAAAATACTGGGAGACCAAAGCTTAAGAATTACCGCTACTACTGTTAGAGTACCTGTTTTCCACGGTCACAGCGAATCGATAAACGTTGAGTTTGAAAAGCAATTTGATTTGAATGAATTGATAGAAGTACTGAAAAATGCTCCAGGTGTCGTAGTTCAAGATGATGTTGCCAACAACGTCTACCCGATGCCAATAAATGCTGCCGGAAAAGATGAAACCTTTGTGGGAAGAATAAGACGGGATGAAAGCGTTGAAAGCGGCGTAAACTTATGGGTAGTTGCTGACAACATAAGAAAAGGTGCTGCTACAAACACCGTTCAAATCGCTCAAGAGCTCATAAAGATGTGGAACAATCAATAAACACTTTTAATAAAGCAAAAAGAGTAAATCCACATTATTGAGATTTAAGGCTTGGAAATAAAAAGTGAAAGGATGGTTAATATGAGAAAACCAATATTCACCGGTGCCGGAGTAGCTATTATCACACCCTTTACCGAAGACGGCGTTAATTTTGAAAAACTGGAAGAGCTTATCGAATTCCAAATAAACGAAGGCATAGATTCCATCATTATTTGCGGTACCACCGGAGAAGCCTCCACGATGCCTGATGATGAGCACAAGGCTGTTATAAAGTTTGCTGTGGATAAGGTAAACAAGAGGGTACCTGTAATTGCGGGAACCGGAAGCAACGATACCAAACACGCTATAAGTTTAAGCAAGTATGCCGAAGAAGTAGGTGCGGATGCCATATTAAGCGTAACCCCCTACTATAACAAGACAACTCAAAAAGGTCTCTACGAGCATTTTAAACTGATTGCCAACAGTATAAAAATACCCGTGATTTTATACAATGTACCCGGGAGAACTAACCTGAATATAGATCCTCAGACAATAAAGCAATTGTCTGAAATAGAAAATATTGTTGCAATTAAGGAATGCAATTTAAATCAGGTCGGAGAAGTAATTAATTTATGTCCGGAGGATTTCACAGTTTATTCGGGGAATGACGACCAGGTTCTCCCCTTACTTGCATTAGGAGGTAAAGGTGTAATATCTGTGGTGGCAAACATACTGCCCAGAAAAACCCACGAACTGGTTGCTACCTTCCTTGCCGGGAATATTGAGGAAAGTAGAAAAATTCAGCTCAGCCTTCTTGACTTGATCAAGGCATTGTTTATTGAAGTAAGTCCCATACCGGTTAAGGCTGCAATGAACCTCATGGGTATGGAAGTCGGAAAATGCCGTATGCCCCTTGTGGACATGAGTGAAAAGAATTATAATGTTTTGAAGCAAACCCTTCAAAACTATGGCTTAATTTAATCAACACAATATTCATACGGTGTTCACTATAAGGTTTTAATGAATTTAAAGCCTTTAAAAAACGTGGGGGCTTGATGCCCCTAAGTTTTTATTTGGCCTCTTGGAATGAAATTAAAGAGGCAAAAGCAATGGGACTCGATGTCCCGAGCTTTTATTTGGCCTCTTGGAATGAAATTAAAGAGGCAAAAGCAATGGAGGCTCGATGCCCCGGAGCTTTAATTACATACTAATGTAAAAAGGAAGTGCAAATTAATGATAAACATATTGTTAAGCGGCTGTAACGGAAAAATGGGGCAGGTAATCTCAAGACTTGCCACGGAAAAAGAAGGTTTGGTTATTGCTGCAGGCTTTGATATGAATACTTCAATCCAAAGCAATTATCCTGTATACTCGGATCTAAAAAAATGCGATAAGAAAATCGATGTTATTATTGATTTTTCTCATCCATCAGTTTTGGAGGGTTTACTTGAATTTGCAGTATCGAAAAAAATACCTGCAGTTATTGCAACCACCGGACTTAGCAGTTCTCAGGTAAAAAAGCTGAAGGATGTATCCGAAATCATTCCGATTTTCTTCTCAGCCAATATGTCCTTAGGTGTTAACCTTCTGATTGATTTGGTTAAAAAAGCCGCTAGAGTACTTGAGAGGGATTTCGATATAGAAATCGTAGAAAAGCACCATAATCAGAAAATCGATGCCCCAAGCGGAACTGCTTTAGCTATAGCAGACGCAATAAATTCTGTTTGTGAAAGTGAAAAGGAATACACCTATGACAGACACTCCAGAAGAAAAAAGAGAGGTAAAAACGAAATAGGTATACATGCAGTTAGAGGCGGTACAATTGTCGGCGAACATTCTGTCATTTTTGCCGGAAATGATGAAATAATCGAAATTAACCATATTGCAATGTCCAAGGAGATATTTGCGGAAGGCTCATTAAATGCCGCCATGTTCTTGCACGACAAAAAGCCGGGCATGTATAACATGAATGATCTGATTCAAAGTAAATAAACCTTTCAGATAAAATGTTCTCCGGGTTTTCAGTGGGAAGAGTCCCACTGAAAACAGGAGCAACTGCTCCACCGTTCAGAACATAGAGTTTTGGAATGTAGATATAAGCATTCACTATGTATTTCTGGAGGTGTTTATATGATTCAAAATCCTGTAACGGGCATTGATGTAGCTCACAACATTGCCCTTATTACCCTCGATAATTTTCCCAATGATATTCGGCTTATTTCCGATATGTTTTCTTCCATTGCAAAGGATAACATCAATATAGACATGATAAGCAAAAGCACCTCTTACAAAGGAAATATCAACATCTCCTTCACCCTTTCTTCAGCGGATCTGATTGATACCATTATGTCCTTAAACAGGTTCAGCAACAACGATAAAAATTTCCTGGTTGAAGTAGATGCCTATAATTCTAAAGTTTCCGTATTGGGAAAAGATATGCAAAATACACCCGGTATAGCGGCAAAGCTTTTTAGATTGTTTGCAGATCAAAGAATAGAAATCAAGCTTGTTTCTGCTTCTGAAAGCGGTATGTCCTTCATTGTTCACGAAAGGGATACCGATACCGTTGTAGAATCAATTAAAAAAGCATATTCGCTTAATTAAAACCTATATAGAATGTAAATATTATTGAATATTATTGACCATTTCAATTTTATTAAAGCTAAAGCTTGTAATCCCATCGGCATAGCCGGTGAATTTTGATCCGACTCATTTGTAGTTCGGAAACATTTCTAAAGCAAAATATAAATAAGCTTCGGTAGTAAGTCCAATCCTACCAAAGCTTATTTATTAATATAAGAGGATTTAAAGAGTTTTTTCTTTGCCATCTATAGTTTGCTACCCCAAATTGAAACATTTCCGTTCTTAGATATTGCACTAAAGGTCATTACATATTTTTTAAGACCTGCATCCCACTGTTGCAGTACCACACCCGAATAATCTACACCGTTAACAGTTAACCTGATATAGTTTTCACCGCTTAACTCCCATCTTCCGTTTACGTTTCCGCTAATGGTGCCGTCATTGTTTAGGAATATTCTTACTGAATTTTTTATATTGGCAGATATGTCCCTACCATGATTTACATAAGCATAACTGCCACTGACTTCCTGCACGGAATATTTTCTTTTGGTTTCTCCTGCATAACGATGGGGAGCTATTACAGGCCAGCCGTCTTCGTTTATAAACATTTGGTGTACCCTCACCTGATGAAACTCTCCCTGACCGGGAAAACGGGTGTGGAAAATAATGAAATATTTCCCCGACTCTTCATCATAATATGTTGAATTATGCCCCGGTGAAACATAACCGATGCCGCTGTCAACAAACCGGAAGTTGCCCATTAGCTTAACACCATAGGGTTCAATAGCTTTATCGTCAAAGAAAGACCCTGCCGGACCGCGGCAATCAATCATATTTTTCCCTTCAGCATCATAATAAGGCCCATCGGGATTTTTAGATCTGGCAACCCTTATATTATAACCGCCATCGGCAGTTAAGCCTCCAAAACTCAGGAACAGGTAATAATAATCGGAATCGGGACTGTATTGAATATACGGACCTTCAATTCTGCTATGGTTTGCCCCCAGTAACTTCTTTCCGTATCCCTGCCCGGAATATTGTTTTCCTGTTGTAGGATCCATCCTCAAAATATAAATTCCACCGGAATAAGATCCATAAACCATCCACAAATTACCGTTTTTATCGAAGAAAGTATGGGGATCAACTGCATTAGGATGTACAGTAGCATTATAATTTGTTCCGTCCTCACCTTTTCCTGATCCGGATTTCAGTAATATACCCAAATTCTTGTAAGGACCGTCTACTTTATCAGCTCTTGCAACACCAAGGGCAGATAACGGAGAATCTCCTTTGCACATACAATAGTACATGTAATATTTACCGTCCTGAAGTTGAGTTATATCTCCAGCCCACATTGTATCCGCTTGCGCCCAGCTAAAAGCTTCTTTCAGCTCATCAAACACATTCGGTATTAACGGATTACCTGTACGAACACTGGTGTTTATTTGATCCCATTGAATAAGGTCATTACTTTTAGCAAAGGCGAGGTGCGAACCAATAACATAGTAAGTTCCATTGGTTTTTATTATTGAAGGGTCATGCACCGATGCATCTCTGAAGCTCGGTGTAAACAACGGTTGCGTTGGTGTCGGCATTGGTGTAGCCGTTGGTGTTTTTGTTGGAGTTGGACTTGGAGTCTTATTTTCCTCTGCCGGAAATACAGATATAATCCTTAGTATGTATCTTTTCATATAAGATAAGTCCAATGAATTAATCGTACCGTCTCCATCCACATCTCCTGCCGCTAAACCTTTTTCATAGGGAAAATCGTTAATACGCCTCAGCAAATAACGTTTTACATAAGTTATGTCCAATGAATTAACCGAACCGTCTCCATCCACATCCCCATATTTAAAATCGTTTACTCCCATACTTTCGCTCAACGTGCTGACAAAAGCCGCATCAGCGTCGAATACTGCAGCAGAAAAAACAACACCCAGCAACAGCATAAAAATTATGATTATTGTACCCGTACTTTTCCAAATAACAACCTTCCTCATACAAAATAACCTCCCAAAATACAATCACTCTGTTGCCATCTCACCGCATTATTACAAACATTCCAGACATCAACTTCCTTTTAATCTTTCCCCGTTGATGTTTTATATTGATAATAAAGCCATGTATTATACATATACGAAACCATACAATTTTTTGGTGTATGAATACAGTTATTTTACTTTCATATTTTATATAGTATTTTCAACTACATTCATAGACTCTACTACACCGTCTTTTGTAATGCAAATAGTTCTATAACCTGTTCCGTAGAACTTTTTTTCATAGGCATCAAGGTTAAACTCATCATTAATACCGTCCTTTTTAACCCATCGGTAGCCCAGATAACCGCTGGAGACAGTTGCCACAGCATAAGTGGCATCTTCCACCTTTGCCCCGGGTTTATTATGACCGGCAAAATCGCCAATAAACCACCGTTTCTCTCCCTTGGTCTTATCCGTGGCCTTTAAAATAAATTCCATGTTTTTATGAACATGCCCCGATACAACCATTTTAATTCTTTTATTGCCATCGGTTGCCATTCTCTTAACCAACTCATCCCTGAAATAAAGTACAGAACTTTCGTCAAAATATGTATTCTTTTCCTTTCCAAATACTGTAGTGCCAAAAATATAGATACTTCCGTTTTTGATCAGATTGAAGAAATTATATATATTTCTATGCTTAGTCTCTGCTTCCAAAAGTAATTTTAATTCTTCTAAAAGTTTATATTCAATTGGCGACAAATAAAGTTCAGGATTCATTAAAGAAAAAATAAGAAGAATTTTTCTCTCTGTAATTTCACCAAAAACCTTCTTTTCATTTTTAAGAATCATATTTATTATTTCAGCATCCTTATTTCTTTCCGGTATATATTCCCTCTCCCATCCCGGAATTTTTGATATGACCTCGGGATAAACAAGGGGTTGGGGAATTGAATACGGCATATTTATGAGTGCAGAGTGCATAAACACTATGCCAAAGTCCTTTAAAACACTGTCAAGGTAATCTATCTGTTTCTTCTCAAATCCCTTTGTCATAGGTGCAGGATTATCACGTATTATTTTTGCAGCAACTGCGTATTTTATACCCGTTTCACGGTCTTTTACCGCATAATCGTTAAAGAAAACCAGCATATCAAATTTTGAATCAAGAAATATAAAATTAAGTTTGTCCAAAGTAAATGAATAGTCGTGGAAGGGGCAAAAGTAATAAAAATAATATTGCAGGGCATTTGTATCGGAAAAAAGAACATCCTCCAGATACTTTCCTGTAGTCCATTTCAAGTAATTCTCATCCATATCCCTGGGATATGCTTTTGCTTCCTCCTCACTCAGATTTATATCCTTGCTGACGGATCCGGCAGATACAGGATTATGCCTGTAGTCATGGTTACCTAATACAATAAACACCGGCACGGAGAAATTCTCCATAATCAGCTCCTCTGCAAACATCCAGTTTGAATCCATAACAAAATCGCTCTCGAAGGGTCTGTGATCATTGACAAACTCTATAAGATCCCCCGTTATCACAACAAAATCATGGTTACTTGCCTCTTTGGCATATTTCACAAAGTTTTCATTGGGATTTACATACTTCTTTTTCGCCTTTGGACTAAGTTTTGCCTTAAGCCTGTCATATCTTCTTGCTATATGAACATCAGTAAGCTGCATAAAACTGTATTTCGATTTATTTTTATCAAATACCGTCAGAGGATGTACCTTGTCATTATCTGTACCTTGAACTTTCAGTTGATAAACACCAGGGTTTATATCACGGCTCAACCTTACACTTACTCTGAAAAGATTTTCACAATCATCTATAAGACCGGGATACCTCCTGTAATACATTGGAGAATATTCCTCCCACTCCTCTCTGCCCGAAGAATGAACATATTCTGCCTCCTCAGAAAAACCCCCCTTCCCGGGAATGGTTCCTTGATAAAAACGCCCGATTTCCTTCTCCTCAGTCTTATCCCCTCTTTCAAGCTTCTTGTAGTCTTCAACAATAAGGTAAACATTGTCAACCTCAGACCCTACCTTGTTCATAAAGGGTTTTTTATTATCCTTCGGAAAGTATATTTTTATATTATTCTGAATGATTTGGCCAATATCAGGTTGTTCTCCGAAAAGCATTATATTCGGAATATCAACATATATTTCAAATTTGTCCCCTTGCTTTATAACCGCTGATGAAGTAAGAAGCGGTGCCATTATTCTCAACCGGTCTTTCCCGTAATTTTCAATATCATAAAATACCATCTGTGCTGAATTGCCGACACAAACCTCATCAAACTCTATCCACGATACCCTCTGTCTTGAATTTTTAGGATAAACCCTTATTGCCGTTCTGCCCTTGTAAACTCCCTCGGTTACGGTATAACCGTTCAGTTTTAATAACAGTTTAATCTGTATATATTGTGAAAACTCAACCGGAAGGATATATCGGTTTATATGTGCCCCTTTTATTTCTCCCACGGAAAAGGAATGCTTTTTTATTTTATTGGACGATATATATTTTTTAAAGACTTCATCATCCAGGTTATGGTTTGCGGAAATAAGGTCGGCACATTCGTAAAAGGTTCCCTTTTGTTGATCGTATTTTAAACACAATTGAATGCAATTTTCGATTATTATACTGTCTATTTTTATGTTTGCCCTGTCTAAATCCTGAAACTCCCATGGCGGCAGAGCTTGAAGCTTTACGGAACCGTCCCTTTGTATATCCTTAATACCGATATTGTGATTCATTGTCATAAGCTTCAGTACATTCCTTTTTTCCGTGCCCGGGGCTGATGTATCAATTACCGCATAGGATTTTTCCCTCTTATAATTGTCCATTATAAACAGAACAAGCTTTTTAAATGCTTCTTCCTTGCTTTTTTCATCATGATACGGTTCTTCTTTCAAAGTTTTTACCGTGTATATGTCAATATTTCCTGTTTGCTCTGATAAAAAGTAGCTTCCCAGTCTTATACCCGTGTCTGATATAACCTTTAAAAATGACCTGGATGAGACTGTTTTTTTCTCCTGCTGTTATTATCGGACCATTCTAATACAGCCCGGTATATTCCCGGCTTTATGTCTTTATTGGTACTAAAATAAGGAGTAAACCATCCTTTGTTAAGTTCTTCAGAAAGTGCATTGGGATATATTTTCCCTTTTGTTTCAATATTTTCTAAATACAATTTTACATTATGTATAGGTCCCGGAACATTGACGCTTAAAAGTACACCCTGTCCCGGCTTAATAACGTTAATTCTAAAATCAACTGTAACATTCCCTGTATCAGTAAGAAATTCTTTTGGAAATAACATATCTCTGTTTCCCCGACTACAGACCTCTTCGTCAGCCTTGACTATATAGATGTCTCTTCCCGGTCCCGCGCCGTCAAAATGCACTATAAACGGAAACCCGGTCAGGGCGTCGGTATTCATTTCATACATTATCCCGGCCTCATCAAAATACTCTTGTATCGAATAAAGCTCTCTTGTATCGGTATAGTATTGTTTAACAGTATCGGCATTATTGGGTATACGAACAGTCTTCATAATACTTCACCTTTATAATATTTTGACATTACATACTTTTCAAGTTCTCCGGATTTCGCTGCAAAAATAAGCGATGTGACAATATCCTGAGAATAGACACTGTTTCCCTTTAATGCATAATAGTTTGCATTGCCTTCCACCAGGTCCAGGCGGTTAGGAACCGCTACAAGCACGTGTAGGTCGGACGTAACAATGAAATTTACTTTATAATACCCCTCTTCATTATCCATATTGGGCAAGTATTTTCTCCCGCCGGTTTCAACAACGGTTAATCCTGCGTAAATACCTGAATAATCATCCAAGGTTTTTACATCGTTAAACCATATTTCCTCATTTAAAGAGCAGACAAAGAAGTTGTGGTCCTGATCCGTAATAATTGCACAAGTAGTCATTGAAGCTGCTGAAGAACCTACGGATTTTAAAATCGAAGCTTCTATATTGTCCGTATTGTTTGCGTAATAATCAATGCATTCTCTAATTCTGTATTCAATATCCCCATTGTATGCAACGGCAAGATTTTTTAAAGCAGCAGTGTATTTAACCAAACCAAATTTTTTAATACGGTATTCTATCGGATTTATTTTTATAACTGCCCTGTCCAGCGGATTTGAGTCTTTTTCCAAATCTACCGTGGGGACGCTTATATCGATGTTATCAATATCAACACTGCTTTTATCCAAATCCTTGCCCATAGTTATATTACCCCCATCAAATAACAGCAGTATTATCCTCTTTTTATACAATCCCGAATCATTTTAATCCCCTAAGGGATATTTTTTTAATCCTCTTATTTGTCCGTTACTGCTTATTGATAGAATCCTGTACCAAGCTTTTTCATGCTTTTTGCCGTATTTATTACTTTTATGGTCATAGGTATCCTCAGTTCCCAGAAATCCGGCGCATGAAGTGGAAATCACCAGACCGTCACCCTTTTGATTAAAGTAGTCCAGACATTCATCATAATCAGAATAGTTTCCCGAATACCACTTAACTTTGCCGTCTTTTCTTTCACATCTAAATTCCATGTTTTTATGCGAATGTCCGGTAAGGGCAATCTTAAGGCTTCCGTTTTCAAATAATTTTAAAAGCTCACCCCTACCCTTATCTATGGAACTCACACTGTAGTCAATCTTCAAAAGTAAGTTAAGCCTGTCTTTAAGGCTTTCAAGCTCTTTCATCAGAGCCGGATACCATGAATCTTTCATTGTCCCGGGATACTTTTCTTCCGGAAATACATAAAGCTCATTGTGGTCCGGTACTTTCCCCGTTCTAAGGTCTTCGATAATATTATTAATTATTTTAATTTTTTCACTGATATACTCCAAATCTTCTACTGACATAGGCATCCAACGTCTTGGCGGCTCACCTGCCAGATTTCTCAGCTTGCTTCGTACAGACTCGACCAACCACCCTTCCCTGTCAAGTATATCTTCACAGCCCCATCCTTCAAGCTGCATAATTCCACCCATGGCAACAAGCATTTCCTCAATTGTCTGTCTTTCTTCATCCAAATCATCCTGCAGAGCATTTTCCTTTAGCATAAGTCCCGCCACCGAAGGATTGATAACATTGCTGTGCATGCAAAATATATTTGTAGAATCACCCTTTGCTTCTATCACCTTTTTTAGCCATGAAAGCTGCCGTTCATCAAACCCTTGTGATGTCGGTGCGGGAGAATCTCCCGATAATACCTGGCAAACATAATCCCAAGTCTCATCCCATTCCTGGGCAATAGAATAATCACTTATAAAGATTTTTATATCGGGTCCTGAATTCATCAAAATGAAATTAAGATTTTCAATATTAAAACAAAAGTCCGTAAACGGGCAGAAATTCTCAAAATAATACTGTACTGCATTTTCGTCAGCATACAAAGTATCTCCCAGGCTTTTTGAAAACCACCACTTAAAAATCGGCCCGACACGACTCGAATCGGCGTTATCATAAGTATAATTTTCTGCCTCATCTTTCGATATGTTCAAATCCTTGTACAGATGCTTTATTGAAGAGGGATTGGGTTTAAAATCATGGTTGCCGAGGGATATGTATACCGGCACATCTATTCCCGGTTCCGTTGTAAGTATATAATGCAACCTTCTCCAGTTGCTGTCCATGTCCACCACGGTTTTGAATATATGTTTTCCATCCATTGTATCATAGGGCCTGTGGTTGTTTGCATTATCTACGGCGTCCCCGGTAATTATTATTAAATCGGGCTTTATATACCTGGCTTTTTCGATAAATTCCCTGAGCCTGTCGTTGGGGTTATTGTAATGCGGCAAACTGTCATCAAGGTAACCGGATAATTTGTCATATCTTGAAGCTATATGCAAATCTGTGAGGTGTACTACTTTGTATTCCTCCTTTTCGGAAGGAAAAACCCTGATGGGATGTGGCTTCAAATCATTCCCATCCTTTATTTTCAGTAGATGGAAGCCCGGCTTGACGTTGCTTTTGAGTTTTATAACCACCTTCCACAGCTTCAAACCTTCTTCCCTAAGCCTTTCAAGAAGTCCGGGATATTTTCTGTCATAAATATCCCATATTTTTTTCCTTACAATATCTTTATAATCGGTATCCTCAGTAACGTAATGAATTACTTCTTCCTCATACCAAGAATCTATATTTTCCGCTTTAATCTGAAAAACCTCAGTATTTTTGGTACCCCTATAAAACAGTCCCGAAGATTCATCCGCTTCAGTCACTTCAATAACCGAATATTTATCTTCCCTGCTCTTATTGGGAACGTAATCATCGTACAGAAAAGGCCTGTTTATATCCGCAGGCTCATGCAAAAACATGAAATTGTTGAGATTTTCCCTGATATCATCGGCAGCAATCTCCCTATTGTCAGATTCGAGGGGACATGCCAGTAAAATGTTTACATTTCCCTGTTCCTTTACCAGGGCTGAGCAAGCAAACATCGGAGTAACTATTTTTGCCCCCGTCAAATTGACGGATGGAGTTGAGTAATCCTCAACAACAACATTTCTCACACTCATTATATTCTGTACATAATCATGCCATCTTTCAATTTCATTTTTTGTTTCTTCATCCACTACCCCATCTTCTTTACCTTTGAAGGTGGGATTGTCAATATATGGGTAAACCAACTCCTGTCTTATGGGATCATACCTTGCTCCGGCTTTTGCAGCATCTTTAAACTGAAGTACCGCCTTCTCCGTCCATTTGTCAAAAACTCCGCTGATCCATAGCTTGTCAATATTCTCATTTATTGAATTATACCTGTCACTTCCCGGTAAATACAACATTCTTGTTACGTTAAAGTACTTTAAATCTCTCTGCAGCTCTCTTACATGGTATCGCTGCTTTATAAGCGAAAACTCATCTTTTATATTCTCAAGACCGGGATACAAATCCCACTGGGAGTCCTTAAAAAGCCAATAGCTCTTTCTTGTCCACCCCTGTTCACACCTTCTGATGATTTCTTCCGCCAGATCATTTCCAATAAACTCACCGCTTATAGGTCCAAATTCTTTCGCTGTATCGCTTTCTGCTTTCTCTCCCATCTCCCGGTGCTTTATTTTCTCCAGATAATTTATTTCATTGACAAAGGCGGAAACTGCAAGTCTCGTTCTTTTACCGTACAATCCGTCTGCTCCGTAGGTGGAAAAACCCAGTTCATCGGCATATCCCAGTTTCATTAAAACCGTTTGAAGCACCTTTGTGTCCTCAATCCTGCTTGTACAATAGCGAAGTCCTTTTATAGAGTATTTTTTATTTTTGGGACATCGTTTGATCATACTGCAAGTCTCGGCTTTGCTGCATGAAATGCCTTCTTTAAAATCCTCTTCGTCATACTCCTCTGTAAATTGGGCAATATCAAAGCCGAAGTTGCTGTCATCCCCAACTACTCCCGGAGGCTGGATATATCCGACTTCAAGGAACCTTTTTAGCCTCATTGCCCTTAAAGCAATATCCTTTCCACTCAACGGGATATATTTTCTTCCTTCTCCCGTTATTGATGAAAAAGATGTCATTCTCCACATTCTCACTGTTTTATCTTTAGCTTCGTCCGGTTCTTGATCTATTATGCCTTTTTTAGCTTCAACAGAATCATATTCCCTTACTTCGAAAACATAGGAAATATCGTCTTTACCGTTGTCAAGATAAACCTCATAAAGTAAAAACATATCGTCGGGCATAGAACTGTATTTCTTTATAATGTAATCAAGTCTAACCAAAACATCCTTCTTTTCCATATCGACCCCATACCCGGTTTTAATTTTTCTCTTGAAAAAACTTTTCTAAATACTATCCAATAGCTCCTTTATTTCCTTTAATAAATTTTCATCACCATCGGCAAATTTCATGCATCTTCTCAAATCCTGAACCGCCAGATCTTTTCGTCCTGCACTCTTAAAAAGAAGTGCCCTTTCAGTCAGGCATTCAACTACTGCACCCTTTTCCCCCAATCTTTCAAACTCCGTCAATGCCCTTGTGATACAATCCTGTGCCCTGATAACGTTTTTCATCTTTGCAAAGGTAACCCCCGCCTAAAAATATGCAGTGGCATTTTCCTTGCTTCCCACATTCATTCTTATACAGGTGTCGAACATCCGGGATGCCTGTTCATATTCTCCTGTGTTAAAGTATACCTGCCCCATCAGTTGATATATATTGTATACCCCGGTATTGTCCCTCTCCTTTTTTAATATTTCAAGAGCTTTATTGTACTTTTCAAGAGCAGTTCGGTATTCTCCGGTCATAAAATATACATTCCCTATATTGACCATAGATTCTGCCGCCTGCTTTTTCAAGCCAACAGCTTCTTCAAGCATCCTTCCCTTTTCGAATATCTCAATTGCCTGGGCATAGTTGCCCCGGGCATATTCGAATACAGCGGTCTTATTTATCATTTTGAGCGTCTGTGCTATTTTTTCGTTCTCGTTCATTTATAACTCTCCTTAAAAGATCAATTTCATGCTGCATTGCCTTTCTGCTCTTTTCATCCGCAAAAGGTATTGCAGCCTCATAGTATTCTATTGCCTCCTGAAATTTACCTTTCCTTTCCAACTTGATTCCTTCCTTTTTAGCGGTCGTTACAAGATTTTGAAGCATTTCATCGCAATGCTCATACGGCTGGCCCGCCTTAATAAACATGTCCTTTGCATCGGAAATATTTGAAATTGCTTCAGGAATATCGCCCACCAATACCGCCAAATTAGACATGTTGAAGAGGGTAATGGCCATTCCCTCGTAGTAACATATTTTATCCGTAATCATCAAGGCTTTCCTGTAGAGTATGGAAGCCTCAAGATACTCTTTCTTTTTAATATGTTCTATAGCTCCGTTGTGTAAGGATTTAATTTCATTTGCAATCTCCATAAAAACAAGATTATCTACCTGATTTTCCATTGTTTACGGTCATCCCCCATTTATGTACTTTGATTTTATCCACAAAAACATGCTTTGTGTACTCATATTTTCATGGAAAACCCGTCATATTTCTTCTTATGCCTATCGTCTAAGCTCAGTTTATCCTTCCTTGATTCAAAGCCATCACAGTCCAAACTAAATGCGCGTCTTAGAAACAAAGCCGTATCGGAAGGTTTCAGAGTCTGTTTTTCTGTTATCAAGCACATATCCTCTTTTTTCTTTTTCTTTTCAATATCCGGTTTCTTTTCCTTTTCATTACACTGGCTCTTTTTCTTTTCCTCCCCAATATAAAGCTCTTTTTTCTCCACTTTACCGAAGAACAGCTTTCTTTCTCTTTCTTTTCCGTCATAAAACTCTTCCCATCTATCAATTAATGGCTCTCTTTTTCTTTCTGTTCCGGTATTTAACTCTTTCCATCTATCAATTAATGGCTCTCTTTTCCTTTCTATTCCGGTATTTAACTCTTTTTTTCTATTTTCATCAATACACGGCTTTTTTTTCTTTTCGTCTTCTATTCCAAGCTTTTCAAATCCCTCAGCCTTTCGGAGGACATATCCTTGCTTTTCCTCTCCCAGCCTTTTATATAATCTTCGTTTGTCGAAATCTTTTATTAAGCCGCTTGATGGTCTTTCATCAGAAATTCTTAATCCGTCAATGTCAATTAAACGTTTAATCGGATGTCCCTCAGGCCGTCCATACTCTTTACTTATTGTGCCTCTTTCAGATCTCTGCTTGAATTTATTTAATATATTTTTCTTTTCCGATTTGTCTTCACAAATATTGCCGAATTTTTGAGAAAAGCCTTTAGATTCTTCATCGAATCTTGTTTTTTTATCAAAAATTCTTTTGTATCTCAGGCTTTCAGTGATCTGTTGTCTTTTCAACATATACATAGAAAGCTCTTTTTTTACTTGCTGATAATAGTTTTCCTTCTTTTCTGCATCAAGCTCAAGTACATATTTCTTATCAGACTCTCCGGCATCACCGGTTTCAGACCTGTTATTTTTACTGTCCTTATTTAAAGCTTCACTTTCCTCTGTATTTAAAGCTCCGCTTTGGTCCGCCTTAGAAGCCTCCTCAGACTCTTGTGCCATTTCCTGTTCAAAAGAAGAATCTTCTTCCTCAAATAAAAGCATGGAATTTAAGAGCAGTTCTTCAGGAAGCTTAAACTCCTCTTCATCAAGATTATCATTTTGCAGAGCCTTTTCTTCAAAATTCATAAATATCACCTGATGCCGTTAATAATAAAGGAATTCAACATGAAGAGTAATGTTATTCAAAATATTATAAAAACTAAAATTTCGCAAGTACAGAGCCTGTAAATACTTCTCGGGGTTGAGCAAAAACCTGCTTTCCGGGAGCAAATGCTCTACCTTCATCGTTATATTAACAGGCTCTTCAGCTTGCTTCACTATGTACCTTTCGTATTTTTCTTCACTATAATTGCATCTTTAAATAGTGATTTTAGAACAAATCAAACCGGATAAACATTTTTAACTATTATTAGAATTATTGTTATCATTAGAATTATTGCTATTATTGGAATTATTTATAGCTTCTTGTATTTTTTGGGCTGCTGCTTCCTCAGCACTCTTAAATTCAGCCATCATCTTTGCTCTTTCCACTTCAACAGCAAGCTCAGCCTTTTTAATCTCAAGCTCTATCGCCATTTGCATTGCATTTGCTTTCATGTCCAGAATTCTTTGCATAAAAGGATTTGGCGGCACGGGAACAAGCCTTGTGCGAAGAAGGCTAGAACCTTCAGCAGTATAATTATATTTACTGGAATATTTTGCATCTACCGGAGTTGTGACCACCGTCCGGGATGTATAGCCAAACCAACTCGTAGTAGAGTAAGAACTCACTATTTCACCTTTCTGAGTGTTTTCATAACTGTATTCATAGGCCATGCTGAAAGCAAGCTTAATTTCAATTATTGTCTCCGCAAACTGATAAAATGTAGGCTGAAAACCGGCACCAATCATCGAAGTTTTTATTTCCGTCAGTTGAGGTGTCTTGTCATTTTTGCTTAACGTGACCATGGTTCCGCTGCTGTCCACATTTATGTTTGGTAAGTACACCGGTGCTTTTTCTTTATCGCCCATTATTTTTAATATCTCTATACTTCGTTTATCAAGATTGAACTGGCTTTCCGCAATTGCCAAACCCATTTGGGATACCAATTCCGGAAAAGATACTCCTCCTAAATCGAAAGACATTTTATCACCTTCCTTTTCATTTGATAACTATATTATTTTGGTATTACAAACAGCCATATTCCTGCAAATATCTTTTAATTGCCACTATTGTTATTGTTGTTATTATTACTATTATTATTAGAATTTGAATCCTCTAATTTTTTCTCTTCTTCTTTCAATTTCTGCTCCAACTGCCTTCTTTCCAATTCAAGCTTCACTTCTGCTTCTTTTAGTTGAAGCTCAAACTCATGCTGCAGCATTTGGGCTTTCATATCCAGTATTCTCTGCATAAAGGGATTGGGTGGCAGAGGAGTAATTTTGGTACGGAGCAAGCTTGATCCTTCTACACTGTATGAATACTTTGAAGAATAAGATGCATTAACTGAAGCGGAAAACGCCCCCCATCCTCCCTTCGCACTCGTAGAAGCAGAGAAATCCGTTGTCCTATTCATTGATATAGCCATCTTTACTTCAATGATTGTGTCGGTAAACTGATAGAAGGTAGGCTGAAAACCTGCTCCTATAAGGGAAGTAACTATTTCTTTCTCCCCTTTGGGATCCGTCAAATCAGGTAAATAGACGGGTGCCTTTTTCTTATCGCCCATAAACTTAGCAATTTCGCAACTAACCATATCCAGCTTGTACTGTCCTTCAGCAATAGCAGTTGCCAACTTCAGTACCATCTCCGGGAAAGGCACATTTAATAATTCCTGACCTACATCCGGCATAAAAACACCTCCTATTTTTTGATTTTGTTTATTTATTTTTAGTTATTGGTTTTCGGAACGGCTCTAATTGACAGCTTTATTGTACTCAATGCATCTTCGGAATTATTTGCAATTTCGGGTACGGATAAAATCATCTGATTTGCATCATCCTTTGCCATTGTAGCCTTAAACTCAACGTCCATACCGTTTATCACATAGTTAACGGCTTTGTTAGAAGTATTAACCTGTTTATTAAAATTATCAATTGCATTTGAAAGGTAATTAGATAGTTGAGACGGCGTAAATGAGGCCTGAACCTTATTGTTTACTATATCCAACTTTTGTTTTAATTCATTATTCTCCTCCTGGACTTTGAGATACTGTTCCCTCAAAGTATCCAATTCCTTTTTAAGTTCGCTTGAAAGATATTTTTCGGCAAAGTGCTCGACACGTATCCTAGTAAGCTCTTGATCCTTTACCATGAGCTCTTCTTTAAGGGAAGAATATCTGATACTTAACTCCTCCAGTCTTTTTATAACCTCTTTGTCAACTCCGTTAGCACTTGCCAGTTCATTTAGCTTTGCCTGCAAGTTAGCTATTTCCTTTTCCTTTTTTTCAAACTCTGCCTTATTATCGTCAATCATCTTGCTTATCCAGTCTTCCAAAGCCAAATTGCGGTTTTTAAGCTCCGATATTTCATTATTCTTTTGTGTAATTTCTTTAAGATATTTTACTTTTTCATTTTCAGCAGACAGTTTTTCTTTGGTTACTTTATCAATATATAAATCCCTCTGTTTAATCGTTTCCTCCAACTGCAATATCTTCTGCTCCAACTCCAAAATATTGCGCTTTGATCCTATTTTCGAATCATCTGAAATATCGGTTGTAATTTTAGAACTGACAGGTTTTTGGATATCGTCACCCATGGCCTATCCTCCAATCTTTTTTATTCTTGCAAAGGACAATTTCATAGCAGTACTTTCAACATGGGGTACCACTTCCCCAGTTGTGGGTTCTTTCGACAAATCGGCATTTAACTCTATATCCATTTTACTGACTCCAAAACCTACTTTTCCAACACTCTTGTTTATGCCGGAAACCATCTGGTTGAAAAATCCGGCTGCTTCGTCCGAATTCAACGGTACTCCTCGCTTATTCCCAAGAGAAGCTTGTCCAAATGATTGAGATAGCTTTGTGTATTTATCCAAAAGCTCTTCATATTTTAACTTCAAGAAATTATACTCGCTCAAAAGTCCATCATACTTTACCTTTAACTGCTCATAACTCTCAGCCAATAACCACACCATCCTTTTTCATCACCAAAAGGTTGACTTTATCGCCAAATCTGGCTTCACTTCCTGCTTCCGGCGACTGATCCTTAACTTCCGTTGCTTTATCTCCTGAAGGAGATCCCTCCACTTCACTTACAGTGCCCAGAACCAAATCTGCTTTTTTAATGAGCTCCTTTGCTTCTTCTAAAGTCTTTCCCTTTAAATCGGGCACATTTATCGTCATAGTGTATTTAGACGGAGGTGGAACAGGAACAAACTTTACATTCAATTCACTTTGCATGGATTGATTTACTTTGAAATAATTCTGATATTGTGCGTTCATTGGACTTACAAGAATTCTTTTGGAAGACTTGAGAGAACCGGTTGAAGTGTTTTCTTCTACAACCGCATAATCCATTTTCAAGTTGAAGGTGACTTCGGGTATTGTATACCATGTAGCCATTAATCCCGCATTTCTTAACTCCTCGTCATCATTAATCTTCTTCTGTGTCTCAATTGAGTTAAGATCCAGTCTATGCTGAGCTTGGGCAATTCCCTCACCGAGATTAATTATGATATCAGAAAGGTCGGCAAAAAACTCATCAGGTGTTTCAATATACTCATCGGATTCAATTAGGATTTGCGAAGGCTTTTCCTTTGAATCGTTAACTATGGACGTCCCCAGTTCCTTCGCTTCTTTCTTTCATTCAATTATTTGCTCAACTGAAGGTTTTCTCTTTTTCTCTTTAGAATTTTGGGAATTGTAACTGTCAATTAATTTCATCAGATTCGATACGTCAACTTTTGAAAGGTCATCCACATTTCTAATCCCAAGTGAAACAAGAAGTTCGGCATCGTATTCATCAATACCGTCTATTCTCATCAGATCTGCTTGCTTAACCCAGTGATTCAAGGTTTCTAAATTTATACCGGTAGCTTCTTGTATTGCCGCTCTTCCCTCAGGAGTTCCTGCTGCTTTCACCAAATCCGAGACTGTAGAAATATTTAGTTTTTTCAGCTTTTCTGCTGTTTTTTGACCGATACCGATAATGGATATAATATCCTTATTCACCGGAACCCCTCCCAAAAATACATTTTAGTCAAACAGAAATGAATAGGATACAAATTATATTATTTATAACCAAAACTTAATATTTTAGTCACACAAATTTTATCATATTTTATATAATTTTTAAATATCTTTTTGAAAAATTTTTCATTTTTTTATACATTATCTAATCTTAATAACTCCATTTATTGATCCGGTCAGTCCAATATAATATTTTATCTATGAATCATTACAAACTTTGCTGTGTTAATAAGATTTAAAATCAAACTTGACATCGATTCCTTGAAATTCGTCGAAATAAAGAGATTTATAAATGCATTTTGCTGCCCCGTTTTCAATGATATATACATGGAATGTATACAATTTTTCCTGTTTTGTAACAGCCATGCAATAGGTTTTATCGCCATGTATTTGAGTCCAGAATTGAACAATTTTTGAGTTAATGGGTAGGTAATCATCATATAAATTGCCAAAGGATAATAAACCAAAGTAATCAAAATTGGAAATATCCGCTTTATTTACAGGAACAGCATTGTTCTCCATATCTTCTTTATCCGAAAACACGTCAAAGCAGTTGATATCGTAATAGTATTTTCCTTCGTCGCTGATTAAATGGCCAATTTTAATAAACTCCGGTTTACCGTCATTGTTTATGTCCGCCTCGAAATATCCGTCAACCCCTTTATCCCGTGAAAGCAGACTGTTTTCAAGCTGCTCCTTGTCTTTTGAAAAATTAATTGCCTTTAGCCTTTCTTGCTTATATACCTTATGCTCCCTTGTAGCAATAATAGCTGACTCCGCTTCTTTTTCGGCAGTCTCTAAAAAGCCCTCAATCTTGTGCTCCGATACATACTTATCATCCCGTGAGCTTACAACTTTTTTCGCTTTATAGTCCTTGCAAATTAAACTGACACTGTACCAATCGCCCTTCTCGTCAAAAATAAATACATCCATGTCATAAGGTGCATCACCGGAATCGGAAAAAGGATTTGCAAGAAAATAAAACTTTCCGTCATACTGAATAAGCCGGACACCGTCACGGAGTGTATAAGCGGAATTGTCGGTTAAATATTCATATTTTCCGTCTTTATTCAAGCTGAGTATAACAATGCCGTCAACCGAAAATGCGCCCCCGGCACCGGAGTTAACGTTAAAGAACAGTTCAGTCTTATTGTCTCCGGTAAAATCATATTCGTAGATCCCCCGGTGTCCCCAAATAGATTGCAGTATATAATACAAAGGATCTTCTTCGCTATCCGCTTCCTTTATTTTAGATTTGGCTTCTTCTAAAGTTAAATTGGGTCTAACACCGTCCTCTTCAACAAATCCATAATATGAATAGGAATATACGGTTTTTTTGATTTTGTTCATAAAATCAGCCGAAAACCATTTATTTGACGGACTTGAGGCTTTCATTTCTTTGACTGCAGGATCTGTTTCCTTATCCCAATATTCAGCCAGCCGTTTAACCACCGACTTTTTATCGTCGCTCATTTTATAGCCGTCAATATCGCCATATGCGACTTCAAAATATCCACCGTCATAATCAATGCTGCTGGCTGCCTTTGAAAGCAACAATATATCAGCGTTTCCATAACCTTCGTCCGTCATCTTTAGTAGCTTGTAAAGTCCTTGGGAATCCCCGTCAAAAGCACTGTTTAAATAACATTCATATGCCTTATTTTTATCCTTTTGAGTTCCGTATCCAAAGTAATAGCAATCGCCAAGCCTATCATATACTATACCGTTTTTACTGAGTTCGTGTGCTTTTTGATAAAAATCAAAAGCCTGGGAATAATCCCGGGACACACCATCCCCCTCTTTAAGCATGTCACCTGCATAGACAGCAGCCAAATAAAAACCGTTATCGGAAGAAAGCTTCCACCATTTAAGAGCCTTTTCTTTATCAACCGTAAATTTGGAATTCTGATCGCCATTGAGGTACAAGGAAGCAATATTAAAATAACACTCTGCTTTTGAAATTTCCTTATCTCCGTCTATGCTACTAAAGACTTCATATTTGAAATTGAAATCCTCATACGAAATGCTGTCTTGCTTGATTGTATTCCCCTGTATAGCTTCAATCAGATCATTTCTTACATCTATCGGAACGGAAGCATCTTCCATGAATTCTTCAATAAGAGCTTCCTCTTCACTTTTTGACACTTCAGTACTGTTTTGAAATCTTCCGGGTGTAGAAGTTGTTTTATTATTTGACGGTAAATTGTCATTACATCCAACCAACAGCATCGTACATAATGCAAGAACAGCTATTTTTTTCATATCTTAATCTCCTATTCTTCCGGTTTTAAATAGACATTAAATACTCGATTTCTTCTATACATATTTATTATTATTTCCGGTAACCGTTACAGTATTATTTGCTATAGTATTATTTTAAAAAATCATGCTTTAAAAAAACTCATTTTACGATGCTTTAATCAAATAATTACTATATTCTTTTTCCTTCAAAACTTAATTTTACTGAAAATTCGGCTGACATCATCGCCCGGTCTGTTAAAGATCAAACAGCACTTCTTAAAACCGTTTTTCTCCGGATATATGTAAATTCCTGTAAACTGCCTGTTTTTACTCTCATAATAAGCCTCTGCATTATCCGTATCAGATCCTAAATCAATTCTTGTTTCAGACTTTTCATAATTTACATTTATTTGATTTAAAAAAGCATCGAAAGATTCTACTGGAATTTTAAAAATGACCGAGACAGCCGGCTCCTGAAAAGACCAATGGTATTGAGCTTCAATGAATTCCGTGTTTTGAGGAAAATTAATCGAAAATCCTTTTTCCATTGTTTTTATATCTCTTTCCGTGAATTCTGTTAGTATCGGATCCCTACTTAATAAGATACTTTCGTAGATAACTATACCTGATAATACAATAAAGAATAGCACTATAAATGCTATAATAACTCTATATTTTATATTCATAATTTCCTCCCCTCACCTATTTGAGTAACAGCAGAGTCAATTAAATAACGTCATGCCGTTTTATACATTCATTCTATTTAATTCTTACAGAATTAATACTATGTAAATATATAACATAACTATACAAATTTTATCATGTTCAAAAACACATGTAAACACATTCAATCTTAACTTGCTTCCGTACCCGTTTAATTGTTATTTTATATCACCCAATAAAAATAGTTTCTGCAATACGGTATATTTTACAAATTATGCTGATGTTTTTATGATATTAAAAAAGCCTGTCAGAAACTGCTTCATAGTCTCTAACAGGCTCAGTTCATATCAAAACTTTGTTTTTATACCCGGAAAGAATCTATCTTGCGAAGTATTATTGCTATGCCGGGAAAGAATCTATCTTACGCAATATATACCGTTTTAGCAAGGAAAGGTCTAAAGAGTCTACCGCACCGTCTCCGTCGGTATCCGCATTTAAAAGCATCTCTTGCGTAAGGGTTATTTTTCTAAGCAAATATCTTTTCAATACCTTAACGTCCAGCGAGTCAATCGATCCGTCGGCATTTACATCACCTCTAAGTACCGGTGGCGGTGTTGGAGAAGGTGGAGTAACCACTTTTCGGGAAACGGCAGTCTCCAATTCCCATCGGTTCACGCTTATAACGCTTCCATGTCTTACTCCCGACGGTACACTGATTCCGGTTACTTTCGTCCATGTCAAAGCATTTAAATCGTTTGTCTTCCAGCATTCAAAATTACCGTTGTTGGCAAAAAGGTCAACATACATATACCATGAGTCGGAATTATTGTCTTTGAAAACAAAGGGTCCCTCCGTATTGGCCGAAGTTATAAAATTCGGGGTAAATACACTGAAGCTCATAGGAGTCAAGGAACTTGACTTTGCCGCCTTAATGGATTTTCCCGAAGTCCTCTCGTCCTTGAAAAACAAATAATACATTCCTTTGTCACCGACAATATGGGCGTCAATTACATCATATCCGGGGTCAAAAAATACTTCACAGTCACTCACTGTCACAAAATCCGTTGTATAATTCACATATATCCGGTTATAATCCGTATTACCTGCCCAGTATATCCCGTACTGCTTCCTGTTCTCGTCATAAAATACCTCCGGAGCCCAGGCGTGCATGTTACTCCTGTTATGCACTTTTATTAAACGCTCGGTAAAGTTTATTAAATCCTCGGATTCCCAATAATGAATATACTGGCTCGTATCTCCCCAGTTAGTCCCCAGCATGTCGGTTGCAACAATTCCGAATTTTCCGTCCTGCTTTCTGAAAATATACGGATCCCTGATTCCCTTGGTTCCCATTTGTGCATACAAAACCGGTTTTCCGTCATTTATATTTCTCCAGTAAAGTCCATCTGTACTATAGCAAAGATTGAGTCCATACTCGCCCGGTGCCTGTTTGAAATAAGCCATTATATACCCTGAATCCGTTATAGGTTCGGGAGTATCATCGCTGATTATTATAAAGGTTGCATCCTGCCTGTCCAGATCCGTTGAGATTTTCTCCAGTTTCAACAAGAATCCATAATGCCTTATATACCTGTCGGGATAATTGTACGACTGAAAAGAAACACCGGAAGGGTCTGCAAGTCCCGGAACCAGTTTAAAGGTTGCATCCTCTGCAAAAATTGCAGTCCCGTCGTTCTTATCCAACCGGAAATCATAATCCCGGTGTCTTAAGTAATATCCCGGATTGTTTACCGATTGAATGGAAACATATCCCTCGCTGCTGTTGGCAAGGCCCGGAACCAGTTTCCATTGCGAATCTTCTTCAGGAGTAACGTTTTCATCTATCCTTGCATCAAAGTCTGCATGTCTTACATATCTATTGGGATAATTATAAGATTGAAGCCTTACCGCCGGTATTGATTCAACACCGCCGTCAAGGGATATGACATATGTATTTATCGAATAGGGTGGCAAGGTATCGGAAACGGTTTTATTTGACGCTGTTATAATGCTTTTTGCAAGGCTCAGGCTCGGAGATGTTCTGTAAACCTCCACGGTACTGTTTACACCTGCAAACCTTGACAGGTTAAATGTATAATTTTCGCTGGAGGATTTATTGTCGTTGGTTGCCACAATAACAAGCTTCTTTTTATCCGGGCTTATTGCCGCAATTGTTTTTTCATTATTGGCACCTATAATTGTATAACCGGGCCTTATAAACCTGCTGTAATTTGCATGCATATAGAATTTTTCGGTAAGGGTAAAGGTCTGGGCCGCATCATCTACATATATACTGCCCCAATTCCCCCCGTCAATTATCTGCCAATCCAGCCACGCTACACACTGCAATTCTTTCAGGTCGGTAACGATACGTTTTGACAGCATAATACATGAATCCGCCATATCGCCGTTAAAACTCAACGGACCGGATTCCGACTGCCAGATTCTAAGCCCTTTGGATTTTGCAAGGTCTCTGAGCTGGGTTCTTTTTGAGCCGTAATAAGAATGCACATTGAGCTGGGACATATAGGACAAAGTAGTTGCATCATAAGACTGAAGTCCCGAAAGGGCAGTGTCTATACTGACTTCATCGGCAGCACTGACGGTTGTCCCGGTCAAACCTTTGGCTTTTAATCTCTCTCCAACTTCTTTAATAAGTTTCTGTTGATTGGCGAAGGAAAAGGAGCAGCCTTCCTGTCTGTTACCGGCCTTCCACCAGTCTGAAGTGGGTTCATTCATGGGCTCCAGAGTCCTGAAGGTAATACCCCATGCATCCCTGAAATGCTTTACCACCTCAGTAAGGTAATCGGCAAAATCGTCATAATAATCGTCCTTTAAGTTATTTGAACCATCGGTGGTTCCGGAAGCGCAACCGCTTTTAGTCATCCAGTAGGGTGGAGAGTTGGAAAACGCTTCAAGTATAATTTCCGATCCGTAATATTTACCTCTTTCTATCAGCCGGTTAAGCACAGCCCGTTGAGACGCATCCGCATTCCAGTTCCACGAACGGTCTGCATTCTGATATCCTTCAATATCCGCATAAACCCTCATATGATTATGACCGGGATTCTCTCCGCCGCCGATGTTGTACCTGAATATATTATATCCCATACCGTCGATCGGGCTGACGATTTTCTCTATAAGTCTGTTCCTGTTATCGGCAGACCACCGGCCAATCTGATTCCCCCACCAGCATAGGCTTGCTCCCCAGCCTTCGATGGTCTGATAGGTTGCATCAGGATCTATAGTAACGGTTGTTGCAGCATCGGTTATTTGGGGATGATAAAAGCATATTACCAAAAGAAAAATCAATGCAACCACTAATGCCAGCTTTCTTGAATTGATCATAAAATTCCCCCCTTAAAATCTTTTATAGTTTCCGGATTATTTTCTTCATAAATATTTAAAGCACCAGAGGCAGCGCTTTGATTTTACCTAAAATGTACCTTTTAAGTATTGTCAAATCCAATGAGTTTATACCTCCATCCAAATCAAGATCGGCGGCCTCTCTCCAGTTTGGTGCCATAGGGACAGTTTTTCCAAGCAAATGCCTTTTTAAAATTGCACACCACTTCTTAAAATCCCTCATATTTTTCCCCGTCCTTTTTTCAATAATTATCTTTATTTTTTTACTTTCATCCAATAGCCAATTCTTTTCTGCCCCAAATTCCTCCAAAATTCGGAGTTCTGTCACTTCTGAACGCAATCTTTTGCATTCATGTCAATCTCGTCCTTACTCAGCATAAGGAACTTTAGTCGCATTAAATATAACCGCCATCGGCTGAAGCCTGAAATACCGGAACAGCTGACGCAGTTTTGATAATGAATCTTGATTTGTTATAATAACACTTCCAATGATCCCTCCCTCTTTAAAAGATACTAAATAACCTCAACGCTTATTCAAGCGTCCCCTCTCGGCTTTATACTTGTATAAGACGAATTAAAACAGTATTTACTTATAAATTTATCCTCCCCCTTTTTGCAAAGCACTCATATAATCTTTAGGTGCTTGTAATTTTGCGGATAGTAACAATAAAAACATGTCCACTCCCCTAATATTATTTTTAATTAACATTTTTTCTCTTTTAATTTACATATACGAATGCAATGCACTTTTTAAGTTGTGAATTTCTAAACATGTTCGACTTTTATTTCAATAAAGTATATTGCATCCTTTTTCTCAAGTTCTATTTATATTTGCTTGGTGAATTTACCGATTTAAAGCCATTTGTCTTGACGTATCTATGAAAAGTAAAATTCATGATTTAATTAGAGTTCTTGAATAGGGAAAAAGAAACCACGGTCATTTTAACCATGCATGATATGAGCGATATTGATGCATTATGCAAACAGATTTTATTTGTTAATGTTATTCTAATATTGTACCACATACCGGTAAAAAAATAGGCCACCTTAATCAAATTTTCCTGTATGATTATGTTGAAGAATCATTATCGTACAGGAGGAAAGGATATGATTAAGATGGCACAATTAGAGGATATCAGAAAAATGTACTTTATAGAAGACCTAAGTATAAGAGAAATAAGTAGAAGAACTGGAATGCATAGGGATACAATCTCGAAATATATCTCTATGAAAGAACCAAAACCACCAAAATATAAGTTAACAAAAGAACGTAAGCATCCTGTATTAGACCCATACATCCCAATAATTAAACAAATAATAGAAGAGGATAAAACCAGACATCGCAAGCAACGTCACACAGGAACAAAAATATTTGAGATACTAAAAAAGGAAGGCTTTACAGGTGGATACAATACTGTAATGGACTATCTAAGGAAGGAATATAGAAAACAAAAAGAAGCTTTTCTACCACTGGAATTCGAATTGGGAACTTATGCAGAAGTAGACTGGACAGAAGCATATTTTTATCTTAAAGGCAAAGAGACTAAGGCACATATTTTTGTAATGAAACTGAGAGGTTCAGGCGGTTTTTATGTAAGAGCGTATCCTTTTGAAAAACAAGAAGCTTTCTTTGATGGACATATCAAATGTTTTGAGTTTATGAACGGGGTGCCATACAAAATAGCATATGATAATTTGAAGACAGCAGTAAAGAAAATACTTGGAGGCAGTAACAGAGAAGAGCAGGAACAATTCATCTCCTTACGTACCCATTACCTTTATGAATCCACTTTTTGCCGACCGGCAAAAGGTAGTGATAAAGGTGGCGTAGAAAATGCAGGTAGAGAGGTTGTCCGAAGGTTTTTCGTTCCCTACCCTGAGGTTGATTCTTTTGAGGAATTGAATGAATATCTGCATAAAGAATGTGTTAAACTTTTGGAAAAGAATCCAAAATGGGAAGCTGAACG
>ENA-OWOZ01000804-OWOZ01000804.1-bioreactor-metagenome-genome-assembly--contig:-NODE-804-length-34907-cov-19.987626_pt1 | contig 34907 bp, 31 predicted proteins | sample MGYA00238140_ERZ651804 | MGnify/ENA primary metagenome ERZ651804 (study PRJEB26910, sample SAMN07631232) | bioreactor metagenome | isolation source: Switchgrass digestor | place: USA: Dartmouth... | reverse complement strand
CTTACCTTCATTTAAAATCCCCCTTTCGTTTTACATTTTTTTAATGTTATACTTTATCTATATGCGCCATTAGATTTGATAGCGTAAAATATTTTGTGTAAATAAAAGGAGAAGTCCTTTAGTTCGGGTATAAGTTTTGTGACAAAACAAACCAAACCCCGAAGGAGGACCTCTCATGATTAATAATACTCAAAAACTTAAAGAAATCCTCTCCTCAAATTCAATTTTGGAAGATTTTATCTTATCTCTAATCAAATCAATGATGGAGACACTGATGCAAGCAGAACTCACAGAGCTATTAAAGTACAACAAGTATGCAGTAGAAGGCCACAACTCCGGCAATTCTCGTAACGGTTACTACAAACGATCTTATGAAACTAAATATGGTAAGATTAATGATCTTAATATTCCAAGGGACCGAAATGGCGAGTTTGAACAGCAGCTTATTCCCCCATATAAGCGACGTGATGGCTGGCTCGAGGACATGGTTATACAGTTGTATGCCAATGGTGTCTCCACACGGGAAATAGGAACTATAATAGAAAAACTTTACAAAAATAGTTATAGTCCAACAACAATTAGTAATATTACTGATGTAGCCATTGAAGAAATAAATAAGTGGCGCCAAAGACCTCTTAAGAAGCGTTATAGCGTCCTCTTTATAGATGCTATGAGTGTTAAACTTCGTCGAGATACAGTTGCTAATGACTCAGTGTATTTTATCTTGGGAATAGACGAGGAAGGGTACCGAGAAGTACTAGACTTTTACATTGGAACCACAGAAAGCTCTTATGTTTGGGAAGAAGTCTTCAGATCATTAAAACAACGAGGTGCAACCGAGGTTCTTCTTGGCGTAATGGATGGCTTACCAGGTCTAGAAGATGCCTTTAACAAAGTGTTTTCTAAAGCAGATGTTCAGCGTTGTGTTGTGCATAAAGTAAGAAATACCATTCGAAAAGTTAGAAAAAAGGATCTTCCGCAACTACTTGAAGACCTTAAATCTGTTTACGAGTCAGTTACTAAAGACCAAGCAATGAATATGCTTGATGAATTTTCAACTAAATGGGGGAAAATCTATCCTAAAGTAGTTGATTCATGGAACAATACCAGCAGCCTATTCACGTATTATGACTATCCTCAAGCTATTAGAAAAGCTATCTATACTACAAATTGGATTGAGCGTTTTAACAAAGAAGCCCGAAGGCTTACAAAAACTAAGAATTCTTTTCCTAATGAAGATGCACTAAGCAAAATTTTGTACTTCAAAATAATCCAAAGTAATTCTAAATGGTCTACCCGAAAAATGAAGGGCTTTGTCCAAGCTCATGATGAACTTCAAGAACTATTCCTGAAAAAGTATGGGGATGGGTTTACACAAGATTCTTGACACTACCCTGAATTTTTTCTTGCGCTGTAATTGTCATTAGATTATCAATTACAAAATACCTAACACCTGCTTTTTTTGCACCTTGCATCACCTCAAATATGTTTATATAGTTGTCATCATAGTCGTTTAGGCATCTTAGATACAACCTACCATCTAGCCAGTTAATGATATTTTGAATGTCTTCGCCACCAACATAATTTTCTTCGTACCCAGTTCTGTGTCTGAAAGTCTTGACATATTCAGGCCCTAACAGAACTCTCGCAAGCATAGTTAAGCATTCGTTTCTTGATTGTTCGCCTGCATACCAAAAAACCTTTTCTCCGTCTAAGAGCGCAGCTACTATTTCCTGAACCAAAAAACTCGTTTTCCCATGACCTGTATTGCCTGTCCACAAATACAACTTACCAGGAAGGTAACCATTGATCCCTTCATTCAAAACTTCTAAACTACTTAGAACTGGCTTGTTTTCTTCTGGACTATATATTTTCATGTTTTTAAAATCCGTTATACCCCTGATCATTTTCATCTCTCCTCCTCTTCTTCAAATAGGTAATCAATTATTGACACATAAGTCGGTTTTACACATGTGGTATTTTCAAATTGATCACCGGAAGGATGCTCTCTTAGTTTTATGGCCAATTTGTTGGCTTGTGTTTTAAAAATTCCTATCGTGAAGCCAGCTTGTTCTACCCAGTCATCGTTTTCAGATAAAAACAAATCGATCATTTCTTTGAGCATTTCTGGGCCATATGTTTGCAACAAATCTTTCATAAGTTTCGCCTCTTTCGCCCAATTTGCACTATATTTTATTCCAAGCTTTTCTTGAAACTTTTCCGCAAAGTATTTCACTGCATCTTTGCCGTTTTTGATTACTTCATCTGCGTTTTCAATCTCATCAGTCTCATCAGTCTTTTCGATAAACTCGCCTGATCTTACCCCTGTATTAACTAGACTCTTTGTTCTTTGAGTTCTTTTCTTTTGTTTTTGACTTGCTATATCATCTTTATTTTTCTTATCATTATTTACATTCTTGATCGTGTCCATTTGTTGTTCATTTGCTGTTGATTTGTTGTCAGATTTGCTGTCGGAATTTTCGTTATAACCTTGGTAAAATGCCCAGTTTACAACGGTTACAACTGAAAATTTGTTGTTGGATTTGATGTCGATGCAACCGTGTCTTTTTAGTAACTGCAGATAATCCCACGTTGTGCTTGACGCCATGCCCAATTCTGTAGACGCTGCATGTCTACCAGTGACGAATTGCCCAGGAATTAGTTTTATAACCTGTCGTCCTACTAACAGTTCTGTTTCAGTATGCACTGCCTTTAGTAAGCACCAAATCCAAATTTTGAGCAACTTCTCGTTTGTAAAAACATGACTATCAAGCAGTTGTCTGTGCAATTTAATCCAGCCTTGCACATCTATCAACTCCTTATCGGTTATTTTCGTTCGTATGTATTTAAACTGTTATGTATCAGCCCCGCCTTGCGGGGCAGTATGTATTGGGAGTGCAATGTTTGCTGTAACTGTTTTTTCGAGGACGCTGGGCTCACTGTCGCCCCGGCACTCACACTTCCCGGGCCTCACGGCTCCGGTGCCACGTCCGCCCTCTTCAGGGCCTCTTATTTTGTTTTTTTTGCATATGTACAAAACAAAAACCCGGAACTTATGCAAAAACGCAAAATATCTTTTATCTTTGCGTACTCGCATAAATTCCGGGTATTCAGCCCCCAGCGCATTCTTCTCATTGGACCCCCGTGGTCCTCGAAGTAGCGTCCGCCCTGGGTTCGGCCCGGTTTCGTTGCTTTAGCGGCTAGCTCCACCGTGCCGAAAAATTTATTTACTTATCTCTTTCACTTATATTTTAACATATTGAGCTCTAGAAGTCAAGAGTTCTATTTATTTTTTTCTTTGTCATCACTTTCTTCGATGTAACGATCTATCGCTTCTTCACAAATGTCTTGAAAAGTTCTTCCTTTCCCTTCTAACAGCATCTTTACTTTTGCTTTTTGCCACTTTTCTTCGTCAATGCGTATAGTCAAGCTTTTTATTTTTTCCATTTTCCTCCCTCCTGCCAATTTCATTATACAATCTAGAGCTCATGATGTCAATAGCTCAAATATTACAATTTTGTTACAAAAAAGTTAAAATCCCGCTCTTTTTGAGCGGGTAAATGAGCGGGTAAATATGTATGTATTTTTTGTGTTTACTCACACGATATTAACAAGGCTATCCTAATTTCTAGCTCCGAAACTGGCACCTTGTTTCGAAAATCATGGCCGGTTCTAGTAAACTGATAATAGTCTGTAACCTTTGTAAAATGTGCTATTTCGACGATTCGCTTCTTTGTATCTCTACCACGCACTCCACATGATACGTCCACGGGAACATGTCCACAGGTTGAACCTCCCGAACCTCAAACCCGCCTTCCGCCAAGTACTTCAAATCCCTTGCCAGTGTCGCCGGATTGCAGGACACATAAACAATCCTCTCCGGCTTCATATCCACCAAAGTCTTCAGCACTGCCTCATCGCATCCCTTCCTTGGAGGGTCAACCACCACAACATCCGCGCGCACGCCCTTTTCATACATCTCGGGTATTACCTTTTCCGCTTCTCCAACTATAAACTCCGCATTTTCCACTCCGTTAACCTTGGCATTTTCCCACGCATCCTTCACTGCCGCCTCAACAACTTCAACACCATAAATCCTTTTCGCCTTCTTTGACAAAAACAGCGAAATAGTGCCTATACCGCAATACAAATCAAAAACAGTCTCCTTGCCTGTAAGCTGCGCATAATCCAACGCCTTTCGATACAGCACTTCCGTTTGAACAGGATTCACCTGAAAAAAAGACAGCGGCGATATATTAAACTTAAACTCTCCTATATAATCAGTAATGGTATCCCTTCCATAGACGACTATATTCTCATCACCCAAAATAACATTGGTCCTCTTTGTATTAACATTCAAAACAACACTCTTTATCTCCGGAATCTCTTTTACCAGCCTGTCCACCAGCTTTTTCTGACTGGGGATGTTTCTTCCGTTAATGACCAGAACCACCATTACCTCGCCGGTCTTAAACCCCACACGGGTCATAATGTGCCGGACCAAGCCTTCTCCGGTAATTTCATCATATGTACTTATATTGTTTTTCTCTATATACTCCTTGACAACAGCCCTTACCCTGTCACTTACAGAATGCTGAATGGTACAGGTGGCACAGTCAATAATCTCATGCGATCTTTTTGCGTAAAATCCCGCCCTGATTCCATCCTTATACCTTCCTATCGGATATTGGGCTTTGTTCCTATAGTTTACCGGCTGCTCCATCCCAACGGTATCATGTACCACGACATTCTCCAGCCCGCCGATTCTTCTGATGCTTTCCCTTACAACGTTGGTCTTGAATCTAAGACTTGCTTCATAATTCATGTGCTGAAGACTGCATCCTCCACACCTTTTGTACGAAGGGCAAAAAGGCTCCGTCCTGTCGGAGGAAGGCTCCAAAACTTGAAGGAGTTTGCCAATGGCATAACTCTTTTTCACCTTTATAATCTTTATCTCCACCTTTTCCCCTTCAACCGGGCCGTCCACAAAAACCGTGAAATTGTCTATCCTTCCGACTCCCTGCCCTTCATGGGTCATTCCGGTAATGTCAATAGTATAAACCTCATTTTTCTTTACCAAATCCAAAGCTTATACCGCCTTTCATGTGTTTCCCGTCTGTTATATAAAACGTTATGTACATTACATAAAATCAAAATAAAGCATAATATTAAAACCCTATAAAAATCCCAAAACATCTTCCTTAAATCCAACGTTTATTATACACAACTTTACTCCCAAGTTAAACAACCAATCTCCAAAACAACTTAAATCCCCACAGGAATTTACGGCAAAAAAAAAGCCCTGTTGAGGGACAAGAATTTGAATCAGTTCTCCTTAATTAATTATTACCACATATTTCTATTGTTTATACCTTCCATTCCAAAATTTTTCATCATGCTCCCTGCCTTTTCAAAGGCAAGATATAAGGCCTGCTGCCGTCCATCCCTTCAATTATGAAAGGCTTTACACCATATACCTTGTTTACGGTCTCTTCCGTAAGAACCTTTTGCGGCTCTCCCTGCGCAATAACCTTTCCATCCTTGAGCATTATCAAATGGTCGCAGTACATAGAGGCAAAATTCAAATCATGCAGGACCGCAATAATTGTTTTTCCCTCCCGGGCCATTTTTCCCACAAGTTCCAAAATCTCTATCTGGTGCTGAATGTCAAGGTGGGAAATCGGCTCATCCAGAAGCACTATATCGGTCTCCTGCACCAAGGCCCGGGCAATGAAAACTCTCTGCCTCTCTCCTCCGCTTATCTCATTAATCCGCCTGTCTTTAAGGTGCCACACATTTGAAGCAATCATGGCCTTTTTGGCAATCTCCCAATCTTTGGCGCTTTCAGTCTGAAACCTCTTTATATAAGGGTATCTTCCCATAAGCACAACATCCATAACCGGATAATCACAGGCAATACCGGTGCTTTGATAGAGGCATGCAATTTTTTTCGAAAGCTCCCTCGCCTTCATTCTGCTGATATCTTCACCGTTAACATATATTGCGCCTTTTTGCGGTCGAAGAGCTCTTGCCATGCTCTTTAAAAGCGTGGTTTTCCCTGACCCGTTTGGGCCAAGAATCCCGTAAAACCTGCCTTTCTCCATCTGCAAGGATATGCCCTTTAGCACATTTAAATCTCCAAAGGATACTTCTATATCCCTTACCTCAATTGAATATGCCTTGCCCTGCCTCAATCAAACCACCTTCTTCTTGTTTCTTATCAAAACCGAAATAAAATACGGGGCACCAAACATTGATGTCAGCACGCCCACTGGAATTTCCGCCGTGGGAATCCTGGATATTGTGTCACACAGTACCAGAAACATTCCCCCTCCTATTGCCGAAAAGGGAAGAACCACCCTGTTGTCCGAACGGGATATCAGTCTTACCGTATGCGGAACAATCAGTCCCACAAAACCAATAACGCCGCTTACCGCCACACAGGCCGCAACAACAACCGAGCAAACTACAAGCAGCAGCTTTTTTACCTTCTCCACCTCAACACCAAGACTTCTTGCCTCATCCTCTCCGACGGCAATTATGTTAAGCTCCCTGGCAAAAACGCAAACAACAACTATGCCTGCCACAACCAGGGGAGCAAGTATCAGCACCTGCCTCCAGGAGGTAAAGGCTATGCTTCCCATCATCCAATATGTAATATTTGACACTTTGTCACGATTCAAAACCATCAATACCGACATAACGGAAGATGCAAAAAAGCTGACCGCCACCCCGGCAAGCAAAAGATGGGTGTTGGACAGTTTGACTCCGGTTTTTGCTATGTTAAAAACGATAAAAACCGTAAGAAGCGCAAAAACAAAAGCAACTGCCGTAATAATGCCAAACCCTCCAACCACCTTGTCGGTTCCCATCACAATAGCAATCGAAGCTCCCAGGGCCGCTCCCGCCGATACTCCCAAAACATAAGGGTCGGCCATGGGATTTGCAAACATTCCCTGGTACGTTGCTCCAACCGCTGAAAGACCCGCCCCTATGATTGCGGCGGCAATAACTCTGGGAAGCCTTATGTTGAGCACTATAAGCTCATGGGTCCTGCTTATTTCTCCTGCCGGCACAAATCTTCCGGCAAAAGGTATCCTGCGAACCAAAATACGCAGAGCGTCAAATATTGATATATTGGCAGCACCCACTGTCGCCGAAAACAGCACCAGAAAAAATAAAAGCAAAATTCCAAAAATCAAGGCAAACCTGTATCTATACTTTTTATCCCCAAACGTCATCTATATTTCTCCGTTTCATTTAAAAACTTCAGGATGAATTATTTTAGCAAGTTCCAAAACCCCGTCGGCAATTCTCGGCCCCTGCCTGTCCAGCATATTGTTGTCTATCTCAAAAAGCTTTCCGTTTTTTACCGCGGAAAGTTCCTTGTATCCGTCGGTATTTTTTATTCCTTCTTTTGTATCATAATATTTTGAGCATATAAGTATGTCAGGATCCTTTTCAAGGAGGCTTTCTATGTTGTATTTCCAGCCTTCCACATCATCCGCCGCGTTCTTTCCTCCAGCCATCCCAATCATGCGGCTGATAAATGTGTCCCTTCCTGCGGTATAATCCCCAAACTCGCCATAGCCAAGAACATAATAAACACTGGGCTTTTCAAGGCCGTCGACCTTGCTCTTTACAAACTCTATTTTTTCCTTCATTTCCGTCACAACATTCTTTGCCTCTTCCCGGGCGTTCAGCAAAAGACCAATCTTTTCGATCATGTTGTAGACACCTTCAAAGTCCTTCTCGGCCTGAAAGATAGCCACCTTGATATTGGCCTCCTCAAGCTTTTGCAGCATCTCTTTCGTAAAGATGGAAGATGCTATAACCACATCCGGCTGAAGTTCAACTATCTTTTCCACATTCGGCTGGTCTATATTTCCTATTGACTCGATGTTCTTCGCCTCTTCCGGATAATCGCAAAAATCCGTCCGTCCCACCAGCTTGTCCTGCTTGCCCAACGCAAAAATTATCTCCGTTATGTTGGGGGCAACTGAGACTATCCTTTCAGGTTCTTTGTCCAGGTTGACTTCCCTGTCATAGGAATCCTTCAAAGTTACACTGTATCCGTTATTATTATCACCGGCCCCATCAGTTGGCCCGTTTTTATTGTTTTTATTGCATGAAGAAAAAGCAAAAATCAAAATTAACGCCGTTAACAGCGGCAGTATCTTTCTTTTTAAAATCATACTCCTTTTATTCCTCATACGTTACTCTCCCTTCAAAAATAAAACGAGATTACAATAAAACGAAATTATAAAAGGATAACAGTACCATTTATAAAAGGTCACTTATAAAAGGATTTGAAACATCATAAAGTATCATAAAATCACAAAAAATTAAGCCTCCTAACCTACGCAGAGATTAAGAGGCTGCTGTTCGTTTGCAGTTACGCAAATCATACACCTCCCCTATCGCTCGTAGAGTTTCCGGTGTTGTCTGCAGGCAGGTCTTCTGACTTAGGTTCATCAACTCTTCATGCCTTCCCAGTCTCCCAGTGGCAATAATCTGAAGAGTCTCCCCATCACAGCGGCGGGACCGTGCAGGAATCTCACCTGCTTCCCTTTTAATCGGCATAAAAATATGCACGAACCTGCAAACCACTATATTCAATTTTCTAAAATATTCTATCACAAATAATTTTTGAGGTCAATATCCCTGTTGCAATTTTTACCATTATTTTCTGCCATTTTTTTGCAAAAACTCAATTACTCTACCTTTGTTCCGCATTCGGAACAGAATTTTGTTCCCGGTGAAAGCTTCGCACCGCAGTTGTTGCACACTACCTCCTGCTTTTCTCCGCATTCAGGACAGAACTTTGCTCCTTTGCTGATCTCATGATTGCATTTAATACACCTGTCCTTCTCTTCCACAAGAGACTTGCCGCAGTTTGGACAGAATTTTGTCCCGGCGGGCACACCGGTTTTACACGAAGGACACACCACACTCTGCTGCGGAGGCTGCACCTGAGGCTGTGGCTGAGGCTGATAGTATTGGGGATTCTGCTGAAAACCTCCGCCAAAAACCTGTCCCATTATATTGCCTATCGCAGCTCCGGCTCCCATTCCGGCACCCATGCTTGCAAAAGAGCCACCCCCCTGGTTTGACGCGGCTGAGTTCATTGCGTCGAGAGCTCTCTTTTTGGCGTAAGTGTCCATACCGCCCATCAAATTTATCTGTGCGCCTTCCTGGTAAGCTTTTCTGAGCTCTTCCGGAAGAATCAGCGATTCAATCGTAAATTCAACCAGTTCAAGCCCAAGAGCTTCAAATTTGCTCTTTGCATGCACCTTAACCATTTCGGCAAACTCAGGCATGTTGCTCTGCATCTCAAAGAAGGACTTTTTGGATTCTGCAACCGTATCTTTAAGGTACGTCATAATATATGACCTTAAAGTCCTGGTCAAATCCTGAGTTGCCATGGTACCCCTTGTTCCTGACACGTCTTTTAAGAATTTTACCGGGTCTGACACTCTGAAGGCATATGTTCCCCTTGCTCCGACCTCAATTGGGCCGAACATAGGATCCAACATCGGAAGGGGTGACTGGGTACCCCAAGTCTGTTCGGTAAACAGTCTGGTGTTTATAAAATACACTTCTGCTTTAAAAGGTGAATTAAATCCGTACTTCCATGATTTCAGCTTTGTCAGAATCGGCAAGTTTTCAGTCGTAAGTTCGTATCTTCCAGGTTCAAAAACGTCCGCCAACTGACCTTCGTTTATGAATATAGCCACCTGCGATTCTCTCACAGTTAGCTGGGCTCCCATTTTTATTTCCTTGTTTGCTACAGGAAAGCGGTAAACTATGGTATCTGCAGAAGAATCCGTCCATTCGATAACTTCAATGAATTGTCCTTTGATAAAGTTTATCAAACCCATTTTAAACACCCCTTTTAACAAGTTTTAATGAGCAAACAGCCTCTACACTTCCGTAAATTATCTTTTTTCTCAAAAAAGCAATAAAAACAGAAAAAAAACAATTAATTTTAGTCATATTCTATTTTACCATATACTTTTCACAATTCAAATCTTTTTGTAAATAATTAGAGTGTGGGGCATTTTCTGATTCGTTATAACAATGCGAATTTTTGTATATAATATTGAAGAATATGTATTTTCAGATTTTTATATCAAATTAATAAATACAATTTTATATTATTTTAAACCCGCTTTGACTTTAATTTTTTCAATGATATAATAAATAAGGTTACATTGTAAAAATAAATTAATAAAAAATAAAAAGAACAAAAGGCGGTTGTTATGAAAAAATCAAGCCAGAGAAAAGAAAGTAAATATTTGTCAATAGTTGTTATACCTCACAATACAGATGAGATAAAGGTATTTAAAATCTCTTCTGTAAAGTACAAGTTGATGGCTCTCGGTGCAATTCTGCTGACCATGTTTATATGCTCCGGGATTTTGATTACATATTTGATATACGAAAACCGTGTGTTAAATGAAGACAGAAAAAAGGTTATTGCCGTCAACAACCAGCAAATGAACTTGATTACCGAGAGAGAGGAAATCATTCAGTCCTATATCAGGAAAGTTGAAGAGCAGGACAAGCTAATCAAAAATTTCACAACTCTCTACAGGGATATGACCGCAAAATACATCGACGGCAGCATGGAAAACGTTACAGCTTCAAGATCCGGTCTTAGAGATGATCGTGCCTTTATAAACGATATAAACAAACTCAAAGGCATTTTAGACAAACTCGAAGAAATTAACGGTGATGACGCTGATATTCTTAGCAGTTTAAGCGAAACCCAATCCAAGCTGAAACAATACATAGACTCCATTCCGACTCTCTGGCCGGCTTCCGGAAGAATCAGTTCTCGTTTCGGAACCCGCTCGGATCCTTTTAACTTCTCCCAGAAAGTACATGAAGGCATCGATATTGCAGCAGACTATGGTACAACAATATTGGCTTCAGCCACTGGAAAAGTTACTCTTTCAGACTGGTACGGCAATTACGGCAAATGTGTCATTATCGACCACGGGTACGGTCTTAGCACACTTTACGGCCATTGCCAGACACTTCTGGTCAAAGAGGGACAAACTGTCAAAAAGGGAGATAAAATAGCGACGGTCGGCAGCACCGGAAGAAGCACAGGTCCCCATCTGCATTTTGAAGTAAGACTCAACGGTGTTCCTGTAGACCCGCTTCAGTATCTGGACAACAAATAGGGAATCAAATGACAAGTTGTCAAAGGGAGGTTAAGCATGTTTAATAAAAAAGAGAATTCAAGCCCGGATGTTTTTGACACGCTTATAGGAGTAAATACCTTTTTGGAAGGCAATATCGAGACGGAAGGAACCGTCAGAATCGACGGAAAGATTAAGGGGAACGTTAAAGTAAAAGGTGATGTCTACATAGGCAAAGATGCCAATATTAACGGAAATATATCTGCCAACAATGTTTACATGTCAGGCAGAGTTGACGGAAATATTGAAGCCAAGGGAGTACTGAGGATACTGTCAACTGCCCAGCTTTACGGAGATATACTGGTTCAAAGCCTCATATCCGATGAAGGCAGTATATTTGAAGGAAACTGCAAAATGGTGTCCGCTTCAAATGCGCAAAATTCAGACGGCAGTGTTTCAAAAAACAATAAAAACGTTAAAGACAAAGATGGTGACAAATCCCATACTTCTGCATAATATGCCTCGATAAATGTACAGGATTAAATTTCAAAAATGAATTTGCAAAAGAAGAACATAAAACTTGGAAATTACACAGGTCAGGTGAAGCCATGTTTTCATCTGACTTTATTTTGCTTTGCCCGGCCGTTGTCACTTACCGCCGTCCCTGTCTATGTAAAACTCCGGAACATCGCCGATAATTACTGTTTCAGCCACAGGTATTCTTGTCGTTATTTCTGTTTTTTTATCCGTAAACGGCACTACAATTCCAACAGTGGTTTTTACCTCGAGGTATATTCTGTGTCTTGTCTGATTGATTCCCGCACTGACAAATTCCGATTCAAAGTCTGTTTCCACACTGCCCGTGGGAATCACCCTGACATTGATTTTCGGTCCTCCGGCAGCAAATAAAGATTTCCCGAATACCGCCCCCAAAGGAATTGATATTTTCTCTTCAGAAAGCTCCAAAAGCTTTTTTTGAATGTCAAGAGACAAATCGGCATATATTCTGTTGAGCTTTACAATATCTGTTTGTATGGAATCTATTCTGTCATTTTCGTCTCTGTTGATTATTACAATCTCATCATAATTTATATTTTCATGAAAGCTTTCGTTTACTGCTTTGCTTACCACATGATTTATTATGGATTTTGTCCTATATTCGGATATTTGAAGAATGCTTCGTCTCAGCCTGCTTTCAGCAAAAATTATAACAAGCGCGAGGGAAATAATGATTATTGCAATTATTATGTACGTTTTAATTTTTGCCCTGTTTCTTTTAAAATACCAAAGTCTCCGGTAATGTTTGGCTTTTCTTCTCATAAAAAAACCCTCCTTTACCTATTTTATGCCCAAAGCTTGTACTCGGTGAGTGTCTGTTATCCAAATAAATTGCAAAGAATTTTTATCACTTATCATTTTTGTGTTATAATGTAATAAGTTTAGACCAGAATTTAATTAATAAAGAGATTTAAAAGAAAACAAATGGAATACCGGCAAACAATATTTTCTTTTGCAAAGAAGGAGAGGAACTTTCATGAACTCGAGAACGGAAACTGCTTCAAGGAGAACTCAAAAAAGTTCAAAAAAGAAGCGGACCAATAAAACTGGTAGAATAATATTGTCGATCTTCAGGGTCATCGTCTTTTTTGCCGTCGTCTTTTCGGTTATCATCGGAGGTATACTGGCAGGTATGACGTTGGCTTATGTTGCAACTACAGAAGACCTCACTGCCGAGCAGCTGGTGCTTACAGGGTTCACCACCCGTGTGTATGACTGCAACGGCAACGAGATTATGGCTCTACAAGGGGACAAAAACAGGGAAATGGTTGACTTTAAAGATATACCACAGGACTTAAAAGACGCTTTCGTTGCAATTGAAGATAAACGTTTTTACAAGCATCCCGGCATAGATGTGAAAAGAATAGCAGGAGCGGTAATAAATTTCTTCAAGCCCGGAGCATCATCTTACGGCGGTAGTACCATTACCCAGCAGGTAATAAAAAACCTTACCGGCAATGACGAAAGGTCGGTCAAAAGAAAGATTCAGGAATGGAAACTCGCCTTAAGTCTTGAGCGCAATCTCAGCAAAGACCAGATACTGGAACTTTATTTAAATCTCATATATATGGGACAGAACTGCTATGGAGTTCAGGCTGCCGCACAAACTTATTTCAACAAGGACGTAAGCGAACTCACCCTTGCTGAATGCGCTTCTCTTGCCGGAATCACGAATTTGCCCGGCAAATATGATCCTTTTACCGAAAAAGGGAGAGAAAACAATATCAAGCGCCAGAGAATCATATTAAAAGAAATGCTGGATCAGGGATATATAACCGAAGCTGAATACCAGAAGGCCATAAATGAAGAACTGAAATTCGCCGAATCAAACAAGCGTACAGCGGAAAACGCCAGCAATCAGCCCTACTTTATAGATCAGGTTGTAAAAGACGTAAAAAGGGATCTTATGGCACAGGGTTATTCGGAAGAAGTGGCCATAAGAATGATTTATAACGGTGGACTCCAAATATATACCACAATGGATCCTGATATTCAAAAAGCAATGGACGAAGTGTTTACGGATGAAAAATATTTCACAAAAGTAAACAAAAAGACAAGCCAGACTCCCCAGGCAGCCATGGTAATAATGGACCCCAACGGTTATGTCAGAGCCCTGTACGGAGGCTCTGGGGAAAAAATAGGCGCACCTCTTAACAGGGCATCGGATCCCCAGGTGCAGAGGCAGCCGGGTTCGACTTTCAAACCTATTGCCATTTACGGGCCTGCCATAAATGAAAGAAGAATAACCGCTGCAACAATCGTAGACGACGTTCCCGTGTATATGCTGGGAGTGGACAAAGGTGCATATCCCAACAATTTTGACTACTCATACGCCGGACTTACCACCATCCGCAACGCCATAAAAAGGTCCGTAAACGTAGTGGCCGCCAAAGTATGGCAGGATATTTTAGGCCCTGATTTGTCTTTAGAATATCTTGACAAAGTTAATTTAAACAGGGACAATGAAAGATACCTGTCGCTGGCTCTGGGTGGACTTAACCAAGGTGTAAACCCCCTTCAAATGGCAGCGGCATATGTGCCTTTCGTCAGCAAAGGTATATATTATGAACCGATGACCTATACAAAAGTTTTGGATATGAAAGGCAATGTCATTCTGGAAAAGAAGCCAAAAAGCACCATCGTCTATGACGAGACTGCCGCATATGTTATGGTTGACATGCTGAAAAGCGTGGTAAGTGAATCAGGTGGAACTGCCGTCGGACTTGGTCAGCTGCAAAACGGGAAAATGCCCACAGCGGGTAAGACCGGTACCACCAGCCAGAACTTTGACAAATGGTTCGTAGGCTTTTCTCCTTATTACGTTGGAGCTGTCTGGTACGGTTATGACTACAATGTCAGCATCTCAAGCGCTGAATCAAACAGGGCGCTGCAAATATGGCATGATGTTATGGAAAAAGTACACGAGAAATTGGAGCCGATTCCGTTTGCTGAACCCGAAGGCATTGTCAGAAAGAGAATATGCATCTACTCCGGGAAAATTGCGACAGATTTGTGTGCCAGTGATCCAAGGGGTTCCGCAGTCAGAACTGAACTGTTTATCAAAGGTACGGAGCCTTCCGATGATAATTTATGCGACGTCCACGTCAAAGCACGGGTTTGCAAGGACAGTACCGACGCCAACGGCAAATCTCTGCTTGCCGGTGAATACTGTCCTGAAAGTTCAGTGGAAGAAAAGGTGTTTATAAGGCGTCCGGTTCCTTATGTGCCGGTCAAGCCCGGCGAAAAAGCACCTGCTGATTTGATATATGAACTTCCGGAAGGAGAGTACTGCAATGTCCACGGTCCCGCAGAAGTGCCGGATTTGGAGGATATTGTCGACGACATTCCGGATATCCCCAATGAGAATTCTTCCAACCGAAATCCATGGATCGACTTTTTCGATGAACTTGACCAGACATTCCCGCGAATATTCAGGCGGGATGACAGATAAGAAACAACCATAAAAAATGAATAAACCCAATTGTAAAAAGCTCTGGATTTAAAGTGTCCAGAGCTTTTTGGCATTCACTTATTATTTCATTCACTTATTATTTCATTCACTTATTATTTTACTTATTATTTTTTATTTGCTTCATATCCTCTATTTATTTTGGTATCCATAGTCTGCTTGCCATCTCATAAGTTTATCTCATAAGTTTATTTGCATTCCATTAGCCAGTTGCATTTTCTTGTTATTAACCTCTTGAAATCCCGCTATTCATACCTCAGAAAGCTCGCTATTCATACCTGAGAGATTCTATAGGATCCAGGTCAGCCGCTTTCTTTGCAGGATACACACCAAATACGAGACCCAATACCACCGACCCTAAAAATGCCCCGATAATTACAGGAACATCAATCACCGGCGGAATTTGAATAGCCTGAGAAATTATATTGCCTCCCAAAACTCCAAGAAATATTCCTATACTGCCGCTTATTCCCGTCATAATAATTGATTCTGTGATAAACTGAAAAATTATGTCCTTTTTCTGGGCTCCCAATGCCTTCCTGATGCCTATTTCCCTTATTCTTTCCGTCACGGAAACAAGCAATATGTTTATAATGCCTATACCTCCGACTATGAGGGTAATAATTGCAATGACCAAAAGCACCGCCGATACAACACCGATTATACTTGAAAGTATTTCCTGAGAATCCTGTGTACTGTATGTCATATATATGTCTTTCTTACCTTTGCTCATCTCCAAAGCCCTTACTATTCTGTTCCCGACTTCCTTATAGTCTACTTCCTTGTCCAGCGCAACAAGAATACTGTCTAAAGCTTCATTATTGTAATACATTTGCTGAACCGTGGTAATGGGCATATATATTTGAGTCGGAAAGTTTTCATTGTCCAATAAATTTGCCATGGCGTCATTAATAGCTTTTGCAACCCCAATCACCTTTACCTTATAGTTTCCGGAAGGCGCTTTAAATTGCAGGACTTCACCTACTATGTCCAGCCTGTTGAAATATCTTTTTGCAAAGTATTCATCAACAACTACAACCTTCTGTCTCGAAGATATGTCAAAATCAGTGAAAAATCTTCCCGCAGCCATCTCCATAGGCGTAATGTCCTTGTACTGGGCCGTGGTTCCATACACCAAAGCACTTCTTGTTTTTGTATCAATTCGCAGTGTTCCCCTATGCTGAATATAAGTTGTAACATTTTTTATTTCCGGCGCAGCCCTTTTCACTGTTTCAATATCCTTAAGATACAGCATCTCATCACTGTCGACATTCATATTTTTGTAGCCTACGGTAAGCACATTGGCACCGATTTTTTCAAATTGGCTGTTAATATACTCTTCAGTGGCATTTCCAATCGCCATTATGGTAATAATCGAAAACACACCCATGACAATTCCCAGCATGGTAAGAATGGATCTCAGCTTGTTTGCTTTAAGGCTGTCCAGCGCCTGTCTGATACTTTCAAGAAAGCTCATTTTAGCACCTCTTTTCAACTATTCAATTATCCTGACTTTAGATCCATCCTTGTGGAACGACTGTGGATCATCGACAACAATATCTCCTTCCGCAAGCCCTTCCAACACCTCGGCAGTCATGTCGGAGATAATACCAAGCTTTACATTTCGCTGCATAAGGACACCTTTCTCTTTGTCCACCAGCAGCACATATTCGTTTCCGTCCTTGTCAGTCTTTAAGACTCCCATGGGCACCACAACTACATCTTTTTTCTCATCGGTTAATATTTCACAATCGACACTAAGTCCCGGTTTCAGGTTCAAAGCAGTATTGTCTATCGATATGTCCACTTCAATTACAACTTCTTCGCCCGAGGCTGTCATATTTGTTTTTGCAACCGGTGAAATACTTTCCACCACTCCGAAAACCTCGACATCTTCCCTGATGGCATCTCCGGTGATTCTGACTTTCTGTCCCACTTTTACATCTTTTATATTGTATTCGTTTACCATGGCCTTTACCTTTAGCTTGTCAAGATTGACAATCCTGAAGGCAGGCTGCATATTGCTTGTATAAGCTCCCTCCTGAATATTTATCTCGGTAACAATCCCGTCAAACGGGCAAAACATTGATTCCTTTGTCTTTTGAATTTTCTTCTCAAGGTCGCTTATACTAAGTATAAGGGCGTTGAGGTTCTCTTTTTTTACCTTTTGGTCCACGTCTTTGCTTTCTACGGCGGCATTATAGGCAACTGTTGCATTCTCCAGCGCGGTTCTTGCATCTCTTACGGCATTTTCAGCCATATCCAGTTCACTTTTTGATATTGCCTGTGCTTCAAAAAGTTTTTTGCTGTCCTCGTATTTCTTTTCAGCGTCGCTTAAAGCCTGCTCCGCGCTTTTTACCGCCGACTCGGCCCTTTTTATCTCGGCATCAACCGTCGGAGAGTTCTGAGAAAGCTCCTGAACTTTTTTGTTTATTTTAAGCTTTTCAAGCTCCGTTTCCATATCCTCAATATCGAACTCCACAAGCTGTTGTCCCTTTGACACCTTTTGGTATTTTTCAACCAAAAGCTTCTTAACCTTTACAGGATTGTCTATATAGACATCATAGGAATCAACTTCCTCAATTTTTCCCGAAGCCGAAACCGACGAAGATATGCTGCCCTTCCCGATTTCGACGGTTTTTACACTGTAAACGGTACTGCTGCTAAACACCTGCTCCATATTGCCGCTCAAAAGATAGGTTAACCCTACAAGTCCTCCAAGAACTGCTATTACTATTATAATTTTCACAACTTTCTTCATGTCGCCGCCTCCATTTCCATACGTAATCTTCTCATGACCTCTTTTGCATCAAGAGGCTTTTGCACTGTCACATCGCTTTTCAAATGTCCATCCCTGAAGGTTACAATCCGCTTTGTATGCTGTGCAATATCCGGCTCATGGGTAACCAGGATTATTGTAACCCCCTCCCGGTTCAACTCCTGAAACAGGTCCATGATTTCTTCTCCCGAGTAGCTGTCAAGGTTTCCTGTGGGCTCATCCGCCAGAATAATCGCAGGATCGTTCACCAGCGCCCTTGCTATGGCCACCCTCTGTTTTTGACCTCCTGACATCTCGTTGGGTTTGTGGTTCATTCTGTCTTTTAGCCCCACTCTTTCCAATGCCATTTCCGCTCTTCTTTTTCTTTCCTTTGCGTTAACTTTGGCGTATATCATCGGAAGTTCAACATTTCGAAGAGCGGTCATTCTCGGAAGAAGATTGAATGACTGAAATACAAAGCCTATCTTTAAATTTCTGATCCTGGCAAGCTCCACGTCATTAAGATTGGATACGTCCATTCCGTCAAGTATGTATTTGCCTGATGTTGCCCTGTCAAGACACCCCAGGATATTCATAAGGGTTGACTTGCCGGAGCCCGAGGGACCCATAATTGACACAAATTCCCCCCGCTCCACAGAGAGATTAACTTTATTCAGCGCTCTGACTTCAATCTTTCCGTTTTTGTATACCTTGTTCACATCTTTAACTTCGATAATCATCTCAATATCACAGCCTTTTACGATAGTAATTTGTGCCAAATCTAACATATACAGATAAACACCCTTTTGGGTGCTTAACAACAATAAAAATTTTGATTTAATGAAAACTTTACTCCATTATAAAAATATTATATAAAATATACAAACTATATAAAATACAAACTATATAAACCATTCGTACAAATCGTTTTAAATAATCATTTATAACAAACATTTAATTGTACAACGCTTCAAATTCAGCCTTTAAAACATTAAAATCACGAATCGCTGAAAACATCTGATACTGTGCGTCCAGATATTTTTCCTTTTGACTTAGAACCTCTTCCTTGCTTACGAGGCCGTTTTTAAACTTAAGCTCCACATTTTCAAGCTTCTTTTTCTGAATATTTTCCCACTTGGAAGCAAGTTCCACATTGTCCTTCGCCGTAAGCAAATCATTGTATTTGTTTCTGATTTCCACTTCCAGATTTATTTTTGCATCTTCCAGTTCCACTTTCGCCAGCTCAAGATTTGTCTTGTTTTCATTATATATTGAATTGCTGTCGGTATAATACCTTTCCGTAATCTCCATGATCTTTTCTTTTGCTTTAAGGTCTTCAGCTTTCTTATATATATCTATGTTTTTTTCAATAGCGTCTTTAATAACTTTTTCAAGATTTACATCCTTCCACTTTGCCAGTGTAAGTTTTTCATCAACTTTTAAATCCTTGTCGTCAAGTTCAAGACTCAACAGTCTTTTAAGTTCAAGCTCCGCTGTCTTAAGACTTTTTTCAACTCTCTGCACATCAATCTTTTTGGCATCCAAAGCATATTTTGCGTCATTGAGGTCATTTTCGGTAATCTTTCCCTCTTTGTATCTGGCCTCAGCCATGGAGTATTTTTCACTCAGGATGTCCAGCTTTGCTTTTTCCGTATCAAGCTCCTTTTCAACAAGCAGCTTGTCAAGAGCCGCTTTGTAGACATCCAGTTTCAAATCGTCAATATTCTTTTCTTTGACTCTTTTGGCATACTCAAGATTTGCCTCCGCTTCAAGGGGGGAAACTTCCTTCTTTATATCATTATTGTACCTTTCACTTTTCGTGCCGGCCGGGGCCAGAAACTCCGCATCTTCTTTTGCATCTTCAAGGGCGCTTTCTTTCGTCTTTATTTCCAAATCATCAAGAACAGCCTGTTTGCTGTTTTCGACAGCATATTTTTGAAAACCTTCTATACTAAGTATGAGATTTTTTCCCGCTGCCAGAACCGTTGTAACGGTAAACAGCAAAGGCACAGTCAAAAACAAAGCCAAAATCCTCTTCTTCATGCACACCACCCTTTCTAATACGCCGGACCCAAGCCCGCCGCCTCTTCAAGCTTCATTTTTTTCGTATTATAGTTGTAAACCGTAAGATTAACTCCGTTTTGCAATTCCTCGATTGCAAGCTCCATTTCTTCAATTACCGTTTCAGGTATGAAACCCTGCTCATACCGGGCTTTAAGTCTTTCAAAATTCCTTTTTTGCATATTCAACGTTGCCATCAAATTATCCATGTTGTCTTTTTCTTTTATTACATCTATGTACGCAGACTTTATGTTGTTTTCAACATCATACCTGGCTTTCTCAAGCTTGACTTTCAAAGTCTCTATTTCCAGCAAAACATCTTCATACTCTTTGCGTATGTCAGGATATATATCCTTTGCCCTGCCTATTTCAAGGATCTCCAAATGCTTTTCTTTTGTCTTTATCTCCTCCGCTACGGAAATTATCTCAAGCCTGTTCTCCAATGCCGCCTCGGTATAATATTCCAAAGGTTTTACCACAAGATTTCTTGTATATTCGGAAAATAATACTTTATCATAGGCCGTGTCAATTGGCACACCTATGTAGGAGTTTATGCTCCTTTGCATGTTCTCCCGGCTTCTTTTATATTTTTCAACATCTTTTTTTGCTTTCAGGTAATCATACTCCGCTTCTTCAAGTTCAATCCCTGAAATCAGCCCTTTTTCAGCTTTAAGTTTTGCGGCATTGTATTTCTTTTCCTGAAGCTCGAGCTTCTCCAAACTCAGCCGATAATCCATGTCGGATTTCATAAATCCGAGGTACAAATCCCGAAGCCCCAGTGAAAGTGCCTTTTCGGTAACAATCCTGCCGTTGTCGGCCATTCTCCAGTAATATCTCATCTGAAGGGGCAGAAGTTCAGCCTGTTTGGTCAGAAGCACCTGTATATTCGGAGGATAAACATAATAGTATTTTCCCATAGGAGTATCTATGACAGTCATCTCCGTCTCAATTCCCCGGGTACGCTGCACCACACCGTTGTACTGATAAAAGGCTTTCCTTTCCGACAGCTTCTGCTTTGCCACGGCCCTGCTGTTTTTCAGCATGACTTCTTTTGCCGTGTCATAGGACAGCCTGCTGTCATTAGCCGCATAGGCCTGCATGAAAGCTAACATAAAAATAATGATTATTGCGGACAGGACTTTTTTCAAACTGCACCCTCCTTTCGTAAACTTTAAAAGTTCTTATCCCTCCCCATAAGAAATACGAATTTCTATATCAAGATCAAGAGTCTGATTTTTGGGCCAGGAAAAGTGAACCCACTTCCTTGCCTGCCAAAATGTCATAAACAATATTCGGATTATCACCGTTGGCAAGAACCATGTTTATACCTGCCAAAGTGGCAATCTTTGCAGCGGAAAGCTTGGTAACCATGCCCCCGGTGCCCCTTGAGCTTCCAACTCCTCCCGCACATTTCTCAAGCTCAGGTGTTATTTTCTCAATCACCGAAATAAGTTTTGAACACTCATTGGCTCTCGGGTCACAGTCATAAAATCCGTCAATATCCGATAAAATTATCAACAAATCCGCATTAACCAAAGTCGCAACGATTGCCGACAACGTGTCGTTGTCCCCAAACACGTGGTTTGTTTCGGATTCTATTTCATCAACGGCCACCGAGTCGTTTTCATTAACTATAGGAATTATTCTCATTTCAAGCAAAGTCTCAAAAGTGTTTATTACATTGGTCTTACCCGTGGGATTTTCAACCACGTCACGGGTTAAAAGAATCTGTCCCACTGTATGACCGTATTCCAAGAACAATTTACTGTACATATACATAAGTTCGCACTGACCTACGGCGGCAACGGCTTGCTTGTCTTTCAACTCTTTCGGCCTTGAACCCAGTTTCAGCTTGCTGACGCCGACACCTATTGCTCCGGACGTAACCAATACCACATCTTTGCCCTGGTTCATAAGGTCCGATATAACCCTTACTAGTTTTTCCATCCTTGCAAGATTCATTTCACCGTTCTCATATGTAAGAGTCGAAGTACCTACTTTTATTACTATTCTTTTGGAATCAGACAAATACTTTCTTAAATTTGAACTTTCCATACAACTTTCACCTTATCTCCCCTGTTTCATGTTTATTGATAATGTGTTTTTTCAAAAATTTTAGCATAAGATATAGAATCAACAATACCATTATACGACTTCCGGCCTAAAAATTCAAAACCTAAAAGCAATAAATTAAAAATTAATTTAATCCTGTATACCGGTACAGGTGTATATAAAAAAGCCGCCCGGCTCAAGGCAGCTTTTTTATATAAATTGTAAATCCGGAAATTACCGAAAAAATTACTGTTTGCTTGCTTCCTCAACAGCAACTGCAACGGCAACGGTAGCCCCAACCATCGGGTTGTTGCCCATTCCGATAAGTCCCATCATTTCAACATGGGCAGGAACAGAAGATGAACCTGCAAACTGGGCATCGCCATGCATTCTTCCCATTGAGTCGGTAAGTCCGTATGAAGCAGGACCTGCAGCCATATTGTCAGGATGCAGTGTTCTTCCCGTACCTCCTCCGGATGCAACGGAGAAATACTTCTTGCCGTTTTCATAAGCCCACTTCTTGTATGTACCTGCAACAAGGTGCTGGAATCTTGTAGGATTCGTTGAGTTACCCGTAATGGAAACGTCAACGCTCTCTTTTATCATTATGGCAACGCCTTCATTTACATCATCGGCACCGTAAACTTTAACCTTTGCCTTTTCTCCGTTGGAGAAGGCTTTTTCCTGTATAACCTTAAGTTCACCGGTGCTGTAATCATATTCAGTCTGCACATATGTAAATCCGTTTATTCTTGAAATTATGTAAGCGGCATCTTTGCCAAGACCGTTCAATATAACCTTCAAAGGTTCTTTTCTGACTTTGTTGGCTGTCTTTGCTATACCTATGGCACCTTCCGCAGCCGCGAAAGACTCATGTCCTGCGAGGAAGCAGAAACATTTTGTCTCTTCTCTCAAAAGCATTGCTCCAAGGTTTCCGTGACCCAAACCAACCTTTCTGCTGTCGGCAACGGACCCCGGAATACAGAAAGCCTGCAATCCTATTCCTATTGCTTCCGCAGCTTCAGCAGCAGTCTTCACACCTTTCTTCAGTGCCACCGCGCAGCCCAATGTATATGCCCATACAGCATTTTCAAAAGCTATCGGCTGAACACCTTTTACTATCTTTTCAACATCAATACCTTTGCTAAGGCACAATTCCCTAACCTCTTCAAGGCTGTTAAATCCGTATTCTGCCATGCATTTGTTTATTTGAGCTATTCTTCTTTCATAACCTTCAAATCTAATCACGTAAATTCACCTCTCTTTTCTATTGATCAATTACTCTTTTCTCGGGTCGATTATTTTTACAGCTTCATCAAATCTTCCGTATGTTCCTATGTTTTTCTCATAGGCTTCTTTCGGATCCACACCGTTTCTTATGGCTTCCATCATCTTTCCGAGATGAACAAATTTATATCCGATAACTTCATTGTTTTCATCAAGACCGATGTTTAAAACATATCCTTCGGCCATTTCAAGATATCTTACACCTTTATCCTTTGTTCCAAACATTGTACCAACCTGGGAACGCAATCCTTTTCCAAGGTCTTCAAGACTTGCTCCTATAGGAAGTCCGTTCTCGGAAAACGCAGTCTGGGTTCTTCCGTATACAAGCTGCTTGAATATCTCTCTCATTGCAACGTTTATAGCGTCACAAACAAGGTCGGTATTTAAAGCCTCAAGTATGGTCTTGCCTCCCAATATTTCAGCAGCCATTGCAGCTGAGTGAGTCATTCCGGAGCAACCCAAAGTCTCAACCAGGGCTTCCTCGATAATACCGTTTTTAACGTTCAATGTAAGTTTGCAGCAACCCTGCTGTGGCGCGCACCAGCCCACACCATGGGACAGACCGGAGATATCTTTTATTTCCTTCGCTTTTACCCATTTTCCTTCTTCAGGGATTGGTGCGGGTCCATGATTCGGTCCTTTTTTAACACAAATCATATTTTCAACTTCGTGTGAATAGTTCATTAATCTTTGTCCCCCTTTACTCTAACCTTACTATAAATTCATTTGTAAACCATTCTGCAAAAATTACAGCATACATTATATCATATAAAAGCGATGCTGCAATAAGTTTAACGTACTATATTACATAAAAAATTGAACATGAACGGATTAATAATACAGCCGGTTTCAGTTATGTCAATTTTTTCTTGTACAAGTAACCAAAAGAGCAAGTTTTACATAATATGAAATTAGAAATTTGAAGGATGGGGAGCAGATATGACCAAATACGAAAAACTTGAAATCATCACAAACGGAATAAATGCCGCCAACAAAATAAGGACTCTGCAAAGCTCTGTCTCAAATCAAAGGGCGGATGATCCCAATAATGTTGATCAAGTTGGACTCATCAGCCAGATGCTTGGCATACTTACCCAGTATTCGCCAAATACCCACAGAAAAAAACTGCTTAATGAAAATTTGAACAAAACCCGGATGTACAGCGAAGTATACAGAGGACTCAAGCATGAAATAAGGGATATAAAATCCCAGAACAAAATACATAAAAATGACATCATCAAAACCCTACATATATTACAACCTGTAGTTAACAGACGCAGCCAGACTTTAATCGAAAAAATATTGAAAATTCAGGAGATATTAGACTCCTGATTTTCTGAAAAACCGTTTACCTCTTAAGCTATAGTATCCCCCTATACGAATTTTATCATAATTGAGTTCAGTTAAACCCCGAACCCCTTTTTCCACAGGGGTTCTTCTTCTCTTTACCCATATAACCTGCTCCGTCTGAGGCTTTTTTCCCGGTTCAAAGAAAGTGTGCATGACAAGCAAGGCATTGCCGATGGTAGTGCTGTATTTGCTCCGGCTTTCCATAACCTCTTCCTTGTCACTCAAGCACAGAACAACAAGACTTATAAAGCCAAATATCACGGCTAAAATTCCTGTAATTAAAAAAGCTTTTATCATTTGCAACAAAAACAAATCTCCCACATCGTACCTCCAAAACCGCATTAAAAAGCAAAAATATTTTATTTATTCAACAATATTATATCATATTATTGTATAATATTATTATGCCATTGAACTTCGTTCTTGCTTTTTTGTTCCCAGCAGTTTAAATTATGTGTAAAATAGTTTGTATAAGTATATAATATAATTTAATCAGCTACAGACAATATAAACAAACTTTAAATTTACAAACATAAACAAACAAGTAAAGGAGTGGAGAAACATGGCAGTAAAAAACGCAATGACCGCTGATTTCTTAAGATCCGCATACGGCGGTGAAAGTATGGCTCACATGAGATATCTTCATTGGGGAGACCTTGCGGAAAAGGATGGTTTTCCAAACATAGCAAAACTGTTTAGAGCCATAGCTTATGCCGAACAAGTTCATGCAGGCAATCACTTCAATGAATTGAAAGACCAAAAAGGAGATTATACAGTAACAGCCGGAGCGGTTTTTGGCATCGGAACCGTGGTTGAAAACCTTCAGGGAGCTATAAACGGTGAGCTTCATGAAGTTGAGCAAATGTATCCCGTATATCTGGAAGCGGCAAAATTCCAGGATGAAAAAGGAGCTCAGCGCAGTTTCCACTTTGCACTGGAAGCTGAAAAGATTCACGCTCAATTGTTCTCGGACGCACAAAAAGCGGCAAAAGAGGGAAAAGACATGCAGCTTGAAGCAGTATACATCTGCCCTGTTTGCGGACATACAGTCCTTGACAATGCTCCGGACAAATGCCCTGTTTGCGGCGCAAAAAAAGAAATGTATAAAAAATTCTAAAAAACTTTTAAAATTCCCTATTGCAAATTAAGTAATTTGGTGCTAAAATATAATGGTGAATCGGGGCGTAGCGCAGCTTGGTAGCGCACTTCGTTCGGGACGAAGGGGTCGCATGTTCAAATCATGTCGCCCCGACCATTATATTTTAGTCTTTTTTTATTCCTCTATATATCATTAACCCATATTATTATTCCACTTTCTGAATTTTATGTTGAAATTTTATGCTATGATTTTTATTTTTCGGTATTTTTCAATTTTCGTGCTGTAATTTCCGATTTTCGCATTTTTTAATTTTCGTATTACCTAATCCAGTATTATGTCAAATACTATTGATTTCACCACGGCAAAATATTCTCTTATATATGAATTAACAAGTACAACGGGATTTGTCGGCGCAGTAATTCCATAGGGCGTAAAACCGTTATGCCGTGCAAGAATTTTTGCCCTGAACATATGGAAGTCATTGGTGACAATCATTATTCTGTAGTCGCTTCTTCCTGTAAGCTGTTTTAAAACTTCCGCGGTATATTTCATGTTTTCATTTGTGCTGGTTGCCCTGTCTTCCATAATAATTCTGTCTTCGTCAATTCCGTGGCTTACCAGGTATCTTTTCATTGCCTCAGCCTCAGTTAAATCCTCACCGGGACCCTGTCCACCTGTCACAACCACCTTTAACTCAGGGTTGGCCCTAAGATATTCCACACCCTTGTCCAGCCGGTATTGAAAAGTGGGAGTTATCCGGTCGCCTTTTAATCCGGCTCCCAGAATAACCAGATAATCGACCTCCACATTTTTGTCGGTGTCAGATGATGCGAAAATCAAGCCCAGTATCAATACAAAGGAGCCTGCAAAAGCAATTAAGGCGCCAAAAAACAGCCTCCTTAAAATCGTATTTTTGATCCGAAGCATATCTCCTTTGCCTGAAAGCCTCACTGACGCCACAAAGGTAAGAACTATTCCCGCAACAAGCGGAAACAAAATTCCAAAATTAATTACCGTGCCAATAGCCATTAACATCAAAAAATCCAATATTCCCAAGACCCCTATGATGAGCATTAAAACATCAAAAATCTTTACAACCTTTTGTTTCATTTTTCTCCCCCTGATACAATCTGACATCAATTTCTATTATATATAAAATAACGGCAAGGCACGATGCAGGTGAAAGCCTGGAACAAGCTTATGGACAACATCTTACCATAAGTATAAAATCATATTTTCTTGCATATACTATTTTTTTACATTTTAATCAGAATTCTTCTTTGCATCCTTTGCATCCTTTGCATCCTTTTCATCCTTGCCAAATCCGGCAACCGTTCTTGCATATCTTTTAAGTTTCTCATATACAAGATAGTTTATTGTTCCCTCAGGATAAGTTCCGTCTTCTCTCTTTTCCCCTGCTTTCATTCCTGTAAGTATTTCAATTCCCTCATCTATGGTTTTTACGGCATATATATGGAACTTGCCTTCTTTCACCGCTTCAATAACCTCATCGTTCAAAGCAAGATTTCTTACATTCTGGTAAGGAATAATTACTCCATGCTTGCCGTTAAGTCCACGGGCTTTGCAAAGCTCGAAGAATCCTTCTATTTTCTCATTAACCCCGCCAATAGGTTGAATTTCTCCTTTCTGGTTAACCGAACCCGTTACCGCAATGCTCTGTTTTATGGGAACCTCCGCCAGGCTTGACAGAATCGCATAGAGCTCCGCGCTTGATGCACTGTCGCCGTCAACTCCGCTGTACAGCTGTTCGAAGCACAGGCTTGCAGTCAGAGACAGCGGTATATCCTGGGCATATTTTTGACCAATGTACCCGCTCAATATCAGAACCCCTTTTGTATGGGATGTCCCGCTCATTTCAACTTCCCTTTCAATATTTACTATTCCTTTTTCACCCATAAAGGTGTTTGCGGTTATCCTCGTGGGCTTTCCGAAGCAATAGTCTCCAATATCAAGTACGGTAAGGCCGTTTATCTGTCCCACTGCCTCGCCTTCGGTATCCAAAATTATAATACCGTCCTTCAAAAGCTCCAAAAGCTTTTTATCATACTTGTTTGACCTGTATATCTTCTCCTGAATCGCTTTATTTACATGCTCCGCTTTGACCAGACTGCTTCCGTCGATTTGAGCCCATGCCGCAGATTCACAAAGTATCTCAACAATATCATTAAACCTGGTGGAAAGCTTGTTCTGATCGCCGACCAGGCGCGAACTGTACTCAACCACCTTTGCCACCCCGGTCCTGTCAAAATGCGGGGCGTTCTCCCTTCTGCAGAATGAGCTTATAAACTGCGCCAGTTTCAAGGTATTGTCTTCGTTTCTGTCCATCTCTTCGTCAAAATCCACTTTTATTTTAAAGAGCTTTTTGAAATCCTCATCATATTCATAAAGCAGCTGGTGCAAAAACTCGTTTCCCACCAAAATCACTTTGACCTGCAAAGGTATGGGCTCGGGCTTTAATGTCGACACTGCCACAAGTCCCATTTGCTCCTTCATATTCTCAATGGTTATCTGGCGGGTTTTCAGTGCCCTTTTTAGAGCTTCCCAGGATTGGACATTGCTAAGTACATCCTTTGCCTGGAGTATCAGATAACCTCCGTTTGCCTGATGGAACAATCCCGGTTTTATCATTGTAAAATCAGTTATCATTGTTCCAAATTCGTTTTCATATTCCACTCTTCCAATAAGATTGTAATATGTAGGATTGAAATCGACTATGACAGGAGCTCCTTCAAGACCGGAATTGTCCACCAAAAGATTTACTTTATATTTGTCTACAGGCGAGCCTTCATTACCTTTAAGCCAGGGCATAATGAGCTGTTGTTCTTCAGAATACTCTTCCTCCCTGAAATCATCAAGATTTTGAAGAATATCTTCCTGAACCTGTTCCAAATATTTAACCACTTCTTTGTAATCCTTGTACTTTTCTTTGAGGTCATTTATCTGCATGCCTACGGCAAACAAGGCAATTTTATTCTCCCATTCAGCAACCCTTTCTTCCGCTTCCCTTTCAATATTTTTTATCTTTCTGATTATTTCCAAAGTCTCAAGCTGAACTATATTTGATCTTTCCGTTATTTCCTGCTTAATCTTTTCATCAAGTTGCCCGTATTCCTCCTCCGTTATTGTCTTGCCTTCAATTACCGGAAGAAAGTATATTCCTGCGTTTGTTGTCCTGACTTTGAAGCCTTGTTTTTCAGCATCCCTGTTTAATATTTCCATAAGTTCGGCCTTTTTTCCCTGATATTCATTTGCAATGGCCGCCCTTTCTCTTTCATATTCCTCACTTTCAAAAGCCCTGCTGATTTCCTGCTGAAGTACTTTTATAAATTCCTCCATGTCCTTTTTAAACACTTTGCCAAGTCCTGCGGGCAGATTTATCGCTTTAGGCTGATTCGGATTCTCAAAATTATATACATAGCACCAGTCATCCGGAGTCTTGCAATTTTTAGCTATTTTCTTAATATAATTTACAGCGTAACTAGTTTTGCCGGTTCCGGTCATACCACTCATAAAAATATTGTAACCGCGGGTATTGATTTTAAGTCCGAATGTCATGGCACGCACAGCACGTTCCTGACCTATAATTCCTTCAAGGGGTTCCAACTCTGAAGTGTCATTAAACTTGAAAGAATTAGGATCACATTCCTTCCTTAACATACCGGCAGGCAACCCACTAATTTGCGGCATACACTTTCCCCCTTTAAACCAGCTATTTTGAAAAACATATGGCAAGACTTCTATTAATATTAAATTATTCAATGTAATAAACAGTGGAATTTGATTTTGAAACGACTAATATTTCAAATATAGACCATCGTCACTTTATTTTGACTTCATACATACTAAAACCGATTTTTATAACATTATCCTTTACGCATTATATTCTATTATGACATGACAAAATCCTCTTTGATTTTATAATTTTAATTTTTTAATTTACATAACAAGATATATTAATATTTGTAAATTTATAGTATATCTTCTTTCCACATTATAATTGCATCCTCACCATTATCCGCATAATAGCCTTTTCTTAAGCCCATTTCCTTAAAGCCATATTTACAATACAATGCCTGGGCCGCCAGATTGCTTTTTCTGACCTCCAGAGTCATTTTCACAATTCCTCGTTCTTTGGCAATATCAACCAGTTTCTCCACCAGTCTGCTGCCAATTCCATTCTGTCTGTATTCCGGATGCACCGCTATGTTTGTAATATGACCTTCATCAAAAATTTTCCACATTCCGGCATAGCCAATGGCTTTACCGTTCACCTTTGCCGTTATATATATCGCCATTCTGTTGTTCAGAACTTCCTCAATAAGCGCATTTTTGGACCATGGAATTGTAAAACTCAGCTTTTCCACGACCATCACGTCATCAATATCTTCAAGAGTCATATATGATATTTCAACATCATCCAAACCCATCTTTTCCCACCTTAACAGTCCTTGCAAAGCTTTTTCTCATATTCTCTTTCAGCCTGGGACTTTCTAAGATAGAAAGGCACCATGTCAAAACAGCTTTCCAGTTCATTGTTCATTGCTTTTAAATAAGCAAGACGGGCAACCGATGAAGCCCTCTGAAGAAGAAGGTTTCCCGGAGCAATTTTACAGTCGTCTCCAAGCTCCTGTGTAAAATATTCTTCATGCATTTTTGCAGCATCCCCGGCAAAAATGACTTTTTTGCCCATGTCCTTTATAAGCTGTACCAATTCGGACACCGGTATCCCCATATAATCCGTAATCCTCTTCTGCCCGTTCTCATCCCAATCGTAAAGTGCGGTATACACCTGGTTGTTTCTTGCATCCATGACCGGGCATATTGTAAAACTGTTCATCGGAATATTATATGCTATTGCATCCAATGTCGGCACACTTACGACAGGTTTTCCCGTCGCATAGGCCATGGCCTTTACGGTGGTAACCCCGATTCTCAGTCCCGTAAAAGAGCCCGGACCTGTGGAGGCCGCAAAAACATCTATGTCTTTCGGCGCCAGTTCCAATGAGGCAAGAACCTCCCTGATCATCGCTACAAGCTGCTGGGAATGGGTTTTTCTGTGGTTTAGCATATATTCCGCAAGAAGCCTGTCATCCTCCATCACCGCAACGGCAGCAACCAGCGCCGATGTATCCAAAGCCAGTATTTTCATTTTTGTCTCTCATCTCCCAAAACAAGCTTTTCCTCGTATTCCCGATACCTCTCACCGTTGAACTCCACGCGGATTATCCTTTCATCCACTCCGTTTTTAAGGTCTTTTTCTATCGTAATCCAAATATTTTCATCGGGCAGTATGCTTTTTATAAGGTCCGCCCACTCAATCACCACTATCCCGTCACCGTAGAGATATTCCTCAAATCCGATTTCAAACATTTCTTCCGGGTCGGAAATCCTGTAAACATCAAAGTGGTAAAGGGATATGTCTCCTTTTTCGTATTCGTTAACAATGGTAAAGGTCGGACTTGTTATATATTCATCAATTCCCAAAGCAGAGGCAATACCGTTTGTAAGTACCGTCTTTCCCGTACCCAAATCTCCGGTTATGCAAACAATATCACCCTTCTTTAGCAGTACACCAAGTTTCTTTCCAAATTCAATTGTATCCTCTTGTGAACAGGTTCTAATCTCTTTCATGTTTCTTCCTCTCGTAAACAACCTTTCCGTTAATAATGGTTGTGGAAACTTTAGACCTTATGTCAAAGGGATGACCGTCATAGATGGCAATGTCCGCATCCTTCCCCACTTCTATGCTTCCCACCCGGTCGGCTATTCCTGTAAGTTCGGCGGCATTTATGGTAACTGCCCTGAGGGCCTCCATTTCGTCCATACCCTCTCTTACCGCCATAGCCGCACACAGTATCAAATACTGTATCGGAGTACATGGATGGTCCGTCATTATGGCCACCTTGACTCCCGCCTTCGCCAAAATTCCAGGTGTTTTCAAACTGAGGTTCCGAAGCTCCACTTTTGACCTGTCGGTAAGTGACGGCCCCACAATTGCCGAAACTCCTTCCTCTGCAAGAATGTCCTTTATAAGATGGCCTTCGGTGCAATGCTCTATTGTAAGCCTTAGCCCAAATTCCTTTGCTATCCTTATGGCGGTAAGGATGTCATCCGCCCTGTGCGCATGTGCTTTTATCGGAATTTCCCTGTTTAAAACCTTCAGCAGAGCTTCCATTTTCATATCATATTCCGGTTTGTCGTTTTCTTCCGGATTTTTGTTGTACTCATCCATCAATTCCTTGTACTCTTTGGCTTTCATCAGGTTTTCCCTGAGAATGGCCGCAGTGGCCATACGGGTTGTAGGCGCCGTTTTTCTTTCATTGTACACTGTCTTTGGGTTTTCTCCAAAGGCCACTTTCATGGCTACAGGGTCTTTTACCACCATTTCCTCTATTCGTCTTCCGTAAGTTTTCAAGGCAACAAACTGTCCACCTATCACATTGGCGCTCCCCGGCCCTGTAACCACGGTGGTAACTCCGTTTTCCCGCGCCTCCTCAAATGCTCGGTCCAAATAATACACCGCATCTATAGCCCTAAGATGAGGAGTAACAGGATCTGTTGCTTCATTGCCGTCATCCCCTTCAAAGCCAACGGAATCTTCCCACATTCCCACATGACAGTGCGCATCAATAAGCCCAGGAAGTATGTATTTATTCTTTGCATCAATAACTTCCAAATCACCGGAATTCAAAACTTCCTGATTAAATGCGGCAGGATATTCTCCCACTTCAACTATTTTCCCCGCATCAATCAAAATATATCCGTTTTCATAATTTACTCCGGCCATGGTTAAAATTTTACCGTTTCTTATCAGCAGCATATTGCCCTCCAAAAATCTTGTTTTGTATGGTTTATATAAACTGCATCTTAAGTTTCATACAGTTCATTTTTCAGAATATTTTATTTTATTATTTTATTATATTGCTGCTGTAATTACAATAGTGTAAGATGTGAGCTAAGATGAGTACTTTTGATAGGTATTTTTTTCGGTGTGAGGTTTCTTATGGGCTGTCAGAAGTAAATTTGCCAATTATCATTGTCAGTTACAATTGTCAATTATCACTGCCAATTATCCGGCAGCATCAAATCTTTCGAATTATCCGACAACAAACAAATCAGTTAGCCGCGAAAGTAACAGAACACTTTTCACCCTTTTCATTTGTATAGTTTACAATAATACCATTATCAGTAGCCTGTATAACTCCGTCATATTTGTAATTTTTCTGATTGTTCAGGGTATAAGTAAAGCATGCCTTATCCTCTTTCAGTCCAATTACCGTTCCGTTTAAAACAGCTTCAGTGCCTTCTGATGATTGAACTGCCAAATCCACAGAATACTCAAAACCTTGTTTTTCAATTTTTAAAAAATAATTCTGAGGTTCTTTGGATTTTATATACGCAGGATCATCTTCTGTTTTTTCAGTATCCGAAGTGCCGGATACCGCAATTTTTTCAAGCGCAGTTTCAATAGCAGCGGGAACGTATTCTTCTCCTGTCGATGAAATTGTTATTTTTTTGGTTTTACCGTCCCAGTCCACCTTTAAATTCATCTGCTCCGCAACAAATCTTATAGGAATCATTGTTCTCCCATTTTTAATAACCGGAGCTTGATCTATAGGTACCTCAGTCATTTCAACATACTCACCGATTATGTAATTGTCGCATATTTCGGCAACATTGCTGCCTATTTTCAATTTTATGTACTTGTATGTATTCCATGACCTGAAATATTCCACTGATGTACCTGTGGTTTCATCAACTTCAGATTCATCTATGGTATTCATATCAACCTTGTTTAAAATCCTGACTGTTTTTTCTTCATCATCCCATGTAACGGAATATCCCATAGATTCTGATATAAACCTTATGGGAACCAATGTCCTGCCGCTGCTTTCGTCGATATATGGAGCAGCATCCAAAGTTACGCTTTCGTTATTAACCGTTGCAACAGTATTATTTACCTGGAGCACAATCGTTTTTCCCTGATTCTGTGCAAACACACCGACCGGTGCAATGACACTTACCGCAATTAATAAAATCGACACAAGCAGACTAACAAAACCTTTTGAATTCATAGTATCCCTCCCTACAAGCGTTGTTGTAACCAACTGACAGCCCAAAAAAACCTGTTCATATTAACAGAGTTATTTCCTATAATATCGGTTAATCCTACAAATGTCAACAATGTAAATCTGCTGTTTAAGCTAAGACATTATTGTCTTTTGGCTTGAAATAAAAGGTTTTTACCTACTTCATTATTTATTTCATTTTATTGACAAATGTCCGATTTTTGTAGTATTATTATAGTAAATTTACACTTAATATATTTTTATGTAAATTGTTGTAAGTTTTTGTGAAATCGACAAATTTAACAGTGAGATTTAGTTTTCTCTGCGGCTGATAAAATGATTTATATTGAAATGACATATTTTATAACTTTAGTTTATCAAAAAATATAGCCGGCCATGGATTAAGCTTTAGCCGGGAAACGTACAGGTCACCGTTAATTTGAGCGTGCTTTTTTCCCCCTTGATTTAGTTTTTTTATTATTTTTTATTTACTGATTTTGTGCCCTTAGAGATTATCATTTTTTAAATTCCGCTTTTCAAAACTTTATTGTCGCTTAACATTCCGGTTGTTTTACAGGTGAATTTTAACAAAATAATATATGAATTTAAAATATTTGGCATCAACTGGTTGCACCAAACCAGGCGATTCGTAACACAAAAAAAACAGTATTAGCCTATTATTTATTCTGTTAAAATAACCTCTCTGCAAATTACCGTCAACCAAGGAGTTGAATAATCAGTGGTAAAAATCTCAACTTGCTTTCCCTTGCCTTCTGATAAATAATCAGATTCTTTTCCTTTAAACAATATAATTGTAAAGTAACTGTCTGTATTGACTAAGTTACTGTCTAATGCAAGTTGATTTGTAATATGAAAATTAGCTTTTATGCAATTTTTAAAGATAAGCTTCAATATTCTTGTGGTATCTCTTCCCTCCTGAACTATAATGATACCAAAAATTAAGACAGACAAAACAGCCCAAATAAGTTAGAATGGAACTATGGAAAAGAGAAAACATTTTACACCTGAACAA
>ENA-OWOZ01000803-OWOZ01000803.1-bioreactor-metagenome-genome-assembly--contig:-NODE-803-length-34919-cov-5.704609_pt1 | contig 34919 bp, 33 predicted proteins | sample MGYA00238140_ERZ651804 | MGnify/ENA primary metagenome ERZ651804 (study PRJEB26910, sample SAMN07631232) | bioreactor metagenome | isolation source: Switchgrass digestor | place: USA: Dartmouth... | reverse complement strand
TTACTACCTGATGCCGCCAGTAAGGGGTAATTACGTCAGCATGTTCGGCCGCTACATCAAAGAAACGCATCATAGCAGCATGATGTCGGTTATAAAGTTCAATACTGGCGTGCAAGGACTCATCAGTTACCTTATTGCCGGTAATTTCCTCCAGCTTTTTGGCAATAGTGCGATACTCATTGGCGGTATACTCTATGCCGGCCTGAATTTTTCGATTGTCAGGCAGCACTAATCCAATCACTGGAGTAAGAGGATCAGCAAGTCTCATCATCAAAGGTATAACTCTGAAAGTATCACAGGTCTCCGGGAAAATAATGGCGTCTAAATGTTTATATGCGCCGGCAGCGGATAACTCCATAATTGCTTTAGCTACAGAACAGCAAAAGGCTTGTAGATATTCAGTAGCCCTCATAATGGTAGTTTGGCCGCCCCAGAGTCCAACTGGCAGCATGCCAGCAGCGTGCACCACTTCTTCGGCACAGTGAATGGGTGCAATACCCACTGCTTTTTTGCCCGTTTCTGATTTCCATTTCATGACCATCTTGGCAGGATGATGAGCTATATATTCCATTTCCTTAAGAATTTCATCAATGCGAGACACCGGTTTCACCTCCCTAATACTCAATTGCGGCTTCGATCAATGGTTTCAAACAGGGCTTGTATTCTGGTTACATATTGAGCTTCAGAAAATGCCCTTGGATCATCTTGGTCGCCATCAACGATGGTGACAGGTACACCGGTGACCTTTGTTATTTCCCGAGCCAAGGCATACTGGGCAAAATCTTGATTTTTGCAGCTTCTGTTGGAATGCATTACTACGCCGTCAATTGAGTAGTCCCTTACCATCCGCAGCATATTGTGGAAGCGGAAGGTGAATTCACGGTTAGAGAAGTTACCCATATAAGCTTTTGCCATACTTTTTAGGTCGGTGGTGTCATAAGTGACCGCCCAGTTGTCCGGATAGGTGGAACCTACCATAACGGCGTTATTTTCCTTAAAGGTGTTGTTCATAATCCGGAGATTATACCAGAGAGGGATACCATCCCAGAGAATACGATATTTCTCTTCTGCCAGGTAACCCTCACCCCGGGCAACCTTTTCAGCTAGTTCATCACGGAGAAGAGTAAAAAACTCAACTGCCTTTTCGTTACCCCGGGAACAAACGATCTGGGCCATATAGTTGAAGAAATCCAGTCCATTAAAGGGGCAGGGTTTGTGCTTCCCAAACTCCATGCTTTCTTTCCAGAGGAGAGCAGCTTGATTGGAAAGGTGCATAGATTCTTCAAACCGCTGGTAGTTAAAGGGTTTCTTGCATATGGCTTCCAACTGGCTAATCGCATTCTTAAACTGGCCAACTACATACTCCAGTTGATGATCGGTGGGTTGTGGGGTAAACCCAAAGGGCAGGTCGATCATAATCAGGGGTACGTTTAAACGTCTGGACAGGATTTCATACCATTTAGTAACTGTGTCACAGATGTTGTTGCAGCAGAACAATAAATCCGGGTATGGAACTTTACCGGCGGCAGAATCACCTTTTTCCACATAACCCAGATTAACACGGGCGTAGGAGCAAATGTCCGCGGAATAGCCCATGCTTTCTGCTATTTCTATCATCTCCATAGATCCCTTTTTCGCTGCAATGGCAGCAGCGTGATTCTCGGGATAAATGGTGACAATATCCATTGCTTCCAGGAATTCGCGAGGGGCAATTGAGGTAACCCAAGCTACCAGCTTACCTTCCTCGTGAGCCCGGTTAGCCTCTTCGTAGTATTCTGCTTGCAGTTTTTTGACTGCTTCTTTGGCTGTTAATTTTGTTGTCATGATTCCCCTCCTCCCAGGGACCTGTATTTTTCAAAATTTTGCGTGATACATTTAGGAATATAGGCCGGGGTTGCTGTTTTCAATATCCCAATTGTGCTGCATATATAATTTGTAAATGCTTCTTTCAATGCCTTAGTCCCGGCCTATTCCTAAATTTAATAACCTATAATTAGGCCTCTACCTTAATTAGAATTGAATCTCCTTGAGTTAAGCCGCCGCAGATACCCATTACACCATAGCCTCCGCCGCGGCGCTTGAGCTCATGAATCATGGTGAGAACAATTCTGGCACCGCTGGCACAGTTGGCATGACCAGTAGCGATAGCGCTGCCGTTAACATTCATCTTTTGTTTAATCTGCTGGTACTTGGCTTCATCCATATCTGCCAGTATCTTGGCGCTTACCAGCGGGACACAAGCAAAGGCCTCGTTGATTTCAACAATGTCCATATCATCAATTGTCATATTGACTTCACTCAGGCATTTCTTTATAGCTACAGCTGGTGCAATCGGGAGTTTGCGGGGGTTGGCACCGGTAGTAACCGCATTCACCACTGTGGCCAGGGGTTTAATCCCTAATTCTTCAGCTTTTTTGCGAGTGGTTACTATTAATGCCACTGCGCCGTCATTTAATCCCGGTGCGTTTCCAGCGGTTATTCCGCCAATGTTATTGAAAATGGGGGGCAGTTTTGCCAGTTTCTCTAAAGTAGTATCAGGCCGGTACTGCTCATCTATATCCAGCAATTTTACAGTTCCGTCTTTTTGTTTAATTTCCCATGGCATCATTTCTTCTCTGAATTTGCCAGCTTTCCAGGCTTCGCCGTATCTTTGATGGCTGCGCAGTGCCCATTCATCCTGCTCTTCGCGGCTGATTCCGTATTCAACCGCTACTTCACCAGAATCAACAGACACCGGATTATATCTCACATATCCCAGAGGGGACAGGGGATCGAACAGTTTGAGAGCGCCTATTTTGCTGCCTTTAAATCTGATGTCGCGGAGCAGGTATGGTACGGAGGAGAAATGAGTTGCACCGCCGCACAATACTATCTGGGCATCTCCAGCTTTTAAGGCTCGGATTGCAAAAAGAATTGCAGATGAACCGGAAACGCAAGCCTTATCAAATGTGCAGCAAGGAGTTTCGGGGGGCAGGCCAGCCTCTAGCAAGCTCTGTCTGCCAACGACGGGAGTAAAAACATCGTCAGTATTGGAAGTATCTCCGCATCCCCACCAAACTTCATCAATCTGTTCAGGTTTGAGGCCGGCACGCTTAATGGCCTCTTTCATTACTTCAGCACCCAGGTCAATTACGTTGACATCCTTTAACGATCCGCCGAAACGGCCGAAAGGAGTGCGCACACCGCTGATAATTACGTATTCGTTGCTAGTACTCATGAACAAAACCCTCCCTACAATTCTCCTTAAAATTCTCCCGTAGCAATGCTACTTGTCGTAAGTGTAGAACCCTTTGCCAGTCTTTCTGCCCAGTTCACCCGCTCTGACCATTTGCCTCAGCAACGGTGCAGCTTTGTATGCAGGCCCCAAATCGTTTTCCAGGGTTCTCAGACCATGTTCAACAATATCTAATCCGACCAGATCCATAAGAGCGCAAGGACCTATAGGCCAGTTAGCGCAAAGCTTCATGGCTTTGTCGATTTCTTCTGGTTTATTGCCTTCCATAACCAGCTTGCAGGCTTCGTTTTGAACTACGTCCAGCAACCGGCTGACTATGAATCCGGCGTAGTCAACAGCTAAACAAGCCTGGCGGCCGATTGACTCCACGTATTTGATAGCGGTATCCATTACTTCATCAGATGTTAAGCGGCCTCTGATAAGCTCAACCCCTGGCATTACCGGAACCGGATTCATAAAGTGAATGCCGCAGACCTGCTGGGGACGCTTAGTAGCTGATGCCAGAACAGTGATTGGCAATGTAGAGGTATTGGAACCGAATATGGCTTCTGGCTTGCATATCTCATCCAGGCGCTTGAAAGTTTCCAGTTTCAGTTCCAAAACTTCAGGTATAGCTTCAATTACCAGGTCGGCATCCTTAGCTGCTTCTTCCAAGCTTAACGTAGTAGATATGCGGGATAAAATTACATCTACTTCTTCCGCTGCAATCTTACCCTTACTGGCTAGCTTGGAAAGACTGTTCTTAATTGTGTTCATACCTTTTTGCAGGGCCTCTTCGGTTATGTCCTGCATAACCACCTGGTAACCTGCCTGCGCACTGACTTGAGCGATACCATTGCCCATAGCCCCTGCACCCAATACAGCTATGTTTTTAATGTTGAACATGCTCTGTACCTCCTTGTCTTATTTACCTTTAAACTCCGGTTTACGCTTTTCAATGAAAGCGGCTATACCCTCATGGTGATCTTCAGTAGCAAAGCTTTCCGCCCACAAACCTATTTCCAATTGCAGACCGGACTCCAGATCCAACTGTATCCCGGTATCAATAGCAATCTTGGCAAACTCCAGAATTACGCTGGAATGCTTTATAAAGCTCTCTGCCATAGCAATTGACTCCGGTATCAATTCGCTAAGGGGAACCACCTTGTTAACCAAGCCAATAGCCAAAGCTTCCTGAGCGGTTATTATTTTGCCGCTGAATATGAGCTCTTTCGCTTTTGCCACTCCCACCAGGCGGGGAAGTCTTTGGGTTCCTCCCCCTCCCGGGATGAAACCCAGATTGATTTCCGGTTGTCCCAACTTGGCATTTTCAGCAGCAATTCTTATGTCACAGCACATGGCTACTTCCAAACCGCCGCCCAGGGTGTAACCATTCAAAGCGGCGATAGTCGGCTTGGGACAATTGGCGATGACTTGCTGGGCAGCGTTATTCCTGACCGAAATCTGCCGTGCTTCATAAAAACTGCAAGAGGCAAACTCCTTGATATCCGATCCCGCCGCAAAAGCTTTTTCACCCTTGCCGGTGAGAATAATTGCTCTAACGTCAGGATCTGCTCCAGCCTGTTCAAAGGCTGTTTTGAGCTCAGTAAACACTTGTCCATTCAAGGCATTCAACACTTCAGGACGATTAATGGTGATGATGGCAATCTGACCATTCACGTTGTATTCCAGTGTCTCGTAACTCATATTAGTCATCTTCCTTTGCCACTTAATTCGATCAATATAGATTTAAATAGACAAAATTCTATCAATTCTCCCTTATCTATAAGAATAGCGACAAAAAAATTGCTGGTCTATGCATGGGGTTGCCAAATGGTCATATAAGTCGAAACAGTTGCTCATTTTTCAACTCGTGCAAATAACCATCAATCCTTGGCTCTTTATGGAACAGACATGCCCCGCTCTATGCAATTTTCAAGGTTTGTTCAACCCTCCAAGAGTTTCCCAAAAGAAGACAATTTATGAGTTGACGGTTATGTAGAAAGGAGAAAACAAAGGCACCAAGGAGTTAGCTGCGGTTTTGTTTCCGAAACCGCAGCCGGTTAAACTATATGCGGGAAAATTGATTTATGAGATTAAAGTGTCAACATAGTGAATGAAAACCTGATCAGTTTCTTTTGCTTATCTCTTGAAGTCTACCAGTGGAAGAAAATCAGGATCAATTGCGCTGACTCTCCTGAGGCCGGAAGAATGGTATGTTCCTGGGAACCTTGAAAGAAGGCAGTATCACCTTCGTACAAGGTATATTCCTCGTCACGGAATTGCAGGCGCACTGATCCTTCCACTACGTAGATAAACTCATGGCCATTATGAGTTACGAATCGCTTTGATGCGATGGCTTCCTTGCCGACAACCATTAAAAAGGTGTCAATGTCATTTGACCCGGCCATACGGTAATAAGTATAGCCGGTTTTGCCAGGGACACCGGTTACCAGATGTTTTCTTTCCCTTTCCCTAACAATAGTAGCTCTCCGCTTGGTTGCTAAGTTGCTTTGTTCCAGCAAGTCAAATAGATTAATTCCCAAAGCCTTGGCAATGTTCATAAGCATGTCCAGATGAACGGTAGCCTTATTGCTTTCAATTTTGCTTATCATGCTTTTGCTGACATTGCATTTAGCCGCCAATTCAGTCTGAGACATGCCAGCCTTTTTGCGAAAAGTTTTTATTCTGTTAGCTACAGTGCGTTGAACGTCTTCCATTTGATTCTCCCCAGTTTATTATTAGGTATTAGCAAGTGATATACTAACTCCATGGTATGTTGTTATCTAATTTTGTGTACAATTATATCATTCTATTAAAATTAATATCAATTCCGACAATATTTTTTATTTAGACTAACTATAGGTGGTATATTTACCAAAATTTAGACGCCCTGACGCATCATAAGCAAACTGCAAAAAGACCCAAGAATACCGAAAGCAGTCAGGTACATTAAGCCTACCCCATAACTGCCGCTAAGCTGTATCAGCAGGCCTATGATAACCGGTGCCAGTGCAGAAACCAGATTGGAAATTCCATTTACTAAACCGGTGCCGGTCCCCATCAGGTGAGAAGGAAAAGTTGACTGGACAATTGTCCACAAGGGAGCATAGAACATCTGATTAAACACCGGGGCTGACACCACTAAGGCGGCTGATAAAGCATTGGACGGGACCACCGCTGACAGCAATATACATAGGGCGGCCCCAGCTAGACCAAATACACCAAATACTGATCTTCGGGATAGTTTGTCTGACAATATTCCGCCGATGGCTACTCCCGTGGCGGCAGCTCCGTAAGGAATGGATGCTACCCAACCTAAAGATTCCAAGGAAAATCCTCTGGCTATACTGAGATATTGCGGCACCCAGGTAGCTATCCCCCACCAGATAGATAAATAGGCACTATAGGCGACAGTAATAAGCCAAAACTGGGTGGAACTGAGAATCGGTTTAATATCCTTCATTCCCCCGGCCAAAATGGATTTATTGGAGGAAGGGGGAACTGAGTCTTGCAAGAATTTTTGTTCATCCTTGGTGATGAATTTGTTTTCCCGGGGATAATCGGTTACCATCTTATTGGCCAGGGGTATTAAAAATATCAATCCCAGTCCCCCGCTGAGATACAAAATATATTCCCAACCCCAATGAGCTATTAAATAGGTGAATAACGGCACCGCCAGTAATGGTCCTATACATCCAACTCCATAGACAGCATTAGCCTTGCCCCGTTCCTCTACCGGAAACCAGTTATTGACGATAATGCTCTGAGTAGGATAGTGTATCCCCTGTCCAATGCCCACTAATATCCTGGATGTCAACATAACCGCAAAACTTGTTGCCAAAGCGCCCATAAACATAGCTGAAGCCGCAATCAGAAGACCCAGCAACATGGCTTTACGAGGGCCTAACAGGTCTCCGATAGGTGCACCAAACACATTGCTGAGGGCATACGGGATTAAAAACAAAGTCATTAATAAACCCTGTTGGGCTGATTGGCCAAGGATTCCCAGATCAGAGAGGAACCGTTCATCAACAATTAATATGCCGATATTAACCCTTTGCAGGTAAACTGCGATCCAGATTAGGAATAGAAATATTACCACCAGGTATCGGTAGGGTATTCTATTTAATAAAGTTCCAGGCATGGCTGCTCTCCTCATTTTTTTTATTTCCGCTTTGCTTAAACGAGGTTTGGCCGGGTAAAAAACCCGGCCAAAACTTTCTATTTAATTGTGATAATTCCACTCTTAATTGGTTACACCATCTCTTAACATGCCAATTTGCCGGTATCCATTGGCTTCGGCCAGAGACTGCTTTTTGCCGCTGGCAACATCTAATATGATTTCCAGCAATTCCTGAGCAGCTTGGTCCAAGCTCTTGCCTTCCAGTACTGCACCAGCATTATAGTCAATCCAATTATTTTTACGGGTGGACACGGTGTTATTGGATCCAACTCTGATAAGGGGCACTGCATATCCTGCCGGTGTACCTCTTCCGGTTGTAAATACTGTAATTACCGCACCGGCGGCTTCCTGATTGGTTATTCCGACCAAATCATTGCCGGGTCCGCTTATTAAATTCAAACCTTTAGTTTTAATGGTTTCACCATATTTAAGCACATCGGTTACTATTGCCTGGCCACCTTTTTGGATGCAGCCCAGGGATTTTTCTTCCAAGGTAGAAATACCGCCAGCTTTATTCCCTTGGGTTGGGTTGTCGTAAATAACCTGACCATACCTCTTATAATACTGTTTGTAATCATTAATCATATTTACTAGTTTGTTAAAGACTTCTTCATTAGCAGCCCTGTTCATAAGAATATGCTCTGCACCGAACATCTCAGGTACCTCGGTCATTATAACTGTACCGCCAAATCCGGTAATAATGTCAGTCACTCTGCCGAGAATTGCATTGGCGGTGATACCGGAAAAACCATCTGAACCCCCGCAGTTTACTGCCAGAACCAAATCTGATAAGGGCCTGGTTTCCCGTTTAAAGGTAGATGCATAGGCATACAGCTCATCTATAAGCTGCATTCCTACAGCTATTTCATCTTCTACTTCTTGACAAATCATAGTTTTTATTCTTTTAGCGTCGTATTCACCCAGCACCGGCAGGAAAGCATCTAAATTGTTGACTTCACAGCCTAAGCTTACCAGCAGTACTCCAGCAGCATTAGGGTGTTTGGCCAGGTTAGCCAGTATTTTCTGAGTATTTAATGCATCTTCTCCCATCTGGCTGCAGCCATTAGGATGGGTCAAGGCATAAAATCCATCAAAGTTTTCGGTGCGGGGATACTTTTGGTTGGCTAATTCAACTATTTTTTGCACGGGACCATTGGCGCAAAATACTGTAGGAATAACCCAAATTTCGTTACGGATTCCCACTTTTCCGTCAGGCCGGCAATAACCTTCAAAAGTAGGCATTTCACCTTTAACTTCCACAGGCTTGAAGTTTGGCTGGTAGCGATATTCCACAATATCCGATAAATTAGTTTTTACATTGTGAGTATGAACATATTGACCCTGGGGAATATCCTCAGTAGCATGACCGATGGGATTGCCGTAGCGCATAATATTCTCCCCTGCTTTGATGTCCCGGGTAGCAATTTTATGCCCCATAGGAATGTCACTCAACAGGGTTATCTTTTGGTTTTGATCTTCGATGACGGTGCCTTTTGATAAAGGACTAGCCGCAATAACTACATTGTCATTTTCATGGACCCTCAGTACATTTCCCACTCTAATCATTCCTTCCTACATTTTTGTCAGCACAGCAGGATTAACTAAATTTAATGGTCTTTCTCCTCTTAATACTCGCAAAATTTCTTGAGCAGCTTGTTGCTGCAGGCTTTGCTGGGCTTCTTCAGTATACCAAGCTGAATGGGGGGTGATTACCACATTGGGTAAAGACAGCAACTCATTGTCAGGATCAATAGGTTCTTTTTCGCTTACATCCAGAGCTGCCCCGGCGATTTTAGCAGTTCGCAGAGCTTTAATCAAGGCTTTCTCGTCCACTAAAGCTCCCCGGGCAGTATTTACCAGGAGACAATTATCTTTCATCTTGGCCAGGGCTTCCTCATTGATCAGATGGATAGTATCTTCACTAACCGGAACATGAAGGGACAGGACATCGGCAGAACCCAGTACCGTTTCGAAATCCACCAGTTTAACCTGGTAAGATGCAGCGATATCGGGATCAACGTAAGGATCGTAGGCTATCACCTGCATACCAAAGGCTTTAGCTTTATCGGCTACCATACGAGCAATCCGGCCAAAGCCCACCAGTCCCAAAGTCTTGCCCCGCAAGCGAAACAAGGGTTTGGCTAGTTTATAATCCCATTGCCCTTGATGAATATATTGATTAAGCTGAACTATTTTACGGGCACTGGTCAACATTAACGCTATGGCATGGTCAGCTATGTCCTCAAGACCGTAATCGGGGATATTGGCTACCATAATGCCATGCTTGGTTGCAGCCTCTACATCAATACAGTCAAGCCCCACACCGTACCGTACAATCGCCCGGCACTTTTGCATATGATCCATTACGCGACTGGTAATGTGGGCATACTGTACCAGCAAAGCGTCAGCATCCCTGGTGGCCTCGATTAACTCCTCTTCCGTCCGGCACTGGCACTTGACAAACTCAGCACCTGCCTGGGCTACTGCCTCTTCTTCCCAACGCAAAGACTCATATTCAAAATCGGTGATTACTACTTTTAGAGAAGTTGTCATCAATTAACACTCCAATCGGATAAAAACAACTGCCGCGTTGCCCTAATTATAAAAAAACATCGCAAATTAAGGTGTTAACATCGTTTATTAATAGTCAACATTGGGGAAATAGTTGAAAAGAAATCTACACGTGTAGACAATTTTTTCATCGGGAAAATCGGCAGGCGGAATTTCCAGACCGTAAAGCCTGGTAAGATTCCGAGAACCTGTTATTCAATGGCAGGAAGCAAAAACTTTCTCAGGTATGTTCGCAGGCAGATATGAAACATTATAATACTGGATCTTTTTTATTACCACCGGTCTAATGACATTGTAAAAGTTTCGGTGTCATCAATATTGTCCAGATCCTGATTGAGCTTTTTTTGCATTTCCTGAATCTGTTCCTGGAAGGCCAGGTAATCACTGCGTTGCACCTGGTGTTCACTGCGACTGGCCAAATCAGCAAACACCCGATTCAGTTCATCCAAATATCCCAAGGCTTCGTTGAGCAGGGCTTCAGAATTCATATTGCCTACCTCCGCATTTTTTGCATTTAGTTTGCTCCCTATCAGCTTGTTCCAAACATTTTTTACTAAAAGCAGGGCTGCATAGAAAACTGACACCTTCAAAAAATATGTAATGACAATAGCTCATGGAAAGGAGTTGCAATATGAAGCATAATCCGGATGATCGCAGCGATAATGTGGAGAAGATACAGTTCAATATTAACCATACCATACGCAATATGGAGCTAGCGGAGGAAATGATCGAAATAACTGATGATCCTAAAATGAAAAAAGCGTTAGAAGAAAAGAATGAACGGCGCAGAGAAGCCCTGAACAGTATGAGAGCTGAAATTCGCGACGAAGCCCTTGACCGGGAAAGAGGTTATGAATAGCAGCAGATAAAAATATTATCAGAACCAGGAACGCTCCCCAAGAGCGTTCCTGGTAGGTTTGTTTAATCAGTCTCGGGTAGGAATGTAGGCACCTTTTGAAGCACTGACGGCATTTTTACGATACTGATAAAGGCTGCCCTGCACTGGCTTGTATGAGGGAAGATTCATCTCTTTTTTTCTGGCATCCAGATCCACATCTAAAACTTCAATCACCCCGTTAATAACGTCCACATGAATCATATCGCCGTCTTTTAAATAAGCGATAGGTCCCCCATCATAAGCTTCCGGACAGATATGGCCCACAAAACAACCGTTGTTTGAACCAGAAAAGCGTCCATCGGTTATCAGGCAAACCTTGGATCCCAGACCCATGCCCACCAGGGTTTTCATAGCCCTCCACATCTCAGGCATACCAGGACTGCCCTTGGGGCCTTCGTTGCGGATAACTATCACTTCTCCGCCTTTGATTTCACCAGCACTTATACCCTTAAGGGCTTCCTGTTCCCCTTCATAAATCTTGGCCGGTCCTGTGAACTGATGGGCCTCCGGAGGAATTGCCGCAGGTTTGGTAACTGCCCCTTCCGGAGCCAAATTACCCTGTAATATAGCTATGCCCCCATACTGGTGAACTGGATTGCTTAAGGGCCTTATTACCTCCCGGTTACGGTTTTCTATTAGGCTCAGATTTTCGGCCACGGTCTTACCGGTACAGGTCATGCAGTCACCATATATATAATCACCAAGTTCTTTCATAATTGCCTGTACCCCGCCAGCTTCATAAAAATCCACCAAACTGTAGATACCGGCAGGCATCATAGAAATCAGATGAGGAATTTCCATACTGACCCGACCGAACTCAAAAATGTCCAGGTCGATTCCCGCCTGATAAGCAATGGCCAATATATGCAATACGGCATTGGTGGAACCCCCTATAGCGGAATTAACCCGGATAGCGTTAAGCAAACTCTTTTTGGTAATAATATCCCGGGGACGAATATCCCGGCGGATCAGATTCATAATAGCCTGTCCGGTTTCAAAGGCAATAATCTGGCGACGGGAATATACTGCAGGAATGGCCGCACATTCCGGCAGAGACATGCCCATAGCTTCTGCCAGGCAGCACATGGTATTGGCGGTTCCTAACATGGCACAGGAACCAATGGTTGGAATAGCATTGTTTTCGATCCAGGCAAATTTTTCGGGAGAAATTTTACCCGCTTTTAACGCTCCTACCGATTCCCCGATTGCTGAGTGATCCAAAAATTCACCGCCATAGGGATTATCCTCTTTCATATGACCGGCAAGAGCAGGTCCCCCATTTATAAAAACAGCAGGAAGGTTCAGGCGCAGGGCTGCCATAATCATGCCTGGAACTATCTTGTCACAGGATCCCAGAAGTACAATGCCATCTAGCTGATGGGCCTGCACCATGATTTCAACATCATTGGCTATCACCTCACGGCTGGGCAGGATGTATTTCATTCCTTCATGCCCGTTAGCTATGCCATCGCAGCAACCAATGGTTCCAAATTCCAGGGGTGTGCCGCCTGATGCATAAATACCCTGTTTTACCCTCTGAACCATCTGCCGGAGAATGGTATGCCCAGGGCAAATATCACTGAAAGAGCTGACGACACCTATCAGTGGCTTCTTTAACTCGGCTTCGCTGTATCCCCCGGCTTTGTAAAGAGCCCTAACCGTAGCCCCTTCCGGTCCCTGCATAATATTCTGACTTCTAGTGTTCATTGTGCTACCTCCCTAACAAATTCTCCTGCTAAGTTTGGTCTTTAAACATCTACAAGCATCACTATAACACATCCATTTCTGTATGTTTAGATAATGCATTGGCTGGTTTTTGTTGAACCGGCTATTGGTGAGACTCCCTCATTTTTAAACTTAACCTGCTTAAATAGCTTTTACCCTTGCAGAGCCAGCGAAAAAGTGTTATAATAACTGAAATTTAATATTTTGGTCAGGCGAAAAGCCGGGCCCTATTTCGGGCAGCGGAAGTTACCGTGGGACTATTATATGAATAATATAACAGTTCGACGGTAATTTTTTTATCCGGTGGATGGGGAGTGTATGGATGAATCGTTTAACAGTCAAACTCACTGATTATTTGCTGTTGAGAGTAATGGAAACATCAAATATACAGCGGATCGAGGAACCCAATCAACGCAGAATTGTTGCCTATCTGGAAGCTTGGGTAAGCATAATAGGCAACCTGGTATTGGCAGTTCTTAAAATTATATTTGGCTTAATGCTGAACAGTATATCCATGCTGGCGGATGCAGTTCATACCGCCTCGGATGTTTTAACGTCCCTGGTTGTAATCCTTGGATTTAAAATGTCCGCTCTTCCCGCTGATGACAAACACCCTCATGGTCATGGCCGGATTGAATTTATTGCTACCTTAATAATTTCTTTAATGCTTTTAGCGGTAGGGGTTAAATTTGGCTATGATTCCTACCAGCGCTACCTGGCGAATACTCCGGTAAACGGCAGTTATCTGATAGCCGCCTTCATGATACTTGCTGGACTATTCAAAGAGCTCCTGTCGCAATTCTCAATTGAACTGGGCAACCGCATTTGTTCTTCGGCTCTAATAGCCGATGCCTGGCATCATCGTACTGATGCTATTGCTTCTTTATTGGTAGCTGTAGCTATTCTCGCATCGCAATTTGGCTATTACCGGTTGGATGCTGTTCTAGGTTTGGCTGTATCCGCCCTGATTATTTGGACCGGTGTAGAGATATTTATGGACTCATGCTCCAAAATAATTGGTGAAACCGATGACAGTCAACTGGACAGGATAAATGCACTGGCCTTAACTGTCCCAGGAGTACTTGCTACCCATGATATTGCAGTGCATGACTATGGTTCACAAAAAATAATCTCCCTGCATATAGAAGTAGACGGATCGTTACCACTGATAGAAGCCCATGCCATAGCAGATAAAGTGGAAAAAACTATCAATCAAGATCTATTCGCAGTGACCACCGTGCACCTGGACAGCTATCGTGACACCTCTCAGTTCGGAGAATGATAAAGTTATACCGTAATAATCAACATCTGGTTGTGGCATGCTAGATAAAAAAGAGGTGCATGTATATGCTGGTTGATCGAGCCCGGGAGATCATGGAATCCAAGGGAGTAATTGAAGTATTTTATCAGGGACATCCGGTATGGATCGAACAAATAGAACAGGATACTGCCAGGATTCGTATGCTGGATAACAACCAACAGCTGAATGTTCCTATCAATATGCTGGCAGAATCAGAATAGTCAACTAAAAAGACCCTGGAACTTGCTCCAGGGTCTTTGTTATCTCTCTGAAATATTCTTTGATATGGTCAGGTTGCGGCTTACCTAAGATATAACCTTCAGGTCAGTGCAGTATGGCTGGAAAGTTTTAAGTTTTACCCTTCTGCTGCCATTAGACTAGTTATTGGTGCGGGAAAGCGAATAGTGAAAACAGTGCCATTGGGTGAAGAATTTACCTCAACGACGGCATGGTACCTTTTCAAAATGCTGTAGGTAACATATAAGCCTAAACCAGTCCCCTGTTCTTTGGTGGTTATGAAAGGTTTGCCCAAATGTTCAAGGACATCCGCCGGTATACCATGGCCATTATCTTCAATTTCCAAGATTACATCACCTTGGTGCATAAAGGTACGAATTTCCAAAATTCCACCCGGTGTCATGGATTCCAGTCCGTTGCGTACCAGATTAAGAATTACCTGCCGGATATCTCTCTGGTCGACCCAAATGTCTTCAATATCCTGTGTCTTAAGAATTATGTCTTTGTCTTCTCTGCGCGCATCAGCCTGCAGCAACGGCAGCAGAGTAGCTAAAATGTTATTGAGGTTGTGTTTATCTATTTTGGGTATCCTTTCCCCGGCTAAGGAAAGATACTCGGAAATTATGCCGTTAGCGCGATCCAGTTCGTCAATCATTAAGCTAAAATAATGCTCATAGGATTGGAAATTCTTATTACTTTGCAGCAATTGAATAAAACCCTTTACTGATGTCATAGGGTTTCTGATTTCATGGGCTATACTGGCGGCTATTTTCCCCACCAGTTCATAACGCTCGTACTTGATCAGGCTGTTTGAGAAACTGTAATGACTCTGGCATTTTATGAAAGAAAACTGGTGGTGTTGTACTAAATCTAAAATCTCATGTACCCCGCATCTTTCTATTTGATAAGGGCACAGTGCAATCATTTTTAAGGACCCCAGTTCCCTTGCTATCATAGCCTCATAATCTAAATAGGTTTTCCAAGTTCTCTTATCTTTCCAAATGGTGCTGCCGCATGCTCTAACACCGTCATAACCATTGGCAATTGCCTGGTCAATTTTATTGAACCAGTCCTGCAATAATACATGAATGTTTAATTCATTTCCGGTTAAATACCAGTCATAGTGGTTGTAAAATTCTATCTGTCCGGAATAAGAGTCGAAATCAGGAATAGCTGACATTAATGCATCCCTGGCCTCAAAGATAGTCAGCGGCTCAGAAACTATCCATATACAATATTCGTTGTTTTCCAAACCAGCCTGGAAATAAGGTACCAAAATATCCAGCAAATCTTGTTTACTTCCAAAGAAGCTGCAGATGTGGGTGCCCCAGGGTATGTCATCGAGATAAGGAATCCCAATTTTGCGCAGGCTGGAAGAAAGATGTGTTTCCATCTTTATTGATTCCCCTCCCCCAAGAATTATATTTACTTACCCCCACATTAATTATTTTCGTCTCGTAAGATCTATTTCCTCCGTGCAATAATCAAAATAATCATAAATTTGATATATTATTGATATATATATTAAACACTGCCTCAACTACAAGATAGTTATTAAAAAACTCATACTGCAGCATAACCCTGGTTAACAGCCCCTAACTGATATTGACTAAACCAAACTTCTATAGTAATATTTACTCAATTTAGCAAGGAGTGAATTGCTAAATGGACGAAATACCCGAACGATGTGTCATAGATAAGAATATGTCAGTAAATAAGCGTCATGTATTCATCAGGCAGATGAACTTATCTGCTGGTGATTATATGCCGCTTTTTTTTACGTTTTACATAGTTGGATAAAGGTACATTCTAAGAAAAGGGTACTCGTAGGGCAATCAGGAGGTTTTTTATTTGTCCGGAGAAAATATATTTTGGCCCCTGGTATTGCAGTTAATTCTGATAATAATCAATGCTATATTTGCCAGTGCAGAAATAGCAGTAATATCTATGAATGATAACAAACTAGCCAAGATGGCTAGTTTGGGGGATAAACGAGCTATCAGGTTGGCTAAACTCACCGAACAGCCTGCCCGCTTTCTATCCACCATTCAGGTAGGAATTACGCTGGCTGGTTTTCTAGCCAGTGCCTTTGCCGCGGATAATTTTTCCGATTTATTGGTAGACTGGTTGATCAGTTTAGGGGTCTCCATTGCGCCTGCCACCTTAGATACACTGGTGGTTATTGTCATTACTTTAATATTATCCTATTTTACCCTGGTGTTTGGTGAATTGGTCCCGAAACGGGTAGCTATGCGCAAAGCAGAAGAATTGGCTTTATTTATTTCCGGTCTGATATATTATGTATCCCTGCTGTTTGGCCCCATCGTCTGGCTTTTAACCGTGTCTACCAATTCTCTGTTGCGATTGATGGGTATTGATCCCTACGCTGAGGATAATGTTATCACTGAGGAAGAAATCCGCATGATGGTGGATGCCGGCAGTGAAAAAGGTGCCATAAGTCATAATGAAAAAGATATGATTCAAAAGATATTTGAATTTAACGACAAAAATGCAGCCGAGATAATGACTCATCGAACTGATGTGGTAATACTGTGGATGGATGAAAGTGATGAGCAATGGGAACAGACCATTTTGGACAACCGGCATTCAGTCTATCCAGTTTGCGATGAGAGTCCAGACCATGTAATTGGAATAATAAAAGCCAAAGATTATTTCCGGGTGAAGGATAAAACCCGGGAAAATGTGATTTCCCAGGCTTTAAGACCGGCCTACTTCGTACCCGAAACGGTCCGGTTGGATGTTTTGTTCCACAATATGAAGAAGACCCGTAATCATTTTGCCATTGTTCTGGATGAATACGGAGGAATGAGCGGTATTATTACTATGAACGACCTGCTGGAGGAAATCGTTGGTGATTTGGAAGACGATGATAGCGCTCCGGTGGAACCTCCTTTAATAGAAAGAATTGACCCCAAGGTATGGAGAATAAGCGGCTCCGCTCCCCTGGATATGGTATCTCAGCAACTGGGGGTAGCCCTGCCGGAAGATGGGTACGATACCTTTGGCGGCTTAATATTTGGAATGCTGGGTACAGTTCCGGAAGATGGAAGTACACCCGAACTGGAAGTTAATGGGCTGTCCGTCAAAGTTACAGAAATAAAAAATCACCGTCTGGAAACCGCCCTGGTTTATTACGATCAGAGTTTAGCAGTAGCCAGCAAAAGTTAAACCAGCTGATAAATTGGCTTCTACAACTGCTCATTATTCATGATATGTAAAAATATCTCGGCGATATTGGGATCAAACTGGGTTCCGGCATTGCGCTTTATTTCCTCTAATGCAGCTTCCTTGGTCTTTTTCTGGCGGTATACTCTTCCTTCCGTCATAGCATCAAAAGCGTCGACTACTGCCAAAATGCGGGACAGCAAAGGAATTGATTCTCCTTTTAGTCCCCGGGGATAACCGGATCCGTCCCACCGTTCATGGTGATGCAAAATATACTCCGCCACAGACTCTAATTCCATGGTGGACATGGCTATTCTGTATCCGATTTCCGGATGTTTTTTCATGATTTCCCACTCTTCCTCATTCAGCGGGCCTGCTTTGTTGAGAATACGGTCGTCGATACCCACTTTACCAATATCATGAAGCATAGCCAGTAACTGCAGGTCATTAAGGCTTTCTTCGGTAAGATTCAGGTGTTTGCCTATTTTCTTGGATAGATGGGCTATGCGATTAGAATGTTCTTCAGTCTCCTGACTGCGGGCATATAAAGTAGCCATGATGGTTGACAATATGGCATTATGGGAACTATGGCGGTTGAGAAGTTTACTGTTATACATCTGTTCTTCAGCGATCTTTTCTATTTGCTCCAAGTCTTCTATACTTAATGTTTTGGTACTGCAGCCCATGGATACATTAATACGGAACTTATCATTGCTAGAAAACTTGTTATAGGCATAACAGGCGTGTTTAATCTTATCTGCGATTTCCCTGGCTGTATGGTTATCGGTTTTTGGCAATAGCAAGCCGAATTCATCACCACCGATGCGAGCCGCAATGTCTCCTTCACGGCAGCAATCCGTGATAATCCTGGCTGTTTCCGCAATCAATTGATCCCCGGCAGCGTGTCCAAAAGCGTCGTTAATAATTCTTACTCCATTAATATCGATAATGATAATGGACAGAGGCAGCCATTCTTCATCATCAAGTTTTTGTTTAACAGTCTCAAAATATTGACGGTTATACAAACCGGTCAAGAAGTCGTGGTCATTCATATATTTAATCTGAAATTCCCGGAGTTTCTGTTCGTGAATATCGATAATCAGGCCTTCCAGAGCTTCGACTTCATCGTTCTCATTATAAACAGCTTGTCCCAGTTCCAATACCCATTTGCGTTCACCACTAGCGGTAAGGATTTCATATTCATACTTAAACGAAGTTTTAAGATCCACAACTTGTTTCCAAAGATTACGCAGTATCTCACGGTATTCCAGGCAGATAATATCCTCGTAAGACAAATCTCTATTGTACAAGAGACTCTCGGGAGGATAACCGGTGAGCACCTGGCATCCCTGGGATACGAACAGCATGGTCCAGTTTTCATCATAAAGGCAGCGGTAGGCCATTCCCGGAAGATGAGACAGTAATACTGCTTTGTTCCGTTCGCTTTCAAATAAAGCCCTTTCCACCTGTAAGAGGTTTTCCATGTCAGCCATCAATTGCTCCTGACTGCTGCGGAGTTGCTTGCTTATCAAATGTAATTCTCTATTTTTTTTGACCATGAAATAAAATACCGTCAATACCAGAAGCAGAGAAAGAGTTATAACGGTACTATGAATAGCATGTTTGCGGGCCTCTGTATACCAATGCTGAACCGGATAATCAACCCCTAAAACAGCAATCACCCGAGATTGATACTCATTGATGGGAATCAGAGCTTTCACCCAGGTACCAGTTTCATCAGTTATAGGTCCTGTTATATAGGGTGCCCCAGTGGTAAAAGGAATCCTGTAAGGTAATGGCGTGCCTGCATTTCCCGAAGACAAAAAATTCTCCGGATAGTCCACCGTGCCGGAATCCACCAGAATTTTTATGTCTTCCCCGGTTATGTTGTAAAGGTAAGCACGCTGGACAATATCATGCTGTTCTATAAACTGGGTCAGGGAGGTTTTAAGCAGTTCGTACTCAGCTGTATGCAAATCAGTGGGAGCGGCTGGCAGTTGGCTGACCAGATGGGCAGGAATAAAAGCCGCTGCTGCTTCAGCTAAAGCCAAAGCTCGCCTGTCATATTGTTCCCAATAATACTTCCAGGTGTAATTAATGTATGCTGCACCGATAAGGACAACAACCAAAATTACAACCGAAAACAGGATTTTATATGGCAACCTTATGAGGGAACCGTTTTTTTTAGTCATGTCATTCATCACAGACTGCATATCCGACATCCTTGGACCAGGCATCAGCAAAGGATGCCTAATTGACATTATATAATATACCTTGACCGAAGTCGAAATAGCAACTATTAGATCGCAAAATACAAGAAATTATCGAAATATTGTGGAAAAATCAGCGCATTTGGTTGGTATGGCAAAAAATAACCCAGCGGGCTAGTTTACCTCAGAAATCCTCAGAAACATCAATGGCGAAAGCTATGTTTGATTAAGCTTTCGCCATGCAAAATTCTGACGGGTTTTATGGTAAAGCAGGCTTACTCGTAAACAAAGTATATCTTTTTATTTATCTTAACAGCGTTTGAAAAGTATGCCCAGAGTATTAGGCCCGCAATGGCTGGAAACGGTACATCCGGCTCTGGTTTCAATCACTTCCTCGAAAATTCCGTAATGCCTAACCAACTCTTTAACCTTGGCAACTGTCTTTTCCGAACACATGGGATGAGTAATAAATATCCGGCTGTAATCGATATCGCTGCGATTACTCAAACGATCTTTCACATAATGTTCCAGACAATGTTCAAAACTGCCCCGGTATTTCTTGCCAACTTTCATTTTCCCATCAACTACTTCAATACACGGTTTAATATTGAGGATTTTGGCACCAACTGCTTCCAGCCCGGAACAACGACCGCCTTTGTGCAAATAATCTAGGCGGTCAATAACAAAACTAGCTTCCACCTTAGGAATAGTCATTTCCAGGGTTTGGCATATCTCTGCGGGTGCTTTTCCCTCCTTGGCCATAAGAGCAGCATCATAGACGATATGGCCGCTGCCGGTAGAAAGATTACGGGAATCAATCACATATACGTTATTGAAGTGGCTTGCTGCCAGACAAGCATTTTGATAACAAGTGGAAAACTCAGAGCTGATACAAATATGAATTACCGCCTCATACTGAGCGGCAAACTCCTCGAATATCGAAACATATTGATATACATTTACTGCTGAGGTTTTGCATACTTGGTTCTCCTGTTCAACTTTCCGGAAAATATCCTGGGGAGTTATGTCTACACCATCACGGAAAACCTGATCACCTACAATAATATGTAAGGGGATCAAAGTAATATTCATTGCCTTAATAATTTCTTCCGATAGATCGCAAGTGCTATCTGCAGTAATTTTTATCATTCTCCTCGCCCTCACTGACAGTACAATATTTTTGAAGAACAATTACCAAGACTGAAGAAGATAACTAACACCAATTATATACCATCTGCAGCTCAAGAGATGACTTCTCTGAACAGTTAATAGCGGCGCAGGCAGGATTCTATATACTGGCGGACTTTTTCCGCAGGCTGGAATATGCCGAAATGACCTTCGCAGAGGATATCAGCATTCAGGCTGATAAGCCGCTGCATGGAACTGCGCCACTCTTTAAGATCTGAGCCCCATTCCCGGTTAAAAGGACCGTGAATATCCTGGCCGAACAAAACCTTGTTGCCGGCACACTGGCATAAGACTGAAATGCTGCCGGGAGTGTGGCCTGGCGTATGCAAAAATATTAATTCTATGTCTCCCAAGGGGACAGACTCATGGTCTTTTTTTATTACTTTATTTACAAGCACCGGTTGATATTCCACTCCATACCAAGACGCAGCGGTAAGTTTTGGATTACCGTTTTCAATAGCGTCCAGTTCCAATTCGTGAGCTATCACCTCCGCCCCAGTCTGCATCTGCAGTTCTTTTACACCGCCTATATGGTCTATATGACCGTGAGTCAGAATAATATACTTGAGCTGGTCTGGCTGGAACCCGAGCTTTTTTATATTGTTTAGAATGCGCTGGGTTCCCCTTCCCGCTCCAGCATCAATCAGCACACCGCCCTGTTTTGATTCCACTAAATATATGCAGCAATCATCCGGGTGGGAAAGGTTCCCTCCCCCAACCTGATAAACTTGAGGACATATTTTCATCGCCGCCCTATATTCTCCTTTCATGTTAATAACCGTTATTTTTTTCTCTATATATGATACCAGTTATTAAAAATAGATTCTTGCTGCAGAAAAACATAAAAAGGAGGATATCTCTTTCCTATCTGCAGATATCCTCCTCAACCATATGCTGATTTTAGCTTTTGGTGAGAGTTGCCACTAAACTGGTTGCTCCATATTTCTCCCGCAAGCGGGGTTTTTCAATTTTGCCGGTTGGATTGCGCGGTACGTTATCAAAAATAATAACCCGGGGTCTTTTATAACGGGGCAAGGCCAGACAGAATTGTTTTATATCTTCTTCGGTACAGCTGTAGTCTGGCTTTAATTCTATTATCGCCGCGGCTATTTCACCCAAGCGCTTGTCCGGCAGGCCAATAACCGCAGCATCTTTTATAGCCTCATGAGCCCGCAAAAAATCTTCGATCTGAACCGGGTAAATATTCTCCCCGCCGCTGATGATAACGTCTTTCTTACGGTCCACCAAATAAATGAAGCCATCTTCATCCATGCGAGCCATATCTCCGGTAAACAGCCATCCATCCTTGAGTACCGCAGCAGTTGCTGCCGGGTCTTTGTAATAGCATTTCATGACCCCTGGACCTTTTACCGCTAATTCACCAACTTCCCCGTTAGTCACAGGATCCCCTTTTTCGTCCACAATTTTAACCTGCCAGTCATAACCCGGAATTCCTATAGCCCCTACTTTATGGATGTTTTCTATGCCTAAATGAACACATCCCGGCCCAATGGCTTCGCTTAAACCATAATTGGTGTCATACTGATGGTCAGGGAAATACTTTTTCCAACGATGAATCAAGCTGGGCGGAACTGGCTGCGCTCCAATATGCATGAGCCTCCACTGGGACAGTTCATAATCATCTAAGTTAACGTCTCCCCTTTCAATGGCATCCAGGATGTCCTGGGCCCAGGGAACCAAAAGCCAGACAATTGTAATCTTCTCTTCAGAGACAGTTTTAAGAATCCATTCCGGCTTTACCCCCCGCAGCAGTACCGCTTTGCTTCCCGATATCAAGCTGCCAAACCAGTGCATTTTAGCTCCAGTATGATAAAGGGGCGGTATGCACAAAAAGTTGTCATCACGAGTTTGGCCATGATGAGCTTGCTCTGTAATAGCAGCAGACATCAAGCTGGCATGGGTATGCAGTATGGCCTTGGGAAATCCGGTGGTTCCCGAGGAGAAATATATAACTGCATCATCCTCATCGCACAGTTTTACTGGCGGTGGTTCCGAAGAACAGTTGGCGGTAAGGCGATCATAGCTTTCCGCAAATAAAGGCCTGTTTTCCCCGGCATAAAAGAGAAGCCTCACCTTGGGTATTTGGTCTAAAATGGCTTCCATCCGGTCTATAAATTCGGGGCCGAAAATCAGAGCTACACTATCAGACAAATCCAGGCAGTACTTAATCTCTTCAGCAGTGTAACGAAAGTTTAATGGTACTGCTATAGCCCCAGTCTTTAGAATGCCAAAATATATAGGCAGCCATTCCAGGCAGTTCATCAGCAGAATAGCTACCTTGTCACCTTTTTTGATTCCTCTTTTAAGCAGAAGATTGGCTAAACGATTGGCTTTTTCATCGAAGACCCGCCAGGTCATGTCCCGGCGATATTCACCAGCGGGATTGTTTTCGATGAGTTCATACTCCATCCAGGTTACATTGTGTTTCTCCTGGAGATCCATGTTGATTTCGGTGAGACATTTTTCATTGCCGTACAATTCGGCATTGCGGGTTAATAAATCTGTGATAGGCATGTTTATTCCTCCCGTCCTACCTACCTACAAAATTAAGATAATAAAATAAAAAGCCGTACTGCCAAGCATACAGAACCGTACACTAAGCATTATATAGCGTTTTTCTGTACTTAACAACACTTTCTTGGAATATGGGAGTGCCCCTTGATTACCAAATTTGCATAGCTTATATAGACTATCCAGTATCCTATCACCAGGAAAATAGTAACAATATTATTTCCTTTTCATAAAATGTAAAAAACTCAGTATTAATGTTTACAAAACCATCAATTGTTTGCATTGGTATTATGTTAGGAAGGAGATATAGATTATGGCTTATTGGCTTTTCTGCCAGGCATGTAAGCAGTGGAGCAAATTTGCTACCCCTTTGTCGGAAGATAAGTACTGTTCTTACTGCAACAGCTCATTTATTGCCCCCAAACAGCCGATTCAGCCTACCCTTGCAAATTTATCAACCGTTCCGGCGGAAGATACTCAGCCCCAGATGTCTCAGACAGAGGAAGCTGAAGTTTCCCAAGCTGATGATAGTCTGGCCGTTGTCCAGCCAGACTCCGCAGAAATTGACACCGACTTAGAACTACAAACAATTGAAGTCAAAGAAAAGGCAACCGAAGATAAAGCCGCTCAGACACCTGAAGATACTACACCCCAAGAAAGCCTGGAAACCACCGAATCCGAAGACGATGGAACTGCTTTGGAAATAGCTGTTGAATCAACAGTCCCGGAAATAGATGAGGTTTCCCAGGAACCTCGTGAATCGACCAGTGAATACTCATCGCAGTTTTCCGATGAGCTAGATGGTACATCTGAAATCCAGGAACCCCCAGCGGATCAACCTGAAAACCTAGAATCAGCAATGATATTTGACGGACCTGAAGTAACCGAGGATGCAAAAATGGAAGAAATGCCTCCCGGAAAAGAGCCCTATCACCCAACTACTGCACCTAGTACGGCCAAAATAGTTTTTTCCCATACCAAGTCCGACATGGAAGAGAAACCTGCAAGATCTGAGAAGTTGGACAGCCAAGAGAATTCAGAAGCTGAGGATCCCCCAGATGAATCAGAACCACTGGCAGATATGGAAACTGAGAAAAGTCAAGAAACAGATGAAATTACCAATGATAATCAAGAACCGGAAATAACAGACTCTCAAAACATAGTTGAGGAATCTGACACATTCATTGAAAGTGTTGATGATCAGGAGGCATCTGTAGGGGATGCTCCGGTTGAAAACCAGGATTCTCAGCAAATACCTGAGGAGTCAGAAGCAGATAATGACGATGAATCATCCCACAATTCTGCCACCAGGCATGTTCCCGCCCATAGGCTTTATTTTGAAAACCAGAGACGTAAAAAACGCCGCCGTTACCGGTAAAACTAGTTAATAGATAGTGCAACGGGAGCAAGGGAATATAGGCGTCTTTCCTGACATCTGCCGATTCCTCTTGCTTCCCCTAATACAGTTTTATGTCTACAAAAACATTCTCCAATTCTGCTAAAATTTGATTACTCGCGGCTCATCGGTAAATGAATAGAAGGTTGCGGTTGCATCCTCAAAGTAAAGAACTTCCGTATTGTCATCCTCTGGGGAGTACAGAGACTGAAGCTCGGGATAGTTATCCAGCATATGCTTTTTAGCCTCTATCCGCTCATCCCGGACAAGTTTGCCGGATACCCTTAGCCACTTTCCATCTGCATAAGCACAAAGCTCTACTTTGGGATTGGCTTGTATCTGTTTGGAGACTTGTTTTTTCTTGCCGGTCTGGATATAAAGTTTACCTTGGAAAATGTCCACGGTACCAAATGGTCTGACTCTTGGCTGGTCTCCTTCTACGGTAGCCAGATAATATGTTCCGCATTGTTTTAAAAACTTATAAACTTCCTCCATCTTCTTATCCTCCTTTTTGTCCTGTCAAAGGTATTATACACCCCCCGGGCAAATGGCAATCAACACTTTTCATATGAAAAGAAATGAGGTTGCTGGTGTTCCCTAATAACACGGAAAAGGCTACAAAGTACTAAGAGGCAATCAACTCCATAACACCCCTCTATACAATGTTAACTATGCGGCGACTTTCCCCCCATTGAGGAGGGAGATCATATTATTCTTGATTTTAGCAACTGTATAGCCTTGGTTAAAAATCCTGCCGCAGGCGGATGATGGGAGAACATATTTTCAAAAATAAGCTACCTTATAAACAATCCTGAAATCGTGAGAAGAAAACAAAGATAACTAAAATAATTTCCTCTCAAAGCTGTGTCTGAATATCAATATCCAGGCTGAAGAAACCAGTAAGGCTGGAATCATAAAAAGGCTGTTTTCATCCATGGAAAGCTTCGCTGCCCAAAAAGATGGAAGGAATGAAGCAAAATACTGGGCATCAGTTAAAGAAGCGCAGGTTTTCCCTGGCAGTCAGCTTTTCATACAAGCTTGGAAACTCAAAATCAACGCCAATGTGTTCATAAAAATCATTATTATGATTTTTTACCTCGATCTCGTTCACTATGACGCTTCCCTGATAATTGGTCAGAAGCCCGGTAAGTATCTTCTGCAGGGTGCTTTTACCCGCGCCGGAAGGCCCCAAAAATCCGAATATCTCGCCTTTCTTCACATCAAAGCTTACGTTTTCTATAAAGGGATGCTTGGTATAACTAAATCTTAATTTCTGTACTCTTATCATTTCCATCCATCCTCAAACATCTGGAAAACTACACCACGGATCATAACTCTTAAAGTATCCTCGAACACCTCTTCTCCTATTTCATGTTTGTGCAGCATGGACAGGAAAATCGCCCTCATGGCAGCACTGAATACTTTAATCTGTTCCCCTTTTATTCCTGGAATCAATGTAAGAATCTTTTCAATACTGAAATCATCCCTCTTGGCGTGTTCAATAGCTACTTCAGGCGGCAATTTATGCATGAGTAATTCCAAGTCACCGCTGGTGATGAAGTTATACAAAAATGACTCTTCAATTCTTTTATATAGTTTCAGCAGCAGTTCGGTTAAATGATCTGCCGATATGGGCTCTTCCAGAGCCTCCATCTCGCGTAGCAACTCAGCTTGCAATTCATCATGAAATAAGCACAGTACTTCATAAAACAAAATTTCTTTTGATTCGAAAAAAAGATAGAATGTACCTTTAGGTATATTTACCCTTTTTACAAGTTCATCAACTGTAGTTTTCTTCATCCCATACAATTTCAGACAATTCCGGGCCTCTTCCATCAGCCGGTTTTTAATATATTCCCGCTCATTGTTTGAAAATGCCTTAGGCATATTATCCCACCAGCTATTTGACTATTAATTTAATTATAGTCACATAGAATGACTTTGCAAATAAATACCGGATATACAAGTACGATATTGCTAACATCCTAATATTGCTCAAATATTTTGACTTTAAGTTTTCCAGTGGCATTTTCCCCGATGATTCCGATCATGTATTCATCTGTTTCGGACACGGTTACAGTAAAAACTCCGGACTCGACCCGGTTACCTGCATAGGGTTCGCTGCCCTTGTTACCACTGACCACAAGAGCAATTTCTCCCCTTTCCCGAACAACTTCAATCTGCAGCACGTCCCCCCGGTTAAGGAACAATTTGCACTGGTCTTTTTCACTCCAATTTTTTAAATCAATTTCGAATCCTGTTCCATTGGGATTTTCCAGAATCATTATGGATCCCTGGACTGTACAGGAAACTGATAGGGTTAAAACCATTGCCAGTACCAAAAACAGAGTAAATAAACTTATATTTTTTACCCTTCTTCCCCTTAGATGCCCAAAAAGCATGATAAAACCTCCTCGGCAAATTTATCCCGTTCATTTATCCAGGGATTATGGCCGGAATGCTCGAACCATACAATTCCTTTGCCAGGTGCTTCAAGAACCTGCTCGTACTCCTCTGCCAGCACTGTGGGGGCATTAAGATCGTACCGCCCTAAGAAGAAATAAACCGGAACCTTCAGCCGGGTATAATCAGTTCTCAGGTCGATGTCGTAAAGCTGTTGGTAAACATGATTAAAGGTATTAATAATTCCGCGAACATAGTTGATTTTATCCAGCAGTCCATATTCAGAAGAACAAATGTCCCGCAGGGTATTGTAGCCGGGGTTGTGGACATCGGGAAGGTTGGCCATATAGTTATTAAGATAATTGAGATACACCGCACTTTTCCAGGTAACATCCGGGCCATAATAGGGCGGCTCACCATTAGCGATAAGCTTTTCTATCAAAGCGGTATCACCTTTTTGTTGAGCGATTTCCATGGCTTTGGCATAATCCATGCGTTCTGTTTCAGCAAAGTTCACCATCTGACCCGTTCCAATCAAGGCATGATAGGATTCAGGGTACTCATTAACCAGGAAAATCCCCAAGGCACTGCCCCAGGATTCACCAAGCAGGTAAATTTTATCCCGGGAGAAGCGCTCCTTCAGGTATTCCGTCAGCGCGTGACCATCTTGGATATAGGTTTGGACAGTTATGTTATCTATATCTTCCGCATAATAAGATTTTCCAGAGCCGGGCTGATCCCAGTTGACAACCACAAAATATTTCTCCAGTTCCGCCAGTTCGTGCCGTACCGCGGCCATCTGGGTACCGCCCGGTCCCCCTGCTAAAAAGAGCAGGATGGGGGCATCCTTATCCCAACCCCTCATGCTTATCCACTGCTTTCTGCCGTTCAATTCCAGTTCTCTAAGTTCTGCAATGCTGTTATGAGGGATGTTACCCTTATCATCAACAATTTTGGGTGTATAAGCGGTAAGCTGTGAAAAGGCAACTAATCCAGCGTTCAGCACAACTGCCATAAGGAAGAACAACGCCGTCTTTTTTAACCGGATAAGCTGCTTTGAATACGTCTTTTGCCTCAGACGGGCAATTAAACATAAAGCTGCCAGGAACAACCCCCATACAAAAGCGACGACCGACAATATGGTTAAACCTAAAAAGGCAATTAATTGCATCATAATAAAACCTCTCTTATTTTTTATTTGAGGTATACACTTTCCAGGGCGTTGCCTAAAATAGGGATGTCGGTAATACGGCTTTCTTTGTGTAACAGCCGGTTTTGTTTGAACAGGCGTTTAATACTACTTATTTTGTCCCTTTCCCTTAACGGCTCCCAGAAGACCAGTACACCGCCGGGTTTAAGACACTTTACCAAAGCTGGAATAACTACCTTCAATTCACTTTCCGGAACATCATGCATAACAAAGTGGCAGTACACTATATCAAAACTCTCAACAGCAAACTCCTTGCATTCCCATTGCTGATAAGTTACATTTCCGTATCTGCCCAGGGTTTTGCGGCAAGCATTAAGCCATCGCCGGGAAATGTCCATACAGGTCAAATGTCCTTGGGGCAGCCTTTGGGCCACGTAGTACGCAACCGTACCCATTCTGCATCCGAAATCAAGTACCCTCTCCTCCCCCTTAAGAGGCAAGCGGTCTGCAAATGTACGGTAAATCGACTTACCGTAAAGGAGAAAAGCAATTCTGGTCATAGTTATTTCCAATAGAGAGGGTTCATACTGCATTGCCCATCACCTCACAAAAAAATCAGATGTATTTCAGGCTCATTGCTATCTTCGCAGCTTAACCTGTTATACATCTGACATAAACCTTAAATTTACCTTAAATGGCAGGAATGGCAATCCGGAAGGTGCTGCCTTTTTCCCTGGTGAGGCATAGGGTCAAATCCCCTCCGTGTGCTTGGGCAATTTTTTTCGCTATGGAAAGCCCTAAACCACTGCCGCCGGTTTTGGAATTACGGGAATCATCTACCCGGACAAAGGGCTTGAATATGTGGTCAACTAGATGAGCCGGAATTCCGATCCCATTGTCGCTAAACTCAATCACCGCCTGGTGGTCTTGCTCCCTCAGGATCATCTTAATTAGTGTTCCAGGGGGATTGTATCGCAAAGCATTATCCGCAAGGTTTTGTATGATCCGGCCAAACCGGTGGATATCCACCAGGGCATGCATACTTTCTTCCATAATATTAAATTCATATTGAAACCCTTCCCGCTCAAGCTGCGGTACCAGCTCGGCACATATTTGCCGCAAGTATTCGCTTACATCTATTCTTTCCAGCTTTAACGAAAATTCTGGGCTGTCTATTTGGGAGAGTTCGAACAACTCAGAAAGCAGTCTATTAGCTCTTTGGCTGTTGTTGAGAATGACTTGCAGGTGTTCACTGCGTTCTTGTTCGGTCAAATCTGACTTCTTCAAGAGCAACTCCGCATAGCCTTGAATGCTGGCCATTGGATTCTTGAGATCATGGGAGATGTCAAGAATTAACCGCCTCCTGTCCCCCTCGGATTTTTTGCGCAAAGACATTTCGTGCTCTATTCGAGCCGCCATATCATTAAAGGTATCCTGAAGCTCAGCGAACTCATTTTTCAGCCGCAAATCCACCCGGGCAGAATAATCACCTTCCCGCAAAAGCCGGGTGCCTTCGATAAGCTTACGCAAAGGTACGGTAATACTGGCCGCAGTAAGCTTTGAGTAGACCAAGGCGAACATCGCAACTATCAGCAGATAGCTTAAGACCGCAAAAGCTATCGCCCAGCCTGCCCGTTGAAAATCACCAGCAGTAGCTAATTTGTTGTATACCAGGGAAAAATCCAGTCGGATGGAGGTGGGAAAGGTAACAATCAGCCAAAACTCGCCTTGGGGATGATAGAGAATATCGTAATTGTAGGGCTTGCTTTTACTCTCCAATAAGAATTTGGTAAACTCACCTGCACTGAGCTGATCTTTTCCGATAGTATCAAGACCGCGGGAAAATACCACCCGGTATTCTTTGTCTATAACCTGAACTCCGCCGCCGTTTTGTACCACAGGGGTCGCATCAATCTGGTTGTAATCATCTTTGATAATGGCGCTGGCAGGATACTGGTTTTTGACCAGGGAACCGGCGATAAATTGACTGGCAAAGGACAGCATTACGAATGCCAGTACCGTAGCCAATATGGTAAGAAGAAATATCACCACAAAACTTATAAGAAATTGATTTGACAAAGTTCTGTTCATGTCTTTTCTCCGGTGTAATGGAGCTTGTACCCAATACCGCGTATGGTTTTTAGATACTTGGGTTGATGGGGGTCATCCTCAATACGGTTTCTGATTCGGCTTATGTGTACCATTACCGTATTGTCGTCAAAATAGTATTCCTCTTCCCATACCGCTTGGTAAAGCTGCCTTTTTGTAAAAACTCTCTCCGGGTGTTCCATGAAATGCAGGAGCAGCTTATACTCTTTGGCACCAAGTTCAATGGGCTCTCCGTCTTTATAGGCGCAGCATTTTTCTTTGTCTATGGATAAATTGCCATAGGTAATGTGCATACTAGTTTTCCCTTTTGGGGCAAGATACTCATTATTGCGCCTGAGTTGAGCGCCTACTCGTGCCACCAATTCAGCAACGGAAAAAGGTTTGGCCATATAGTCGTCCGCCCCCAGGCCCAACCCCAGTACCTTGTCTATATCGTCTGTCCTGGCAGTCAGGAAGATAACGGGAATGGTGCTGTGTTCTCGTATTTTGCGAAGCAAGTTAAACCCGTCCATCACTGGCATCATCACATCAAGTATAGCTAGGTGGACGTTTTGGGTACAAAGGATATCCCATGCTTCTTTGCCGTTTTGGGCTGTCAAAACAGTATACCCGTTTTCCTCCAGACTGATTTTTATTAAGTTGCGAATGTCCTTCTCATCGTCAGCGATTAGTATATTCATGTGGTTTTGTACCTTTCGCAGCTATTAGCATGATTCAAAAAACCTTTTCAGTTCTGCTTTGGTTTCGCTGTCAAGATAATGCCACCTTATACCTTGAACAGCACCTTCTAGAGCACAAAGGGTGTTGAAGCAGGTATCTCCTTCCAGCGAACGCAGCTTTATAAAGGCTTGTTTGCTGCCCATTTGCTTTAAAGCTCCCACATCATTTATACCAGCCTTGATCAGGCGTTCTTCTAGTCTGTTGCCAATATTGGGTAAGTCCCTCAAGCGCACCATCATTCACTCCCTCAAAAGACCATTAATCAAAAGACCATTAAAATATAGGTAACTTTAGCATACATGATATTTACCTACAGCGGGATATTTTTTCTCAACACTCTTTAGAATCTTTAAGCCACCTGATACAGCCCCTGTATTAACATCTCCACCCGCAGCAAATTTGATAATGACCAAGCCTATGTAAGAACGCCAGTTGAAAAAAACGCCTGCATTTTTGTTTTTGATCTGCATGCTTTGGGGTGATAGGCTGGATTTCCGTCAATAGCAGAAAAAATCATAACTCAACACATTCTTCTCCTTAATAAACCAGGTATCTGTATGGATTTACCGCCATATCATCCCTCTCAATTTGAGACACTGAAGTTTATTCTATTTCGTCCTTTAACAAGGGATATTCAGCAAATAAAAGAGGCTGTAATTATACAGCCCCTCAAATTCCAAGTTTGTTATAGGATAATATTACCCAACCTGGGTGGATAAGAACATAGGCAAGCCCATTTGTTCAATTTGATCTAAAAGTTCTTCCAGTTCGTCTATGTGGTTATCTTCGTCTTTTAATATTTGTACCAAAAGATCTCTGGTGGCGTGGTCGCGCTCCTCAGCTGCCAGAGCTATGGCATCATTATAAGCTTTGATGGCTCCTTCCTCGGCAGCCCGGTCATATTCTATTTGCTTGGGAACGTCACTGCCAATATGAATTTGACTTAGATTGGACACAATAGGTTTCCCGCCGAGAAACAGGATCCTGCCAATAAGCTTTTCCGCATGTTTCATTTCCTGTATTGCCCGCTTCTCGAAACTTTCATGCAACTTACCATAGCCCCAGTCCTCACACATTTCCGCATGTACTATGTACTGATTGATAGCGGCAAGCTCGTCTGCGAGCAAAGCATTCAGCGCTTCAATAAGTTTTTCAGATCCTTGCATGAGCATAACCCCTTTCTTTTCAAATTTTTGCATGGGTTTTGACCTTAACCATAGTGTAATCTATATTTTGGTACATGTCCAAGACTTCGAATATACAATAATTTTACCTATTTCTTCTTTTTACATCTGCCGCTATAACAGAATGAATTAATCTGCTTTTTGCATGTACATGGGATCTTTCAGAAAGCGGGTTAGTATAATTATACAAAATAGTAATATATTTAAATATTTGTTATTTAAACATTTTTAATCATATCAAGTATATGTGACAATAAACATATGTCAATTCTTTGGAGGTGGATTCATTTGAAAAATCTGAAGCGTATAGTGCGGATGTGTTCAGGAATGTTGTTGGTCTCGTTTTTGGTTTTGTCAATAGCTTGTCCCGCTTATGCTGCAAGTCCGCAAGCTCCTATCAAGATTTTTCTTGATGGGACTCCCCTGGCAACGGATGTATCTCCGGTACTGAAAGATAATCGTACTCTTGTTCCTTTTCGCGCCATCGGGGAAGCCTTAACGGCCCAAGTAGACTGGGATGATTCTGCCAGAAAGGTTACTTTGACTTTGGGAGACAAAACTGTTCAATTGGTCATCGGGGATAAAACAGCATATGTGAACGGGAATGCTACCACTCTAGATGTGCCCGCCATGCTGGTGGAGAACCGGACCATGGTTCCCCTTCGGTTTATCAGCGAATCTTTAGGGGCGTCCGTGCAATGGTCTGGAGAATTAAGGCGGGTAGATATTACCACCACCACCGATGCCGCCCCAGTACCTGCCGTCCAACGGCCTCTCAATCAGGTAATGGTTTATATAAGCATGGATTATCTGGATGATTGGGGTGAGCTGCTGCCTGATATGCAGCAAACCGCTGGCCAGGATGAGGATAAATACAGCTACTACCTGAAACTACTGGATCAACCAGGGGTTGCTGGTAAGCCCGTGGGGATTGTGTATGACTATGTGGGAATGCGCGTGGTAGACGGTCCGGTGGAGAAAGATGGCATTACCTGGTGGAAATTAGAGGGGCATGGTAAAAGCGGCTGGGCGGATGAAAGGTGCTTCACCGAACTTGAAGGGGAATGGGATCCCCGGGTTGAAAGTGCTATTGCCTGGGCCATTGAAAATATTGGAAGAACGGACTATGAATACAGGTGCTTGGGTTTTGTCCAGGACGCGTACCGGAACGGAGGTTTAACCCTTACCGGTAAACTTGCGGATACTGCCAAGAACACCGCGACAAATTTCAATGCCGGGGCGAACAAAGATAAAATTGTTCCCCGGGGTGCCGCTGTGTTTTATGACTGGGAAGGAACCCTTGGAGGAACTACTCAAAACTGGGGCCATGTAGGTATAGCCCTGCAAACCGGGAAACAAGATGAAATAGATATCATTAACGCCTTGGACACGGTGTCTATTGACTCAGGAGCGTATTTTGCCTACTACGCGGATATGGACTATATCGGCTGGGCTTGGATCTTTAATAAGAATTAAGCTGTAGAGCGTGCTTGCATTGGCAGGATGTACGTACATAAGACCCTGCGGGCTGATAAAAGCCTTCAGGGTCTTTCTTGGTTTGCCGTGTTTTCAATCCGCGCAATAAAAGCTTGTTTGCTTTTATAATCCTGGATCACATATTCTTTCTTCCGGTTTTATAATCGTTATCATTACCTCTTTACATCTTCCCAAAACCGGTTCACTCATCATCCCATGATTTTCCGGTATTCTATCAGGTTCTTGCTCTTATGTTTGGCACTATATAATAGCTGATCAAGCTTCTTTATCAGGCTGGTTGATTCATCATTTTGAACTTCTATGACACTGCCGCTTATTCCTTTTTTCCAATAACCTGTTTTTAGCATCTATTTCTTTGTTTTGTTCCTCGAGAGCAAACAAGTATCGTTCAGATTTTTGAAGTTCCACTGTGTATCCGTCAATAAGAACCGCAATTAAAATCACCACGGAAAACAAACAAACAAATAAACCAAAGGCAAAATCAAAATATCTGATCAACTGGGAGTCATAAGCAACTATCATGTTGGGGTTCTGATATTCAATGACCATCAGAACACCAACAACTAAAGCGAAAAGTAAAAAGACTACCTTTCTCTTTAAACCTGTAAGCAATAAGGCAATAATTCCGGCATTTATAATGACATAATACGGTATGCTGCCGTGAGTTCCCCCAGTAATAAGCCACATGGTTGGGAAGAAAACAAAACTTAGAAAAATAACAACTATAAACGATACTAAACTATAATTCTTGGTAATCTTGAAGGCAGCATATAACCCTATCGTTATAATGCCGCAAAGGAATGAGGCCAATATGCCTATTGTTTTAGAACCGAGGAGATAATTTAAAAAAGCGCAAGAAAAGGACATGAAAATACCTACCAAAAATATCGCATTAAATATTCGATACCTGGGGGCAGTTGTCATTTCTTCCTTCATTTTCAATCCTCCAAAAAAAATGGGGGCTGTCACCATTATTCAGCATATTCTAGGATCAATTATTTTGATTATATATAATTTCCATTTGATTGTTAAAGGGCGAGACAACAAAAAATGAGCCTTTATGCTGATATATTTTGAGACTATTATCCTAGGTCTCTCTATTTCTTCACCCTCGACACCAATGTTACGCACTCAATATGGCTTGAGCGGCTTGGATTGATGTCTTGGACTGATTTTTTGAACCTTACGTCTACGGGAACATGTCAATGGGTTT
>ENA-OWOZ01000786-OWOZ01000786.1-bioreactor-metagenome-genome-assembly--contig:-NODE-786-length-35529-cov-15.498844_pt1 | contig 35529 bp, 30 predicted proteins | sample MGYA00238140_ERZ651804 | MGnify/ENA primary metagenome ERZ651804 (study PRJEB26910, sample SAMN07631232) | bioreactor metagenome | isolation source: Switchgrass digestor | place: USA: Dartmouth... | reverse complement strand
AGCTCATTGGCTTTGTACTGGCTTTTATGTTCTAAAAATAAAGCCATTATGAAAATCAGCATGCTGGATAATAAAACATATGTTAAACCCTTTTCAATGTGATATGTAGCGCTTTTAATGCCTAAAATACATATATGTCCTAATATATAAGAAATAGGAAATAATTTGATGATATCAATTATTTTGTGTATCTTTTCATATTTTCTTAATAATTTAGACAATAATAATAGCATTAAGAAAATGAAAAGCATGAAAGTAAAATAGTAGCTCATTGCTAATCTTGGCAGTGTAACTTGACCATGGCCACCACCATGACTACTGCCACCAATAACAACACCCTGAAAAACATAATTACGAGGTTCGATATAGTCTTCAGCTTCATAAGAATATATTACGTTATCCAGGTTGCTATTTTGGTCTACGTAATATATTGAAAATTTATCCTCTTTATTTATATTAATTGTAATATCTTTGGGCTTGCTGCTTTTGAATATTTTATTGAGGATATTATTCCAAGCCATTACTTCATGGTTTTCGCCAAATGAATTTACTTCATAATCAGATACCTGCGAGGTAAATTTAATGTTTACTTTATCATCATCAATTTCTACAGATTCAATAGCCTGGTAATATGATAATGGAATTGGTTTTGTAACCCGATATACGATAATTAACAATAATAGGCCAGCAATAAGGCACTTTAAAATAATGCTATTGTTGATGCATTTAATTAAGTACTTTATACTGTTAGCTTTTCCATATACAGGGTTAATATTTTCTTCCATTAATATAACCCCTTCCTTGTTATAATGATGAACTTAACATATGAATAGTATTTTGGAAATAGCCCTTTTTCATATTATACTATTAATTTCTTATATTGTCTATAACTGTAAATATTTATATAAGACAAGGGAAGGTTCTCTTGTCTTACTTTATGCTTCCTATAGAGTTTACAGATAAAATAATAAAATCTGTTTGTGAAAGGGGAGCATATTTTTGTACCTAAAAGCATAAAAAAACCACCAAGGGATATCCAAAAAAATGAAGGAAGTAGTTGTTTTGGATTATCTGTCTGGGACTGTTCATTAAGAGATAAGGGAGTCCATATATTACAAATGGCTAAACAGATGTATTGATAATAGTATTAGTTTGCAAAAAGATTGAACAGCTTCATTAATTTGTTTATAAATAAAAATTTATAAGCTTCTTCATATTATTCGAAGTAAAAAAAAGGAAGATTCTTTCCAAAAAAAGAATGATATGTAATATTTTATGTAGAATATCTAAATTTATAGTCGACTTTTGGATGAATCAATATTTTTCTATTAAAAAAGAGAGGTGCATAAGATGATTTCTATATTTTTAGATGAATCAGGAGATTTTGAGAACAAAGAATATAAGATGAAGTTTATTGGAGGATTAATATATACTGGTGAAGATTTGGAGGAAGAAAGGATTAGGCTTGAGGAATTCTTTAAAAAGCTTTGTATAAAATTAAGTATATCCTATCCGAATGATATACATACAACGGAACTAAGCTATGGAAACAAGGGAATTCAAAAGGCTATAAGGGAAGGGCTTATGGATTATATTAGAAGAAATGGAAAGTATCACTTTACATACATGATTTGTGGTAATAACAGGAAGACCTATATTAAGAATACATCAAATATAGTTGAAGAGGAAACAGCCAGCAACTTATATGACAATATGGTAGCCAATCTGGTACAAAATCTTTTGTTTTACAATCCTTACCTAAAGGATAAAAAGTATAGCCTAAACATAACTACCAGAGTTGCTGTTGTAAATATGGATGATAAATCGAGGATGGATGAATATGAAAAGCTGGGATATCAATGCCGTTTACTGGAAGATGAGAAAAGGGCAATATATTATTTAAATAATAATGCAAGTATTAAAGCTGCTATTTCCTCTATTATAATCACCAACAGGATAAACAGGGATATTGAGATTATAGATTTAAATGTGGGAAAAGCTAACTATTATAAAAGCGACAGGGACAGGAGAATGCCAACTACTCCCCTTCTTTATGCAGCAGATATCGCTTGTGATATTATCAAGCATACCATAGCAGAGGTATCAGACCCTAATAATAACTACATTAATCTTAAGGGCAAATTGACTAATATCAATAGAAAGGATTTATACATATATGATACAGTAAGGGAACTGGAAAGAATAAGCGGTAATAAAGCTTTTGCGTGGGCCTATGATGATATAGAAGGATTGTGGGCAGATTTGAATTTAGCAGTATACAGAAGGGATTTGTTGACAGCCTTGGACTGTTTATACGAAATAAAGGTAAATAGTTCCAACTTTTCAAAATTCTATTATGATTTCTGGTGCAGGGAAATAATGAATAATCTGAATTCTATTTTTTCACCTGATGAGCTAAACCTTTATATTTCAAAGATAGAAACCTACTGTCTACAAAAGGATAAGTCCAAATATGAAAAGGGGCTGTTTATAGCTGAAGAAATAGAAAGGATTCTAATGCCCTTGAATATTAGAAACAAGGGCTACTACATATTTAAGCTAAAGGACATTTTGCTGAGAGGATTCAATCATAGGGGAGATACCTTAAATGGACATAGATGTATAGAAATATGCAGAGAAAACAGAGACTATGCTGATACACATGAATATGTAAGCTTTCTTAATAGGTCCTTACAGACCTATGCCAATGAGTTCAATTACGATAAGTGTATTGAAACTGCCAAAGATATTGAATGCTATCTGGATATTTTAAAGGAAACGGAAGAAGAAATTTCCCAATGCCTGGACAAAAAATTAAAGGGAAATATACAGAGAGGTAAGCTGTTAAGCTCACTAGGTCAGTTCTATAGTTTTAAGAAGGACAAGGAAAAAGCACTTAGTTATTTTACAAAGGCGCTGTATGAATTTGAAGGCTCTGATAATGATATTGAAACAACTACCTCCTATATACTTCATCTGGCAGTAGAATCTAAGGATTATGACTTATATTGCAAATATGCAAATAAGTATTGGGAGTATTTTGATGTAGAAAATATATATGACCTAGAGGACATATTTGAAAAAATAATAGAAAAAAGGAATAGGTTTTCTCTTTACCTGTACTTAAAGAGTATCGATGCTTTTTATGTAAAAAGCATAAAGAATAAGCTGTGGAATAGAATTCTGGAATATGATTACACTAGTAACGGATTTGAAATGGTACATCCATGGGAATTGATATATAAGTATATGGCTATTATATCTTTGAAGTTAAATCTTGCTAATATAGCAGAAAATAGAATATCCAGAATTGATGATGTTGCTGATCTGGGAGAAACCATAAGGCTTATAAATATCAATTCCAGAATTGAATACTATATTCTTGACTCACAGATTAATAATAGATTCCATAAGGATAAAATAGATAAGCTATTGGAAAACATGATTGATATCTTAAATAAGTATCCAAATATAAAGGATGTATTCAAACCAATAATATCAAAAGAAGGGAAAGTAAGTATAGACGGAATTAAAGAAATATTTACATATATGTATAGATAAGGGGGGAGAGTATGCTTGATAAAAGAGCTGATATACTGTTTTTAGTCATGGGTGGCAATCCCTTTCCAAATCTTATATCTTCAGCTACCAGAGTAAAGAATGGTGGCAGGATAATATGCATATGTTCAGAGAAGACTGAAAATGCCTTGTATGAAAACTTTAAGCGGACTGTACAAGGGCATTTGGATGTTTGCTTTGATAAGATAACCATAAATAACACCGGTTCAAAAAAATACTTCAACAGGGATATTATAAAGGAGAGGATTGCTGGAAAGCTAAAGGAGGAACTTTCTAAAAACCCAGGCATTAGCTTATTGGAGCTTAACTATACAGGTGGCACCAAGCTTATGTCTGCATCCAGCTATGAAGTGATTAAAAACTATGATTACAGTAGTTCTAGATTAGACCCTGCTATTAATCTGACATATATAGATCCGGAGAGGGAAGTAATGTATTGTGAGTTCAAAGGAAAAGGACAAGGGAACTTCAGGTTTAACAGCGAGCCTTTATATAAGCTTAAACCTACTTTTGAACTGAACATTAAAGATGTTATAAGCACCTATATGGAAATTTACAATATCAATACTAAGGATAAGCCAGAAAACCCGGAGCTGTCAAGAAAGCTGGGAAACCTATGGTGTAATATAGAAAGGGAATTGTATGACGAGAGGGTATATGCGTTCGGAAATTTAATTAGTTTCAGCAATGGAGGATCACTGGAAGATATAGATAAGCTGTTTTATGAAAAGAAACTTCTTCCAGATTATACAGGCATTGATACCTTAGGATTTAAAGGAAAGAAAAAGATATTAGAATATTTTAAAAAAACTAAATGGCTTGAGGATTATGTTTTAATGATATTGCTTGAGTTAGAAGAGGAAGGTGTCATTGAAGATGTTCAGGCAAACATAGAAAAAAAACTGGACAAGAGTACACCAGAATTTGAAGTGGATTTAGCAGCTTACAGAAAGTATAAGCTTTATGCCATATCAGTTACGTCAATGGAAAAACCTGAAGAGGCTAAGGGAAAGCTATATGAGATAAAGCAGAGGGCAAAGAACTTAGCAGGAGATGAAGCAGGTATATGCTTTATAAGCCTGTGCTGGGAAACTGATGACCTTGAAAGGGAATATAGAAACATATGGGATAGGGAGAATTTAAAAAATTCCCTGATTCTTGGAGCTCAAGATTTTCATCTTTTAAAGGATAAATTAAGGGAATGGCTTAAGGGGGGTGAAAGATTTGACTCCTGATAGAAGGCTTATAGCATCCTTAATAGGGACAAACCCTCTGCCTTCTTTTATTACTATACTAAAGAACTATCATGAAAATGCCAGAATTTTTCTGATATATACTGAATATTCCAAAAGCAACATAGGTTCAAGGGTAGTAGCAGAAAATCTGAAGTCTGTTTTGGAGAGAAAGCTTCCAGGTATTGATATTTCTCTTATGAAATGTGACAAAAGCGATACTAGAAATATTGTTGGTTGTATCAATGATCTTTTTAAATATATAAAAACATCGATGGATGGAAATAAATGCGAGTTAATACTTGATTATACCAGCGGTACAAAGGCTATGTCAGCTATATTTGCAGAAAAGGTTTTATATGCAGGTATAGAAAACCTTATTACATATATTTCCTATGTAGATGACAATCAGAATGCTATACTGGAGGATACGAATCTGGTTGGAGAAAGCAGGATAGTTCAGATTAGGGATGTTTTGAGAGATATGGATATTTCAATTGAGGATGTTGTTGAAATACATGGCTACAGGCTATCAAATCCTGTGAGAGAAGGCATGGACGATAACAATATCAGGTATATTGATGGTCCTATAGTATTCGAAAATAATAATGGCAACAGAATTTCAGCTGATGAGGTTTATCTTATAGACTGCAAGATTGCAGTATGCTTTAAGTCCAGGTATCTTGGAATGAAAGAACGAGTAGGAAAGTTGAAGATGGAGCTGTTTGAGTATAAGGACAAGGCTGAAAAATTAGGCGGAAACAGAAGTATAATATTGTATAAGTCAGATTGCGATGAGGGGAAGAAAGGGCTGTTATTGAGGTATTTAAAAAGAGATTATGAATTTGAAATGGATAAAAGGCTGTTTTTTGTAAATGAGGATGAGTCCTTTAAGGATAGGATTAAGAGAATGTATGTTTAAAGGAAGGAGGAAATTAAATGCCAGCACTGGTTTTGTGGGAAGTATCCAGAAAGCAGGATTACATATTTGAAAGCAATAAGCTTAGGGAAAACAGAGGGGCGTCAATAATAATAGAGTATATTACAGAAGAACTTCCAAAGAGCCTAAACAAAGGCTATGAGAAAAACTTAATATACAATGGAGGAGGAAACAGCCTTTATAAATTTGATAATGCTGATAAGGCTAAAGAGTTTATTAAGGATATAAGTGAAAAGGTGCTTGAAAAATATCCAGGAGTGCAGCTTTTTATGACATATGAAGAATACGATGATAAAAAGGATAGGGTTATAGATATAGTGGATGATATTCATCATAAGCTTAACGTTAAAAAGAATAGAAGGGAAAATAGCGGATTGCAGGTATCCTTTGGCATAGAAAGCATATGTGAATCCAGTGGTTTGCCGGCTTCCTTCAAGGATGAATTAGATGAAAATGGCAGGCTTATTAGTGAGGAAGTATATGTGAAAATTAAAAATTCATATAATGATAGCTGTAAATTTAAGAAACTGATTCCTGAAGGATATGAGCCTATAAGGGAGTTTAGGGACCTTGCAACAGAAAAGGAAAAGAACTATCTTGCAATAGTACATATAGATGGAAACCAAATGGGTAAAAAGCTCATGAAACTAAGAGACTATATAGAATATGAGGATGGAGACTGTTCAAAAGGCAATGAGGAATATTTGAAAGCCCTGAGAAAGTTCAGCGATAATGTAAAGAAAGCTTATGAAGGTGCTTTTAAGGAGATGACAAGAACCGTAGAAAGGAACAAAGAAGGATTAGAGGAATGTACCAGGATTAAGGAAAATAGATTTCCAGTAATACCAATAATTGTAGCTGGAGATGATGTTACTTATGCAACCAATGGAAAGATTGGGATAGAGTCTGCAAGAGTATTCCTAGAATATTTAAATAATAATCCTATAGAAATATATAAGGGTGAAAGGATTAAGCTAAATGCCTGTGCAGGTGTTGCCATTGCAAGAACGTCTCATCCTTTCTATAACACCTATAAGCTGGCTGAAAGCTTATGCAGAAATGCAAAGATGAGGCTCTTGAAGGAGTATCCAAATAAAGATTATTCATTAATTGACTGGCATATCGAACAGGGTGATTTATTAGGCAGTATATCTGAAATAAGAGAAAAATATTATAAGAGTTTAGATGGATTTAATCTATGTATGAAACCTTTATACGTTAACAACAAAGATGAAGGCTGCTGGAGAAACTACGATAATTTCATTAAGACTTTTAATGATATTACAGATAAGAGGATATATGATAATAAGATTGCACGCAATAAGATTAAAGCCTTAAGGGAGATATTTAGAAAAGGAAAAAAGGATACTGAAATATATTTAAAGACTAATAAAATAGAAAACTTTTTCAGTGGATTCTGGAATAAGAGTACAGAATACTGTTTTTCAGGTGATACCTGCATATATTATGATGCTGTTGAAATATTAGATTATTTTTTGAAACTGGAATGAGAGGAGGAAGTAAATGGATAAGTACAGAATCAGAGTAGAGCTTTTAACTGAAGCTGTATTTGGAAGTGGCAATTCTATACCAGGTGTTGTTGATTTAGAAATAGTTCATGATGAATATGGACTTCCCTTTATGAAGGGCAAGACATTTAAAGGAAATTTTAGGGAAGCCATGGGGGATATTGTAAATCTAATAGGAATTGAAAAGTATAGTGGAATGATGGAAAATCTATTAGGAAAGGAAAATAATGGATTAAATGCATGGAGCTGTATTAAGTTTTCAGACTGCATGCTGTCAGAAAATATCAGGAACCTGATATCTTATGAGGTTAAGATTGGAGAATTAAGTGAATCGGAAATAAAGGAAGCACTAACGGATATAAGGAGCTTTACAAGCATAGAAGATGATGGGTCATACAGGGAAGGCTCATTAAGGAATATAAGGGTATTGAAAAAGGGATTGGTATTTTACGTGGATTTGTATGTTTACAGGAGCTTATCTGAAGATGAGCTGGGACTTATGGCTACTACGTGTAGATACTTAAGGCATATTGGCACTATGAGAAACAGGGGAAAGGGAGAAGTTAAATGCAGCTTTTTAGTATTTGAAGATGGCATATATAAAGATATGACTGATTTTTATATGAACAGGTTCCTGGAGGGGGTGAAATAATGGTTAAATACATTGCATATGATATAGAAACACTGGAGGATGTGAAATTAGCCCAAACAAATATTCAAATAGATGCTGAGGAAACCCTGGAATACATACCAGGTTCATCTGTAAGAGGTGCATTTATATATGAATACATGAAGAAGAATAATGTTAAGGATATAAATCAGGGAATCCATAAAAAGAAGCTTCTCACGGGAGGTATTAAATTTCTAAATGCCTATCCTGAATACGATGGCTTAAGGAGCATACCTTTACCTAAGGCTTATTTTGCAGCTAAAGATGATATAAAGTATTCAGAATTGGCTCATGTTCCTTTGAAACTAAAGCTTGCACTGGATACTGAATTGCCTCAGGAATATGAAAGGGTCAGGAAACCGGAATTTGCAGGATATTCAGATGGAGAATTCTATAGAGTGGATGTTCAGAAGATATCCAATTTACATATAAACAGCAATATGGAAAGAAATATTTTATACAGGTATGAAGCTATTAAAAGAGGCCAGACTTTTAAGGGAATTATTAAGGCAGAGGATGATTCCTATGTAGATGAAATAAAAGAGCTATTTAATGACAAATACGTATATATTGGAGGATCAAAGGGCAGCGGATATGGAAGATGCATAATCAAAAATATGGAGGTAATGGAAGAAAATCCTGAATATGAACTATTTGAGGATAAGGACTATTTTGAAGAATACATTTATCTCATTGCCCTGTCAGATATAATATATAGAAACAAATACGGTCAATACAAAACCAGCATTGATGGGGAATACTTAAGTGAGGAGTTAGGCCTTAAGGATATTGAATATGTTGATAGCATAATAGAGACTAAAAATATTACCAGCTTTAATAACAAGTGGAACTGCCATACTCCACAGATTGTTGGAATTAAGGCAGGCAGTGTTTTCAAATATAAAATTCATGGTGATATTGATGAGGACAGACTTTTGGAGTTCATGGGCAGGGGTATTGGTGAAAGAAAGGATGATGGGTTTGGCAGATTTGTAATAGTCGATTCCCTGGAGGACAGCTGTTTGTTCTATGAAAAGCATAATGCATATGAAGAGGAATTTGCTACACTTTACAATAGGCTTAGTGAAGAGGAAAAGTTACAACTTAAGGATATAGTAAACAGAATATACAGGAAAAATGTTGAAGAGCATATTGGACATATTGTTATAGAAAAAAGTAAGAATATAAGGGAACAGAAACAAATGAACAAAAGCCAGTGGGGAAACTTCATGAAGCTTTTTGGCTACCTGTCTACATTATCTCCAGAGGAAGGCATAGAGATGTATAGGGAGAATATGAGTGAAATAAAGAATAAGAGAAGTACGTCCTATAAACAGCTTGTGAGGGTCAAATACGGTGATGAAAGCTTAATTAAGCTATTTGATGAAATGATTGAAAAAAGCACGGACCTGGAATATTTCTACAACTATCTTTTTAAGGATGTAAGGAGAATAAGAATTGGAGACATGTGTAGTGAAATAGACAAGAATTTTTCCTATAAGGCTACCTTGAAGGCCTTAGTAGAATTAATCAGATTTCAAATAATGGCTGTATATGAGGAGGAAGGCAAATGATTGAAATTATTACTATAATAAAGGCAAAAATCTTTAGCATTTCTCCATTGTGTATAGGCGATAAAAATCAGGAACCATTGATTTACGAAGATGAAATGGCTTATCTTCCTGCCACTAGTATTGCTGGTGCCTTTAGAGCTTATTTAAAATCCATAAATAAAGACTATAAAAAGCTATTTGGAGATGACCCGGATGAGAAAAAAGGTTTAAATACAAGCAGCGTCATAGTAAAGGATTCCTTTGCAAGGGTAACAGATTATGACAGGAGAAATGGAGTTACTATAGATGACAGATATGGAAGCAGTGAAGACAGAAAAAAGTTTGAAAGGGTTTATCTTAAAGATGGACTGGAGTTTGAAATAGAGTTTAAGATACAAGGATTAAAGAGTGAAATGGATGAGCTGAAAAATATGATATATTTGTGCCTGAAAGCATTAGATGAAGGGATTATCCGCTTTGGAGGGAACAAAAGCAATGGATTGGGAGTTTTTGAAGTCCAGAAGGTTGAAGAGATTGAATATAAGCTGAAACCAATAGACGGGCTTATCAAATACTTGAACAATAATGTTGAGGAAAAGGCTGATAAAACTGACATGGTAAAAAATATGGCACTGGATAATCACTATGTAATATTTAAGGTGGATGGAAAGCTAACTACTCCGCTGATAATTGAAGGTGTAGATGTACTGGATAGCAATGATGCAGATGCCCGAAGCATTGGATACAGAATATCAGATGGAAAGATACAGTACATAATACCAGGAAGCAGCTTTAAGGGAGTTTTAAGGTCAAGGGTGGAAAAAATAGGAGATTATTTTAATACCTCAGACCATGCAAAAAAAATATTTGGAGAGCTAAAAAAGAAGGATTCAGAGGAGGATTCAAAGTCAAAGAAAGAAGAAAAGAAAGAAAAGAAGAAGGATAGGATTTTAAGCAGAGTTTTTGTAATGGAATCAAAAATTGAAGAAGACAGAATAGCTAGATATAATAGGACGAAGATAGACAGGTTTACAGGAGGAGTAAGGTATAATGCATTGATGAATGACATTCCAGTGAAAGGAAAAACTCAGTTTAACTTAATTTATAGGAAAACAGGCAATGAATCATTTGATAATTATGCCATTGGCATTATAGCACTGGCTTTAAGAGATTTGTCTACGGAAAATATGGCATTAGGTGGAAAGTCAGGAATAGGAAGAGGAAGATTTAAAGCAGATAATATGAAAATTCGGGATGGAGATGAAGTTGTAGGAATAGACTTTAATGCCAGAACCATTTCCAATGAAAACAGATTAAATAGGTATATAAAGGCTGTTGAAGTTTTCGAAGGTGAGGAGGGAGGAGATGAATAGCAATTATTTAAAGGAGTTAAGCAAGGAAAGCCTAAAGGAAGCCTTTAATTATGACTTAAGTGAGTTTTCAGTGGATAATCTATTGGATAGCAAGGTATTAGAAAATTTGGGATTGATATATTGTATAGTCTATAATTACGATGGGGTAGTTACTGATTATACTTCAAATGTGAAGTTTGATATAGATAATATAATAGAAGCAAGGCTTTTTAATGAGAAATGTGAAATCAGAATATTTAATGAGGAAGGGAATATAACCGGTACAGTATTTAAAGAAATGGACAACTCAAGGAAAATTGAAAAAAAGTATTTCTTGTATCCTAGGAATGTGGAAAGCAGGAATATATGTAGATATGCCTGTGAGCTGAAGGTAAATAAATATTTAAATTACGATGATGAAAACCAGGCTTATATAGATTATGTCAAACCATGTGAGCTCATATTTACAGGAGGTGAAAATGATGAAGCCAATTCCAGTAAAAAAGATTAAGCTGACAGATGAGTCAATGTATTCAGTAGCACCATATAATTTCGTTAGTTTTCCTGAAATTTCAATATCGAGATATAACAGACCTGAAGAGCTTCCACCACATAATAGCTATAAGGGTAATGAGCTATTAAGTGGATATATTGAATATACACTTAGGGCAAAAACTCCTATTATTGTATCAGATGGAGTGAAAAAAAATGAAGCTTATTTTTTCAAAAATTCAGATGGAGAATATGCTATACCTGGCAACAGCATTAGGGGAATGGTAAGGACAAATGCACAGATATTGAGTTTCAGTAATATTGTAGGAAATAAAGATGAAAAGAACAAATATGGAAGTAGCTATGTTGAAGATTCAAGGTTTTTATACAGAGATATGGCTGGAGGCAACTCTCTTAGTAAAAGATATAATAGGATTTTAAGTATTGATCCTAACAAAAGAATAGCTAAAGACTTAAAAGCAGGATATATACATAAGGAAAACAGGAAGTATTATATACAGCCTGCCATGGAGATTAAAGAAGGAATACCCTATTTTAGAGTAGATGAAATAGAATTGAGAAAAATAGGAGGAAACAGGATAAAGGGAATTGAGTTTTTGTATGATGAAGGGCTAATGAGCAAAGAGCCTGAATTAAGGGAGTTAAATAAGGTTGTGGGAAGTAATAATAGATATGAAAAGAATAAGGCAAAGAAGAAAATACTGAGTATTTTAGGTAAACATAGCAGAGAAAATAAAGGATATAAACCATATCAGGTTAGGATATCCTTTGATTTGAATGAGAAGGGCAAAGTTATCAAAGTGGGTAATGCTGGTGAATGTAATTATGAAGGATATATTCTTTCAGGAGGATTTATTCTGGGCAAAAGAAGCCACTACATCATACCTATGGAGGATGATAATCAACATAGAATAAACCTATCAGAAGATGACATAATGGCATATGAAGATGACATGGTATCCACAAATAAAGCTGACAAAAAGAATGGAATAGTAGTTCCCGAGAAGGGATATGAGTACTATGCCTTACCGAAAGAAGGTGAATCTAAGCCTATATTCTATATAAACAAAAATGGGCATCATTTTGGTTTTACTCCATACTTAAGGTTAAGCTATACAAAATCAGTTCTTGATGGAGTACGTGAAGGGTATAAAAACAATACTGGTATAAGCTATTCTGATAGTATATTTGGATTTTCCAACAGAGTGTATAAGGTTGGAAGGAATACAAAAAAATATAGCTATAAGTCAAGAGTAAGCTTTTCAGACGCATTAGTAATTGGAGAGGCGGTAGAGGATGATGAATGCACTATAGATGTAGTACTTTCAGAGCCAAAACCTACCAGCTACAATTTGTATTTAAAGCAAAGTGAAATGGATAAGAAAGAATTAAAAACATATGAGGATGATGACTTCAATATCAGGGGATATAAGGAGTACTGGCTGAAGAACTATGTAGAGAACCCTGAAATAGAAGAAGATAAATTGATTAATATGAAAAAAAAGATACATCCATTGAAGGAAGGTACAGAGTTTAAAGGAAGGATATATTTTACAAATCTATATGAAGATGAACTGGGGCTGTTGGGATGGTCTTTGAAGTTAAATGATGGATGTTATCAGAACATTGGACTGGCTAAGCCTTATGGATTTGGGAGAATTGAGGTAGTGGATGTAAGGGTTAAAATTGAAGATTTACAGAAAAAGTACACAAGCTTTTCCTTTGATTACTATAAGGATGATGATATTAACAAATATATAAGTTTGTATAAAGAATTTTTTTCTAAGAATAAGCTAAAGGGGAAAAATATAGAAGAAACTACTCCTGTAAAGGAGCTTATGTATATAAAGTCTGTTGTTATTGAAGAAGATGAGAGAAATAACTATAGATATATGGATCTTGATGAATTTAAGCTAAAAAAGGTACTGCCAACTATAATTCAATGCAAGAATGGTGCATATTCAAAAAGTCATAATAAAGATCGTGCATCAAAAGCTCCAAACAATGAGCGCAAAGAAGTTACGAATAAGAAGGTGAAAAAGAATAGCATAAATGCTTTTAATAAGTCCTATAAAAACAGTTTTGGAAATGCAGCAAAGATAGAAGCGTTTAATAAGGCCCTTAAGGGGAAATAAGACAAGGGGAAATAAGACAAGAGAACCGTCCCCTTGTCTTATTTTGCTATTTATGCATAGAAAGGAGGAAACAAGTAATACAATAGAATGAAGGTATTTTTTAACATATAAAGGGGTGGGGATATGTTTGATGATTTCATGACTCCTGAAACTCTGACTACTTTTATAGGCCTGGTTGCAGCTACTTCACTTATTGTTCAGTTTACCAAACCGCTGATAAAGAGATGGCTCCCTGATATATTTGTAAGGCTTTATGTATTTGTAATTGCATTAATATTGACCTTCATATTTGGGGACCCGGACTTCAGCCTTCAGTCCATTGTGCTTAAAGTTGTCAATGCAATGATCATTACCACATCGGCTATGGGAGGATATGAGGCACTGTCCAATCCGTTATCTCAAAATAAGTAAAGATGTGCTGCTTTGCTTTTATGTTAAATCGTAAACATATTGTAACCTACTAATGCTAAAATAAGGATATAATATACATAGATAGGTGCAGAGGAATATTTTTCAATAATATACAAGGAGGAGATTCGATGAGAAAAAGAGTATCCTTATTACTGGCTCTTGTTATGGTCATAACTGCTATTCCATTTGCTGCATTTGCACAGGAGTATGATAAGCAGCTGGAAGATGCAATAATTAAGAGCAAGGAGCTATTCAGCATTGGAGAGGAATATGACAGATTTGACTATAGTATATCTACCTATGATGATAAAATGTCTTTCCACCTATACTGGAGTGATTCAAAGAATGCTATAGGAAGTATAGATGTCACAATAACTTCTGATGGAATAGTAACAGATTACGGAAAATGGAGTGTAAGTTCGGATAAGGATAGACCTAAGTTACCAAAGGTAAGCAAGGAAGAAGGACTTAAAGTTGCACAAGAGTTTATTGCAAGGGTATCGCCACAATTCAAAGACAATCTAGAATACGTGAAAGATAATGAGCCATTAAATATATACTCAAACAGTTACAGATATTATTTTGTAAGAACTGTAAATAACATACCATATTATAATAATGGAATAAATGTGTATGTAGATAACTTTACCGGCGAAGTTATTAGCTACTATGTCAACTGGGATATGGATTTAAAGTTTGCTGACACAAAAGGGGTAATGCCCATTGATAAAGCCAATAATCTATATAGGGAGAAGCTAGGTTTAGATTTAATATACAAACCAAAATACAATAGCAATGCAATAGAATACTATTTAGTATATGGTCCTCTTTACTATAATTTATATCTAAATGCAAAGACAGGAGAAGTTGTATTAAACTATGAATACTATGGAGGTGCGATGGGTGCTTTAACATCGGATGCGGATGAAGCAAAGGAAAAGAATTTATCTCCTGCAGAGCTGGAGGCAGTAGAGAGCGTTAAAGGCATTATAAATAAAGAAGAAGCAGAAAAGATAGCTAGGGACATATTAGAACTTGACAAGGATTATAAAGCAAGCTATGTTAGGCTATACAAGAGTTGGAATAGAGATGACAGCTACTACTGGCATTTAAGCTTTGAAAAAAATGCTAATAATGAATACAGATCCGCCAACATAAGCATAAATGCAAAAACTAAGGAAGTGATTTCCTTTGACAGGTATGAGCCAATACCTGAAGCTGCAAAGGCTAAATACAATAAGGAGCAATCCTTAGATATAGCTAAAAAGCTAATAGAAAAGCTGGCTAAGGATAAGAAGGATTTAGTAGAATTAAACGAATATCAGAATATAGTAGTACCTTTATATGATCAGAATTATTACTCATTCTATTTCATAAGGAAATATGGAAATGCATATGTAGAGAATAATGGAATAAATATTTCTGTTGATGCTGTTAATGGAAAGGTTACAAGCTACTATCTAAATTGGAATGAAGCAGAATTTCCATCACAGGATAATATAATAACAAAAGACAAAGCCCATGATATCCTGTTGGAACAGGTAGGATTGGAGTTAAGATATATAAATCCATATGTAGACGGTAGAGATAACAAAGAGGCAGTTCTAGTATATGGTCTGAAGAGCAATAAACCATCTGATTTAGATGCTTATACTGGAAAGATATTGGATAGTGATGGAGATCCTTATGAAGAATCAAGGGTAATTACCTATAATGATATAGAAAACAGCTATGCAAAGGATAAGATAAATATACTGGCTCAATTTGGCATAGCGCTGCCGGGAGAGGAGTTTAGGCCAAAGGATGAAATCATTCAGAAGGATTTTCTATATCTATTGGCAAAGGTAGATTATTCTTACCTTGAAATAGATGATGAAGAAAGGCTGTATCAATATTTAATTAACAGGGGCATAATCAAGGATAAGGAAAAAGCACCTGAAGCAAAGGTAACAAAGGAAGAGGCTATAAAATACATTATAAGAGCACTATACTACGATAAGATTGCTGATATTGAAGGCATATTCAAGGATATATTCAAGGACTCCAATGATATATCACCAGAGCTAAAGGGGTATGCGGCCATTGCCTATGGATTAAATATAGTTGAAGGGAGTAATGGCTACTTAAATCCTAAGAAGAATATAAGTAGAGAAGATGCAGCAAATATGATCTATAATTATTTGTTTAATGAAAAATAAGGCTTAGCTTAAGCCTTGTTTTTTTCAGATATATACTCATAATAAATTTTATCATAAATGATAATAAATTAGGACGTTACAAGAAGCTTTATAAGTGATATAATGAGAGATGTATTTGACAGACAGAAAAGAGGTAGCAATTTGAAGGATACTAAAGTAGATAAAAGAAAGCTATTTGGATATGCAGGAACATATATAATGAGTGTCATGGGTGCAGGATATGCTTCGGGACAGGAGTTTATGCAATATTTTATAAGCTATGGATATAAGGGCATAATTGGTTCTGTATTAGTAACTATATTCTTTGCATGGTATGGCTATGAGTTTATGGATATAGGCTATGAAATAGGTTCCTATTCACATGGGGATGTTTTAAAGTATCTGTGTGGAAAGAAGATTGGTACAATATTTGAGTGGATTCTTACAGTATTTTCATTTTGTGTAGTTGCAATAATGCTTTCAGGAAGTGGTGCTACCTTATCACAGTATTTTGGACTGAATCAGCAGGTAGGCACAATCCTTATGGCAATACTAACTATTGTAACTACTCTTTTTGGTTTAAATGGCATAGTTAAGGCAACAAGCTCCTTTGCCCCAATAACTATTGTTTTCTTACTTGTAGTAAGTGTACTAACTATTATAATTAATCCTGATGGAATAGTGGAATCAGGTGTAGTAATAGAAAAAATAGGCCTTCCAAAACCTGCTGTTAATTTTTTTGTATCTACTGTTATATATGCCTTATACTGTGTGCTTCCAAATGTACCGGTAATTGCAGCAATTGGTTCAGAGGAAAAGGACAGAAGGCTTATTAGAATTTCAGGAATCATAGGTGGTATAGCCATAGGTCTGTGTATTATAATTGTAAATTTTGCAATGCTTACTGATATTAAGGATATATATACACATGAGGTTCCAGTACTTAGCTTGGCAAAGAGTATTTCCCCAATATTAGGCATAGGATATGTATTTATACTGTTGGAAGCTATATATACTACTGCTGTTATAGTGCTGTATGGATTTACAACCCAGTTTGCTAAGCCAGGAACAAAGAAGTACACCATTATAACTATAATTAGTGTAATAGTGTCAACCTTTGCAGGTTTTATACCTTTTTCTACTCTTATAGGCATAATAAGTCCAATATTGGGATATATAGGCTTAATTGTCCTTATAGGCATTATTAGAAGGCATATTGCTTCCAAGTAGATTGTACCATTGACTATATTGAAAATAGTAATATAATACAAATATAAAGTGTTACAGGTGTAACATTTATATTAGATGAGGTGATGAAGGATAGATGAAAAACAAAATTAAAAAACCCAAGAAACCATTGCTGTTCTATTATGCTTTAGTATTGATAATAATAATTATTATGAATACCTTTATATTGCCAAAGATTACGGGGCAGCAATTAGTTGAAGTGGATTATGGTACTTTCCTGAAGGATGTTGAAGAAGGAAAAGTGAAGGAAGCGCAGATTGACGAAGAAAAGATAATATTTACTGTTAAGAATGACAATAGTATTTATTTCACAGGGAAAGTAGAGGATTTTGATTTGACAAACAGACTGTATGAGTCTGGTGTTAAATTTAATGGAGTAATTAAGGAAGAGATTAATCCAATTGTGGAGATTTTGATAAACTGGATAATACCAATTGCTATTTTCATAGGCTTAGGAAAGTTTCTATCTAAACAGCTTTCAAATTCCTTTGGTGGCGGCAATGCAATGAGCTTTGGAAAGAGCAATGCTAAAATATATGTAAAAGCACAAACTGGAAAGACATTTGACGATGTGGCAGGTCAGGACGAAGCCAAGGAGGCATTAAAGGAAATTGTAGATTTCCTCAACAATCCTAAGAAGTATAACGAAATAGGAGCTAAAATGCCTAAAGGTGTGCTTCTGGTAGGCCCTCCAGGAACTGGAAAGACTCTTCTTGCAAAGGCTGTAGCAGGTGAAGCTGGAGTTCCATTTTTCTCAATATCAGGCTCTGAATTTGTTGAAATGTTTGTAGGTATGGGTGCTGCCAGAGTTCGTGATCTGTTTAAGCAGGCACAGGAAAAAGCACCTTGTATAGTGTTTATAGATGAAATCGATACAATAGGCAAGAAGCGTGATGGTTCAGGATTTAGTGGCAATGATGAAAGGGAGCAGACATTAAATCAGCTATTGGCTGAAATGGATGGATTTGATGGAAGTAAGGGAGTTATTATACTTGCTGCAACAAACCGTCCTGAAATACTGGATAAGGCTTTATTAAGACCTGGTAGATTCGATAGACGTGTACCTGTTGAATTACCTGATCTTCAGGGAAGAGAAGCAATCCTCAAGGTACATGCTAAGGATATTAAAATTGCTTACAATGTTGACTTTAATGCCATAGCCAGAGCTACATCAGGAGCTTCGGGAGCTGATTTGGCTAATATAGTTAATGAAGCAGCCATATTGGCAGTTAAACGTGGAAGAAAGCAAGTTCTTCAAGAGGACTTGGAAGAAGCAGTGGAAACAGTTATTGCAGGGCAACAGCGTAAGAATAAGGTTATTGCAATGAAGGACAAGCTAATTATAGCCTATCATGAGGTAGGCCATGCATTAGTTGCTGCAAAGCTTGAGCATTCTGCACCTGTTCATAAGATAACAATAGTGCCAAGAACATCTGGTGCCTTAGGATATACAATGCAGATAGATGAAGGAGAGACCCTATTGTTAAGCAAGGAACAGATGCTTGCTAAAATTGCAACCTATGCAGGTGGAAGGGCAGCAGAGGAGATAATATTCAACTCCATAACTTCCGGTGCATCTAATGATATTGAAATGGCAACAAAACTTGCAAGAGCTATGGTGACAAGATTAGGAATGACTGATGAATTTGATATGATGGCTTTGGAAACTGTAAACAACAAATATCTTGGTGGAGATGCTTCATTGATATGCTCTGATAGCACTAGTGCAAAAGCAGATGAAGTAGTTCTAAACATTATTAAGTCCTGTCACAATCAAGCAGTTGAAATATTGAAGGAAAATATAGATAAGCTTCACCAGCTGGCAAAATATCTTCTTGAGAAGGAAACCATAACTGGTGAGGAATTTATGGATATATTGGAAGATAGAGTAACTGTTGATTTGCAATTAAATGCCTAAGATGACAACCTTGTAACATTTTGTTACAGGGTTGTTTTTTTTGTGCACTTTTTGCTATGCTATAATATATTAAAAATAATAAGGGGTGAGTGTATGTATAATTATAAAAATACTAAAATCATAATCATACAGGGAGATATTACTGAAATGGCTGTTGATGCCATAGTAAATGCTGCTAATAATACTCTTTTAGGAGGTGGAGGAGTAGATGGGGCTATTCATAGAGCAGGTGGCCCAATAATACTTGAGCAATGTAAAAAAATAGGAGGCTGTCCAACAGGAGAGGCAAGGATTACAACTGCTGGAAATATGCCAAGTAAATATGTAATACATACAGTAGGTCCTGTTTATAAGGGAGGCAATAAAAATGAGGATAAGCTATTGTATAACGCCTACTATAACTCACTGAAGCTGGCAAAGGAATATGGATTAAAGACCATTGCGTTTCCTGCAATTTCTACAGGTGTATATAGATATCCAAAGGATGAAGCATGCAGTATTGCTATAAAGGCTGTTATGGATTTCATAGATAAAGAAGGAGAATTGGAAGAGGTTTATTTTGTACTGTTTAGCAAGAATGATTATAATCTTTATGAAAATAAGTTGAATCAAATATTCAATGAGTAGATATGGAGTTATATGTAAAATATATATTGACTTTTCATAGCCTTCATTATAGTATGTACAATGTAATTAAATTTGAAGGGCGTGTTTAAAATTTTTGCAGATACACATAAAATTATAGCTAGCCATATTTTCGATAACATCTACAATATTTATGGAATAGAACTGAATAAGAAGAAGCTTTTAAAAGGCTCTGTAGCACCAGATGTATTGCCTCAATACAAGATTCATAGGCATTATAAGGATGAAAGCTTAAACTATGTGGTTAATGAAATAGTTAAACTGATATTTATATCAAAGGCTTTAGATTTCAATGAAATAATTGATCCAATCAGAATGAATATTTTAAGCTATAATCTAGGGGTTTTATCCCACTATTTAAGTGATTTTGTATGTCTTCCACATGCACAGAGATGGACTTTTAAGAAGCATCTTATTAAGCATGTAAACTATGAATCAAAGCTAAATGAATATGCAACTTACCATGATTTTAAGAAGAACATAATAACAGTTAATGACCTGGATATGTTTAAGACAAAAGTAATAAAGTTAAAGCCTATTATTAAAAATTATATAGAAGAAGTAATTAAGGAGTATTCATTTTATTCCGGATATAAGGGAGACCTGGATTATGCCCTATCCTTAAGCTTAAAAATATGCTATTTTGTCATTGATACCGTCAGGGCTTATGGGCATGAGGCTTACAGGGATTTTGCCTTTGAATTTTAGCAGTTTCTTTTGCAAAGAAACTGCTTTTTCATATTATTTAAATAAATAGCAATAATCTGAAATATATTTTGTTGACATATAGGATATAATATAATATAATAATATACTATAATACAATAAAGCGATGAAGGGAAGAGTAGTCATTAAGGAAGTTCTAGAGAGTTGGCCATTGGTGGAAAGCCGATACGGAATTAATGATGAAGAACATCCCTAAGCATCTAACCGAAAGAAGGATTTCAAGTAGGCTTAGACGGGTATAGTCCGTTAACAACTATACAGTATCGAAATTGTTTTCTGTACTGGTTTGAGAGAGCTTTGCTTATTAAGGTGGCACCGCGGAAGTTAACCTTTCGTCCTTTGGATGAAAGGATTTTTTAATTTTTTGGGGAGGTTATTATGGAAAAGCTAGGTATTAAGGAAACGCAGATTGCTATTAAAATATTGAAGGATTTTTTTGAAAGAGAATTAGCTAAAAGATTGAATTTAATGAGAGTTTCTGCACCTTTGTTTGTAAGGCCTGAAACAGGATTAAACGATAATCTAAGTGGTGTTGAAAAGCCTGTATCTTTCAATATAACAAAACATGATGTTAAAGTTGAAATAGTACAATCCCTTGCAAAATGGAAGAGAATGGCCTTACAGGTATACGGTTTTAAAGCTGGTGAAGGGTTGTATACTGATATGAATGCAATTAGACCTGACGAAAAATTAGATCATACCCATTCCATATATGTAGACCAGTGGGATTGGGAAAAGGTAATAAATAGAGAAGATAGGAATGAAGATTATTTAAAGGAGACTGTAAAAACAATTTTTGAAGTATTCAAGGAGACAGAGAACAGGATAAATGGCATTTATCCCGTATTCCAATGGAAACTTCCCGATGATATATTCTTTGTAACTACCCAGGAGCTTGAAGATATGTATCCCAATAAGACACCTAAAGAAAGGGAAAATCTAATATGTGAAGAGTATAAGGCAGTATTTTTGATGAAAATAGGGAAAAAATTAAAGTCGGGGAAGCCTCATGATGGAAGGTCTCCAGATTATGATGATTGGGAGCTTAATGGTGATATACTGTTTTGGAATCCAGTGCTTATGGAAGCTCTAGAGCTTTCCAGCATGGGGATAAGGGTAGATAAGGAGTCTTTGAAAAAGCAGCTTGAGGCTGCAGGAGCACAGGATAGATTGAACAGGGAGTATCATAGGCTACTTTTGGAGGAAAAGCTTCCATTTACCATAGGTGGAGGTATAGGGCAGTCAAGGATATGCATGTATTTCCTTGAAAAAAGGCATATAGGGGAAGTACAGGCTTCTGTATGGACAGATTCCATAGTAGAGGAATGTAGAAAAAATAATATATTTTTACTTTAGATTAAAATTGTAGTAAAATATATTAAAAAGCATAGGAGTAATAAGATTATGGGAAAAGTTAAATTATCATTTTTACTGCTGGGATTAGGTATAGGGATTATTCTAACAAATTTCATATATTCTGTGTCTCCTAAAGTGGAATACAGGGATTTAACAGAGGAAGAGATTGTAGATAGAGCAAAGGAACTGGGTATGGTATATATAAAGGATACCATTGAGGTAAATAGCCCTAAAGAAATCCCTGAAGATAATAATATACCAGTAGAAACAGAACAAGAGATAGAGACAGAGATAGAAATAGAGCCAGAAAATATTGTTTTCAAAATAAAGAATGGAGAAGCTTTAGAAACTATTGCTAAAAACCTATATAATGCTGGATTAATAGATGATATAAATGAATTTATAAACTATGCTAAAGAAAAAGGTTTATCTAAAAGCCTTAGAGTAGGAACCTATAATCTTAATTCTGATATGGATTATGAAACACTAGTGATGATCCTTACTAAAAAAAATAATTAAAATAGTATTTTGGTACTAGAATAGTCGAAACATTGATATTTGTTCAATGTTTCTTTTCTTTGACCAAAAAATAAACTAAAATGACAAAAGTTTGTAAACAGCAAGGTAGTAATTGTAGTATAATAGATTATAGTATCGAATAAAAAGGAAAAAAATTGGTTTATTTATCCAAAATGTTGGAAACAATTGCTAGAGGGAGGGATTAAATTTGGTACTGGCAAAAAAGGAGCTTTGGGAATTGTATGATGGATTATTGTATAATTTTCTATACAATAATGATATAAATTCAATACATATCCTCCTGAATCTATATGACGTAGAAACAAATATGACAAATATATACCCTAGATATAGATGTACTAAAGAAATACGGAAGAAAATTAAAAGGCTTCTTTTCCCTAGAAGGGATAGGCAATTGGTTTCCAACAATGTTGCAATGCTAGTTCATGAAGATATAGATCGTTTAGAGCTTACAATGTATCTAAAAGGCTATTATAGAGGATATAATGATAATAAATGGGTTAATATTCTTGAAGATGAGACTTTAAAAATCTTGAGAGAAGACGAGCTTTACGGCAAGAATTTTTTATTTCATTACGATAAATCAATAAGGGAAATTCAAAGGATTGAAAAGAACTTATTTATGTATCTGGATATTAATGAAAGTAAAACAGAAAATCTAATGGATTTAATATCTACATATTGCAATAAGATAATAAAGAAGAAAATATATAATCTGAATTCATATATTGATAAGCAGCTTACAATAGATTATAGTCGAGAAAATCCGGATATAGGGGAAGAGCCTTTGCTGTCACATAAACAGATAAACAGCATTTATAGATCTTTGGTAAAGACAATCTACAAAAATATGATTAGCACTTATAAGGAAGCTTATTGGTTTGGAGTAAATGATAGGGTACTAAACAGATACCAGTAAAATGTATAAAATATTTTAAAATGGAAAAAATATCCCTCAGATAGTAATGGAGGGATTTTTTTGAAAAAACATATTGGGCTATACATATTTTTATTCTGTGTTGTATTGTTTATAGGCAGTTTTGGTATTGGCTATTATGTAACTAGCACAAGGGATAAGAAAAATGCAAGCATATCTGAGCAAAATCTGGAGACAGATGAGGATGATTCTGAAGATTTAGCAATATTGCAAGAGGAGGAAAGGATTACTCCAAACACCATCATTGAAATAAGAATACATTACAACAAATGCAATCACAATATAACCAAATTAAATGAAAAGGATAATAATATTGTCAATATGACTGAAGCGGAGTATAAGGAATACTTGAAGAATAACTATCCTAATGTAAAGGTTGTAAAGTTTTCCAGCAAGGAAATTATCCTTGAGGAGGAAAGAAATCATCTCTGTCCCAATCACTATATAATTGGAGAACATGATGGTAAAATAGCTATATTTGTGATTGATGAAAATGGAGAAAAGGTATTAGACAGAGTGTTTGTAGACTATCCCATAACTCTGCTAAAGGAAATTGATCAGGAAAAACTGAAGGAAGGTATAATTGTTAATACTGAAGATGAGCTGACTGATGTACTGGAGAATTTTATCTCCTAAACTAAGTTAGAATTCCTAACTTAGTTTTTTTCATTAAATTTTTCGGCTAAATATGGTAGAATAATATATATTAATGTTGAAAGGTGAGAAGCATGATTATTCTAGGAATTGACCCAGGGCTTGCAATAGTAGGATATGGAGTTATTGAGGTTATAGGGAACAGATATAGTGCATTGGATTATGGTGCAATTTTAACAGATAAAGATACATATTTTCCTGACAGATTAAAGATAATTTATGATGAGTTAAATAACATCATTGATAGGTATAAACCAGAGGATATAGCTATGGAGGAGCTGTTTTTCAACAAGAATGCAAAAACAGCCATAAAAGTTGGACAGGCAAGAGGTGTTGTTGTATTATGTGCAAAGAATAAAGGGCTGGATATATTCGAATATACGCCTTTACAGATAAAGCAATCTGTTGTAGGATACGGAAGGGCTGAAAAAAATCAGATTCAGGAAATGGTAAGGATATTGTTGAATTTAAAGGAAATACCTAAGCCTGATGATACAGCAGATGCACTGGCTGTAGCCATATGCCATGGCAGCTCTCTGAACTTTAAGGATATGTTTAGAATGAAATAAAAGGGTGATGAATTTGTATGAATATATTACAGGAAGGCTAGTAGGAGTAAAGGACGATTATATAGTCCTTGATAATGGAGGAATAGGATATAGAATATATACATCAAGGAATTCCATTATGAATATAAATATAGGTGATACTATAACCATGTATCTAGACCTGAATATAAGGGAGGATGGAATATATCTTTATGGGTTTACATCAGAAGATGAATTGAATATGTTCAATATGCTAAGGCTTGTTTCAAAGATTGGGCCTAAAGTTGCCTTAAGCATATTGTCAGCTTTAACCCATAATGAGATAAAAAGTGCAATATATAATAATGATGCAGATTCATTGCTTAAGGTTTCAGGTATAGGGAAAAAGACTGCAAACAGGATAATACTTGAACTTAAGGATAGGATAAAAGGTGAGGATATTATAGAGGAAACAGGCTCTAGTATAAGCGGAGATGATGTAGAAGTTGCTATGGAAGGATTGATTTCCTTGGGATATACTAAGGGTGAAGTCCTTAAAGCTTTAGGGAATTTAGATTTAAGCCAAATGAATGCTGAACAGATAATTAGGGAAGCTTTAAAGAGGCTTTCAAGATAATAAGAAAGGTATTGATTTAAATGAACAGGAATGATGAACGTATAGTTACAGGTTCAATTAAGGATGAAGATAGAGAGAATGAAATTACCTTAAGGCCAAGATGGATTGATGAGTATATTGGTCAGGACAAAGTTAAAGAGAAGCTTAAGATTTTTATAAAAGCTGCTAAGGAACGTAATGAGCCTTTGGATCATGTACTGTTATATGGCCCACCTGGCCTTGGAAAGACTACCTTAGCCCATATAATTGCCAATGAAATGGGTGTAAACGCCAGAATAACTTCTGGTCCTGCTATTGAAAGGCCTGGGGATTTGGCAAGTATTTTGACAAATCTGGCTGAAGATGATGTGCTCTTTATAGATGAAATTCACAGGCTGAACAGGACTGTAGAGGAAATACTTTATCCTGCTATGGAGGATTATGCTTTGGATATAATAATTGGAAAGGGTCCCAGTGCCAGGTCTGTAAGGCTAGATTTGTCAAGATTTACTCTTATTGGAGCAACGACGAGGGCAGGACTTTTAACTTCTCCTTTAAGGGATAGATTTGGTGTAATGCTAAATCTGGAATTATATGATTATGAGAGTTTAAAGAAAATTATTAAGCGTTCTGCTAAAATATTGAATATAGAAATAGATGAATTGGGTGCTCTAGAAATTGCAAAGAGGTCAAGAGGTACTCCAAGAATTGCAAATAGGCTATTAAAGAGGGTCAGGGACTATGCTCAAGTTATGGGAAAGGGCATTATAACATTGGATGTAGCCAAAAAAGGCTTGGAGATTCTTGAAATTGATGAGCTGGGATTGGATGAAGTTGATAGAAAGCTAATCCTTACCATGATTGAAAATTTTGGAGGTGGACCTGTAGGAGTAGATACTCTATCTGCAGCAACAGGTGAGGAAAGGGCTACAATTGAGGATGTATATGAACCTTATCTTCTGCAGATAAACTTTATAAACAGGACTCCTAGGGGAAGAGTAGTTACAAAGAAGGCTTATGATCATTTTAAAATACCTTATAACGGGAACTGAGGTGAGAGCATGAATTCCATAGGAAAGATGATATTTTCTTTAGGAATAGGGCTTGTTATATTAGGCCTCGTTATTATGCTGGGAGAAAGGTTTGGATTAGGGAAGCTCCCTGGTGATATATTTATAAGAAAGGGTAATTTTACATTTGCCTTTCCAATTGTATCATGTATCATTGTGAGCCTTTTGCTTACATTAATACTAAATCTACTTAGAAGATAGGGGGACATTGATGAAAAAATTCATATCAATAACAGCTGTTTTAGTAGTGCTAATAGGATTAGCTATACCCATTGGAAAAGTATTTGCAGATACAGGCTATGATGGTTTCATTAAGGTAAGGCTTACAAGCCCTTTAAGATCTGATAAAATTGTAAAGCTTTATAGCGAAGGCGGCTTTTCTATCTATTGTATGGATAATTTGGATAAGGAATTTGAGTTCCTGGATGTAGAAGAAATATATGCTACTATAGGGGATAATGGAGAGGTAACTCTATTAGACTCAGAGGGAAATATAATTTATACGCTAAATGATGACCTCATTATTACATCTAAAGACTGTAAGGATAGAAAGGTAAAGGTTGAAGATAGATACTACAGAGGCTTTATTATGTTTAATGTTTCTTTGGACAAGCTATGTGTAATAAACTATTTATCCCTTGAGGAGTATTTATATGGAGTACTTCCAAAGGAAATGGGATATTCTTTCCATACGGAGGCTTTAAAGGCTCAAGCTATAGCAGCTAGAACTTATGCAATAATGAACTTCAACAAGCATATAGAGGAAGGCTATAACCTCTGTGATGCTACTGATTGCCAAGCCTATGGAGGAATGAATGTGGAAAATGCAAAAACCAATGAGGCTGTGGATGATACTGAAGGTATGATTATTACATATAATGGTTATCCTATTGATGCAGTATACCATTCAAATAGTGGCGGACATACTGAAAGTGCTTCGGAGGTATGGGGAGGAAATCTACCATATCTTACAGGAGTTCCAGATGAGTATTCAGAGTCATATCCAAACAGCAGATGGCAGCTTAAGATGGATTCTAAAGAAATTGGTGATAAGCTATGTAATTACAGTATTGACGTAGGAAAGGTTCTGGATATAATCATATTGGATACTACTTCAAATGGAAGGGTAAAGGAGCTATTAATTGAGGGAGATGAAGGAAAAACTACATTAAGTGGGGATAAATTCAGAACGATAATAGGTTCTAATACCCTAAAGAGTACTTTCTTTACTATAAGCAAAGAAAATATATACGATAAAGAGGTAAAAATATACTCAATAGATAGAAATGAGTATATTGATACTATTGATTTAAACAATATAAATGTGATTGGTGGAGATGGAAATATAAGAAGTGTAAATAACATATCATCAGTTATAACTGATAGAGGAGTGAAGAATATAGACTTGGATGCTACTCCTATGACTGTAAATTTCATCATCGATGGCAAAGGATATGGTCATGGCGTAGGAATGAGCCAATGGGGAGCTCAGGGAATGGCTGTCAATGGCTATAGCTTTGAGGAGATATTGAAGTACTATTATAGGGGAGTAGACATAGAATTTAAAGAGTAGAAGGATGATAATATGAAGACTAGTGATTTTTACTATGATTTACCAGAGGAGCTAATTGCACAGCATCCTATTAAAAACAGGGAGGAATCAAAGCTCCTTGTGTTAGATAAGGAAACTGGACAGGTGGAGCACAGGAGATTCAAGGATATAATAGATTACCTCTATGAGGGAGACTGTCTGGTTTTAAATGATACTAGGGTAATACCAGCAAGGCTCTTTGGAAACAGGGAAGGCAAGGATGAAAAAATCGAGTTCTTGCTTTTAAAAAATATAGAAGGAAACAGGTGGGAAACCTTAGTTAAACCTGGGAAAAAGGTTAAGCCTGGAGGAAGAATCCTGTTTGGAGATGGAGTATTAATAGCAGATGTACTGAGCATTGAGGAAGATGGTACCAGAGTTGTAGAATTTCATTATGATGGCATATTTGAGGAAGTGTTGGATAGATTAGGTGAAATGCCCTTGCCTCCTTATATAAAGGAAAGACTGGAGGATAAGGAAAGATATCAAACTGTCTATGCAAGGCATGAAGGTTCTGCTGCAGCACCTACTGCAGGATTGCATTTTACGAAGGAGCTTCTAAAAAGAATTGAGGATAAGGGAGTTAATATTGCCTATCTTACCCTTCATGTAGGGCTGGGAACATTTAGGCCTGTAAAGGTAGATAATGTGGAAGACCACCATATGCACTCAGAATATTATGAACTTGGTGAGGATGCTGCGTCTAAAATAAACTCTGCAAGGGAAAAAGGCGGAAGAGTTATTGCAGTTGGTACTACCAGTATAAGGACACTGGAGACTATTGCTACTTTGGAAGGAAGGATAGTACCTAAGAAAGGGTGGACAGATATATTTATATATCCTGGATATGAATTTAAGGCTGTTGATTGCCTTATAACAAATTTTCATTTGCCTGAATCTACCCTTTTAATGCTTGTAAGCGCATTTGCAGGAAAAGAAAAAATACTCAATGCCTATAAAATTGCTATAGAAAATAAATATAGATTTTTTAGCTTTGGAGATGCAATGTTTATTAAATAGAAGGAGGAATGAAATGGCATTAGAATTTAAATTGCTGAAGGAAGCTACAGACTGTTCTGCTAGATTAGGGGAGATTAAAACACCCCATGGAATTATTGAAACTCCTGTATTTATGCCTGTAGGAACCAGGGCTACGGTAAAGGCTATGACTCCTGAAGAGGTAAGGGACCTAGGAGCACAGATAATATTGAGCAACACTTATCACCTTTATTTAAGGCCAGGTCACAAGCTAATTGAAGAAGCTGGGGGACTACATAAGTTTATGAATTGGCATGGTCCAATTTTGACAGACAGTGGAGGATTTCAGGTGTTTAGTCTTGGGGACTTAAGAAAGATTTCAGAGGAAGGAGTAGAGTTTAAATCCCATATAGATGGCTCTACCCATTTTATAAGCCCTGAAAAATCCATTGAAATACAGAATTCTCTTGGTTCTGATATAATGATGTGCTTTGATGAATGTACGCCATATCCATCTGATTATGACTATGCAAAGAACTCCATGGAAAGGACTACCCGATGGGCTAAAAGATGCAAAGATTATCACAAGGACTGGGATAGGCAGGCGTTATTTGGTATAATACAAGGTGGAATGTATAAGGATTTAAGGGAGAAAAGCGTTAAGGATATTGTAGATATTGGATTTCCAGGATATGCCATAGGTGGATTGAGTGTTGGAGAGCCAATGGACCTTATGTGTGATATACTTGGGTTTACTACCCCATTGCTGCCTAAAGATAAGCCTAGATATTTAATGGGGGTAGGATCTCCCGATTATCTTTTCGAAGCTGTAATTAGGGGAATTGACATGGCTGATTGTGTACTGCCTACTAGAATAGCCAGAAATGGGTTGGTTATGACTAGCCATGGTAAGCTTACTATAAGAAATGCAGAGTATAAAAATGATTTTGGAAAGTTGGATCCTGAATGTGATTGTTATACCTGCACTAACTATTCAAGAGCTTATATCAGGCATTTGTTTAATGTAAATGAGATATTGGCAGCAAGATTAGCTACTATACACAATCTGTATTTCCTAATAAAGCTTATGGAAAATATTAGAAAGGCCATAAAAGAGGATAGGCTTATGGAATACAGGGAAGAGTTTTACAAAAAATATGGATATATTCAATAAAAAAGAAGGTTTTTTAAATTCTTTGTTGAATATAAATTTAAGAGAAAATATGAAAGGGAGGAAAGAATATGGCAAATGCAACTACAGGTACAGCAGCGAGCTATACTGGTCTTATTATACCTATAGCGTTTCTTGTAATATTCTACTTTTTAGCTATTAGACCTCAAAAGAAGAGGGAAAAACAGATTACTGAAATGAGAGATAGCCTCAAAGTTGGAGACGAGGTAGTTACCATAGGTGGAATGCATGGAAAGGTATTGAAAGTTAAAGATGATGTTGTAACTTTGGAACTTGGTGCAGATAAAATTAAAGTTGATTTTAGTAAATGGGCTATAGGTTCTGTAGCTAACAAAGATAAGCAAGAAAAAAGTGATAAATAAACTTCCTTATTTTAAGGAAGTTTTTTATTTTTAGTAATAAACTCCACTTTCCTTTAATAAGTTTTAATAGAATAGGAGGTGGAGTTTATGAAGACAAGTATTTTAAAACGCAGCGGGGATGTTTTGAAAAGTTTAGGAGTTGCTTTTATCTTAACAACGATTCTTTTGCTAATTGTAACAGCCTTGCTTACATTTACATCTCTAAAGGAAGATAGTATACCTTTGATTAATACTATAATTATGATTCTCTCCATAGTTGTAGGAAGCATAAATCTGGCATTCAAAGTGGAGGAGAAGGGTTGGTTGAACGGAGGATTAATAGGTATATTGTACTTTTTGATATTGCTTTTGATAAACTTTTTATTTATAAAGCCTTTTATATTTGATATATATACTTTGGGAAAACTGTTAATATGTATTGCATCTGGAGTTATAGGAGGAATGATTGGGGTGAACATAAAATAAAAAACTTTATATGTATATAATTTTGTGATATAATCTACTAGATACGGAATTATATATGCAAAAGGAGGGTTATACTTGAAATACATAAAGACTTTATCAGGAAGAAATCTGAAAAACACTTTGGCAAAGGGTGGATGTGGAGAATGCCAAACTTCTTGCCAGTCTGCCTGCAAGACATCATGTACAGTTGGAAACCAGAAGTGTGAAAATAACTAATTATAAAGGCAGTGGTTTATACCACTCCTTTTTATTTATATATTAGGAGGATTAGTATGGAAGCAAGAAACAGAATTCATAAGTTCTATTTAAATGATAGATATATAGTATTGGATGTATATAGTGGAGCAGTTCATGTAGTTGATAGAATAGTATATGATATTTTGGATTATTACAAGGATTATTCCCTGGAGGAAATAGTTGAGAAGCTTGAGGAAAAATATGAAGTCTCTCAAATTAAAGAAGCCTATGATGAGATAAGCACTCTGGAAAGAGAAGGGCTTTTATATTCTGAAGATATAGATACAAAGAATATCAGATATAATTCAGATAATGTAATAAAGGCTATGTGTTTACATGTAGCCCATGACTGCAATTTAAGATGTAAATATTGCTTTGCCTCTCAAGGGGATTTTAAGGGTGAAAGGTCTTTGATGAGCCTTGAAGTGGGGAAAAGAGCCTTGGAATTCTTATGTGAAAATTCAGGGAAAAGAAGAAATCTTGAGGTTGACTTCTTTGGTGGAGAACCACTTATGAACTTTGACCTCGTTAAGGAACTCGTAAATTATGGAAGGGAAATTGAAAAGAAATATAACAAGCATTTTAGATTTACAATAACTACCAATGGAGTATTGCTGGATGATGAAAAGATAAACTATATTAACGAAAATATGGATAATGTTGTATTGAGCCTTGATGGCAGGAAAGATGTAAATGATAATATGAGGAAGACTGTTACAGGTAAGGGAAGCTATGATGTAATAGTTCCTAAATTTAAGGAGCTTGTTAAAAAAAGAGGAGACAAGGATTACTATATAAGGGGAACTTTTACTAGCTACAATTTGGACTTTTCAGAGGATGTCCTTCACTTCTACAATGAAGGATTTAAAAAGATTTCAATAGAGCCAGTTGTAACATCTCCTGAAAATGACTATGCATTAAGGGAAGAACACATTGAAAAGATATTAAGTGAATACGAAAAATTTTCAAAAGAATATATAGATATTAAGAAAAAGGATAAGGATTTTCTGTTTTTCCATTTCATGATAGATCTAAATCAGGGGCCATGCCTTGCAAAGAGGTCTATTGGATGTGGAGCAGGCAGCGAATATGTGGCTGTAACTCCTGAAGGAGATCTGTATCCATGCCATCAGTTTGTTGGAGAAGAGGAGTTTAAGCTGGGAGATGTATTTTCAGGTATTAGCAATACTGAAAAAAGGGATGAATTTAAAAAAGCCAATGTATTTGCAAAAGATGAATGTGGAAGCTGCTGGGCTAAATTCTACTGTAGTGGTGGCTGTCATGCTAATGCATATAATACAAACAGGGATATACTAAGGCCATATAAGATAGGCTGCGAAATGGAGAAGAAGAGAATAGAATGTGCAATATCAATACTGGCAAACTTATAAGACAAGGGGACGGTTCTTTTGTCTTATTTCAGTAATGGAGTGATATGCTTGGAAAAATGGTTTTTAAGAAATGTTAAGGGAGATTTGGATGAAATATCTAGAAAGCTTAATATAAGCAAAGTCCTCTCTAAGTTATTGCTAAACAGAGGAATAATGGATATAAGGCTTATGGATAGCTTCATAAACCCTACATTGGACAAGTTTCATAACCCAAGGCTTATGAAGGATATGGAATTAGGTGTAAATATATTAAAGGATAGCATATTAAATAATGAGAAAATAAGAATATGCGGTGATTATGATCAGGATGGCAACTCTTCTATACTTACACTTTATAAGGGTATATCAAGATGTGGAGGAAATGTTGACTATGTTATTCCCCACAGAGTAACGGATGGATATGGTATAAATGAGAGGATTGTCAATGAAGCCAAGCAAGATGGAGTGGATCTTATTATTACCTGTGACAATGGAGTATCTGCATTTGATGCAGTAAAGCTGGCAAAGGAACTGGGAATGAAGATTGTTGTAACTGACCACCATGAAGTAAGCTATAGCGTTGATGAACATGGGAACAAAGAATACAAGCTTCCTGAAGGTGATGCAGTTATAAACCCCAAGAGACCTGACTGCAAGTATCCTTTTAAGGAGCTATGTGGTGCTGGGGTAGCCTTTAAAGTTGTACAGGTTTTGTATGAAGAGATGGGCATAGATGTGAAGGAATCCTATGAACTTTTGGAATTTGTGGCAATGGGTACCGTATGCGATGTAGTAGACCTTGTTGATGAAAACAGAATTATTGTTAAGGAAGGTTTGAAGCGTATAAACAGTACCACCAATAAGGGACTTAAAGCCCTTATAAAGGTTACAGGTCTAGAAGGAAAGACTATAAATCCGTATACCCTTGGTTTTGTAATTGGGCCTTCCATTAATGCCTCGGGGAGGCTTGATTGTGCAGATGTTGCAGTGGAGCTTCTTCTGACGGAAGATGAAGATTTGGCTTATGAATATGCTGAAAGGCTTCACTCATTAAATGAAGAAAGAAAGCATATGACTGAAAAGGGTATACGCAAAGTAGTAGAACAGATTGAATTAAGTGGATTTAAAGACCATAAGGTATTTGTAATATATGAAGAGGATATACATGAAAGCGTTGCAGGTATTGTTGCTGGAAGAGTTAAGGATATGTATTATAGGCCTACTATTATACTTACTAATTCCAAGAATGAAGATGAAATAAAGGGATCAGCAAGGTCAATAGAAGAGTATGATATATTTGAAGGAATATCAAAATGCAGAGATTTACTTAATAGGTTTGGTGGTCATTCCATGGCTGCAGGGTTGTCTCTGAACAGGGAAAATATAGAGGAATTAAGATCAAGGCTTAATGGACAAGCTAATTTAAGTGAAGAGGACCTAATACCTAAAATATACTTAGATATGAGACTTCCTCTAGAATATATAACCTTTGGGCTTATTGAGGAGCTTAAGCTTTTAGAACCCTTTGGAAAAGGAAACCCTAAACCTTTATTTGGAGAAAAAGATATACCTGTTATGAGAGCTTATAAAATAGGCAAAAATCAAAATACACTTAAGCTTATTCTTAAAATGAGAAATGGAAAGACTATTGAAGGATTATACTTTGGAGATGTAGATGAATTTGACAGAGTAATGACTGAAAAATATGGTAATGAAGAAGTAATAAAGATGTACAAGGGTATAGATAATAATATAAAGGTAGATATTGCTTATACCCCTAGTATAAATGAATATATGGGGAACAAAAGCATACAAATCATCATAAATAATTATAGATAATTTTATTGCACAAAAGTTTTTGATGAAAAATTTCAAAAATTGATATATAATTCAATATATCTAATAGAGATTGGTAAGTTATTACCTCGATTTTCCTTTTAGGATTTAAATAATATTAATAGGTGAGCATTTGATGTTAGAGAATTTATTATCGAAAATACAAGAATATTATCCTTATGCAGATATGGAGCTAATAATAAGAGCATATAATTTTGCAGAAAACTGTCATGAAGGCCAATATAGGAATTCTGGAGAGAAGTATTTTGTTCATCCATATAATGTGGCCATGATTTTGGCTGATTTAAACATGGATGATAAGACTATTGCTGCAGCTTTGCTTCATGATGTACTTGAAGATACAGAGGTTACCTATGAAACCCTTGTGGATAAGTTTGGAGAAGAAGTAGCCAATTTAGTAGATGGAGTTACTAAGTTGAAAAAGCTTAAGTTTAAGTCCAAGCAGGAAAGCCAGGCTGAAAATTTGAGAAAAATGGTTTTAGCAATGGCTAAGGATATAAGGGTTATAATTATAAAGCTGGCTGATAGGCTGCACAATATGAGAACATTAGAGTATATGAGTGAAGCAAAGAAGAAGGAAAAAGCTCTTGAGACTTTGGAAATTTATGCTCCATTAGCACATAGGCTTGGTATGTCGAAAATTAAGTGGGAATTGGAGGACCTGTCCTTAAGATATCTTGATCCTGATGGATATTATGACCTTGTGGAAAAGGTATCTAAAAGAAGGAAGGAAAGAGAAGAGTATATTAACAGGATTATAAAGGAACTGGATAAGAATCTTGAAGAGATGCATATCCGCAGGGATATAAGTGGAAGGCCTAAAAATTTCTATAGCATTTACAAGAAGATGGTATATCAGAATAAGAGCTTTGAACAGATATTTGATTTAACTGCTATAAGGGTAATTGTAGACAGCATAAAGGATTGTTATGCTGTATTGGGACTGGTCCATACAATGTGGAAACCTATTCCAGGAAGATTTAAGGATTATATTGCAATGCCTAAGCCAAATATGTATCAATCATTGCATACGACAGTTATTGGTCCTGAAGGGGAAATATTTGAGGTACAAATAAGGACTTGGGAAATGCATAGGACTGCAGAATACGGTATTGCTGCACATTGGAAATATAAGGAAGGAAACTTAAA
>ENA-OWOZ01000780-OWOZ01000780.1-bioreactor-metagenome-genome-assembly--contig:-NODE-780-length-35685-cov-3.743850_pt1 | contig 35685 bp, 38 predicted proteins | sample MGYA00238140_ERZ651804 | MGnify/ENA primary metagenome ERZ651804 (study PRJEB26910, sample SAMN07631232) | bioreactor metagenome | isolation source: Switchgrass digestor | place: USA: Dartmouth... | reverse complement strand
CTTGCTTCTTCGGGATTGACCCTTATCGGTGAGTTTGGAGATTTGAGCTTTGATCCGCCCGCTGAATGTGCGGAACGTATTTTTTATATTGCTAAGAAGGCCTGACATAGTTATAATCGATAATATAATATTTTTCATTAAATCTTGATTTAAGTATTACACTTTTATGATCTTTGAAGTTAAGGATACGGAGGGACAACCTTGGGTAGAAGAGAAGCACGGGAAAACGCAATGAAACTGCTTTACCAGGTTCAGATACAAAAGGACGACATTGAAGAACAGATCCATCGGTTCATTGAAGAACAGGAAATTATCAGGGAAGAGGATAAAGAGTATTTGCTTGACGTGGTAAACGGTGTTCTTGAAAATGCAGAGGAGCTGGATGACCTTATTTCAAAACATGCCAAAGGATGGAGCATCCAAAGGATGCCAAAAGTAGATCTGGCCATTATGCGGCTTTCCTGCTTCGAAATAAAATACAGAAATGATATTCCGGTTAATGTATCTATAAATGAGGCTGTGGAATTGGCTAAAAAATATAGCGGCGAACAATCAAAAACATTTGTTAACGGTGTTTTAGGTACTGCAGGATTACGTCAATTTGGCTTTTTTGAGTTTGCTTATATTGGTATTCCTTTAACAGTAGCCGGTGGGATTTATCTTTTAACAATTGGCCGTAAGTTAATTCCTGATCGTCCTAATCCTCAAGACGAATTTAGTAAAAGTGAAGGTGCTGAACAAAAAGAAATAAGTAAGACTAAACAATATATTTCTACTGGGATTCTTTTAGGCGTAGTAATAGTTATGGCCTTTTTCTCAGATGTAATACCTTTACACGTAGCATCTACTATCGGGGCACTACTCTGTGTTATCACCGGTACCTTATCTGAAAAACAGGCCTATCGTTCTATTGACTGGACTACTATTTTCCTTTTTGCCGGGATGTTAGGACTTGCTTCTGCTATGGAGAAAACCGGTGCCGGAAAATTAATCGCAGATTATGTTATTGGCATTATCGGTGAAGATGCCAGTCCTTATGTAATTATGACTGCTATGTTTTTCTTATCAGCCGGTTTAAGTCAATTTATGTCCAATACTGCCTGTGCAGCTCTTTTAGCTCCTATTGGATTAGCTATCGCTAACGGTTTAGGCGCCAGCCCCCATGCTATTTTGATGATGATTGGTATTGCCGCCTCTTGTGCTTTTGCTACACCTGTAGGTACACCTCCGAATACTTTAGTTTTAGGTCCTGGTGGTTTTAAATTTGTTGACTATATCAAAGTTGGAGTACCTTTAATTATAGTATCGTATATAGTAAGTATTATCGTAATTCCTTTAGTTTGGCCTTTATAATCCTCAAATTTGGACAGCGTATCGTTACGATGCGCTGTCTTTAACAAGAAAAGTGATGTATTTCACAAAAATGAGAAACTAAAATTTTTTTTAAGAAGGATTTTTCATTTTTAAATAGAATAGTAATACTAGAACTATTTAGTGATAGAATAAGGGGAGGGGGGAAGGGGAAAATATAGAATGAGCAATAATAAAACTGCAAAAACATCTACAGAAAACACGGTATTTATAACCGGTTATGCTAAACTTCCCTCTGCTATAACTGCAGAAAAGTTGTATGAAGTAGTTGCCATTGGAGTAGAAGTTGATCCTACAACAGGCATAATAGTGGATGCTGACTGTACCTTAGCTACTGAAGTGAGTAGAAAATTTTTTCAAAAAATAACTAAAGGGTATTGTCTTTTTGATGGAATTGAACCCTTAATTTTGCGTTTTGAGACTCGTTATTACGGGAGTGCACGTAAAGCTATCGTTACAGCTTTGAAAATTATGTATCAGAAATGGGAAACTTGTGTTGAGTAAAAATATTAATTAAAAATATTTTATTAAAATTGTTTACAAATTTTTTAAAAATATTATAATAAGTAATGGTGAAGGTATTCATACTGTATTAACCATTTACCTGCCGGTTAAGAAGTCAAACACTTCTTAATAATTAAGTAGGTGAACCTGGTCGGAATATAATACCTGTAAGATGGGTATTGTATTTTTGACTAGGTTTTTTTTTGGAGGAGGTGTTTTTACGGGAAATACTGTATTCCTATCTGGTAAGGCCAGATTAAGTGAAGGTATTACCGCTGAAAAACTTTACGGTGTTTTAACAGTTGTTTGTGAGGTTGACCTAGAAACAGGAAAAATAATCGATGCTGATTGTACTTTAAGTACCGATGTAGCGAAAAATTTTTTTAAAAGATTAGTTAATGGTTATTCCTTAAAAAATGGTATAGATCCTTTGTTGGAAAAAATTAAACAACGCTATTATGGAGATGTTGATCGCGCTTTAGGAGCTGCTTTGAAAAATATTTATCATGATTACCAATTACTCCAAAAACAATAATAGGAGTAAAAATTTATAAAATATTAATTTATTAATGTAAGGAGGGTGTTACATATGTATGAAGGAAGGATAAGGTGTAAAGAGTTATTAGACAAGGTGGTATCTGCCGATGAAGCAGCACTATTGATTAAAGACGGCATGAATGTAGCCACCAGTGGATTTACGCCTTCCGGTTATCCTAAAGCTGTCCCCTTGGCTTTAGCTAAACAAGCTAAGGAAGGAAGAAAAGTAAAAATTAACTTATGGACAGGAGCTTCCGTTGGGGATGAACTAGATGGTGCTTTATCTTTGGCAGGTGTCATAAATAAAAGACTTCCCTACCAAACCAGCAATGAAATGCGGAAAGCTTTAAATTCTCAACTGGAATCTGGTGTTGTAGAGTACCAAGATCATCATTTAAGTCATACTCCCCAAGAAGTGCGCTATGGTTTCTACGGTAACTTAGATGTAGCTATTATTGAAGCTTGTGCTATAACAGAAGAAGGACACATTGTTCCTACTACTTCCGTAGGCAACAGTCCTACTTTTGTTCAAGAAGCAGATATTGTTATTGTAGAGATTAATACCAGCCAACCTAAAGAATTAGAAGGAATGCATGACATTTATATTCCTTTGGATCCTCCAAATCGTGAGCCTATTCCTATTGTTAAGGCAGGGGACAGGATTGGTACTACATATATACCCTGTGGTCCAGAGAAAATTAAAGCAATAGTAATTACCGATATTCCTGATAAAGTACGTCCTCTAGGGCCAATTGATGATGTTAGTAAACAAATGGCCAGCAACTTAATTGACTTCTTGAAAAGTGAAGTTAAAGCAGGTCGTTTACCTAAGAATTTACTACCATTACAATCAGGTGTTGGTTCTGTAGCAAACGCTGTTTTGGCAGGTCTACTGGAATCCGATTTTGAAGACCTGGAATTCTATTCTGAGGTAATCCAAGATTCTGCTATGGACTTAGTGGATGCAGGCAAGTTTAAAGTGTGTTGCGGAACTTCCCTGACTCCATCAGAAGAAGGTCTAAAACGCTTTAATGAAAAAATTGATTTTTATAGTAAACGGTTATTACTAAGACCTCAGGAAATCAGTAATAATCCGGAAGTAATTCGCAGATTAGGTCTTATTAGTATAAATACAGCCATTGAAGTAGATATCTATGGTCATGTTAATTCCACTCATATTATGGGAACAAAAATGATGAACGGGATTGGCGGTTCCGGAGATTTTACAAGAAATGCTTATCTTTCCATCTTCACTACACCTTCTACTGCTAAAGGTGGGGAAATCTCCAGTATCGTACCAATGGTTTCTCATGTCGACCATACAGAACATGATGTAAATGTTATTGTTACTGAGATTGGTGTTGCTGACTTGAGAAATAAATCCCCGCGGGAAAGAGCGTTAGAAATTATCAATAATTGCGCTCATCCTGATTTTAAAGATTTATTAATGGAATACTATCAAGAGGCATTAAAAGAAACTAAAGGTGCTCATACACCTCATATCATTGGTAAGTGTCATGACTTCCATAAACGCTTTTTAGAAACAGGTACTATGAAAAGAAAATAATTATCATGTTAGAAGAGTTTTCGATTACTTCTGACTTAAGCTAATTAATAATTTAAAAATAAATTTTCTTAAAAAGAAAGGAGAGTACACATTTATGTATGACAGAGAAAAGCTAGAACAAGGTCTTGCCAGTTATAATGAAGCTTGGCAAAAAAATGTTGAAAAATTAACAGCAAAAGGCGCAAAACCGGAAAGAAAAGAAAAATTTGTAACCGGTTCTGGTGCAGAAGTAAAACAACTTTATACTCCCCTTGATGTGGAAAATATTGACTATGTTACTGATATTGGTTTCCCCGGTCAATATCCATTTACCAGAGGGGTACAACCTAACATGTACAGAGGAAGATTCTGGACAATGCGGCAATATGCTGGTTTTTCTACTGCAGAAGAATCAAATGCCCGTTATAAATACTTATTAGAACAAGGACAAACAGGTCTTTCCGTTGCCTTTGACTTACCTACTCAAATTGGTTATGACTCTGATCATCCCATGGCTGAAGGTGAAGTAGGTAAGGTTGGGGTTGCTATCGACTCCTTAGCTGATATGGAAATTCTATTTGACGGTATTCCTTTAGATAAAGTAAGTACCTCTATGACTATTAATGCTCCAGCTTCTGTATTATTAGCATTTTACATTGCTGTAGCTGAAAAACAAGGTGTAACTCCTGATAAATTAAGAGGTACAATTCAAAACGATATTTTGAAAGAATACGCAGCCAGAGGAACATATATTTTCCCACCTGCTCCTTCAATGCGTTTAATCACTGATATCTTCGAATTCTGTTCTCAAAATGTTCCTAACTGGAATACTATCAGTATTTCCGGTTATCACATTAGAGAAGCAGGTTCTACTGCTGCTCAAGAAGTTGCGTTTACACTAGCTGACGGTATTGCTTATGTTGAGGCTGCAATCAAAGCCGGATTAGACGTAGATACTTTTGCCGGTCGTTTATCCTTCTTCTTTAATGCTCACAATGACTTATTAGAAGAAGTTGCTAAATTCCGTGCAGCTCGCCGCATCTGGGCTAAAATAATGAAAGAACGTTTCGGTGCTAAAAAAGAACGTTCAATGATGTTAAGGTTCCATACTCAAACTGGTGGTTCTACATTAACAGCGCAACAGCCTGATAATAACATTGTACGTGTAACTATCCAAACTCTGGCTGCTGTTTTAGGCGGAACTCAATCCTTACACACTAACTCTAGAGATGAGGCTTTAGCTTTACCAACAGAAGAATCTGTACGTATTGCTTTAAGAACACAACAAATTGTTGCCTATGAAAGCGGTGTAGCTGAAACCGTTGATCCCTTGGCTGGTTCTTATTATGTAGAAGCAATGACCAAACGCATTGAAGAAGAAGCTTGGACTTACATTAAGAAAATAGATGAATTAGGTGGAGCTGTTAAAGCCATTGAACAAGGATATATTCAAAAAGAAATTCAAGATTCTGCTTATGAATATCAAAAAGAAATTGAGTCCGGTAAACGTATTGTAGTAGGTGTAAATAAATTCCAGATCGAAGAAGAACCACCTAAAGGTCTTCTGAAAGTTGATCCAAGTGTAGGTATTCAACAAGCGAAGAAACTGGCAGAAATGAAGGCTAAGAGAGATGGTAACGCTGTTCAAGCTGCTTTAGATGAATTAAGAGAAGCAGCAAAAGGTGATGCTAACTTGATGCCGGTTATCTTAAAAGCTGCTCGTGTTTACGCAACTGAAGGTGAAATTTGTGACGTATTAAGAGATGTATTTGGTGAATATACACCAGTACAAGTACTTTGATTTTTAATTTTTGATTAGATAAGATATAAGGAGGTCACTACGATGGCAGAAAATAAAATAAGAGTATTAGTAGCTAAACCCGGTCTTGATGGTCATGATCGGGGAGCAAAAGTAATTGCCAGAGCTTTCCGGGATGCCGGATTTGAGGTAATTTATACAGGTTTAAGACAAACTCCTGAACAAATTGTAGCCGCTGCAATTCAGGAAGACGTTGATGTTGTTGCTATGAGTTTATTATCCGGTGCTCATAACACTTTAATGCCCAAAGTTGTTAATCTCTTAAGAGAAAAGGGTGCTGGAGATAAATTAATAATCGGCGGCGGTGTTATACCTGATGATGACATTCCTTTCTTAAAAGAAGCAGGTGTTGCCGCAATTTTCACCCCAGGTACTCCTACCCAAGTATGTATAGACTTTGTTAAAGAAAACGTTAAAAAATAATTAATTATAAATATTAAATAAGGTGGTTAAGGAGATGGATTTAGTACAGAAAGTAATCGAAGGCCAACGTCCTGCAATAGCTCGAATGATTACCTTGGCCGAGAATGAAGCTCCCGAAGCCACACAAGCATTACGTCAACTTTATCCTAGTACTGGGAGGGCCTATATTGTTGGAATTACCGGCCCTCCCGGTGCCGGGAAAAGCACCCTTACCGATAAATTAGTTAAAGAATTAAGGAAAAGGGGTAAAACTGTAGGAATAATTGCTATTGATCCTACCAGCCCTTTTACTGGGGGAGCTATTTTAGGAGATAGAATCCGCATGTCGGACCTGGCTTTAGATGATGGAGTTTTTATTAGAAGTATGGGAACTCGGGGCAGTCTTGGAGGCTTATCTAAAGCTACGAGTGCTGCTATTAAAATACTAGATGCAGCTGGGTTTGATTATATATTTATTGAAACAGTTGGAGTCGGACAGTCAGAAGTAGATATTGTAAAGACCGCGGATACTGTCATAGTCGTATCAGTACCTGGTTTGGGTGATGATATTCAGGCGATTAAAGCAGGAATCTTGGAAATTGGCGATTTGTTTGTGGTAAATAAGGCTGATAGAGAAGGTGCGGAGAGGGTTGTAATTGAGCTTAACCAGATGTTAGAACTTAATCCTAATATGGGGGCTTGGTACCCACCCGTATTAAAGGCGATAGCCAGCCAAAATAAAGGAATTGAAGAAATAGTAGAAAATATTAACAAACACGCAGACTTCTTACAAGAATCGGGAGAATTGATGCAACGTCGTAAGGAAAGACTGAGTAATGAGATTTTTGATTTAATTTTAAGACAAGTTTCTTTTAGGATAACCTCAAAACTGAAAGAAGAAAATTTCTGGGAACAGGAATTAGATCAAATTTTAGCCAAAGAAAAAAATCCTTACGATATCGTCCAACGGGTTATAAAAGAAATTTTAGCTTGATAAAATTAGGGTTTTCCCTTATTTTATAATAATTAAAAAGCTTTAAAGGAGGTTGTGATTAGATGAAAGTTTTAAAGGTAGACCATATTGGTATCGCTGTTAAAAATTTAGAAGAAAGCTTAAAATTTTATACAGAGGTTTTAGGCTTGAAAAATGAAGGAATTGAAGTTGTTGAAGAGCAACAGGTAAAGGTAGCCTTTTTGCCTTGCGGGGATAGTGAATTAGAGTTATTAGAATCCACTACTCCTGACGGACCTATCGCTAAATTCATCGAAAAAAACAGAGAAGGTATTCAACACATTGCTTTAAGAGTAGATAACATTGAAGAAGCTCTTGCCTATTTGAAAGAAAAAGGTGTTCGCTTAATTGATGAAAAACCTCGTTATGGTGCAGGGGGAGCCAGAATTGCTTTTCTACATCCCAAAGCAACTAATGGTGTTTTATTAGAATTATCTGAACGCGAATAGTAAGTAGTATAAATTCTTAAATAAGCGAGGGGAGTTTATAAGCATGAGTACTAGATCAAAATTAGAAGATCTCAGGAAAAAAAGCCAACAAATTGAGCTAGGTGGCGGAGAAAAAGCCATTCAGAAACAGCATGAACGCGGTAAATACACAGCTAGAGAAAGACTGGCTATGTTATTTGACGAAGGTTCCTTTGTTGAATTAGATAAGTTTGTTAAACACCGTTGTGTTAACTTTGGTATGGACAAAGTTGAAGCACCCGGTGAAGGTGTTGTTACTGGTTACGGTACTATTGATGGACGTTTAGTATATGCATTTGCCCAAGATTTTACTGTTGTAGGTGGATCTTTAGGAGAAATGCATGCTCAAAAAATATGCAAGGTTTTAGACCTGGCCTTAAAAATGGGTGCTCCTTGCATTGGTTTAAACGATTCCGGTGGTGCTCGTATTCAAGAAGCAGTTGATGCTTTAAGTGGTTATGGTCAAATTTTCTATCGTAACACTATCGCTTCCGGTGTTATTCCTCAAATCTCCGTTATTATGGGACCATGTGCCGGTGGTGCCGTATACTCACCAGCTTTAACTGACTTTATCTTTATGGTTAAAAATACTTCCCAGATGTTTATTACTGGTCCTCAAGTAATCAAGTCAGTAACCGGTGAAGAAGTAACTGCAGAACAATTAGGTGGTGCTATTACTCATAATAGTACAAGTGGTGTTGCTCACTTTGCTGCTGAAAACGAGGAAGAGTGTATTGCACAAATTCGGGCTCTTTTAAGTTATATTCCTAATAATAACTTAGAAGAACCACCTGTATTTGATACCGGTGATGATCCGGAAAGACAAGACGAAAGCTTAAATGACATTATCCCTGATAATCCCAATGCCGCTTACGACATGAAAGATGTTATTATAAAAATTGCTGATAACGGGGAAATGTTCGAAGTACAACCTTTATATGCACAAAATATTATTACTGCGTTTATCAGATTAAATGGTCGCAGTATAGGTGTAATTGCAAACCAACCTAAATTTATGGCTGGTTGCCTGGATATTAATGCTTCTGATAAAGCAGCACGCTTTATCCGGTTCTGTGATGCCTTTAATATTCCCTTATTGAACCTGGTGGATGTACCCGGTTTCTTGCCCGGTACAAATCAAGAATATGGCGGTATCATTCGTCATGGTGCAAAAATGCTTTATGCTTATTCTGAAGCAACTGTACCCAAAGTAACAGTAGTAACACGGAAAGCCTATGGTGGTTCTTACTTAGCAATGTGTTCCCGTGATTTAGGTGCTGACCAGGTTATTGCATGGCCAACTGCTGAAATTGCTGTTATGGGTGCCGCAGGTGCTGCGAACATTATCTTCCGTAAAGAAATTGAAGCAGCCAAAGATAAACAAGCGAAGAGAGATGAAGTAATTAAAGCCTATGAAGAACGCTTTGCTACTCCTTATGTAGCTGCTGAAAGAGGCTTTGTAGATATGGTAATTGAACCTGCAACAACTAGACCGGTTTTAATTAATGCATTTGAAATGTTATCTACTAAAAGGGAAACAAGACCTGCTAAAAAGCACGGAAATATTCCTCTATAAATCGTAAAAACATAAAAAAGGAGGAGAAATATGCTATTCGGATTACAAGTTACCGCCATTGGTTTAACTACAGTATTCGTGGCCTTAACTCTTTTGATGTTCATTATTGACATACAATCGAAAATATTGGCCCAAACAACTAAAAAAAAAGTAGAAGCTGAAAAGGTTGAGGCCCCTAAACAGGATCTTACTCAGACCAATCCACAACCTCAGGAAGACGATACAGAATTAGCTGCTGTGATTGCTGCTGCAATCCATGCATTTTCAGGCCAACAGGTTATTATCAGAACAATTACAAGAGTTCCTGGAAATACTGGTGCGATTTGGTCTACAGCTGGACGTACCGATTCAATGAATTTACGTCAAATCTAATTTAATTACTTTATTTCAAATAAAAAATGCTTGAAAGGGAAGGAGACAAGAAATTATGAAAAAGTATAATATTACAGTTAATGGAAAAACTTATGAAGTTGAAGTAGAAGAATTAGGGGGGGTAGCTGCTCCTGCTAGACCTCAAGTTGCTGCACCTGCTCCCAAGGCTGCACCACAAGCTGCTCCTGCACCTGCTGCTCCAAAAGCTGCTCCTGTAGCCGGTGGTGATACTGTTACTGCTCCCATGCCAGGGAAAATCTTAAGAGTATTAAAATCTGAAGGTGCCAGTGTTAAAGCCGGCGATGTGGTAATGATTTTAGAAGCCATGAAAATGGAAAACGAAATAACCGCTCCTTGTGATGGAACTGTTAAACAAGTTGCTGCAAGAGAAGGAGCTACCGTTAACCCTGGCGACTTATTATTCGTTATTGGCTAATTGCAAAGACTTAAATTTACGAGAGGGGTTGAACTAGCTCTATGGATTACCAATTAAATATAGGCGAAGCACTTGTCGAATTACTTAAAACTACAGGTTTTGCGACCATTACTCCTGGTCAAATAATAATGATGTTTGTTTCTTTTGTTTTATTGTATCTGGCTATAGTTAAAAAATTCGAACCACTACTTTTACTTCCTATTGCTTTTGGTATGCTTTTAACTAACTTTCCTAATACAGGATTAACAGCACCACCTGTTTATGACCCAAATGATCCTCATACTGTTGTCCAAACCGGTGGATTACTATATTACTTATACCAAGGCGTAAAACTAGGTATTTACCCACCACTTATCTTTTTAGGTGTAGGGGCTATGACTGACTTTGGACCATTGATCGCGAATCCCAAGACCTTACTTTTAGGTGCTGCTGCTCAGCTTGGTATCTTTACTACTTTTATCGGTGCTATTTTAATGGGATTCAATCCTCAAGAAGCAGCTTCTATCGGAATTATCGGTGGAGCTGATGGTCCAACGGCTATCTTTTTGACCAGTAAATTAGCACCTCACTTATTAGGAGCTATTGCAATTGCTGCTTATTCTTACATGGCATTATTCCTATTATTCAACCACCTATTATGAGGGCTTTAACAACCAAAAAAGAAAGACAGGTAATTATGGAACAGTTAAGACCTGTTTCCAAAACTGAAAAAATTATTTTCCCAATTATGGTAACTGTAGTCTGTGTTCTTTTATTACCTGATGCAGGTGCTTTAATCGGTATGCTGATGTTAGGTAACTTAATGCGTGAGTCCGGTGTAGCGGACCGTTTAGTAGATACTGCTCAGAATGCTTTAATGAACATAGTTACTATTTTCTTAGGAACTACCGTTGGAGCTACTGCTACTGCAGAAAACTTCTTATCTCCCAGTACTATTAAAATCGTAGTTATGGGCTTAGTGGCTTTCAGTATCGGTACCGCTGGTGGAGTTATTTTAGGGAAGATAATGTATATTTTCTCTGGTGGAAAGGTGAATCCACTAATCGGTTCTGCCGGTGTTTCTGCAGTACCGATGGCTGCACGGGTATCCCAAGTTGTCGGTCAGAAAGAAAACCCAAGAAACTTCCTTTTAATGCATGCTATGGGACCTAACGTAGCCGGTGTTATTGGTTCTGCTGTTGCTGCTGGTGCTCTATTATCATTATTTGGTTAATACTCTATAATTTAAGATAATAAAGGATAGACAAATAATGGAGGGTAAAAAGAGGATGGCTAAGCCATCCTCTTTTGTAATTAAAAAAAGGAAAAATAGATTTATCCCTCGAATAATTTATTATCTATATTTTGTAAGGAAGTGACTTAAATGATTAATAAAAACATAAGTATCATGGAACTTTTACAAACCTATCCTGAATTAGCACAAGCATTAAGTAATATGGGTATGGGTTGTTCCCGTTGTTTGGGTTCTATGACAGAAACATTAGAACAGGGAATTAAAGCACATGGATTAGATGTTAATGAGGTTCTTGAAAAACTAGAGAATTATTTAAAAAAGAACCACGGATGAACACAGATAAACACTGGTAAACACTAATTTATTAAAAAAATTTATTTACTTGCTTTATCTATGTTAATCCGTGGTTAATAAAATAAGTTACTAGTCACTAATAAACTAGCCGCTAATTTAGGTGAAATTTATGAGTAAGAATATCTTAAGCAAATCTATTATTAACCTTCCGGGAGTAGGAAAACAAAAAGAAAAGGAATTAAATAAATTAGGCATCAAAACAATTGAAGAATTATTATATTACTTTCCTCGCCGGTATGAAGACCGTTCCCGGTTGAAGCCTTTAAACCTGCTTCAACATGATTCTGTGGAAACTATTTTGGCTGAAATAAAAAAAATTGAAGTAGTTAAAACTAATAAAAAAATATATATATTGAAAGTGTACTTGGAAAATCCTACTGGCAAAATTACTGCAATTTTTTTTAACCAAAATTATTTAAAAAACCAATTTAAAATAGGTAGGAAAATTTACGTTACAGGAAAGGTTAATTTACGTTTTGGTAGACAAATAGTGGTAAGTGATTATGAATTAGTAATTGAAGAATCTCAACCGATACATGCTGGACGCATTATTCCTATCTATCGTGAAAATAAAAAAATTACTTCCAAGTTTTTAAGAAATTTAGTTTCTTTTGCATTGGAAAATTATCTTCCAGAAGTAGAAGAAACAATTCCCGAAGAAATTAAAAATAAATATGGATTATTATCTATCAAGGAAGCTTTAAGAGAAATACATTTTCCTACAGGTAGAGAACGGTATAAAAAAGCCAGGTACCGTTTTGTTTTTGAGGAGTTTTTGGTTTTGCAGGTAGGTATTAAATTTTTACGCCAAACGATAAAAAATCAAAAGGGGATCAGTCATACTACAAAAGATGAACTGGTTAGAAAGCTTGAAAAATCCTTACCTTTTTCTTTAACAGATGCCCAGAAAAAAGTAATTTCTGAAATAAAAAAGGACATGGAAAGCTCTCAAATGATGTATCGTTTAATCCAGGGTGATGTAGGTTCAGGGAAGACTGTTGTGGCTGCTTGGGCAATAGTTAAAGCAATAAGTGGAGGCTATCAGAGTGCTTTAATGGTTCCCACAGAAATACTAGCTGAACAACACACTTTAACAATGACTCAACTATTAAAACCTTTAGGAATTAAGCCTCTGTTACTTAAAGGTGGCTTATCAAAAAAAGAAAAAGAGGAAAAATTAATACAGATAGCTACAGGCAAAGCAAATCTTATTATCGGCACTCATTCTTTGATTCAATCGGAAGTAACTTTTAATAATTTAGGTTTAGTGGTTATTGATGAACAACACCGTTTTGGGGTAAGACAGCGAATAGCTTTGAAAGAAAAGGGAAACGCACCTGACGTACTAGTAATGACGGCAACACCAATTCCACGAACACTTGCTTTAACCTTTTATGGAGACATGGATCTATCTGTAATAGATGAATTGCCACCAGGTAGAAAACCTGTTAAAACTTACCATGCACAGGAAAATATGCGGGAAAGAATATATAAGTTTGTGCGCAAACAAATTCAACTAGGATTTCAGGCTTATGTTGTTTGTCCTTTAGTAGAAGAATCGGAAAAATTAGATTTAGAAAATGCCACCCAATTAGCTAGTAAATTGCAGCAGGAAATATTTCCTGATTTTAGAATTGGATTAATTCATGGAAGATTAAACTCCCTGGAAAAAGAAACTATTATGGAAAAATTTCGCCAAGGAAAGATTAATGTTTTAGTAAGTACTACAGTAATTGAAGTAGGAGTAAATGTACCTAACGCAACTGTAATGGTAATCGAAAATGCAGAAAGATTTGGTTTAGCCCAATTACATCAATTGCGGGGTAGAATTGGGAGAGGAAGTGAACAGGCCTACTGTATTTTAATTTCAGATTCCCACACCCCCGAAACCAAAGCCAGAATGAAGATTATGACAAAAACCACAAATGGATTTTTACTTGCTGAAGAGGACCTAAAATTGAGAGGTCCAGGAGAAATTTTAGGTACACGGCAACATGGTTTTCCAGATTTAAAAATCGCTAATCTGTTAAAAGACTTTAAAATATTAGAACAAACGAAAATTTTAGCAGAAGAAATTGTTCGGGAAGGCTTAAATCTACGAAACTTTTTAAATCATAAATGGATATCGGTTTAAAACTAACCCCTTTTTATAGGGGTATATTTTTTTGTCAAAAAATACTTAATTGACAAGAGTATTAATTTTAAAAAATATTACAAACTACCTTTAGGAGGTGTTTTAAGTGGCTCACAAAAAAACAATAAAAAGGGCAGGATTAGATAAATATAAATATGAGATTGCTCAGGAAATGGGTTTAGGACAAAAGGCTAAAAAAAAGTTATCTGTATCCCAAGAAAATAAAGATAAATAAAAAAATATAGATAATTTAAGCAAACTAGGAAAATAATACTAGAATAATAAAGTTAAAAAAACAGATACTATTAATGCTAAAGGAGAGGAGGTGAAGATGAAAAAATGCCCAGAAACACTAATAAACCGGCTGTACAAGGTGCATCTGCCTTTTTGGATCAGTTTAAATACGAAGTGGCTAATGAATTAGGTTTAACCAATTATCAAACAATCGACAAAGGTCAGTTAACTTCAAGGGAAAATGGTTACGTTGGTGGATATATGGTTCGTAAAATGATTCAGTTTGCTGAGCAACAGCTTATTAATAATGGTGGAACCTTAAGATAAATCTTTATAATCTGGCTAAAGGAGGTGTAATTTTTGCCTCGTAATACAAATAAACCTGCTGTTCAAGGAGCCGCTCCCTTTTTAGATAAATTTAAATACGAAGTAGCTAATGAATTAGGATTGACCAATTATCAAACTATTGATAAAGGTCAGTTAACTTCACGGGAAAACGGTTACGTTGGTGGATATATGGTTCGTAAGATGATTCAGTTTGCTGAACAAAATCTTTCTCAACAGCAAACACAGCAATAAATAGCAATAAATTAAGATAAAATAAACAAGCAGGTGTAGAAATACATCTGCTTGTTTATTTTTAATGTAGGTAATTAGCAACCTCCTCCGGCATGGCTGGATGTAAACTTTCCGTTAAAGCCATGGCAATAACTTTTGAAGTATTTTCGATTAAATCATCGATTTCTTTAGGTGTAACCATAAGGGAATTACTATATGGTTGTAAAACCTCATCAATAATGATTCGTAGAAGAGGTGGGCTCATCTCTTTGGTTAATTGGGTCAAAGGAGGTTTATTTTTCATTTTCTCAACAAAGCTTTCAATTATATCATGGGCAATTATCCCGGCGTGGACTACAGTGGGTACTCCGATTGCAATTACAGGAACACCCAAGGTTTCCACATTTAATCCGGCACGTTTATTTCCAACCCCGGAACCAGGATTGATTCCCGTATCCGCAATTTGAATGGTTGAACCTATTCTTTCCACACTTCCGGCGGCTAAAGCATCGATAGCGATTACCAGACTAGGTTGGGTTTTTTCTACGACACCTTTTATTATTTCAGCAGTTTCAATACCGGTAATACCTAACACTCCCGGGGCAATAGCACTGACTGAGCGTAATCCATTAGTTAATTCCTGGGGAACCCTACCGTAAAGATGACGGGTTGCCATAGTTTTTTCCACAACTTTTGGACCTAAAGCATCGGGAGTGGCATTCCAGTTTCCTAAGCCTACTATTAATACACTGTCCTCCTCAGATTTAAAAGGAAGGGTTTCTTTCAGTTTTTCACTAAGAGTCTTACTTAACTGCTCATGCAAAGCTTTATTATTTATTCGTAAAACATCTGATTCAATGGTAATATATTTACCGGGGGATTTTCCGATTATAGAGGCACCTCTTTGGTCTAGGACGGTTACAGTCCTAACATGGGCTGTATCAAAAGATTCCTCTTCTAAACTGACTCCGGGTATTTCTCCTCCTCTTTCTCCTCTGATTGTTTCATGGGCTTCTAAAGCCAAATCTAAATTAATTCCTAATTCACGATAAAGTTCCGTTTTTTTCATTTTTTAAACCTCCCTAAACAAATCTATATGTTAATGTTTTCCTAATAAAAAAAAACTATACTCTAATTTTCATGCCCTTTTTGGGAAATTCTAAATTTGTGTTAATCCGTGGTTTAAAAAAAATCAGTGTTTATCAGTGGTTTAAAAAATCCCGCAGGAATTTCTGCGGGAAAGTTGAAGAAAGCATTAAGGGAGTAGTAATTTTTACTTTATTATTTTGCCCCAAAAATACGATTTTAAAATATGATAAATTAGACGAAAAAGCAAATATTTGAAAATTTTATGATATACTACACTTAAATAGGAGAGAAAAAAATGCGAGTTATTAGTGGTTTACGACGTGGGAAAAAACTAAAAACAGTTAAAGGTATGTTAACCCGCCCTACTTCAGACCGGGTGAAAGAAGGAGTTTTTAATGTTTTAAGAGAAAAAATATCAGGAAGTAGATTTTTAGATTTATTTGCCGGTACTGGAAATATTGGAATTGAGGCTTTAAGCAGAGGGGCGGAAGAGGCATTTTTCGTAGAAAAAAATCCACAGGCTTTCAGGGTTTTGAAAACTAATGTGGAGGAATGTGATTTTAATAAGGCTAGCAATCTTTATTTAATGGATGCATTTGTTGCTTTAAAAGTCTTTAAAAAAAATAATTTGAACTTTAATTTAATCTACTTAGATCCTCCTTATAAATTTTCTAATTTGGAAAAAATCATTAAGCAGATTATTGAATTCTCCTTATTAGCAAATGAAGGAGTAGTTGTTGTAGAAACTGGTAAAAATACTAACTTACCCTGTGGATTCCTTAACTTACATAAAATTAAAGAAAGCATTTATGGTGATACGAAAGTAACATATTATCAATTAATGAAGGAGGAAGAAAGAAATGGATGTGTATAAAATTTTAGATGAATTTGAAGCTGAAGTTGAGGAAAGTGCGAAAATACCATTAACAAATAAAGCGATTCTACCGGAGGAAGTTCTATATAATTATATAGATCAACTTCGTGCTAACCTTCCTGAGGATATACGGGAAGCTCAATGGATTAAAAAAGAAAGACAAAGAATTATAGAAGAAGCTGAAAGAGAAGCCAAAAAAATCATTGAGAATGCTAAGATGAAAGTAGAAGAACTAATTAGCCAAACAGAAATCGTTAGGCTTGCAGAACAGCACAGCCAAGAAATTATAAAAAAAGCTCAGCTCCAGGCTCAGGAAATAACCGAAGGGGCTTTTAGCTTTGCCGATGAGATAATGTCCCAACTTCAAATACAACTGGAAAAAAACCTGGAGATTATTCGTGAAGGACGCAAGTCAATTCAACAGATACCTGATAAACAAAAGGTACAAAAAACAGGATAAGATAATTTGTATCTTTTTTTTGGCAGATAAATAGTTAATGATTTATTAATTTTTTATTATTTTATTTTTTAGTAGTGATAGTATTAACATTATTGAAATAAGTATTCCACAAGAGGTAATATGAAAAACAAAATAGTTCCATCCATTTAGTGGGGATGTAAAAGGATAGTACATATTAATAACCGGCATGAAATTTAGAAAAGGAACAAATAAAATCATCGTGATTATCCCTGCCATTATCCCTTGAAAGATCCTTCCCAAGAGGAAATAATAAATGGGTATATAATTTTTGGCAACAATACTGCTTACTTGTGCTTGAATAGACAATCCACTCCAACCTAGAATTACACTGACTATGATTGCTTGTTCTCGTAAACCGGCACTTATTTCTGAAGCTTTTTTAGTTCCAAGAGTCATTTCGAAAAATCCGGTACTTAAAGCTTCACCTAATTGAGGGTCAAGGCCTATTATAGATAGAAGTTTAGTAAAAATGACAGCTAACAAAGATAAGATTTCCGTGATTCGAAAAATTTCTATTAGTACCGCAAAAAAAATTACGAATCCTCCAATTGTTAGCATATTGTGAATTGCCTTCTGAACAGCCTTACCCATCAGTGCGCCGAAGGATAGAGTTTTGTTTTGATTTGTTACAAATAATTCGCGAATACTTTTTTTCAGGATACTTTCTCCTGTTTCGGTTTGAAAATATTTTACTCTTTTCTCACTTTTAAGAAAGCCCAATATTATTCCCAATAGGATATTAGCGCCGTAATGACTGACTGCCAGTAAAATTCCTAGGTTGGGATTTTGAAACATGCCTACGGGTACGGCAACTAATAAAAACAGTGGACTAGAATTATTGGTGAAGGCAATTAATCTACTGGCTTCTTCCTTTGTACATAAATTTTTTTCGTATAAAGTATTTGTTAAAACAGCCCCCATAGGAAATCCGGAAGTAAAGCCCATTGCCATGACAAAACCGGCTGCACCCGGTTGTTTGAAAACCGGTCGCATTAATGGTTCTAATAATACCCCTAGCAAACTTACAACACCTAATTCTACCAGAATATCAGCAATAATAAAAAAAGGTAAAAGGGAAGGTACTAATATAGTAGCCCAAGTTTTTAAACCATAGTTAGCTCCTTGAAATGTTGCCTCAGGATGCAGGATCATAGCTATGGTTAAAATTATAGCTAAAAAAGCCAAAAACAATGAAAAGAAATTTTTTTCTTTTGCCAACATTATTCCGCCTTTAAAGGTTTTATTATAAATTATATTGGTCATATATTTAAGATATGATAAGAATTTGGGGAGGAATAATCTTGGGAAAATGTAAAGTGGGATTGGCTTTAGGGGCAGGAGGTGCAAAAGGTTTAGCTCATTTAGGAGTGTTGGACGTATTGGAAAAAGCAAATATTCCTATTCATTTTATTGCCGGATCAAGTATTGGGGCAGTTATCGGTTCATTTTACGCTGCCGGAACGAGGCTGGATTTATTAATTAAACTAGCTCAGGAACTCAAAAATAATTACTTAATTGATTTTTGTATATCGAAAATGGGATTAATTAAGGGGAAAAAAGCTGAGGCAATAATCAGATTAATGACTCATAACAAAAATTTTAAAGACCTTAATATACCCTTAGCCGTTGTGGCCACAGATTTAATAACAGGAGAGAGAGTTGTGTTTAGAGAAGGAAATGTGGCTCAGGCTGTAAGAGCCAGTATCGCTGTACCAGGGGTTTTCCAACCGGTAATTAAAGGAGATAAAATCCTGGTAGACGGTGCGGTAATCGATCATCTACCTGCCCAAATAGTCAGAGAAATGGGTGCTGATCTGGTTATTGCTGTTGATTTACAGTATTATAATTCTGTGGTAGAAGCAAGGATAAATAATATTTTTGACGTAATTATGCAGTCCATTGAAATAATTGAGAGAAATACCAGGGATAAATATCTTCCTTACACCGATATAGTAATAAAGCCTAAGGTAAGTAATTACCCCTGGACAGACTTTGAGGCGGCAGAGGAAATAATTGTAGCTGGAAAAGTTGCTTGTGAAGAAGTACTCGATGAAATTAAGTTAAAAATGAATTCTCTTAAGGGTTAAGGTTTAGGTTAAGGTTGATTTTAGTGGCTAGTGGTTAGTGGCTGGAGGTTAGTAAAATAGACTTAACCTTCAATAATAGACTCAATTTTGTTCATCCGTAGTTATGACAATCGGCGACCTATAGAAATCCAGGCGACCTTTTCGCTTTTGGGGATCGTGATAAGCTAACGTATATAAGTCAGTGGCCCTTATTTCTAACTCTAGCATTTTTTTTGCTGATTCTTCTATATTTTTATAACCATGAGCTAACTTTGTAATTATAGGCAGGCGGGCTTTAGTCTTTATTAATTTTAAGAGTTTTTGTCCTTTTTCATTAAAACCTAGCACTCTTAAATAATATGGTTGAGTAAATACATCATTTTTTGTAAAGCCTAAATAAAGGTGTATCAACAAGCGTTGTATTCTGGTGTGGGTATATCTTTTTGTTTTCAATTTCTCAATAAGCTCATAAATTGTACCTGTTTCCGGAGCCATTTTCCAGAGGCGATTTTCCAGCCCTTCGTTAACTTCAATAATATTGCCAATTTCGGCAGGGGACATTCTTCTTAAACAACTAAGTATGCCTTGTTCCAGATTTTCTAAGAAAACGGGGCCTTCTCTATCCTGAAACTTTTTCAGCAAAACTTCCTTTGTTGGTTCCGGTACATAGTTAACCCAGGAGGAGTTTTTTTCTTTGATTAATCTTCGAATGGCCGTTGCGCTGGCGAATTGGTTTTCCGGTCTTTGAGCATGGTAATTTCCTAGACGTTTAACAAGTACAGGCTCTATTTTTTCGGAAAGTAAAGCTAAATTTCTTAAATAAGCGATAGCCAATATGTTATTGGGGTTATTTAATTCATTTATAAAATCATTAGCATCGGAACCCATTACCTTGTTTAAAGCCAGGCTACGGGCATGAGGAAAGGAGAAACCTTGTTTTAAATATTCATCTAGACTTTTTTGGAAAGAATGTTCTTCATGGTTGAAGAAGTCTGCAATTAACTGTAGTTTTTTCAGATCAGAACTTTCTGCACCAAAAGCAAGATGGGTAACTATTCCTGTAGCAGCAAGGGATTGTACGCCTCCGGAGGCAAACCACATAGCACTGCGACTGGAAAAGGCTACTGGTAATTCCAAAACAAGGTCTATTCCGTTTCTCAAAGCCGTTTCACACCTAGCCCATTTATCGATTAAAGCCGGTTCACCTCTTTGCAGAAAATTACTGCTTAATATGGCTATGGTGGCTGTGGGATTAATTTTTCTTTTAGCAGTTTGTAAATGATAAAGATGTCCCAGGTGAAAAGGATTATATTCCGCAATTATTCCCAATACTTTCAAGTTAATTCATCCTCTCCAAGTATATATAAATTATTTTTAAGAAAAATAAATATAATCAAAGTAGGAATTTAAATATTTTTGCTGAATAAATAAAAATTGTCTAAATTATACCAAAGGAGGAGAAGTATTGATGAATCTTGTCGAAACCATTAGAGCCAAGGCAAGAAGTAAAGGGGCAACTATAGTATTACCCGAAGGTACAGAAGAAAGAACTGTACAAGCTGCAGGTATACTGACCAGAGAGAAAATTGCCAAAGTTATCCTCTTAGGACCAAAAGAAGAAGTAGAGGCTGTGACTCAAAAAACCGGCACTGACTTAAGGGAGGTACAGATTATAAATCCCCTTCAGTCAGAAAAATTTGAGCAATATGCAGAAACTCTTTACGAATTAAGAAAACATAAAGGCTTGTCCCTGGAAGAAGCCAGAGAACTTACGAAGAACCCATTGTATTTCGGTACTTTAATGGTTAAAAATGATGATGCCGATGGTATGGTAGCAGGTGCTCAAAATACAACAGGTGATGTTTTACGGCCTGCTTTACAAATTATTAAAACCGAAAAAGGCATTTCTTCAGTTTCAGGTGCTTTTATTATGATTGTACCTGATTGTGAGTATGGTGAAAATGGGGTAATGGTATTTGCTGATTGTGCAGTTAATCCTAATCCTACTGCAGAACAATTAGCGGAAAATGCATATTTAAGTAGTAAAACCGCTAGGGCTATAGTTGGCATGGAACCTAAAATAGGTATGTTGTCTTTTTCTACTAAAGGTAGTGCAAAACATGAACTGGTGGATAAGGTTGTTAAAGCTGTAGGAATCGCTAAAGAAAGATATCCCGAATTGCAAATAGATGGAGAATTACAGGCAGATGCCGCTTTAGTACCCAAAGTAGGTAAATCGAAGGCTCCAAACAGTGAAATAGCAGGCAAAGTGAATGTATTAATTTTCCCAGATTTACAAGCCGGTAATATTGGTTATAAACTTGTTCAGCGTTTAGCTAAAGCTGAAGCTTTGGGACCGATTTTACAAGGAATGGCAAAACCTGTTAACGATCTTTCTCGTGGTTGTAGTGTTGATGATATTGTGAATACAGTAGCAATGACTGTATTACAAGAATAGTGAGGAGGATTAAGATGAAAATATTAGTTATAAATTGTGGAAGTTCTTCGTTAAAATACCAAGTTTTCGATATGGATAAAGAAGAGGTATTAGCGAAAGGTTTAGCGGAAAGAATCGGTATTAAAGATTCCCGTTTAAAACATGAAATAAGCTCGGGGCAGAAGGTTGTAATCGAACAGGATTTAAATGACCATATCGAGGCTATCCAACTGGTTTTAAAAACCTTAACTGACTCTAAACATGGAGTATTAAAAGATATATCTGAAATCAATGCGGTAGGGCACAGAGTAGCTCATGGTGGTCCTAATTTCTCCTCTTCAGTTGTGATAACTGAAGATGTAAAAAAAGAAATCAGGGAACTTTTTGAACTGGCACCTTTACATAACCCGGCAAATTTACAAGGCATAGAAGCAATGGAAAAGTTGCTGCCAGGAGTTAAACAGGTGGCTGTTTTTGATACGGCTTTCCATCAAACTATGCCACCCTGCGCTTATCTTTATGGTATTCCTTATGAATATTATGAAAAATATAAGATAAGAAAATATGGTTTTCATGGTACATCACATAAATATGTAGCCCAAAGGGCTGGAGAGATATTGGGCAAGCCCTGGGAACAATTGAAAATAATTACCTGTCATTTGGGTAATGGGGCAAGTATTTCGGCTATAAAAGATGGTAAATCATTGGAAAATACCATGGGCTTTACTCCTTTGGAAGGGGTAATCATGGGTACTCGTTCCGGTAATATTGACCCTTCTATTGTTACCTTTATTATGGAAAAAGAAGGTATGAGTATTGAAGAGATTAATAATTTCTTAAATAAAAAGTGCGGTGTTTTGGGTGTCTCAGGAATCAGCAGCGATTTCCGTGATTTAGAAGCAGCCTGTGCTCAAGGTAACAGACGTGCGCAATTAGCCATTGAGATGTTTATTTATGATGTTAAATTACGTATTGGGGCTTATACCAGTATTTTAGGCGGTTTAGATGTTCTGGTGTTTACAGCCGGTTTGGGGGAAAACGGCATTGAAGTTCGCCGAGATATTTGTAAAGATATGGAGTTTTTCGGTATAAAAATTGACGAAGAGAAGAATAAGGTAAGAGGAAAAGAAGCAATTATTTCTCGTGATGGTGAACCGGTGAAAGTATTAGTTATACCTACCAATGAAGAATTAATGATCGCCCGTGATACAAAAGAATTGGTGGCAAGGTAACAGACTTGACAACTTTCTAATGGACATTTATAATTAAAAAGTCGCCTAATGAGTTTATAGGGTGGGTTATAAATGTCTATAACGATTAATTTAAGTAAAATTAGAAACAATGAAGGAACCAGTTTAAGTTTTAATTTGCAAACGGAAAAACTGGATTTACTAGCAAAAGAGGATTTGCTCATTACGAAACCCCTTCAAATTTGGGTAGAGGTGAAAAATACCGGTAATATTTTACAATTACAAGGAGAAGTGGAAACTGAAGTTACCACCAATTGCGATCGTTGTTTAGAAAAAGTAATTTTACCGATAAAAACGAATTTTAAGGAAAAATTAATTCATACCTCTAATCTCAAACTATTACACTATCTAACTAAAGATGAAATTGAAGAAGAATATGTTGTATTTGATAAGGATAACTTTGATTTAACTGATTTTGTTAGGGAAAGCATTATATTAGCTATTCCTCTTAAAATATTATGTGCTGAAAATTGCCGTGGTTTTTGCCCTAAATGTGGTCAAAATTTAAACAGGAGTTCATGTAATTGTACTACTGATGAAATTGACCCTCGTTTAGCAATTTTAGCCAAACTTAAAAGAGATTGAGGAGGTGTAATCATGGGAGTTCAACAAAATAAAAGATCAAAGTCAAGAACCAGAAAGAAAAGGTCAATTTGGGCAAAACTTGCTACTCCCACCAGAATGGAATGTCCACAATGTCATGAACCTAAATTACCCCATAGAGTTTGTCCAGCTTGTGGATATTACAAAAATCGTGAAGTAATAAAAACAGTTAACGAATAATACATTGAAATTCAGAAAGAGTAAGCCGTCTTTCTTAAATGGCTTACTCTTTTTTATATATTTTCTGATTTTGTTTTTTCTAAAAAATTAGCTTAAATTATGATTAAAAATTATCTTGCAAAAGCTGGGAATATATATTATACTTTTTTTGACACCAGGTATTAATAGCTGGTATAAAGAATTAAAAGGGATGATTCAGATGTCAAAAAGAATTCCAAAGTTACAAAGACAGGAAAAATTACAGGAAATTCTTTCTGAAAATCCTTTTATAACCGATGATGATTTAGCGCAAGAATTTGGTTGTAGTGTTCAAACAATTCGCCTGGATCGTCTTGAATTGGGCATACCCGAATTAAGAGAACGGGTGAAAAAAGTTGCTCAAATTAATCATGCTAAAGTAAGGTCTATTGCCGATAAAGAAATAATTGGGGAGTTGATTGAGCTAGAACTAGGCAAAAAAGCCGTATCTGTATTACAAATTACTTCCGAAATGGTGGCTGATAAAACCAAGATTTGTCGGGGTCACCATATTTTTTCGCAAGCTAATATGTTAGCAATGGCTTTAATTGATGCTGATGCGGTGTTGACCGGTAGTGCACGCATTAGGTATCGGCGTCCGGTTTATCTAAACGAAAAACTGGTGGCCACAGCTATTTTTGCCCGCCGTCATAGTAATAAACACCTAATTAAGGTTGTATCGAAAGTTGGGGCCGAAGAAGTATTTGTAGGCAAATTTATCATGGTTTCTCGTTAGGAGGAGTTTAGCATGAAAATTGCTGTAGATGCTATGGGGGGTGACCATGCTCCTCAAGAAATTGTTAAGGGCGCTATTCTTGCATCAGAATTATTTCCTGAAATCGAGAAAATTTTTCTAGTGGGTTCTCCTACCGCTATAGAACCTCTGCTAGAAAAAAGAAATGATAAACTGGAAATTGTTCCTGCCAGTGAAGTAATTACCATGGAAGACCACCCGGGAATAGCTTTTCGACGTAAAAAAGATGCTTCCATTACCGTAGCCGCAAAATTAGTGAAAAGCGGTGAAGCTTGTGCTCTTGTTTCTGCCGGCAGTACCGGTGCCCAAATGGTTGCTTCTTTATTTACTTTAGGCAGGATAAAAGGGATAGAAAGACCTGCTATTGCTATAGTATTACCAACTTTAGAGGGTGGTAAATTATTGTTAGATGCAGGGGCCAATGCAGATTGTAAAGTACATAATTTAATAGATTTTGCAAAAATGGGAAATATATACGCAAAAAAAATATTAGGTATTGAAAACCCGCGCATCGGCTTAATTAATATCGGTAGTGAAGCAACAAAAGGAAATGAGTTAAGTATTAAGGCTTTTGAAGAATTGAGTAAAATAAATAATATAAATTTTATTGGTAATATTGAAGGAAGAGACATTCCCCAAGGGAAATGTGATGTCTTTGTTTGTGACGGTTTTGTGGGGAATGTAATTCTTAAACTTATGGAAGGAATGGCTAAGGCTTTTGGAACTATCTTAAAAGAAGAGGCCAATAAAAGCATCCGCACTAAAGCGGGAACAGCTTTGATGTTACCCGCTTTAAAAGGTATAAAAAATAGAATGGATTATGCAGAATATGGGGGAGCTCCCCTTTTAGGTGTTGACGGAATCAGCATTATCTGCCATGGAAGTTCCAAGGCTAAAGCTATAGCTAATGCTATCCGGGTTGCCGGTGAATGTTATTCTCAAGGTTTTATTAATGCTTTAAAACAAGTTAGCGAGGTTTAAATATGGTTAATAAAGTTTGTTCTGTAGGAATTATTGGTACCGGTTCCTATTTGCCGGAAACAATAGTTACTAATGAGGACTTAGAAAAAATAATAGATACAAATGATGAGTGGATAGTAACCAGGACAGGGATTAGTGAGAGACGTAAAGCACCTCCTGAAATGGCTACTTCAGATTTGGGAGCAATAGCGGCTCAGAGAGCTATAGAAAGTGCAAATTTAAGACCTGAAGATATTGATTTAATTATAGTAGCTACAATTACACCGGATATGCTTTTCCCTTCTACTGCTTGTATTATTCAAGAAAAAATAGGAGCAACGAAAGCGGCCGCTTTTGATTTATCTGCTGCCTGTACCGGGTTTATTTACGGTTTATCCATTGCTGCTCAGTTTATAGCTACCGGTATGTATAAATATGTCTTAGTGATCGGGGCGGAAGTTTTATCCCGGATTTTAAATCCGAAAGACCGCAGTACTTTGATACTGTTTGGGGATGGTGCAGGAGCAGCCGTTTTAGGTCCTGTAGAGGAGGGATACGGCTTTTTATCCTTTGATCTAGGTGCTGAGGGCTCCGGTGGTGATCTTTTATATATTAAAGCCGGTGGTTCTAGATTCCCTGCCAGTAAAGAAACCGTAGAAAAAGGTGAACATTACATAAAGATGGTTGGGAACGAAGTCTTTAAATTTGCAGTACGTATAATGGGTGAAACTTCATTAAAGGCTTTAGAGAAAGCCGGCCTGACCCAAGACGATGTAAATTATTTAATCCCCCATCAAGCCAACATTAGAATAGTTGATGCAGCTGTAAAACGCTTAAAATTAGCTACGGAAAAAGTTTATGTTAACTTAGATAAATATGGTAATATGTCAGGAGCATCGGTTCCCGTTGCCTTGGATGAAGCCGTAAGAAAAGGTCGTATTAATAAAGGTGATAATGTGATTCTGGTAGGCTTTGGGGCCGGGTTAACCTGGGGATCTTGTGTTATTCGTTGGAGTTAAGGGGAGGGAACTTAATTTGTTTAAAACTGATTTATGTAAAATATTAGATATTGAATATCCTATATTTCAAGGTGGTATGGCTTGGGTAGCTACCGCTGAACTGGCTGCAGCCGTTTCTGAAGCAGGAGGATTGGGTATAATAGGTGCCGGAAACGCTCCGCCGGACGTAGTACGAGAGCAGATTAGAAAAGCTAGAAGCTTAACAGATAAACCTTTTGGGGTTAATTTATATTACATGTCTCCTTTTGTTGAAGATATTATTAAAGTAGTGATAGAAGAAAAAGTAGCTGTTTTAACAACAGGTGCCGGTAATCCGGGTAAACATATAGTCCAATTAAAAGAAGCGGGAATTAAAGTTTTTCCTGTAGTGTCTTCTGTAGCCTTGGCTAAACGTTTAGCTCGGACCGGAGTAGACGGCTTAATAGCGGAAGGCATGGAGTGTGGGGGCCATGTGGGTGAAATCACTACTATGGCTTTAGTTCCTCAGATAGTTGATGCGGTAGATTTACCTGTTATTGCTGCCGGGGGTATTTATGACGGCCGTGGTATTTTAGCTGCATTAAGCCTAGGAGCCGTTGGTGTACAAATGGGTACGCGTTTTGTATGTGCTACTGAATGTGTTGTACATAAAAATTATAAAGAAGCAATTATTAAAGCTAAAGATAGGGATACGGTACTTACCGGTTATAACGGTCATTATGTTCGGGTGTTGAGAAATAAACTAACCCGAATGTATGAAGAATTAGTATCCCGTAATGCCAGTCCAGAAGAATTTGAAAAGCTGGGTGTGGGTAGGTTACGGGCTGCCGCTATAGATGGGGATGTGGTCATGGGATCTGTTATGTCAGGTCAAGTGGCAGCTATGGTGAATAAAATCCAACCTGCTCAAGAAATTATAAATGAACTGGTGGAAGATGTAGAAAAACAAATGACCAGGCTGCAAAATCTATTGGGCAGATAAATTGGGTTGTTAGTAAACCACTGATAAACACTGATAAACACTGATAAACACTAATAAGGAAAGTCTACTAGTGAGCGAGTGGGCGTGTGGGCGAGAAAAAACATAATTAAACCACGACAGATGAACACGGATTAACATTGATTAAATAATAATTCGTCAGACCGAAGGTCGAAATACTAGCCACTAAAAACTAGCCACTATTCTACTAGTCACTAGTCACTAATCACACTAACTAAGGAGGTTTTCTATGGGCAAAATTGCCTTTGTTTTTCCTGGCCAAGGAGCTCAATATGTAGGTATGGGCCGTGATGTATTTGAAAAGAATCCACTGTCCAGGGAAATCTTTGAAATCGCAGATAAGACATTAGGCTATAATTTATCCGATTTATGTTTTAACGGTCCTGAAGAAAAATTAAAACTAACTATACATACTCAACCGGCTATACTTACTACCAGTATTGCCTGCTATCAATTGATTAAAGAAGAGGGAATTAAGCCGGACTTTGTAGCCGGACACAGTTTAGGTGAGTATTCAGCCCTTGTTGTAGCAGAATCTATGAGTTTTGCGGATGCGGTTAAGCTGGTTGAAAAAAGAGGTATGTATATGCAGGAAGCTGTTCCGGCTGGAGAAGGTACAATGGCGGCAATCTTAGGATTAGATATTGCTAAAGTGGAGGAATTATGCCATATTTGTAGTGATGAAGGAATAGTAGAACCGGCAAATTTTAATTGCCCCGGACAAATAGTAATTGCCGGACAAACTCCTGCGGTGAATAAGGCAGTAAGTTTAGCTAAAGAATATGGTGCTAAAAGAGCTATGGTTTTATCAGTAAGCGGTCCTTTTCATTCTTCTCTTTTAAAACCAGCCAGTATTAAATTAGCTGAAACCATAAAAAATGTGCAGGTTAATGACCCACAAATACCTGTTGTGGCCAATGTAAATGCTCAAATCGTTTCAACCGGAGAAGAAGTTAAGGAAGCTTTAATTACTCAAGTAAATAATTCGGTAAAATGGGAACAATCTATTAAATTGTTATCTGATAAAGGAGTTACAACCTTTGTAGAAATAGGGCCAGGCAAAGTTTTGTCAGGATTAATTAAAAAGATTGTTCCAGGAGCTAAACTATTGAATATTGAGGACATGGCATCTTTTGAAAAAACTTTGGTTCAATTAAAGGAAGGTGTTTAGAATGATTTTTGCGGGGCAAGTGGCTTTAGTCACCGGTGCTTCCCGAGGGATTGGTAGAGCCATTGCTTTAGAACTAGCTAAAAAAGGGGCTAAGGTTGCCGTAAATTATGCCGGTAGCCAGGATAAAGCTTTAGAAGTAGTTAAGGAGATTGAATCTTTCGGCGGAGAAGCTATAGCAGTTCAAGCCGATGTTAGCGATAATACACAAGTTACTCAGATGATTAAAACTGTTGAAGAAAAACTTGGTCCTATAAATATTTTAGTCAATAATGCGGGCATTAACCGAGATAATCTTTTAATGCGTTTGAAAGAAGAGGACTGGGACCAGGTTATGGCTACGAACTTAAAAGGTGTTTTTAACTGTACGAAAGCAGTTATTAGAGGAATGATGAAGGAGAGAAAGGGTAAAATTATTAATATCTCTTCTGTTGTCGGTTTATCCGGTAATATAGGTCAAAGTAATTATGCAGCCAGTAAAGCCGGGATAATTGGTTTTACTAAAGCTATGGCTCAAGAACTAGCCAGTCGTAATATACAGGTGAATGCTGTTGCCCCTGGATTTATTACAACTGATATGACACAACAGCTTACTTCTGAAATGCAGGAACAAATTTTAAATCGTATACCTCTAAAAAGGTTTGGTAAGCCCGAGGATGTTGCTAATGCTGTTAGCTTTTTAGCTTCTCCGGCGGCTGACTATATAACAGGCCAAGTTTTATGTGTTGATGGTGGAATGATAATGTGAGATTATTAAAAGAGCTTGTGGAAGGAGGTGAAGAGTGTGGAAGTTTTTGAAAAAATAAAATCAATTGTTGTTGACCAATTAGGTGTTGACGCTGACGAAGTAACTTTAGAAACCACTTTTGAGGATTTAAACGCAGATTCTTTAGATGTGGTTGAGTTAGTTATGGCTATCGAGGAAGAGTTTGATATAGAAATTCCCGATGAAGATGCAGAAAAAATAAGAAGTGTTGGCGCAGCTGTAGAATATATTAAAGGAAAGATTCAATAACGAACAGTAAAAGTCCCGTGGAAATTTTACGGGGCTTTTCTTAAAATAGATATAATTGGGAGGAGTTCCCTTTGAAATTACCTGTATTAAAAATTGGCAATTTACAACCTAAATATCCCATTATCCAAGGCGGAATGGCTGTCAGGATATCAACAGCACCCCTAGCTGCTGCTGTAGCCAATGCAGGTGGAATTGGTTTAATTGCAGCCAGTGGGATGAGTATTCAAGAGTTAAAAGATGAGATAAGATGGGCTAGAAAGAATACGAACGGAATTATAGGTATCAATATTATGTATGCCGTAAAAAAATTTCCGGAATTAGTTTTTGCCGCTTTGGAGGAAGGTATTGACTTAATTGTACAAGGGGCTGGATTTTCCAGAGATATTTTTAAGTGGTGTGCTGAAGCTAAAACTCCCTTTGTTTCTATTGTTTCCACTACTAAACTGGCTAAATTGGCTGAAGGTTTAGGTGCTTCGGCAGTAGTAGTTGAAGGTACAGAAGCCGGAGGTCATCTGGGTACTATGGAATCAGTAAGGAAAATCCTTCCGGAAGTAAAAAAAGCTATTAAGATTCCGGTAATAGCGGCCGGAGGAATAATTGATGCTCTGGATATGTATGAAGTATTTAAATTAGGTGCAGATGGTGTGCAAATGGGAACTAGGTTTGCGGCTTCTTTAGAATCAAACGCCGCACCTAATCTAAAAGAATTTTATATCCAGGCAACTGCCGAGGATATCGTTTTAATTGATAGTCCGGTAGGTTTACCGGGCCGTGCTCTTAAGAATGAGTTTAGTGAGAAAATTGCTAAGGAAAATATACCGCCGGAGAAATGCGAAAATTGCTTAAAAAAATGTAAGCGCAACTTCTGTATAATGGCTGCGTTAAACAATGCACAAAAAGGTAACTTGAAAGAAGGACTTATTTTCTCAGGAGCCTATATAAATAAGATTAAAGAAATTTTGCCTGCCGGTGAGATTATACGTAAATTGGTTAGCGATTATGAAAAGCTGTAAAAGACTATAATTCTTTATTCTTTCAGAATTTCTTAAAAGCAACACTTTAAGAAAGACATTTTTACTTTTTTTAACTAATGTTCAACAACTATTTACCTAGCCACTCTAAGCAAAAGAGGTGTTTTTCAATGTCAAAAAAAAGAGTAGTTGTTACCGGATTAGGAGTAATTTCACCTGTAGGGTCTGGCAAAGAAAAATTCTGGGAAAACTTAATAGCCGGTAATTCCGGTATAGGTCCAATTACCAAATTCGATGCCAGTGAAATGCCCACAAGGATTGCCGGTGAAGTAAAGGATTTCAATGTATTGGATTTTATTGATAAAAAAGAAGCCCGCCGGATGGATTTATTTACTCAATATGCTGTATCTGCTGCCAAAATGGCTGTTAATGACAGCAAATTGGATTTAGAAAAAGTTGATTTAACCAGAGTAGGTGTTATTTTAGGTTCCGGAATCGGCGGTATAAGTACTTTAGAAGAACAGCATAAAGTACTGTTGGAGAAAGGGCCTAGTCGTGTAAGCCCCTTTATGACGCCGATGATGATTGTCAATATGGCTGCTGGACAGATTTCTATTCACCTTGGCGCCAAAGGTCCTAATTTTACAGTGGTTACAGCTTGTGCTTCAGGTACAAATGCCATAGGAGATGCTTTTAAATATATCCAACGGGGAGATGCAGATATTGTCCTAACCGGTGGCACAGAATCTTCAATTACACCATTATCTTTTGCCGGTTTTTGTTCTATGAAAGCATTGTCTACCCGTAATGATGAGCCAACTAAAGCCAGTAGACCCTTTGATAAAAAAAGAGACGGTTTTGTGATGGGTGAAGGTTCCGCTATTTTAGTTCTGGAAAGTTTAGAACATGCCCTAAAACGTAATGCCCCAATTTATGCGGAAGTATTAGGATATGCAGCCACAGCTGATGCTCATCATATTACAGCTCCTGCTCCCGACGGAGAGGGTGCCGCTCGAGCCATGGCTTTAGCTATACAAGATGCACAAATCAAACCCTCAGATATAGATTATATTAATGCTCATGGAACTTCAACTGAATTAAACGATAAATATGAAACACTTGCTATCAAAGATGTTTTTGGTGAAGCCAGCAAAAATGTATTAATTAGCTCTACCAAATCAATGACCGGACATCTATTGGGTGCTGCAGGGGCAATTGAATTAGCGGCGGTCTGTTTAGCCATCAAGGATGATATTGTTCCACCTACTATTAATTATGAATATCCAGATCCAGATTGCGATTTGGATTATGTCCCCAATAAAGCCAGAAAGAAAGTAATAAATTATGCTATGAGTAATTCATTGGGATTCGGTGGACATAATGCTTCCATAGTATTAAGTAAATTTAAGGAATAACAAAGGTTAGCCAATTTGGCTAACCTTTGTTATTTGCAAACAATTCTAGTAGCAAATGCGTTAACTAATTTGTTTGTTTTTGTGCCTTTTAATGTGTACAATATTCTTTATGGAGGTGAAAAAATGTTGACCGAACAACGGATTAAAGAGTTAAAAGAATTGATTGAGAAAATAGGGTTGAATATAACTAGCTTAGAATTAATAAATACAGCTTTAACACATCCTTCTTATGTTTTTGAAAAAGGACAAGGGGCCGGTAACCATAACCAAAGATTGGAGTTTTTGGGTGATGCAGTAGTAGGATTGATTGTAGGGGATTATTTATTTAATCTTTACCCGGAAAAAAGTGAAGGTGAACTTACTAAAATGCGGGCAGCATTAGTTTGCGAAAGTAGTTTGGCTAAAGCTGCTAATCGATTAGGAATCGGTCCTTATTTACTTATGGGAAAAGGCGAAAAACTTGGAGGAGGAGCTCAAAGACCTTCCAACCTGGCCGATGCCTGGGAAGCTTTAATAGGTGCCCTGTACCTTGAGTTAGGCTTAGAGGAGATTAAAGAATTTACTATAAAGTACATAAAGCCTGAACTGGAAAGAGTAATTTCCGGAAATTATGGTGATTTTAAAACTCAATTTCAAGAATATATTCAGCGTCGCTCGGACCAAGTAATTGAATATGAAATTCTTTCTGAAACAGGCCCTGATCATGATAAAGTTTTTGTGGCCGGAGTTTCGGTGCAGGGAAAACTTATTGCTCGGGGAAGTGGCCGGACTAAAAAAGAGGCTGAACAAAATGCAGCCCATCAAGCTTTAATAAAAATGGGTGAATTAAGTGAGTAGAAAAATTATTATACCTATCTTCATTCCCCATTTGGGTTGTCCTCATACTTGTGTTTTTTGTAATCAAAAAAAAATTGCCGGAAATTTTAATAAACCAACTCCCCAAAAGGTTATAGATACTGTACTTGCTTACCGAAAAACAATTAAAGGGAAATCAGATAATACTATTGAATTGGCTTTTTATGGTGGTAGTTTTACGGCTATTGAGGAAGAATTCCAAAAACAATTACTGCAAACAGCCCTGAAACTTAAAGAAAGTAAGCTAATCGACGAAATTAGAATATCAACCAGACCGGATTATATAAGCCCGGAAGTTATTAATAGGTTGGTAACCTACCAGGTAAATACAGTAGAATTAGGTGTTCAATCCTTAGATCCCCAAGTTTTAGTAATAAGTGAACGGGGTCATTCTCCTTCCAGTGTAGAGAAGGCGGTTATTGCTTTAAAAGAAGCTAAACGTAAAGTAGGTATTCAATTAATGCCGGGGTTACCCCTGGATACTCGGGAAAAAACCTTGGTTACTGCCCAAAAAGTTATTAGGTTAAAACCTGATTTTGTTCGTATTTATCCAACTGTAGTTATCAAACAAACGAAATTGGCTGAGATGTATCAAAAAGGTGAATTTCAACCCTGGTCTTTAGAAGAGGCTATAGAAGTGGGAGCTTTGTTGTATATTCTATTTTCTCAAGCCCGAATACCGATTATAAGACTAGGTTTACAAGCTACGGAAAATCTCTGTGAAGGTAAAGACTTGGTTGCCGGACCATACCATCCTGCTTACGGAGAATTAGTGAAAAGCAGAGTGTTTCGTAAACAACTGAAATATTTAATAGGAGCTATAAAGGACTCGTCAATAAAAAATTTAAAAATCTATACTAATCCCCGTGAAATATCTCAAGTCAAAGGACAACACAAATCTAATGTCAAATATATTCAAGATAAATACGGTATAGCATTGGAAATTTCACCTTTGGCTAATTTACCACCTGGCCACTTAACTTTTTTCAATCCATCTACTAATTCCTGGGTTGTTCTTTCCAGAAGGGAATTTTTGGATAAATACAGAATTAATCACTAATTTAGCTTTTGGGTTATACTGCATGTCAGCATTACGGCTTTGGGGCAAATATTTTAGGACAGCATTACGACTCATTAGCTAATTTGCATGACGGCATGACGGCTACCGGGCTAAGCTTTCGGGACAGACTTATGACCTATTAATTAACCCAGACTTAACCTCAACCTTAACCTTCGCCTTAAGGCGAATAAATAGTGTTAATCCGTGGTTAATAATACTAGCCACTAACAACTAGCCACTATTCTACTAGTCACCAGTCACTAGTAACTAGTCACTAGTAACTAGTAACTAGTCACTAGTCACTAAACTAAGGGGGGTGTATCTTTGTATTTAAAAAGATTAGAAATTCAAGGTTTTAAATCTTTTGCCGATAAAGTTGAATTAGAGTTTAATCAGGGAATCACTGCTATTGTAGGTCCAAATGGTTGCGGAAAATCCAACATTGTGGATGCTATCCGGTGGGTATTAGGGGAGCAAAGTGCCAAAACTTTAAGAGGTGCACGAATGGATGACGTAATTTTTGCAGGTAGTAATAATCGTCGCCCTATTGGGATGGCCCAAGTGTCCCTGACTTTAGATAACTCTACAGGAATATTTCCTTTAGATTTTAATGAGGTTACTGTTAGTCGTAGGCTCTATCGTTCTGGGGAAAGTGAATATTTAATTAATAAAGTCCCTTGCCGGATGAAAGATATCCATGAATTATTTATGGATACAGGTATAGGTAAAGACGGTTTTTCAGTTATAGGACAAGGAAGAGTTGATGAAATACTTTCTTTAAAAGCTGAAGACAGGAGAATATTAATTGAAGAAGCTGCCGGAATAGTTAAGTATCGTTACCGAAAACGAGAAGCTGAGAAGAAACTTGCGGATACGGAACAAAGTTTAACCAGAATTAATGATTTGCTTTTTGAGTTACAAGAACAAATAGGTACTTTAGAAGAACAGGCTCACAAAGCTTTAGAGTACAAGGAATTAAAAGCGGAATTGGATCAATTGGAGATTAGTTTAATTGTCCAAGCCATTAAAGATAATAAAATCAAAGAACAAGAATTTTTAAATGAAAGCCAAGCATTAGAGGATCAAGTTACCCGAATAAATACAGCAACTCATCAACTTGAGAATAATATTGCCAAGGACCGTTTCCAGTTACAAATTTTAGAACAAAAAATATTCGAAATGCAAAAAACTTATTATGATACTAATAGTGAACTAAAACGACAGGAACATGAAATAGCAATGTCTGAGGAAAGGGAAGCAGGTCTTTTAGCTCAAATTACAAGAATAAAATCAGAACAGACAAATTTAGTTGAAGAGAAAAATTCCCTAATCAGCAATATAACTAAGAACAAAGAAGAACAGGATCTTTTGCAGAAAAAATATCAGAAATCCTTAGCTATTGTTGAAGAATTAACGGATCAAATAACTAAACAAAAAGCAAATATTGCCAATAATACATCTTTATTAGAAAGTTTTAAATCCCAGTTAATTGATACATTACAAGAAAAGGCTCAAATTAATAATCAGCTTAGCAAATTATCCGGTGAAATAAAATTACAAGAAAAGCAACTGCAACAATTAGAAAATAAATTAGAAAATCTTAAGGTTGCACTTCAGATAAAAGAAGAAGAAGCTAAAAATATCGAAAAGAAAAGATATATTTTATTTGAAGAGAGAAAAAATATAGAAACTGAACTTGAAAACACTAAAAATAAGTTCAATGATCATCAGGAGATTCAAAAACAATATAAAAAAGATTTAGAGGCTAAACAAAATAAATACCAGCAATTAAATTCTAAACTACAAGTATTACAGGAGATGGAAGAAACAGGTGAGGGCTATCAACAAGGAGTTAAAGCCATCTTAGAAGCAAAAAGAAAAAATCAAGGCAGTTTTACTGGTATTATTGGAACTGTAGCAGACGTTATTACAGTG
>ENA-OWOZ01000776-OWOZ01000776.1-bioreactor-metagenome-genome-assembly--contig:-NODE-776-length-35799-cov-21.184536_pt1 | contig 35799 bp, 32 predicted proteins | sample MGYA00238140_ERZ651804 | MGnify/ENA primary metagenome ERZ651804 (study PRJEB26910, sample SAMN07631232) | bioreactor metagenome | isolation source: Switchgrass digestor | place: USA: Dartmouth... | reverse complement strand
ACAGAAGTTAAGCCTCTCAGCGCCGATGGTACTTGGCGGGAGACCGCCTGGGAGAGTAGGACGCTGCCAGATACATAGGTAAAAGCTCTATTTGAAAGATCAAATAGGGCTTTTTCTATAATGTATTTTTATGAAATATATGATATAAATATAATAACGTCTGTCAATAGAAGATTTACTTTGAATAATTTGAATAAAAGGAGGATATGTGCGGATAAATCTTTCATTGGAATTATTATTGAGAATTCTCTTATTGACAAATCTATTATATACTATTTAAACGTATTGTCTGAGAAAAAATAGGTTCATGGAATTTTTTATAATAAATTTTACTATTTAGTTAGCCAAAAGCTATGTCATCGCAAGTAAATACAAAGTCCATATGAAATGGGCAGTTGTTTTCTCCACCGAAAAAGTGATTCATTCCTATTGCTATATGATATGTTCCTAAAGCCTTTTCATCAATAGGGGTAAAGCCTATTAATTTTTTGATTTGAGGATTTAACCCAATGCCAAATTCACACAGAATTTTGAATTTTTCTGGCAGAGAATGAAGGAATACATCTATTTCTTTAGAAGAAGACTTTGTAAGTATGCCATTTTCAAAGGTTAAAAGCACATTTTCATAAGTTTTTTTATTTAAGTTGATTGCTGGTATTAATAATTCACCTTTACTATTGTTTTCTATTGGTGCTATATAAACTTCTCCTGGAGGAAAATCTCCGCATCCATCGTCTACAAACCATTTTCTGCCGCTGATATTAAGTTTTAACAGATGCTCCTTTCCTGTTTTTATAGTTATATTATTTATGTGTTTCAAGCTTTCAACTTTATCTTTACAATCTTTTTTTAGGCTAGGAAAATCAACAGATAGAGCATTGCATAAAGATGAATTGTAAACATTATAATCTAATCCTAAATTTCTGGCATTGGATTCTGTAGGAACAGTGAGCTGTATATAATACTTTTTATCTTTGGTCAATGAATTAAACAATCCAGCTAAAAATTCTTTAAACTTAGGAATTTCTGATTCTGAAATTCCATTAGGCAGATTTGGTGTATACATGAACACATCTATTACATTTTTAAATAAAGATAAGTGTTCTAAATATTCCTGTGAAAAACTTTGATTATTGCAGATTGAATTAAGTACTATCTTTTCAAAGAAATAATTTGAACATTGATGTTTAAAAGAGAATACCCCTTTTTTGCTTAATTCTTCTGAAATCAAATTTATAATTGTTAAATCCTCATCGTCACCCCAGAAATTTAGTAAAACTAAATCTCCTTTATTAAAAGGAAACCCTTCACAAATATTTGGAATAAGGTCTATAAATTCCATATAAATACCTCCTTTGAAAATAATTCGATATATATCGAATCATATTTTAATACATAGGTTCACAAAAAGCAATCTATTTTTATAAATATAGAAATAAATAATTTTAAAGCATATAGATAATTATTGAAACAATGAAGCCAATATTGTAATATATAGATATAAATTTTTGGAGGGATGAAAATGCAGGATATAAATAGTTTGAAGGAAGATTATCTAAATTTTTTAAATATGAGAGAGGAAAGCCTTAGAAGAAGTATTGAAGATTTACAAAGACAAGAATGTAGGGATGAAGCTAATTTAGAAAAGATACGCCTAAATGTAGTTGAGATTTTTCATAAGATGTTTAACATTAGCTTTAGCAATGATTCTGTGGAGCTAAAGGATAAATATCTAAATTTCTTTGACAAGATTACAACTCCTTGGCGTGTTAACAGGGAAAAGGCTATAAAATTTGGGAAGGATAGGGAAGCAATAATTGAAGAACTAAAGATAGAAGAAGCTGAAAAGTTGAAGATCAAGTTTAAAGATTATTATGAAAAGATATTTTTCAACTAGAGGTGATAAAGTTGAACTCACTGGAGATTTTTAAATGCTTATCTGATAAATCTAGATTGAGAATAATGAATGATTTGATGGTGGAACCTATGTATGTTGAATTGTTGTCGGAAAGGCTGGGATTGTCTACATCAACAGTTTCATTTCATCTTAAAAAGTTAATGGAAGCAGGCATAGTTTCTTGTAAAAAGGACCAATACTATACAGTTTACAGTCTAAATGATGAAATACTTACAATGACTCTTAAGGAATTGATAAAAGACAATAGAGAGGAAGATGAAGTATCAAATCAAAGAGAAGAGGAGTATAAGAAAAAAATTATAGAATCGTATTTTGAGTATAATAAGCTAAAGAGTTTGCCTGTACAGAAAAAGAAAAGAAAAATAGTTTTAGAAAAAATAGCTGAAAGCTTTGAAAGGAATAGGATTTATACAGAGAAGGAAGTTAATTTAATAATTGCAGATTTTTATGATGATTTTTGTACTGTAAGGAGAGACCTAGTAGGCTTCAATCTAATGGAAAGAAAGGATGGGAAATATAGAAGGATATGATATGTATTATAAGCATATATTGCTTATATTCTATTCAATAATATGTTAATATTAAATTGAATGTAAAGCATTGCTTTCTTAAATTTGGCAAAGGAGAGATGTGCTATGGAGTTAAAGAAGCTATTTGATAATGGAATAACCTTTAAAGAGTTTTTATATACAGATGGTGATAAGGAAAACAGCGAAAAGGCAAGGAAAGTATATGATAGCATTGAATTTGATGAGGATATTGTAAATAGTATTAAAAATATAGATAGAAGAATAAATATTATTGTATTGGCTGAAATATGGTGCCCGGATTGTATAATAAATGTTCCTGTATTGGGTAAAATGGCAGACATAAATAGCAATTTACATATCTCCATTATAAAGAGAGAAGGAAATGAAGAAGTTTTACAAAAATATAAAGAAGAAGGAAAGGTAAAAATTCCCACTTTTATATTTTTTGATGAGAATTTTAACGAAATAGGATATTTTATCGAAAGGCCATCTATTGTTAAAGATGTATATAAAACATCTAATCAGGTGGAAATAATACTTACTACAAAGAAGTATAGAAATGGAGAATATGTTACTGAAACAGCTAAAGATATACTCAGTATAATTGGATAATTAACATATAGTAAATGGAGGACGTAATATGAGATATGAAGGAGCGTTATATAGACCTCCCAGTGAGGCTTATAGTTTAATAGTTCAAGCTACAATAGGCTGTTCCCACAATAAGTGTACTTTTTGTTCCATGTATAAGGATAAAAAATTCAGAATTAGAAGTGTAGATGAGATAGTTGAAGATTTAATTGAAGGAAGACGAAGATATAGACAGGTGAAAAGGATATTTCTGGCTGATGGAGATGCCTTAATTATAAAAACTCAGGATTTAATAAAAATATTTAAAGCTATAAATGAGCTATTTCCTGAATGTGAGAGAATAGGCATATATGGCTCGCCTAAATCCATATTAATAAAAGAAAAAGGTGAGCTTAAAGAATTAAATTCCATGGGATTAGGTATAGTCTATCTAGGATTGGAATCTGGCAGTGATGAAATACTTAAAAGGATTAATAAAGGCGTTACCTCTAAAGATATGATAGAAGCAGGAAGGAAAATAGTAGACTCAGGTATAGAGCTTTCAGTTACACTCATATCAGGTATTGGTGGAAAGGAATATTCAAAAATACATGCATTGGAATCTGGTAGAGTTTTAAATGAAATGAAACCGGATTATATTGGCTTGTTAACCCTGTTATTGGAAGAAGGTACACAGCTATATGAGGAAGTACAGGAAGGAAAGTTTGAAGTTCTTACTCCTATAGAGGTACTGGAGGAAACAAGGATATTGGTAGAAGGATTGAATGTAGATAATTGTATATTCAGGAGCAATCATGCATCAAATTATGTACCACTAAGAGGTACTCTTATGAAGGACAAAGAGTTGATACTTAGGGATATAGATAAAGGAATTGCTTTAGGTAATCTGGAATATAAGGAGATATTCAGAAGGTTATAAGATATAGGCCAATATAGCATAAGCTATACTGGCCTAATTTTACAATAGCTTTCTTACTTCTTCGAGGGCTTTATCATAGTCGGGATGAGTTGTTACTTCTTTTACGTATTCAACATATCTTACTGTATTATCCCTGTCGAGTATAACAATTCCCCTTGCTAACAATCTTAACTCTTCCATAACAAATCCATAATTTAATCCAAAGGACAAGTCTCTATGGTCTGATAAAGTAATAACTTTGTCAATTCCATGAGCGCTGCAGAATCGCTTTTGAGCAAAAGGAAGGTCTACGGAAATTGTTAATATAAGTACATCACCTAAATTAGCAGCTTCTTCATTGAACCTAATAGTCTGAAGTTCACAAATTCCTGTGTCCAAGGAAGGTACAACGCTAATGATTTTAATCTTATCTCCTGCATCCTTTAATGTATATGGGCTTAAATCCTCTTTTAATACGGTAAAATCTGGCCCCTTGTCCCCAACCTTTATTTCATTGCCTAACAATGTTACAGGATTTCCTCCCATAGTAACAATTCCTTTTCTTCTATTCATAGTACATTACCCCTTTAATTATTAAAATATATCAATTATTAATTACCCAAATAACCAATTCCTATTCGAAAAAATATATGCAAAAATTATTCAAATACATTGCATAAATTATATAGCTATGTTATAATTAAAAAAATGATATTTAATCTTTAAATCAGTCCCGAGAGGCTGGCAAGATTGTGATTGCAAATATTATATTATTGTGCATAGATTTCTTGCTGCCGGCAAGAATTTTTTTATGTAATTACAATCTAGCAGTCCTTTAAATCAGTACAGAGAGACTGATAAGGAGAGAAGGAAAAACTCTCCTAAAATTAAAAAAGGAGGTTTTTTTATGACTGAAAATGTATTAAAAAAGGCTAGTACACAGGTAAAGGTATTAGACAGTTCAAAGAAAATAATACTAGCTCTTCAACATCTAATTGCCATGTTTGGGGCAACAGTGTTGGTTCCAATACTAACCGGATTGGATGTTTCCGTATCATTATTCTCTGCAGGAGTTGGAACATTGATATTTCATCTATGCACTTACGGAAAGGTACCAGTATTTTTGGGGTCATCCTTTGCGTTTATTCCAGTAATACTAAAAGTAAAAGAACTATATAATGGAGATTTAGCTTATGCTCAAGGTGGAATAGTAGTTGCAGGTCTGCTATATGTAGCATTATCATTTGTCATCAAGAAGTTTGGAGTGGAAAGAATCCAAAAATATTTACCTAGTCAGGTAATAGGGCCTATGATTATAGTGATTGGATTTAATCTAATACCAACAGCAATAGATATGGCTAGCAGCAATTATATAATAGCTGCTGTAACATTAGGAATAGCATTAATTATAAACTTTAAGGGAAAAGGATTCATAAAGCAGTTGAGTATATTAATAGCTGTTGTAGCAGGATATTTAATTTCCTTAAAAGCTGGATTGGTAGATACAAGTGCAATTGCAGAGGCTAAAGTTTTGTCCATGCCTAATTTCAATCTTCCTAAATTTGATATAGGTGCTATAGCAATAATAGCTCCTGTAGTATTAGCAGTATTTATGGAGCATCTAGGAGATATAACAACTAATGGTCAGGTTGTGGGTAAGAATTTTATAAAGGATCCAGGATTAAATAGAACTTTACTTGGAGATGGCTTGGCAACAACTATAGCAGCATTAATTGGTGGACCCGCTAATACAACCTATGGTGAAAATACAGGAGTTCTTGCAATAACTAAGAATTATGACCCATCAATATTGAGATTGACAGCTGTATTTGCTATAGTATTAGGATTTGTTTCAAAGGTGGGAGCAGTTTTAACTACTATACCTAACGCAGTAATGGGTGGAATAAGCTTAATGTTATTTAGCATGATAGCATTAGTAGGGTTCAAAACTATAAAAACGAATAATGTGGAGTTTAATTGGAAGAATATAATAATAATGGGAACTATACTAGTTATAGGACTTGGTAGTGGCATTATTGAAAGCAAATTTGGAATTACTATAGGAATTCCTATAAACGAATCAGTAAATATATCAGGATTGAGCTTTGCAGCAATAGTTGGTGTAGCTCTAAATTTAATATTAAATAGAAAATAAAAATAGCATAAAAAAATTTAATATAAATTCAAAAGCCTATCTGATTTAGATAGGCTTTTTTCATATTATATTAGACAAAATGCTAAAATAAGTATAAAATTAAAAAATGAGTATGTAACTTATTAGAGGGGAAGATATTCTATGCAAAGGGTACTGGTAGTAGGTGGAGGCGCAGCAGGAATGATGGCTGCCATATCTGCTAAGAATCATGGGGCAGAGGTGACTATATTAGAAAGAAATAATAGAGTTGGCAAGAAGATATTGGCTACTGGTAATGGAAGGTGTAATTATACAAATATAAATCTCTCAATTAATAACTACCATGGGAAAAACCCAAAATTCCCATATAGTTGCTTATCCCAGCTCAATGTATATGATACCATTGATTTTTTTGAACGTTTAGGCATTGCGCCTTTTATTGAAGAAAATGGTAAGGTTTTTCCTATGTCATTACAGAGTTCCAGTGTATTGGATGTACTAAGGCTTGAATTGGAATATTTAGGAGTTGAAATTATTACTGAAGCTTTTGTGATAGACATATATAAGGATAATAAATTTACAGTGGTTTTAGAGGATGGAAGAAAGATTATTGGTGATAGGGTTATTTTGGCTACTGGAGGAAAGGCTGCTCCAAATACAGGGTCAGATGGCAATGGATATAAATTAGCTGAAAAGTTTGGCCATACAATAGAATATACTTTTCCCGGGCTGGTTCAGTTGAAATTAGAGGGAAATTTTTTCAAACAAGTGGAAGGAGTCAAGATAATAGGTGCTGCTGAACTATATGATGGAGAAAAGCTGGTAAGAAAAGATGAGGGGGATATACTCTTTACTAATTATGGAATATCCGGACCTCCTATTTTGCAGATAAGCCGTTCGGCAAATCAGCTGCTTAATGAAGGAAAAAAGCCAATGCTTAAAATATCTATAATAAAAGATAGAAATAAAGAAGATATGGAGAATTATTTACAATACAGGTTTTCATATATGAAAAATAAGACAATAGAAACAGGATTAATCGGGCTTATAAATAAGAGGCTTATAATACCAATACTTAAGGAGATTGGAGTAGATAGAAATAAATACATTGCCAGTATATCAAAGGAGGAAATAAAAAAGATATCTAGTATATTAACAGATTTTAGATTTCATATAACAGGCAGTAAGTCCTGGAACGATGCTCAGGTTACAGCTGGAGGAGTAAAAACTGATGAAATTAATAATTCTACAATGGAGTCAAAACTGGTTAAAGGATTGTATTTTGCAGGAGAAATAGTAGATGTAGATGGAGATTGTGGTGGATTTAATCTTCAATGGGCATGGTCTTCAGGATATGTAGCAGGGAAGAGTTCCACTATTAGATAATACATTTATGAAAGGATGAAGCCAATGTTTACTATGAATAAAAAGCTAAAGGAACTTTTAGATAAGGGTAAGGAAATAAAGGTATCAATAATTGGAGCAGGTAAAATGGGAAAAGGCCTCATAAATCAGATGTCAAGAATTGATGGTATGATACCTTCATTAGTAGTCAACAGACATATTGACAAGGCTGTGGAGGCATTGCTTTCTTCAGGTGTTTCAAGGGATGATATTGCTGAAACAGACTCATTAAATGACGCAAACTATTATTTGGAAAAAGGCAAATTTGTTGTTAGTGAAAATATAGAGTTGGCTACTAAAGCTAATATTATAGATGCAGTTGTAGATGCAACAGGTGTACCAGAAGTAGGTGCTAATGTAGCCTTAAGTGCCATAGATAATAGAAAGCATATAATAATGTTAAATGTAGAAACAGATGCAGTAGTAGGCCCTATTCTATACAAAAAGGCTAAAGAAGCAGGAGTTGTGTATACAGGAACAGCAGGAGATGAACCTGGAGCTACTATGGAATTATATAATTTTGCTAAGGGGTTAGGATTTGATATTCTGGCTATTGGAAAGGGAAAGAACAATCCCCTCAATGTAGAAGCCAATCCGGATACTGTATATGAGGATGCTATTAAAAAAGGATTAAAGCCTACTATGCTAGCAGAATTTGTTGATGGAACTAATACGATGATAGAATTGACTTCTTTAGCAAATGCCACAGGCTTTGTACCGGATATTAGGGGATGTCATGGAGTAGAAAGCGACATAAAAAATTTGACAAAGGTGTTGAGTTTAAAAGAAGAAGGAGGGGTTTTAAATAGCTATGGAATAGTAGATTTTGTAAAAGGAATTGCACCAGGGGTATTTGCCATTATTACTACTAAGCTGAGTGAAGTACATAATCAGATGGCTTATTTGAATATGGGGCCAGGGCCTAATTATGTATTATATAGGCCTTATCATTTGACAAGCTTAGAAACACCAATAACTATATTTGAAGCTTGTTACTATAATGAAGCTACAATTGCACCAACAGAGGGACAAGTTGCTGATACTATAACCGTAGCTAAGAAAGATTTAAAACCTGGAGATAGGTTAGACTGCCTTGGAGGTTATACAGTTTATGGAGCTATCGAAAGACATGAAATAACCAAAAAAGAAAATCTAGTGCCTATCGGATTAATAGATGAGAATACAATAGTTAAAAGGGATATAAAAAAAGGAGAATTCATAACTTACGATATGATAGAGCTAGATAAAAACAAGACAATATATAAGTTAAGAAGAATTCAAGATGAAAAAATAGGTTAAGTTGTGAACAATGTTCGAAGTATCATATCAAGGGGGGATATAATGATATACATAAGGAACGACGACCACAGGCCACAGTTTAATTTAGCATTAGAGCAATATGTATTCGATAATTTAACTCAATTTGATGAGATATTTCTATTATGGATTAATGAGCCTACTATAGTAGTAGGTAAGAATCAAAATACCATTGAAGAAATTAACTTAGACTATGTGAAGGAGAAAAATATACATGTAGTAAGAAGACTATCAGGGGGAGGAGCAGTATATCACGATTTAGGGAATTTAAACTATACTATAATTTCTGAAAAGGGCAATAGATCAACTTCATTTAATTTTGCAGCCTTTACACAACCTGTTATAGAGGTTTTGAAAAAACTTGGTGTTAAGGCTGAATTCACTGGAAGAAACGATTTAACCATAGATGGTAAGAAATTTTGTGGTAATGCCCAGTATATGAAGAAAAACAGAATTCTTCATCATGGGGCAATGCTTTTTAATACAGATTTGAATGTACTAGGGAAAGCTTTGAAGGTTTCTAAAGATAAAATTGAGTCTAAAGGGGTAAAATCAGTAAGAAGCAGGGTTACAAATATTAAAGACTATGTTAAGGATGATATAACTATTGAAGACTTTAAACAACTCTTATTAGACCATATGATTGAGACCAATGAGAATCTTCAGGAGTATAAGTTAACAGAAGAGGACTATAAAAAAATAAATAAGATAATGGAAGAAAGGTATGCAACTTGGGAATGGAACTTTGGATATTCTCCCGATTTTAATATTGAAAAATCGAGGAGATTTTATGCAGGAAAAGTAGAAACTAAAATACATGTAGAAGAAGGTATTATAAAGAAAATTAAGTTCTATGGAGACTTTTTTGGCGGTGGAGAAATATCAGAGGTAGAGAAAAAGCTAATAGGAATCAAATATAAGGAAGATGAAATTGATAAGGCCTTAGATGATATAGATATTAGTTTCTACTTTTCAGGAATATCGAAGGATGAATTGATAACTTCGATAATTTAAGAACTTGACAAAGTTAATCAATTTGATGTATATTAATATTCAAAATATAATATAAAATGCTATGAAGAAGACAGTAGTAAAAGATTTTATTATACAGAGAAATAATCATTCGGTGAGAGATTATTAATAAGTCTTTTACGAAGATCACTTTGGAGCATAACATCTGAAATAGCAGTAAGATGTTACGCAAAGCGCGTTAGACTATAAGGAGTGGCAGAGATTATCTCTGCAATTTGGGTGGTACCGCGGAAATCCGTCCCTAAGCTTTTGCTTAGGGACTTTTTGTATGATTAAAAAATGAGAAAGGATGAAAAAGGTGAAGAGGTTTAGAGAATTATCAAATGAACCAGTAAAGGATAGAGAGAAGAATATATCTCGCTATTGGGAAGAAATTGATTTGCTTCACAAGTCTGTTGAAACAAGAGACGAAAATAAGCCTTATATATTCTATGAAGGCCCTCCAACAGCAAATGGTAAACCTGGCATTCATCACGTTATGGCTAGGACATTAAAGGATTTGGTATGCAGATACAAGACTATGGAAGGGTATCAGGTTAAGCGAAAGGCAGGTTGGGATACCCATGGATTACCTGTTGAAATTGAAGTGGAGAAGCAGCTAAATATAAACAACAAATATGAGATTGAAGAGTATGGTATAGAGAAATTTAACAAGAAATGTAAAGAGTCTGTTTTTCAGTATGAAAAGCTATGGAGAGAAATGACAACCAGAATGGCCTATGAAATAGATCTAGATAATCCTTATATAACCTTAAGCAATGACTACATAGAGTCAGTCTGGTGGATATTGGATAAATTCAATAAAGAAGGATTAATCTATGAAGGGCACAAGATACTCCCTTATTGTCCTAGGTGCGGAACAGGATTGGCTTCCCATGAAGTAGCACAGGGATATGAAGAGATTAAGACTGAAACAGTAGTAGCTAAGTTTAAATTAAAGGACAAAGAGGAATATTTTTTAGCATGGACTACAACTCCATGGACTCTTCCAAGTAATGTATCCCTAACTGTAAATCCGGATGTTACTTATATAAAGGTAAGACAGAAGGATGAAGTATATTACTTAGCAAAGAATTTGGCAAATAAGGTTTTAGGAGAAGACTATGAGGTTTTGGAAGAGTACAAAGGCAAGGATCTGGAATACATGGAATATGAACAGTTAATCCCCTTTGTAAAGGTTGAAGATGGAAAGAAAGCCTTTTTTGTAACTGTAGCAGATTATGTCACTACAGAGGATGGAACGGGAATTGTTCATACTGCACCTGCATTTGGTGAGGATGACTATAATACAGGTAAAAGATATGATCTGCCAGTACTAAAACCAGTAGGTGATGATGGTAAGTTTACAGATACAATCTGGAAGGGCAAATTTGTAATGGATGCAGACCCAGATATAATCCAATGGTTAAGGCATGAAGGGAAGCTTTATAAGAAGGAGAGAATAGCTCACAATTATCCTCACTGTTGGAGATGTCATACTCCTCTATTATATTATGCAAAGCCTAGTTGGTATATAGAAATAACTAAGCTAAAGGATAAGTTGATTGAGAATAACAATGGAGTTAACTGGTATCCAGCCTTTGTTGGAGAAAAGAGATTCGGAAACTGGCTTGAGAATTTAAATGACTGGGCTATATCAAGAAGTAGATATTGGGGTACTCCACTTCCTATTTGGAGATGTAATGAATGTGGCCATACTACAAGTGTTGGCTCCAGGAAAGAGCTTGTGGAAAGAGCAATTGAGGATATAGACGAGTCCATAGAACTTCATAGACCATATGTAGATGAAGTACATCTAAAATGTGAAAAATGTAATGGTACAATGACTAGAGAAAAGGATGTAGTTGACGTATGGTTTGATAGCGGTGCTATGCCATTTGCACAGCATCATTACCCCTTCGAGAATAAGGAAAACTTTGATAAGCTATTCCCTGCAGACTTCATATGTGAGGGAATAGACCAGACAAGAGGATGGTTTTATTCGTTACTTGCTATATCAACTTTTGTAACTGGAGAATCTCCATATAAGAGTGTATTGGTAAATGATTTGATATTAGATAAAGATGGCAAGAAGATGTCTAAATCCAGAGGAAACACTGTAGATCCTTTCGAATTGTTTGATAAGTATGGAGCTGATGCCTTAAGATGGTATTTAATATATGTATCACCACCATGGACACCAACTAAGTTTGATGAAGAAGGTCTTAAGGAAATAGAGAGCAAATTCTTTAGGAGTATTAGAAATGTATATAATTTCTTCTCCTTATATGCTAATACAGATAATATTGATCCAAGGGAATTTTTCATAGAATATGAAGATAGAGAAGAACTGGATAAATGGATTCTTTCAAAGTATAACAACCTGATTAAGCAAGTAAGAAGTGATATGGAGATATTTGAACTGACAAGAATAGTAAGAGCTATACAGGAATTTGTTGTAGAGGATTTATCCAACTGGTATATAAGGCGTTCAAGGAGGCGTTTCTGGTCAACTGAACTGGATAACAGTAAGAAGGCAGTATATAATACTACTTATGAGATATTAGTAGGAGTTTCCAAAATGATAGCACCATTTGTTCCATTTATTGCAGAAGAAATCTATAGAAATCTAACAGAAAACGAATCAGTACATTTAGATTATTATCCAGAAGCTAATGAAAGCTTAATAAACCCAGCCCTTGAAGAGAAGATGGATTTAGTTAGAGACCTTGTAAGACTGGGTAGGGCATCAAGGGAATCTGTAAAAATAAAGGTTCGCCAACCACTAAGAGAAGTTCTGATAGATGGTAAATATGAGGATAAGATTAAGGACTTGGTTCCATTAATTAAAGAGGAGCTAAATGTAAAAGAGGTAGTATTTGAAAAGGATTTAACCAAGTTTATGAACTACTCATTAAAGCCAAACTTCAAGGTTGTAGGACCTATATTAGGGTCTAAGGTTAAATCCTTTGGGAAAGCATTAAATGAGCTTAATCCTCATGAAACTGTAGAAAAGCTGGAAAGTGAAGGAAAAGTTATATTAAATCTAGATGGAGAAGATGTAGAGATAATAAAAGATTACGTTCTGGTAACTATATCCTCAAAAGAAGGATTTGATGTTGCTATGGAGAACAATCTGTTTATAATACTGGATACGACACTCACAAAGGATTTAATAAATGAAGGATATGCAAGAGAATTTATATCAAAGGTACAACAGATGAGGAAAAACAATGGATATGATGTTTTAGACAATATCAATATTTATTATGATTCTGATAAAGATATAGAAGAAGCTGTAAAATTGTTTGAGGACTATATTAAGAAAGAGACTTTGGCTATTTCAATAGAGAAGGTAAAGGGCGAATCCTTTGAAAAACAAGACTTAAATGGACATATGACAGGTATTAAGCTTGAAAGAGTTAAATAAAAACCCCATTTGGGGTTTTTATTTAAAATAATTTTTTTCACTATTCTAAATAGAATTACTATGATGATATAATGTTTTACAGGATAAACAATAAACATATCAGGAAATTTTATTTATGGGAGGGGTATCATGATATCAACAACAACTAATAATATAGAGGGAAAGACGATAATAGAATACAAAGGTATAGTATTTGGAGAAGTAGTATCAGGAGTTAATTTTATTAAGGATTTTGCAGCTGGATTATCTAATTTTTTTGGAGGACGCTCAAAATCCTATGAAGGAGAGCTAATTGAAGCTAGAGAAAATGCTATAAGGGAAATGGAAATGAGAGCATCAAGGCTGGGGGCAAATGCTGTGGTAGGTGTAAGAATTGACTATGAGGTATTAGGCCAAGGTGGTAATATGCTTATGGTTACAGCTTCAGGAACTGCAGTAGTGATTGAGTAATATTTGATAAGTAAAATAAGGAGTCAAACAATCTATTCTTGTCTGAAAATTTCTGGAATAAAATTGGGAAATTAAGTTCATGATAAAAAGTGCTAGGATAAATAGCTATTTCATGATATAATCTAAAAAGATACTTATAAGTACAAATAGGTTTAGAAGATTGCAAAAATTCAAAATCCTTGAAAGTATTATAAAAAGCTGGTTAAGGGGGAAGTTGTATATGAAAACATATCAAACTGAACAAATTAGAAACATAGCACTAGTTGGTCATGGTAGCTGTGGTAAAACAACATTAACTGAAGCTATACTATTTGCAACAGGAGTGACTACAAGACAAGGAAGAGTAGATGACGGTAATACTGTATCAGATTTTAATAAAGAGGAGATTGCCAGAAAGGTTTCAATTGGAACTTCTGTAATTCCTATAGAGTATGATAATATTAAGATTAATTTTGTAGATACTCCTGGATATTTTGATTTCGTGGGAGAAGTATATGGCGCTTTAAGGGCGTCGGAAGGCGTTTTAATAATGGTAGATGCATCAGCAGGCGTTGAAGTAGGTACGGAAAAATCATGGAAGTACACTGAAGAGTACAATCTTCCAAGGGCAATATATGTGAACAAAATGGACAAAGAAAATGTTGATTTTAATAAAATATTAGATGCAGTAAAAAGTCAGTTTGGAGACAAGGTAGTACCCTTTACATTACCAATTGGAGAAGGCGTTGGATTCAAAGGCATAGTAGACGTTATAGAAGAAGTAGCCTATGAATACAATGGAAAGAATTCAAAGAAAGTAGATATACCAGCAGGACTACAGAGTGAAATAGAATCCATAAAAGAGTCATTGATGGAGAAAGTAGCAGAAACAGATGAAGAATTAATGGAAAAATACTTTGAAGGTGAAGCGTTTACAAAGGAAGAAATAAGAAAAGGAATCAAAGATGCTATAAGAAATAGAGATTTAGTACCAGTAATCATTGGTTCAGCAGAAAAAACAATAGGTATTGATGTTCTGTTAAACCTTATAAAGAACTATATGCCAAGCCCAGCAGAGATTGGTTCAGCTGTTGGATATAAAGATGAGGAAAAAGTAGAAAGAAAACTGGATGTAAAAGAACCATTTTCAGCATTGGTGTTTAAGACTATTGTAGACCCATTTGTTGGCAAGCTGTCTATATTTAAGGTGTTGTCAGGCAAGATCACTAAGGATCAGGAAATATACAATTCCTCTAAAGATGAATCTGAAAAGTTGGGAGGATTGTTTGTACTAAGAGGAAAGAATCAGATTGAGGTTTCTGAAATAGTAGCAGGAGATATTGGAGCTACATCTAAACTTCAATATACTCAAACTGGAGATACTTTATGCGACAAGTTAAACAGAATAGTGTATGAAAACATAAATTATCCAAAGCCAACACTTTACTTAGCAGTACAGCCAAAGGCTAAAGGCGATGAGGAGAAGATCAGCGCAGCCCTTAGCAGATTAACTGATGAGGACCCAACATTCATTACAGAAAGAAATGCTGAAACAAAACAATTGCTAATTGGTGGTCAAGGAAATATGCAGTTGGCAGTTATAATTGATAAATTAAAGAATCAATTTGGAGTAGAAGTAACCTTGACTAAGCCAAAGGTAGCATACAGGGAGACAATTAAAGGTACCGCCAGCGTTCAAGGAAAACATAAGAAACAGTCTGGTGGAGCTGGTCAATATGGAGATGTTCATATTAGATTTGAGCCATGTGAATCAGATTTTGAGTTTGCAGAAGAAGTATTTGGTGGAGCAGTGCCTAAGAACTTCTTCCCAGCAGTTGAAAAGGGATTGAGAGAATCTCTGGAACATGGAGTTCTTGCAGGGTATCCAGTAGTAAATGTTAAAGCTACATTGTTTGATGGTTCTTACCACCCAGTAGATTCAAATGAAATGGCATTCAAAATAGCTGCGTCATTAGCATTCAAAAAAGGTATGGAACAAGCTAAACCAATATTATTAGAGCCTATAATGAGAGTTGAAATATTAATACCAGAAGAATACATGGGCGACGTTATGGGAGATATGAATAAGCGTAGAGGAAGAATCTTAGGAATGGAGCCACAGGAGGACGGAACTCAGTTAGTTATTGCAGAAGCTCCACAAGCTGAATTGTTTGAATATGCTATTGATTTAAGAAGTATGACTCAAGCAAGAGGTAGCTTCACTATGGAATTCTTAAGATATGAAGAAGTACCTGCAAATATAGCAGAAAAGATAATTGAGGAAGCAAAAAAAGCTGAATAATATAAATAAAAGGTTCGATGCATATATCGAACCTTTTTTCTTTTAAAACATATGATTACAATTTAAATATTGGGGTAACTAAAGTAAAGAAAAGTTAGCTAGAGATATTGAATAGTTATATTTTAGTTTATTAGAACCTATTGAAATTTAGTACATGATGATATATAATAAAGAACAAAGAAAGTCAAAGTCAAAGGAGTGATATTTTGCCTAGGATAAGCAATACCATTGAGAGGTTTATTAAAGAAATGTTAAAAGAGGCTGAAGATGGAATAATAGAGATAGGAAGAAATGAATTGGCTGAAAGATTTGGGTGCGCTCCTTCCCAGATTAATTATGTTTTAACTACTAGATTTACACCTTATAATGGATATTATATTGAAAGCAGAAGAGGTGGCGGTGGATATATTAAGATAATGAAGGTAAGTACTGAAGAAGTTCCAGATATAGAGTACCTTATTAGAAATGTTATAGGTGATACAATTACTAAAAATAAAGCATATCACATAATAGAAGGATTAAGGGAGCAAAATATGATTACTAAGCGTGAAGAATGCATAATGAAGGCAGCAATAGAGGATACTGCTTTAAACCATGTTACTATTGACAGGAACAACCTGAGAGCGGATATTTTAAAGAACATGATTCTTGGGCTTTGTAGGTGAATAGGAGGGATTATTATGTTGTGTCAAAGATGTGGTAAAAATCAGGCTACAGTTCATTACACAAAGATAATAAATGGCAATATAGAAGAATTGCATTTATGTGATGAATGTGCAATGAATAGTAAAGAATTTGATTCTACATTTTCATTTCATAAGCTTTTAAGCGGACTTATGGATAATTTACAGGGAGAAGTACCTTATAAGGAAGTAAAGACTTTAGAGTGTCCTTTCTGTGGAATGGATTATGTTCAGTTTAGACAAACAGGTAAATTTGGATGTGCACAGTGCTACGAAACATTCAAGCCAAGATTAAGGCCACTTTTTAAGAGTATTCATGGTCATGACAGGCATACAGGGAAGGTTCCTTTAAGAGCCAATACACAGGTAGCTAAAATGAAGAGAATTCAGAAGTTAAAAGAACAGCTAAAAGAGCTGGTTTCTAAGGAGGAATTTGAAGAGGCTGCTAAAATTAGAGACAAGATTAAGGAATTAGAGAAGGATATTGGCTGATAAGGGGTGATATATATGGTGAAATGGGTAGAAGGAACAGCTACTGATGAGGATGTAGTAGTTAGTACTAGAATTAGGATTGCGAGAAATTTGAGAAATTATAAGTTTCCGCAGAGAATGAGTATTCAGGAAGCTGAAGCTCTTACAAATGAGATATTAAATGTTATGAAAAAGCTGCCAAGTGGAGTGAATTATAAATTCTACAAAGTAAATAGTTTGACTCCAATTGAAAGGGTATCATATATAGAGGAGCATTTAATAAGCCCTGGGTTGATAAATAGACCTGATTACAGCAGCTTTTTACTTAAAGACAATGAAAGTGCAACTATTATGATAAATGAAGAAGACCATTTAAGAATACAGGTATTATATCCAGGCATGAATTTTGAAAAAGCATGGAAATCCATAAATGAAATAGACAACTTTCTGGAAAGCTGTTTAGATTATGCTTATCATGATGAATTTGGATATTTAACAGCATGTCCAACAAATGTTGGAACTGGTCTTAGAGCATCTGCAATGGTTCATATTCCAGCTTTGTCCATTATAGGCCAGATAGATGGATTAATCAATGGATTTCAAAAAATTGGATTAGCAGTAAGAGGATTATATGGAGAAGGAACAAGGGCTTATGGAGATTTATATCAAATATCAAACCAGATGACTTTAGGAGAAGAAGAAGAGGAAATAATAAGAAGATTAAAAGGAGTAATATACCAAACCATAAGCAAAGAAAGGGATGTAAGGGAAAGTCTGCTTTCGAAGAGAAGGTATGAGATTGAAGATAGAATATTCAGGTCCTATGGGCTGTTAAAGTATTCTAGAAAGATGTCTTCTAAGGAAGCTATGCAACATTTATCAAATATAAGATTGGGGAAAGAAATGGGTATAATTAAAAACCTGGAGTATAAAGATATAGAGAAAATGATGATAGGTATTCAGCCAGGATCAATACAAAAATATGCCAACAGGGAGTTAGACAATAATGAAAGAGACATACTAAGGGCAGAATACATTAGAGAAAGATTATAGTCAGGAGGGATATTATGGCAATGTTTGGAAGGTTTACGGAAAGAGCCCAAAAGGCAATATTATTGGCTCAGGAAGAAGCAAAAAGGCTACGTCATAATTATGTAGGTACTGAACATATATTACTTGGGTTAATTGCAGAGCAGGATGGAATTGCAGCTAAGGCTTTGGCTAATGCAGGAGTGAGTTTAGAGAGAGCAAGACAGGAAGTCATAAGAGCAGTGGGAGAAGGTAGCTATGACGTTGATATTATGGGATTTACACCTAGAACCAAGAGAATATTTGAGTTGAGCTTTCTACAGGCAAGAAACTTAGGACATAATTATGTTGGAACAGAGCATATACTATTAGGTTTATTGGAAGAAAACGATGGAGTTGCAATAGTAATACTTAGAAAATTAGGTGTAGATATTGTAAGTTTAAAGGAAAGCATAATAGGAATGCTTTCTGATAATCAGCTAAAACAAAATTATAATTCACAGTCTGGCAAAAGCAATACTCCTTACTTAGATAAGTACGGAAGGGATTTAACAAAGCTTGCAATGGATGGTAAGATAGATCCTGTTATAGGGAGAAGCAAGGAGATAGAAAGAGTAATACAGATATTAAGCAGGAGAACTAAAAATAATCCTGTACTGATTGGAGAGCCTGGAGTTGGTAAGACTGCTATTGCAGAAGGATTGGCGCAAAAGATTGTAGATGGAGAGGTTCCTGAAATTATTAAGAACAAGACAGTAGTGACATTAGACTTGCCTGGTATGTTGGCAGGCTCTAAATATAGAGGGGAATTTGAAGAGAGATTAAAAGGAGCTATGACTGAATTAAAGGAAAATGGCAATATAATCTTGTTTATAGATGAGCTCCATACAATAATTGGAGCAGGAGCAGCAGAAGGAGCTATAGATGCCTCTAATATACTGAAACCAATGTTGGCAAGAGGAGAAATACAGGTAATAGGTGCAACTACAATTGATGAATATAGAAAGTATATTGAAAAGGACGCTGCTTTAGAAAGAAGATTTCAACCTATAATGGTAGAAGAGCCTACTGTAGAAGATACAATAAAGATTTTGGAAGGATTAAGAGATAGATATGAAGCCCATCATGGAGTTAAGATATCTGATGAAGCCTTAAAGGCAGCAGCAGAACTGTCCAATAGATATATAACAGATAGATTTTTACCAGACAAAGCCATAGATTTATTGGATGAGGCAGCATCTATGGTTAGGATAAACTCATTTGTTGCACCTGAAGGGTTGAAGAATTTGGAAGAAAAATTAGAGGAGTTAGCCCATGAGAAGGAAGAGGCTATAAATACTCAAAATTACGAAAAAGCAGCTCAAATAAGAGACGAGGAAAAGAAAATAAGAGAGCAGCTTGAAAATGAGAAAAACAGGTGGAGGAAGGAAAAGACAAGTTCCAGTATGGTATTGGGATACGACGAAATTGCAAAGGTTGTATCTAATTGGACTGGAATACCAGTAAGCAAAATGACTGCAGAAGAAAGCGAAAAGCTTTTACACCTGGAGAAAGAGCTTCATAAAAAGGTAGTAGGACAGGATCAGGCAGTAAGTGCTGTAGCTAATGCTATAAGAAGAGCCAGAGTAGGGTTAAAAGATCCTAAGAAACCTGTAGGAACCTTTATATTTGTTGGTCCAACAGGAGTAGGTAAGACATATCTGGCAAAATCCTTAGCTGAAACGTTGTTTGGAGATTCTGATTTAATGATTAGAATTGATATGAGCGAATATATGGAAAAGCATTCTGTTTCCAGACTTATAGGTTCTCCTCCAGGATATGTTGGATATGATGAGGGCGGTCAACTGACAGAAGCTGTTAGAAGGAAGCCATATTCGGTAGTGCTGTTTGATGAAATAGAAAAGGCACATCCAGATGTATTTAATATACTGTTACAGATATTAGATGATGGTAGGCTTACTGATTCTAAGGGAAGGACTGTGGATTTTAAAAATACTATTATAATAATGTCCTCAAATGTAGGTGCAACAACTATAAGAAAGCAAAATGTATTAGGATTTACATCTGGTGGAGAGGTTCAAAAGGAAGAATATGAGAAGATGAAGGAAACTATTATGGAAGAATTGAAAAGAACCTTTAGGCCAGAGTTCTTGAATAGAATAGATGAAGTAATAGTATTCCACTCTCTTAAGGAAGAGGATGTTAAGAAAATTGTAAGCATTATGACAAGAGGATTAGAAGAAAGAATGGCTAAGTTGGACATTAATATTAAGGTTACTGAAAACACCATCAATGAAATAAGCAAGAAGGGCTTTGATCCTGTATATGGAGCCAGACCACTCGAAAGAACAATTACAAAGATGATTGAAGACCAATTGGCTGAGGAGATACTAAAGGGAAATATATCTAAAGATGACGAGATAATAGTAGACTATAAGGATGGTAAGCTTGTATTTGAAAAGGGTTCTCAAAATTAGGTCATAGTTATACTATGGCCTTTTATTTCATGGTATAATATTTTGTAAGAATAAAATACAAGGTGGTTAGATGAAAAAGAAAACTGTATATAGGTGCTCCCAGTGTGGATATGAGACTATTAAGTGGTCAGGATACTGTCAGCAATGTGGAGCCTGGAATACTATTGAAGAAGTAGTAGTTGAAAAGCAGAAGGATAGCTGGATTATTGATAAGAATTTTAAAAACTCAAATCCTGTAAGGCTTTCAGAAGTAGAGGTAGATGATAGCCAAAGAATAGTAACAAGCATGGAGGAGTTCAACAGAGTTTTAGGTGGAGGAATTATAAAAGACTCTGTAACAATATTAACAGCAAGACCTGGAGCTGGAAAGTCTACCTTATTACTGGAAATATCAAGTGATTTGGCGAAAAAAGGGTATAGAGTACTTTATGCCTCCGGAGAAGAAAGCGAGACTCAAATAAGAGCCAGATCAAACAGGATATTAGATGAAATTCCAGAGAATATTTGGATTCTATCGGATATAAGCATGAACAACGTATTGAAATCCATAGAGGATGTGGATGCAGATTTGGTAATAATAGATAGCATACAGACCTTTGTATTAGAGGAGTTTAACTCAAGAGCTGGCTCTCCTATTCAAACTATTGAATGTGCTAATGCGTTGGTAGAAATAGCAAAGAACAAGAAAAGGCCAAGAGCCATAATCATGGTAGGACACATGACTAAAGCAAATGAAATGGCAGGTTTAAGGACATTGGAACATCTTGTGGATACTGTGGTATTTCTAGAAGGGGAAAGTGATGAACCTATTAGAACATTGATAGCTACTAAAAACAGGTTTGGTAGAACAGGTGAAATAGGACTATTTTCCATGGAAGATGAGGGCATAGTGCAAATAGACAATCCTTCAGAATTCTTCATAACAAAAAGGGAAGAGGATTTAGATGTTCCAGGTAGTGCATTAACTATAATTAAGGAAGGGTCCAGACAGATAACTGTAGAAATTGAAAGCTTAGTATCAAAATCCTTTACTCCTTATCCCTCGAGAATTGGAGATTGTTTAAGAAAGGACCAACTAAACACTTTAATATCCATATTAGAGCAAAGAGGAGGCATAAATCTTTACGATAAGAATGTAGTTATAAAGGTAACTGGTGGTTTAAAGTTAAGAGAACAGGCAGTGAACTTAGCCATATTAATGAGTATAGTATCATCTGTTTTAGGAAGGGGAATTCCTAAAGATGCAGTATTTATAGCAGATGTGGGCTTAACTGGAGAGCTTAAAAAAGTACCTTCACTGGAGGCAAGAGTTAGGGAACTGGACAGAATGGGTTATAAAAAAGTATATATATCTAAGAATGGGCTAAATCAGAAACTTAATTTAACAAATATAGAAGTAATAGAGTTGAGAACCTTGGAGGAAGTTATTAATCATGTGTTCTATGCAAATTGACAATGAAAAATAAGGCTAAGATGTTTATATCTTAGCCTTATTATCATTTCAAACCAAATATACCCAGAGCCTTCATATTTTTGTATTCGTTTATTAAAGAATCACACAGATTTATATTTAAAGCATTGCAAAGAGCAGACAAATAGAACATATAAGCGCCTATTTCCTCTTCGATTATTTCCTTACAACTAGGGCATAATTCACCTTTTATATGATTACTCATACTTTTTTTCATTTCCTGCAGTGATTCCTTATTGTAATCCTGTTTCATTGCGTGAATTTCTATACATCCACAGGAAGTAACTGACTTTACTACTGCTCTGTTTATTCTGGTTGTATATTCGTCAAGCTTTGTAGTTATGTCTAAAATGCTTTTATGTCTAATAAGCACATCTTCCACAAGGTTTTGGAAATCATTTAAGCTAAGGTTTTGCTGAATGTTAACTGTATTTAAGTTTGTGTCCATATAGTCCACCCCTGTCACTTGATAATAGTTTTTGATTATGGTTTTATTATACTGACTGAGACAAGTTGTTGTCAAATGTTTCTGAAAATATATTTTTTTAAATATTAATCAAAGAAATAGTTGACATGGAATATACCGTGTAGTATAATATTAGCTTTACAACCTTTGCTAATTATTGTATAATAATATAAGAAGCTAAGATAGGAGGTTGTAATATGTTTAATATTGGAGATAAGATAGTTTATCCTATGCATGGCGCTGGTATAATAGAGGGAATAGAAGAAAAGGAAATATTAGGTGAAAAAAGAAAATATTATATTATGAGAATGCCTATAGGTGATATGAAAGTTATGATACCTGTTGATAATATAGAGGAGATTGGAATAAGGGAAGTTATAAAAGATGAAGAAGTAGATAAAGTAATAGATATATTAAAAGGAAGTGGCACAAGAATGCCTCAAAACTGGAATAGGCGTTATAGAGCAAATATGGAGAAGATAAAATCTGGAGATATATATGAGATAGCAACGGTAGTTAGAAATCTAATGTTGAGGGATGCTGAAAAGACTCTTTCTACAGGAGAGAGAAAGATGCTAAACAGTGCAAAGCAGATGCTAATAAGTGAAATTGTGCTGGCTATTAATTCTAATGAAGAAGAAACTGAAAAGCTTATTGATGAAACTGTAAAATGTGCATATTGAAAATTGTTATATTTTTTGTTATATATTTTGCTTAAATGGTAATAAATATATATGGGAGGTGAACAAATGATAGATAGAATAATACGAGGAATTATAATTTTAATTGGATTATTAATTGGATATGGTGCTGTTTCAGGCTTTATGGCACTGAATATAATAAGTTTACCAGATAGAGGTTGGCTGAATTTATTTTTTTATATAGGTATTAGTTTGATTTTTGGAATAATATTCTTCTTGTTATCACCAAGGATAATAAATAGAGGTAAGAAAATTGCAAAATTCATAGAAGGTGAATTACAGGATATTCCAGCGAATGAAATTGTTATTGCTTCCATTGGCCTTATAATTGGTTTATTAATTGCGTATTTATTAAGTCAACCATTTTACAAGCTTGAAATCCACTATCTTGGAGTAGCTATATCAATAATCTTTTATGCAGCTTTTGGATATTTAGGGATTAGAATACCCGTTAAAAAGAAAGATGATATATCTAATCTGATTAGTAGTATAAGAAAAAACCCAAGCAAGGATAAAGATGATAAAAATAATATTGAATACACCTCTTGTCCTAAGATTCTTGATACAAGTGTAATTATAGATGGAAGAATAGCAGATATATGTAAAACTGGATTTATAGAAGGACCTTTGGTAATTCCGGAATTTGTTTTAGAAGAATTACAGCATATAGCTGATTCTTCTGATACACTAAAAAGAAATAGGGGAAGACGTGGACTTGACATATTGAATAAGATTCAAAAGGAATTAGATATAGAAGTAATAATATACGATGGAAAGTTTGATGATGTAAAAGAAGTTGATTCTAAGCTATTAAAGCTTACCCAATCCTTAAATGGGAAGATAATTACTAATGACTATAATCTAAATAAAGTTGCTGAAGTACAAAACATAAAAGTATTAAATATTAATGAGCTGGCTAATGCTGTGAAGCCTATTGTACTACCTGGAGAGGAAATGATAGTTCAAGTTATCAAGGATGGTAAGGAATCTGGTCAGGGATTAGCTTATTTGGATGATGGTACAATGATTGTAGTAGAAAGTGGTAAGAAGCATATTGGAGAAACAATTGATGTTTTAGTTACCAGTGTATTGCAGACTTCAGCAGGAAGGATGATATTTGCTAAGCCAAAAACTCTGGTAGATAAAGCGATATAAGGCCTATATGGCCTTATTTTTTTAATAATTTTTTCTAAATATTTGTTTTTGATTGAAATCATATTCATCTATGCTATAATATTGAAGAGGTGAAGTACATGTACAAAGGCCAGTATGTATCAGCTATCATAGCAGCAGCCGGAATGAGTAATAGAATGAAAAGCAAAATTAACAAACAGTTTATTTTTTTGGATGATAAGCCTATACTAGCTCATACAATTGAGAAATTTGAAAGATGTAAATATATTGATGAAATAATAGTAGTTGCAAAAGAAGATGAAATAAATTACTGTAAGAAGGAAATTGTAAGAAAGTATAAGTTTAGAAAAGTATCCAAAATAGTACGAGGTGGTAAGGAGAGACAGGACTCAGTATATAATGGAATGTTAGCCTTAAATGAAAAGTCAGGAATAGTATTATCCCATGATGGAGCAAGACCTTTTGTTAATCTCAAAAATATCATAGATAGTATTGAAGGTGCGTATAACTATGGTGCATGTATTGTTGCAGTACCTGTAAAGGATACTATCAAGATAGTTGATGACAATCAAAACATTAATAGAACTCCTAGAAGGAGTTTACTGTGGCAGGCACAAACTCCTCAATGCTTTAAAAAGGAAATACTTATAGAAGCTTATAGAAAGGCTATAGAAGATGGCTTTATGGGAACAGATGACAGCATGTTAGTTGAAAGATTAGGAATAGATGTCAAGATTGTAATGGGCAGCTATGAAAATATGAAGATAACAACACCTGAAGATATAATAATTGCAGAATCATTACTTAAGGATAAGTCAGAAATATATAAAAGAAAGGAAATTGCCTTTCAGATAAGATAAGGTGATAAAGATGAGAATAGGCATAGGATATGATGTTCATGCACTGGTAGAAGGAAGAAAACTAATAATTGGCGGAGTGGATATTCCATTTGAAAGAGGATTATTAGGACATTCAGATGCTGATGTACTAGTGCATGCAATTATGGATAGCATATTGGGAGCTTTGGGAGAAGGAGACATAGGCAAGCACTTTCCGGATACTGATGAGCAATATAAGGATATTTCGAGTCTCATTTTGCTGGAAAGAGTATATAATATTATGAAAGAGGCAAAATATAAAATAGGAAACATAGATTCAATAATTGTTGCTCAAAGACCTAAAATGGCTCCATATATAAATGAGATGAGAAGCAATATATCTAAGGTTTTAAATACTGATATATCAAATATCAATGTAAAGGCTACAACTACTGAAAAACTAGGATTTGAAGGAAAAGAAGAAGGTATAGGATCCTATAGCGTTTGTATACTAGAATCTATTGAATAAAAAACAATTGACACTTTATTCTAATTTTAGTATTATAGTTGTAATTCAATATTTGGCTATGATAGGAAATAGTAAGTATTAATGGCCCTAGAGAGGAAATCAATTGGTGGAAGATTTCTGGCCTTCTTAATGCTGAACCCGTCCTTGAGCCTTTAAGCTGAAAAAAGTAGGCTTAAACGTTAAATTGCGTTAATATTTTGAGTGGATCTTTTTAGGATCTATTAGAGTGGTACCGCGGAAGTATGCCTTTCGTCTCTATTTATTGGAGATGAAAGGCTTTATTATTTTTATAAGGCAAAGGGACGGTTCTTTTGTCTTAAATTTTCCCGAAGTAGACTCTTATCTTTGCTTAATGTTTTTGACAGCAAAAAGGTATGAACTAAGAAAAAGCAATTCAATTGTCAATTGAAAACTGTCCATTAGAGAAATTATCATTCTGAGCCAAAGGTGAACTGTCAATTAAAATTGAAATTAGGGGAGGAATAAATATGAAAATGTCAAATATGTATATGCCAACATTGAGAGAAGTTCCAGCAGAAGCAGAAATACCAAGCCATCAGCTGCTACTTAGAGCAGGTATGATGAGAAAACTGGTATCAGGAGTATATTCCTATTTACCATTGGGATATAAAGTTATAAGGAAGATAGAAGGCATTGTAAGGGAAGAGATGAATAGGCAAGGTGCACAGGAGCTACTTATGTCAGCTATTCAGCCAAAAGAACTCTGGGAGGAATCTGGAAGATGGAGTACCTTTGGACCAGAGATGTTTAGACTTAAAGACAGAAATGACAGGGAATTCTGCCTTGGACCAACCCATGAAGAGTACTTTACTAGCCTTATTAAGGATGAGGTAAGATCCTACAAACAACTGCCTTTAAATCTGTATCAGATACAAACAAAATATAGGGATGAGAAAAGGCCTAGATTTGGAGTTATAAGGGCTAGAGAATTTATAATGAAGGATGCCTATAGCTTTGATAAGGACGAGGAAGGAATGAAGGAATCCTACAGGAAGATGTGGGAAGCTTATGATAAGATTTTCACTAGATTAAAATTGAAGTTTAGAGTAGTAGAAGGGGATTCAGGCGCTATGGGAGGCAATAGCTCACATGAGTTCATAGCTATGGCAGAAACTGGAGAAGGAGTAATTGCCTATTGTGATGCCTGTGACTATGCTGCAACAGATGAAAAGGCCAAAGTTGTATACAGCTTGGAATCAAACGAAGTAGAGAAGGAATTGGAAAAGGTTCATACCCCAAATGTAACCACCATAGATGAATTACAGAAATTTTTCAATATAGAGGGAAATAGATTTGGAAAGGCTTTAATATATGTTGCAAAGGGAGAACCAGTTGTTGTAATTATTCCTGGAGATAGAGAATTGAATGAAACCAAGCTAGTAAACTACCTGGGAATTCCTGAACATGAATTAGCTATGGCAGATGAAAGTATTATTGAGGAAATCACAAATGCAAAGAAAGGGTTTACAGGACCTATAGGATTAAAGGATGGAGTAAGGCTTATTGTAGATTCAAGAATTACAAAGATGAAGAATTTAATAGTGGGTGGCAATGAAACAGATTATCATTATAAAAATGCCAACTATGGCAGAGACTTTAAGGGAGAAATAGCTGAAGACTTATTGCTAGTTGAGGAAGGAGATATTTGTCCTAAGTGTGGAGCTCCACTTAAAATGGATAGAGGAATAGAGGTAGGAAACATATTCCAGCTAGGAACAAAATATAGCTCATCTTTAAATGCAAAATTCCTGGACGAAGATGGAAAAGAAAAGCCATTTATAATGGGTTCCTATGGCATTGGAGTTTCCAGAACTGTAGCAGCAATAGTTGAGCAATACCATGATGAAAATGGAATTATATGGCCTTTAGTAGTTGCCCCATATCATGTAATAATCACAGTTGTTAACTCTAATAATGAAGAACAAAGCCTATTAGGTGAAAAGTTATATAATGAGCTAACAAATGAAGGTATAGAGGTTATGCTGGATGATAGAAAGGAAAGAGCTGGAGTTAAGTTCAATGATAGAGATTTAATAGGTATTCCAATAAGGATAACAGTAGGGAAGAAAGCAGGAGAAAACATAGTTGAATACTCATTGAGAAAGGACAACGAAAAGGTAGAAATATCAGCAGACGAGGTGTTGAAAAGGGTAAAGGAAGAGTTTAACAAGGAAGGTCTAAAAATATAAAGGCTGTGAGAATTCACAGCCTTATTTTACTCCCTATAAAATGGTATAATAAATATAATATTCAATCCACTTAGTTATTGGAATATTGTACCCTTACACTTGTAATAATCAGATTAATAGGGTAATATATTAGTACTTATTTTATTAGGAGGTCTGGTATGAAAAAAACACTATCTTTAATAATAGCCTTAATGCTTTGTATTTCATCTGCTGTATATGCTGATGATAGTGATAAAGTAGTTACTCTTGGCCATGATTTAACTGAATCAGAAAGACAGCAAATGTTAGATTTATTTAATGTACAGGGAGATGTTAAAATTATAGAAGTAACCAATGAAGAAGAATGGGAGTATTTCGGAGATTTTCTTGATGAAAGCCTAATTGGGTATAATGCCATTTCTTCAGTATATGTAGAAAAACTTCCAGAGGGAGAAGGACTTTCAGTTGAAACCTACAATATATTCTATGTTACAGAGGATATGTATAAAAATGCCCTTATAACTGCAGGAGTTGAGGATGCCAGGATTATTGTGGCAAGTCCTAAAAAAGCTTCAGGAACAGCAGCTCTTACTGGAATTCTTAAGGCCTTTGAAAATGCAACGGGTGATGATATTACAGAAGAGGAAAAGAGGACTGCTAGTGAAGAAATAGCTAAAACTGCAAAGCTAGGAGAGATAATAGGAAAGGATAAGGCTCAAGAGCTTATTAGAAATGTAAAGATATATATAATTAATAACAACATTAAAGATAAAGACTCCATTAAAAAAGTAATAGAAAAAACATCTAAGGACTTGTCCATTGAATTAAGCGATGAGCAAATTGAAGAGATAATTTCCCTAATGCAGAAGATATCTAAACTTGATTTAGATATAGATGAAATAAAAGAGCAGCTTAAGGATATTCAGGGTAAAATTGATGAGATAATAAATCAGAATATTGAAGTGAAGTCATTGCTACAAAGAATTATTGATGCTATAATAAGCTTTTTAAAAAGGATATTTGGTTGATAGAGAGAAAATGTTCAGATATAATATAGTAGTGATTAGTATGAAGGGAGGAAATATTGTTGGAAGGAGTTAGAGTAAGATTTGCACCAAGCCCTACAGGCTATTTACATATTGGTGGTCTTAGAACTGCTTTATATAACTACCTGTTTGCAAAACACAATAATGGCAAGTTCCTATTGAGAATAGAAGATACTGATAGAACCAGATATGTAGACGGAGCTATTGAAAATCTGATAAATTCTTTGCATTGGGCTGGTATAAAATACGATGAGGGAGTATTTGTAGAGAACGGAAAGATTGTTCAAAAAGGAGAATATGGACCATATATTCAATCAGAAAGGCTGGATATATATAAGAAATATGTAGATGAATTAATAGAAAAGGGATATGCATATTATTGCTTCTGTACCAAGGAAAGATTGGATAGGGTAAGAGAAGAGCAAAAAATCAAAGGGCTTATACCAAGATATGATGGATTATGCAGAAGCTTAAGTCTAGAAGAGGCAAGAGAGAAAATAGCCAATGGAGAAGAATATGTAGTTAGGCTTAAACTGCCACCAAATAGAGATATAAAGTTTAAAGACCTTGTAAGAGGAGATATAACAATAAATACTGAAGATTTAGATGACCAGGTACTGTTGAAATCAGATGGATTTCCAACATACCATTTGGCAGTTGTAGTAGATGACCATTTAATGGGAATAACTCATATTGTAAGGGGAGAAGAATGGCTACCATCTACACCAAAGCATGTATATCTATATGAAGCTTTTGGATGGGAGAAGCCAACCTATGTACACCTTCCTACTGTATTAAACAAAGAAAGAAAGAAGTTAAGTAAACGTCAAGGAGATGTATCCGTAGAAGACTTTAGAAATAAAGGTTATCTTCCTGAAGGGCTAGTAAATTATTTAGCATTGGTAGGGTGGACTCCAGAGGATAATAGAGAGATACTTTCTATGGAAGAGTTAATTGAAGAGTTTTCTTTCGACAGAGTATCAAAAACTGGAGGAATTTTTGATATAGATAAGCTAAATTGGGTAAATGGACATTATATAAGAAGCTATGATTTGGATAAGATTACAGATATAGCTATTCCATTCTTAAAGGAAGCAGGATTTATAGACGACAATTTCATTAAGGAAAAATACGAATGGCTAAAGGTATTAGTTGAAACTGTAAGAGAAGGTCTATCAAATGTATCTGAAATAGTTGATAAGGTTGATATATTCTTTAATGATAAAGTAGAATTAGAAGATGCAGAGGCTTTTGAAGTATTAAATTGGGAAGAAACATCAACAGTTTTAAATGTATTTAAAGAGGAAATAAATAATGTTGATGAAATAGACCAGGAATTTGCAAAGACTGTAATGAAAAAAGTACAGAAATCAACTGGAGTGAAAGGTAAAAAGCTATATATGCCAGTTAGAGTTGCTTTAAGTGGAAAGGTTCACGGACCTGAATTGGTAAGTATAATATACTTATTAGGTAAACAAAATATTTTGAATAGAATAGAATATATAGAAAAAAATCATTTAAAGTAATCTAACTTTAATATAACGTAAATTAAAGTAAATATATTAATATATTATAGTGAAGATGAGGAGAGTAGACTATAACCTGCTTACAGAGAAAAGTTCTCATAGGCTGAAAAGAACTTTAAGTTTAGGTTATAGTTGAAATGCACCTTTGAACTTATTGCTTGAATATAATTTGAATACGAAGTAGAGCAATACGGGTTACGGCGTTAGACGTAATAAAGCTGGGATTATTCCAAATAGAGTGGAACCGCGGGCTATCCGTCTCTTAATTTAGAGGCGGATTTTTTTACAATTGTAATTATTAATTTAATACCATGTATTTATCTTAATTTAGTTCATAATTAAGAATTGAAATAAAGGGAGGTCAAAAAATGAAACTGTACAATACTCTAACAAGAAAAAAAGAAGAGTTTAAGCCAATAAAAGATGGGCTGGTAACTATGTATGTTTGTGGACCAACAGTGTATAATTATATCCATGTAGGAAATGCTAGACCTTTGGTAGTCTTTGATACCTTAAGAAGATATTTTATCTATAAGGGATATGATGTTAAATATGTAGTAAACTTTACTGATATTGATGATAAGCTTATAAACAAAGCTAAAGAGGAAGGAACAACAGTAAAGGATTTGGCGGAAAAGTATATAGATGAGTTTATTAGAGATGCAGAAGGGTTATTACTGTATGAAGAGAATACTATCCACCCAAGAGCTACAGAATATATTAACATGATTATCAAGTTTGTAGATGATCTAGTTAAAAAGGGAGCTGCTTACAATATTGATGGTAATGTCTATTTCGATATTACTAAGGCTAAAGACTATGGAAAGCTATCTAGAAAAAATATTGAAGAGCTGAAAAGCGGAGCTAGAATTGAGGTTAATGAGGAAAAGAAAAATCCTATGGATTTTGCACTTTGGAAGAAGGAAAAGGAAGGAGAGCCTTCATGGGATAGTCCTTGGGGTAAGGGAAGACCTGGATGGCATATTGAATGCTCTGTAATGGCAAAGGAGCTATTGGGTGATACTATAGATATCCACGCTGGTGGTGAGGATTTACAGTTTCCACATCATGAAAACGAGATAGCTCAGTCTGAAACACTGACAGAAAAGCCCTTTGCAAACTATTGGCTTCATAATGCAATGATTAATGTGGAGAATAAGAAGATGTCAAAATCAGAAAAGAACTTCTTTACAGTAAGAGAAATAAGCGAAGAATATGACTTAGAGGTATTAAGGTTTTTCATATTATCAGCCCATTACAGAAATCCTGTTAACTTCTCAAGAGACCTTATGGATCAATCTAAAAAAGCTCTTGAAAGGCTGTACAATGGAAAGAATAACTTGGAATATTTATTGTCAAAGGCAGAAGATAGGGAATTAAATGATGAAGAAAAGAAGATGATGAATCAAATAAGCCAATATGAAAATAGCTTCATAGAAAGCATGGATGATGATTTAAATACTGCAGATGCTTTAGCTAGCTTATTTGAAATTGTAAAATATTCAAATTCCAATTTTAATGAACAAACTGCAAAAGCTGTGATACAATATACCTATGACGTATTAGCAAAATTATCAAAAATATTAGGAATACTATCTAAAAAGGATCAAATACTTGAAGATGAGATACTTGAGCTAATTGAAAAGAGAAATATTGCCAGAAAGGAAAAGAACTATCAATTAGCAGATAGGATTAGAGATGAACTAAAGGAAAAAGGAATCGTATTAGAGGATACTCCAAGTGGGGTGAAATGGAAGAGAATATGATTAACATATAAGGGGGAAATTATGAAGGTAGAGTTACTAAGATATACACCAGATGGTGAAAAGTTGGTAGCTGCAGCTGCTAAACTTTGTTACTCATCTGTGGGAATAAGCAGTATAGAAGATAATTTAAATGAAGAAAATACTGACAGGTTTTTAAACTTGTTGATGAGTTTAGGACATGAGTCTCCAATAGAGCATATTAGCTTTACCTTTGGAATAGAGGGAGTATCAAGAACTTTAAGCCATCAGCTGGTAAGACATAGAATTGCAAGCTATTCACAGCAGTCTCAACGATATGTCAAATTAGATCAATTTGAATATATAATACCCCCTTCTATTGAAAAAGACGAAGAGGCAAAGAAACTCTTTATAGAAGCTATGGAAAAAGACCAAGAATACTATAACAGGATAACTGAAATCCTATTTAATAACCTTTATACTAGAATGATTGAAGAAGGATTAACAGATAAGGAAGCAAGAAAGAGAGCTGAAAAGGAAGCCATAGAGGATGCAAGGTATGTATTTCCAAATGCATGTGAGACAAAGATAGTAGTTACAATGAATGCAAGAGCTCTACTTAATTTTTTTAGACTTAGATGCTGTAATAGAGCTCAATGGGAAATTAGAGCATTAGCTACAGAAATGTTAAGATTGGTTAGAAACGTATATCCTACATTATTTAAGAAGGCAGGACCAAGCTGCATTTCTGGACCCTGTTCAGAAGGCGATATGACTTGTGGAAAAATATCTGAAGTTAGAGAAAAGTTTAGAAACTTATAAAAAATTAGATAAAGAGAGGAATAGAGCATGAAAGAAATGTACGTAGTAGGAAGAAATCCTGTATTAGAAACGTTAAAATCAGATAAGGAAATTGAAAAGATATATGTTGTAAAGGGAGAACTAAAGGGTTCCATTAATAAGATAATAGGAATGGCTAAAGATAGGAATATAATAGTGCAATATGTAGATAAAAAGAAACTGGATCAGATATCACAGGGAAGCAGCCATCAAGGCGTAGCTGCTTTGGTGGCTCCTTATGTATACTATTCTGTAGATGATATTTTACAAAAAGCTGAAGAACTGGATACACCTCCGTTTATATTGATATTAGATGGAATTGAAGACCCCCATAATTTAGGTTCCATAATAAGAACTGCAGAATGTAGTGGAGTGCATGGTATAATAATACCTAAGAGAAGGTCTGCCCATGTCACGGAAACTGTATATAAGAGTTCAGCAGGGGCTGTAGAGCACATGCTGATTGCAAAGGTGAATAATATATCTGATACCATTGATATGTTAAAAGAAAAGGGGCTATGGATATATGGAGCTGACATGGGCGGTAAGGATTATTATTTTGATGTTGATTTAAAAGGGGCCGTAGCCATAGTTATAGGAAGTGAAGGTAAAGGAATATCAAGACTTGTAAAAGAAAAATGTGATTTCATATTAAGTATACCAATGGCAGGAAAGATTTCCTCTTTAAACGCTTCCAATGCTGCCTCAATATTAATGTATGAAGTGGTAAGGCAAAGGCATGAAAAGAAAAGTTAAATATAATGAATACCTTTTTGTAGATGGCTATAATATTATAAATGCTTGGGAGAATTTAAGAGAACTAAGCAGTTTAAGTTTGGAGGTAGCTAGGGAGGAATTGATAGACATAATGGCAGAATATCAATATTATTCAGGTATAAAGGTTATTATAGTCTTTGATGCTCATATGGTAAAGTCCAATAGCGGGAAAAGTGAAACCATTAAGGGAGTAGATGTAGTATTCACTAAGGAAAGTGAAACTGCAGACCAATATATTGAAAAAGTACTGGATAGTATTGGAAGAGTTAAGTCTGTTAGAGTTGCTACTTCAGACTGGATGGAACAGCAGATAATATTAAGTCGTGGGGGGACAAGAATTTCAGCTAGGGAGCTGGAAGCAGAAATACTGGGTCAAAAGAAGCTCATGAAAATGAAAAAAACTACAGAAAAGATTAAGAATGAACTTCTCATAGGAAGGCTTGATGAAGAAACACTAAAAAAGCTTAATAAGTGGAGAAAAAACAACTTATAAACTTGACTATTAAGCATTATTTAATTATAATTTAGTTAATTATGGGGTAATTCAAACATACTTTGGAGGGATGTTTGGTGGCGATAGGATCATATAATCAGGCAGGTGCAAGCATTTATGATAGCATGGAAGATGAAGACATTGTAGAAGAAGCCAAAACAGGCGATCCCTGCGCAATGGAGTATTTGATATCAAAATATAAGAATTTCGTCAAGGTAAAGGCAAGGGCGTATTTTCTAATAGGCGCTGATAAAGAGGATATTATCCAGGAAGGGATGATAGGGCTTTATAAGGCAACCCGTGACTACGATCGGGACAAGCTTACTTCTTTTAAAGCCTTTGCAGAGCTTTGTATAACTAGACAGATAATAACAGCAATTAAAACTGCCACTAGGCAGAAGCACATTCCTTTAAATTCATATATTTCATTGAATAAACCAATATATGATGAAGAATCTGACAGAACCCTTTTAGACGTAGTATCTGAAATCAAAATAACAGACCCAGAGGAATTAATTATAAGCAGTGAAGAACTGTATTCCATGGAAAGCAAGATTGTTGAGCTTTTAAGCGATCTGGAGTGGGAAGTGCTTATGGCTTATCTGGATGGAAAATCATACCAGGAAATTGCCAAAGAGTTACATAGACATGTGAAGAGCATAGATAATGCTCTTCAGAGGGTAAAGCGTAAATTGGAAAGGTATCTTGAGCTAAAGGAATCTTAAAATCACTATTGACAATGATATTGCTAGGTAGTAAAATAATTTCTAGTGGTTTTGATGCCCATGTAGCTCAGGAGGTAGAGCACTTGCATGGTAAGCAAGAGGTCACCGGTTCGAGTCCGGTCATGGGCTCCATACTTATAAGAAACACCCGGGAGAGTTTTCTAAAGGGAATTTATAAATTTACTATTAAGGAGGAATAGAAGATGGCAAAAGCAAAATTTGAAAGAACTAAGCCTCACGTAAATATAGGAACAATAGGTCACGTAGACCATGGTAAGACAACATTAACAGCAGCAATAACATTAGTATTAAACAAGAGATATGGTTCAGGAGAATTCATAAGCTACGACAACATAGATAAGGCACCAGAGGAAAGAGAAAGAGGAATAACAATCTCAACATCCCACGTAGAATATGAAACAGAGACACGTCACTATGCACACGTAGACTGTCCAGGCCACGCTGACTATGTAAAGAACATGATAACAGGAGCAGCACAAATGGACGGAGCAATATTAGTAGTATCAGCAGCAGACGGTCCAATGCCACAAACAAGAGAGCACATACTGCTATCAAGACAGGTAGGAGTACCAAAGATAGTAGTATTCCTAAACAAGGAAGACCAAGTAGATGACCCAGAACTAATAGAACTAGTAGAGATGGAAGTAAGAGAACTATTATCAGAATATGAATTTGATGGAGACAATACACCAATCGTAGTAGGTTCAGCATTAAA
>ENA-OWOZ01000772-OWOZ01000772.1-bioreactor-metagenome-genome-assembly--contig:-NODE-772-length-36009-cov-296.016893_pt1 | contig 36009 bp, 55 predicted proteins | sample MGYA00238140_ERZ651804 | MGnify/ENA primary metagenome ERZ651804 (study PRJEB26910, sample SAMN07631232) | bioreactor metagenome | isolation source: Switchgrass digestor | place: USA: Dartmouth... | reverse complement strand
CAAAATGCAGTCTACACCCGTAGAAACACTGGTGGATATGGTTTCGGACAGGGGTTCGACTCCCCTCGCCTCCACCATCAAGGTGCAACTATCACCGGAAAGGCCGGAATGGCCATTTTCCGGTGTTTTGCTATCAATAGAACTGTCAGTGTTACCACTGGCAGCTTTTTTATTTTTATCAGGTCCAGGGCCTTTCCCTGGGATCGTTAAAATATCCATGTCGATCTTATCTTCATATACTGTCACGCGTTCAACGAACACCTGGACGGCTGTTTTCTGCTGTTCAGGTGTCATTTCTTTTATGTTCCTATACCTGGCCAGGAAAGCATATATCTGTTCCCTGGTTAATGAATGCGACTGCTGCTGCAGCTTCGCTTCTTCGATCCGGATCTTTAACTGGGCCTTTGACGCTTCCAGTTCATCCATCTTCGCTTTCATCGATTCGTGGAACATACCCTTCGCGATGGCGTTCACGATATTGGAAATCTCAAATTCCACTGTTTGAAGCTGCTTTTCATATTTCTTGATCATTTCCGGGATCTCTGTGTTCCGGGAAGCTGCGTGTTTGTAGATCATGTCTGTGGCCGCTTCGATCACTTCATCACAGAACAGGTTTTCATAAAGGGCGTCGATGACCTTCTGTTCAACGAATTCCTTATTGATCGGCTTCATATCACAGGTCCGCTTCGACTTCCTGGCGCTGCATTCATAATAACTGTAAACTGATTTATTCCGGCCCATCCTGGCGCGCTTGCCGGTCATGGCAGCGCCACACTTGCCGCAAAAGATACGGCCGGACAGAATATACACGGCTTTCGCAGAATATGCGCCGCTGGCGCGCTTGTTAGCTTCCAATCTCTTTTTCACCCTTTCCCAAAGATCCTGGGAAACTATGGCCGGACATCCGCCAGGGATCCGGATAATTTCGTCATCAGGCTTCATTTTGTGGCCATTTCGCTTCCCGTTTATCTTGTTATAAACCTTATTGAACACAAAAACACCGATGTACTTTTCATTCAATAGCAGATCATGAATGCTATTCTTCCCGAAAGGCTTCCCGGCCTTCGTCTTGTATCCTTTCGCGTTCAGTGCGTCAATGATCGCGCTGTATCCCTTCCCATCAGCAAACATTTCAAATATCATTCTGACAGCTTCCGCTTCCCATTCGTTGATCACATAGGATTTATCAGGGCCAACATCAAAACCCAGCGGAGGGATCCCGCCGGTGTGCTTGCACTGATAAGCTGTTTCTTTCATCCCTTTCATAACTTCACGGGAAAGGTTCTTACTGTAATATTCGGCCATGCCTTCCAGGACGCTTTCCAGGATGATCGATTCGGGGCTGTCATCCAGGTTTTCCAGGACCGACATCAGCCTGACGCCACACTTCTTCAAATGGCGTTTATAGTATGCGCTGTCAAAGCGATCCCTGCTGAACCGGTCCAGTTTATGGACGATCACGGCCTGGAACATTCCTGTTTCAGCGTCCTTCATCATGTCCAGGAACTGCGGCCGCTGATCCGTTGTGGCCGACTTCGCTTCATCGGCGTATATCCTTATTATGTTTATTCCTTCCCTGGCAGCGAATTCTTTTATGGCCCTGACCTGGGCGTCGATCGATTCTTCGCGCTGGTTGTCGCTGCTGTATCTTGCGTATATTACGGCATTCAATGGATCACCCCCTGATTATTCATCAAAGAACAAGGTTCTGAACGGGGCTATTTTCTTGAACGGCGGCCACGAATTTATTCAGCTTCGATATTTCCAAATTGGACACCCAGAAGGCGATCATCTTCTGCTTGCCATCGGATCCCATGTAATTGATGACCATATACATTTTCCAAAAGCCTGACCGATCTTTCGGTGCTGCTGCGTTGGTGTGCTGATATCTTGTCAAAAAGTCGTTTTCAGGAATTACATCGATGGACTGGACCTGTGATAATGACATGCTGGCCTGGGCCTGCGGCTTGACTTGGCGGATGATAAGAAGGTCATTTTCTTTTATAAGGTCACATGCAAAGTTCTGATTGAAACCAGGTAAACCTATGTAATACACGGCCCTGACCTGTGGTGTTTCAGGTCCTTTTTTCTTATTAAAAAACATAATACCATCCTTTCTTTACTTCGATTCTTCTTCCAGCTTGTAAGCATAGGACAGAAGCTGGACGCGCTTTTTCATGTCTAATAAATTAAATATCCGAAGAATTTCAATTTCCTGATCCGATAATTCGCGCTCTGTCGTTTCTCCATTCCGGACGATTAGGGTCGTGGCATGGTTGCCCTGAACTATTGCACTATTTGAAATATTACTGGCATTGATGGCCGGACGATCTTTACCAGTCAGCAAATATTCAACCGATACGCCCAAAAATTCGGAAATCTTATAAATATGTTCGCTTGCTGGCGAACTCTTTTTCTTCCAATCACTAACCGCAGATTGAGAAATACCGAGAGCCTGGGCGAATTCCTTCTGCGTGATCCCACGTTCTGATAATAGTTGGTGAATTCTTTCTCCAATGGTCATAAAATAATCCCCCTAAAAATATAATAATAGGTGTTGACTTATTCGGAATTCCGGATTATAATATAACCATACCGAACTGAATTAAGGCAAAACAAATCCAACCCCAGAATATCAGCATTTTTTCTGGGTATCCGGTATAGTGATATTGATAATTCCGTCGCAAGAATAATTATATCACTATACCGAACAAAACACAAGTGTAAGGAGGGAAAATCGTGGAAAAATATCTGACCTGCGAAGAAGTCGCGCAGAAGTACGGCGTCAAGGTAATTACAGTCTGGGCCTGGATCCGCGAGAAGAAACTTCGGGCCATCAAAATCGGCAAGCTGTACCGCATAACACCGCAGGACCTGGCCGAATTCGAAGAATCCAGAAAAACGAAGTAAAGGGATGGTGAGGGATGAAGCTGGATGTTTTAAGGATCAGCATTGATCGCAAAGGCAACGAAATCGGAAAGGAGGTTATCGGCCAGAAGGCCATTGATGAAAAGCAGTTCAAGGAAGGCTGCGTCAGATTCATGACCGGCCTATCGGTGGATGAAAGCTATCAAATAATCAAGGAGGGTTGAAAATGTCAGAGGTATCAAGGTGTAAGCGCTGCGGAAGGACGCTGAAAAATCCAGTATATGTCGAAGTCGGATATGGCAAGGTGTGCGCAGCAAAAGAAGGGATCGTGGTCCATAAAGGTGACAAAGGAGCGGACCACAAAGAAAAGGTGGCTATGCTTGGGCCATGTAATATCGGTCCGGCAATAGTCTGCAGATTGGAAAACGGTGAAATGGTGACTAACATTCCCCACAGGATCGTAAGGCACAGCCCGACGGGGTTCGCCTGGGGATATGGAGGAAGCGGCCCTGCTGAACTGGCCCTGAATGCTCTTTCGTGTGTGATCGGCCAGGAGCAGGCAGAACCTTTATATCAGAAATTCAAGGCTGAATTCATCGCAACGCTTCCGGAAGCCGGTGGCACCATCAGTGTTCAGGCCGTTAAAGACTGGGCCAGAGAACACGGCGCCAGGGTATAGGCCGAAGGCCAAAGGGGGTGCGATGTGTGAGGTGCAAAGGAAACCGCCAGACATGCGTTAAATGCGGAAAGTCCTGGAACGTCAGCAGCCAGGCAAAGATCCCATCTTCCGGTTATGTATGCCCGCACTGCACAGGCAAGAAGAACCGCCAGGACAGCAGGCCCATAAAGAGGACAAGCCCTATCGGTTGGTTCAAGAAGAACATCGCATACATAATCGCAGCGCTTGCAGGGTTCGTTCTTATGCCTGCAGCTATCGAAGCGGCCTACAAAGAACGCGGCTATTTCGGGATCGGTGGCGAATACCTGCTTCCACTTCTGTTCGTTCTGATCGTCGCTGCTGTATCGGAAGCCAGGGACATGTTCCAGGAGATCGTGGCCACACTGAAAGAACCAGGGGGTGAAAGCTATGAAGAATAAGCTGCTTCACCTGTCGATCGTTCAGTTATGCCAGGCCATAAAGGGACTGCTTCTTCTGGGTGAAGACTACATCGTGATCGAACGTAAAGAAAAAGACTGCTACGCAATCACCACAAAGCGCAGCAGCCAAAACCGTCAAGTATGAACATTTATTCCTAAATTATAACAAATCGAAAGGAGATATTCAAGTATGAACAATAACACTGTTAACGATGTTAATGAATTGAGAGAAATTATCGCCAATCAGGCAATAGAGATTCACGGATTGAAAAAGGAACTTGCTTCTGCAAAATCTACCAGCGACATGTGGTTCGACAGCTATATGAAAGGAAAGGACAAGCATGAGGCCCTGAAAAATAAGCTGGAAGCGAAGATCGCTGAACTTGAAAAGCAGATCGCTGAATACGAAGGAGGGAAGACCGAATGATTATCACAAACAAGCTGAACCTTCCTTCCCCATTCGTAAGTCTTGCACAGCGGGACTATGTATTTGAACCGAACGAATACCGCGTCACTTCCCTTCTGAAAGGGATCCGGGAAACCATCCTGGAACGCAGGCACGGAAAAGAGATCGAACGCGATGTTTCCGACATGGTGTGGCTACTGTTTGGAACTGCAGTACACGGGATCCTGGAGAAGCACCAGGAACTTGGCCACGAACTGAAAGAGGAAAGGATCAAGGTTCCGTTCGGCAATTACATTCTTTCCGGCCAGTTTGACCTTTACAACGATGAAACGAAGATCGTGACTGACTACAAGACCGCTTCCGTCTGGAAGATCATATTCGGTGACTTTGAAGACTGGCGCCGCCAGACACTTATATATTGCTTAATGCTTCGCAAGATCGGTTTTGACGCCCAGGGCGGTCAGATAGTGGCCTTCCTGAAAGACCACAGCAAGCGCGACGCGAAGATCAAATCAGATTACCCGCAATTCCCTGTTCAGGTTGTGAAGTTCGATTTTACTGATGATGACTTCAAAGAATGTGAAGAATGGCTGATGGCCAGGTTCGAAGAAATCGCCGCAGCCGAAAAACTTCCGGATGATGAACTTCCGATCTGCACACCCGATGAAAGATTCAATTCCGGCGACAAATTCGCAGTCATGAAAAAAGGCCGCAAAACCGCCCTTCGTGTCCTGGACACCATGGAGGAAGCCGAACAGTGGAAGGCAGAAAACGGCGGTGATGAAATAGTGATCCGCCCTGGCGAAGACAAGAAGTGCCTGGACTATTGTGCAGCTTGTGAATTCTGCAGCTATTACAAAGAAAAGGTGGTGCCAAACAGTGAACGAAAGTAAAGGACCTGAAATCCGGCTGCTTAATGCCAACGAAATTGATGTCCGCGTCCAGAGTGTAAGCAAGACAAGGAATGGAACCGTGGGCGCGGTCCTCCTTCTCTATAAAGACGCCCGTGTTGACATGAAGATCCTGGACGAAGTCTTCGGGATCTACGGGTGGAAAAGATCCCATGAACTGATTAACGGGAACCTATTCTGCACGATCAGCATTCGCGACAAAGAAACCGGCGAATGGATATCAAAGCAGGATGTTGGTGTTGAAAGTAACACCGAAAAGGAAAAAGGCCAGGCTTCCGACGCATTCAAGCGGGCCGGTTTTAACATCGGTATCGGCCGCGAACTTTACACAGCACCCTTCATATGGGTTGAACTATCGGAAGACGAATACTACACGGAGAATGTCGGAGGAAAGGCAGTCATCCGCGTCAGGCCTGATGTCAGATTTACGGTGGCCGACATCAAGTATTCAGAAGATCGCGTGATCACTTCCCTGACATTGACCGATAAGAACGGGAATGTTCGATTTTCTACTGATGGCACAACAAAGGCACCCGCAGGCCGGACAAGCCGCGCTGGCGCGTCAAAATCTGCCGGTAATACAAATAAACCGCCGGAAGAAAATGCACCGGCCAGCGGCCAACAGGAAGCGCCTGGGGCCATGATCTGTCCTTCATGTGGTGGACCGATCAGCCAGGCTGAAAAGGAATATTCGATGAAGAAGTACGGCCAGGAACTGTGCAGAGCCTGCCAGAGAAAAGCGAAATAATGTGAGGTCAAATCTAAAGGGGGTGATCGCTTGTGGGTGAATCAAAAAGGTACTACTGGCTGAAACTGGACCGGAACTTCTTCAAAAGGCACGACATCCGGATCATCGAAGCCCTGGACCATGGCAAAGGCAAGGAATATGTACTCTTTTATCTGAAACTGCTGGTGGAAAGTATTGACCACGATGGCGCCCTTCGTTTCAGTCAAGCGATCCCCTACGATGAACAAATGCTTTCTGTTGTGACAAACACTGACCAGGAAATCGTAAGGCAGGCCATCGACATATTCAAGCGCTATGGCCTAATGGAAATCGAAGAAGATGGCACGATTTTCATGACCGGACTTCCGAACATGGTCGGCAGCGAAGCCGACAGCACGGCCAGGGTTCGAAAATACAGGGAAAACATCAAAAAAGCGTTTCAATGTAACACCGATGAAACGACAAGTAACGCCGAAGAAACTTCAAGCAACAAAACTGAAACACAGAGTAAGAAAAAGAGTAAAGATTCAGAGAAAGAGAAAGAGCCAGAACAGGACCTGTTCGATCGCTTCTGGGCCGTTTATCCGCGAAAGGTTGGTAAAAAGGACGCAGTCAAAGCCTGGAATAAGCTGAAACCCGATGAAACACTAACCCTTCAAATCATTGAAGGCGTTGAAAGGTGGAAGCTGTCAACCCAGTGGACCAAAGACGGCGGCCAATACATACCATACCCGGCAACATTCCTGAACGGTGAGCGGTGGAAAGACGAATGTGATATTGCCGTTACAAAGCCCAGAAGGAATGATCTTGATGAATTCTTCTGATGGGGGTGACACAGTGGACGATATTTACAGCATTATTCAAAGCATGGCCAAAAATGTTCAGGCCGCCAATATGGATGATGGCGATTATATAGGAGAAGATGGACTGCTGGTGTGTGGTAAATGCCACACACCGAAGCAGTACCGGCTGCAGCTTCCCGGTGATGAATCAAAAACCATAGTCGTTCCCATTACCTGCAAACATCGGCGGGATGAATTAAAGGCCGAAGAAGAACGCCTGGAACGTGAACAGTTCGAACGCCGTGTCAGAGAGATCCGGAAGATCGGTATCAGCGACGCTGAATTTGAAAGCTGGACCTTCGAAAATGACGACAGGAAGAACCCGAAGCTGTCCGACGCAATGAAGCGGTATGCTGATAACTTCCAGGAAATGAAGGAAAAGAACCTGGGCCTTCTCTTATATGGGAACGTCGGTACCGGCAAGACCTATTATGCAGCATGTATCGCAAACGCCCTGATTGATAAGGGGATCCCGGTGCTGATGACTAACTTCATCCGTATTATTAACAAAATCCAGACACTTTATACAGAGGACCGGCAACATTATCTGGACGAACTGCAGAAATTTCCGCTGCTGATCATCGACGATCTGGGAGCGGAACGGCAGTCGGAATTCATGCTTGAACAGGTTTACAACATCATTGACGCCAGATACAGATCCGGACTTCCTCTTATAGTGACCACAAATATTGATATTGAACTTATAAAGAACCCGCCTGACATCAGATATGCGAGAATATATGACCGCGTCCTGGAAATGTGCCATCCGGTGAAGGTTGACGGAAACAGCCGCCGCCGTGAGGGATTGAAAAAGCAGTTCGCTGAACGTCAGGAATTACTGGGTTTATGAAAGGGGTGTTATAGTGACACGATGGTCAGGTAAACAGTACAACGCATATATGGCCAGGGCCGGAAAGGCTTCGAAGTACAACAACAAGAAAACGGAAGTCGATGGCCATGTATTCGATAGTAAGGCAGAAGCCAGAAGATACAATGAACTGAAATTGCTACAGGCAGCAGGTGAAATTATAGGCTTTACTATACAGCCCAGCTTCGTCCTGGAAGAAGGGATCAGATACAGGCCGGACTTCATGATATGCGGCAAGGATGGTCAGATCTGGGTCGAGGACGTAAAGGGCGTTGAAACAAAGGACTTCAAAATTAAGAAGAAGCTGTGGGAAGCAAAATTCCCATGGCTGGAACTTCGGATCGTTAAGTAAGGGGGTGGCCTTGTGGATAGCGCGACACTGAAAAGCAAGGTTGAAGCATATATCGGAGAACAGATCCCGAATGAACTGTGGCCCAGGGCCGAAGAATACGCCAGGAAGAAGCTGGACCGGATCAATGAAATGGCTGGCCGCCAGTACGGTGACGACGGATACGGGGACGATTACCTGGTGGTGTTGACAGCGGACGTGTATCACGAACAGTGTTTTTCAGACTATACCCTGGCCCTGGCCATGGAAAGGATGGTGTTGCAATGATAGTTTACATATGCAGCCCATACCAGGGCAAGGAAGAAAACTACAAAAAAGCTGTTTCATACTGCAAAGCTGCAGCTGCCGCCGGACATGTACCGATCGCAAGCCACGTTATGCTGCACGGGATCCTGGATGAAGCCACAGATCGCGAAAAAGGATTGACAACAGGACTGAAAATGCTTGAACTGGCCGACGAAGTCTGGGTGTGCGGCGAAGTGATTACGTCAGGAATGGCTGCGGAGATTGAAAGAGCAGAAGCCATCGGAAAGCAAGTAATATTCAAGGGGGCGATCCTGTGATACCGTTCCCTGATAAGAAGTACAACATCATATATGCGGATCCGCCGTGGTCATATAAGGTGTGGAATAAAAAAGAAGGCGGCAGAACTGCAAAATCGCATTATCAGACCATGAAAATTGATGAAATCAAAAGGCTTCCTGTGGGGGGGTTGGCAGCGGATGATTGTGTTCTGTTCATGTGGGCCACATACCCATGCCTAAATGAAGCACTGGAAACCATTAAAGCCTGGGGGTTCAAATATAAGACCGTCGGGTTCACTTGGGTGAAAAGGAATAAAAAGTCTGATACATGGTTCTGGGGCCTTGGCCACTGGACCAGGGCGAATGCTGAAATATGTATCATCGCAACCAAAGGCAAGCCGAAGCGGATATCTAAATCCGTTCACAGCATTATCGACGCGCCGGTCGAAGAACACAGCAAAAAGCCTGATATTACACGCGATAGAATCGTTCAGCTTATGGGGGATCTGCCACGAATAGAGTTATTCGCAAGAGCGGAAACGCCAGGCTGGGACGTATGGGGAAATGAAGTGAACATCAATTTGAAGGAGGGATAAAAAGTGAACAAAACAAAGATCGAATGGACTGACATGACATGGAACCCAGTCACAGGATGTTTGCACAGGTGCCCGTATTGTTACGCAAACAGACAGGCGGAGCGTTTTTCGGGATATGATCCGCTTTATAATACAAATTTCGACTTTGAGTCCGGTTGTTACATCATCAAAAAACCCATGTATAAGCGAGACGCTACCGGAATAGTACGAAAAGCCCCGTTCCCGTTTGAGTTCGCTCCGACATTCCACACTTACAAACTTGAGGAACCTTTAAGGAGGAAGAAACCGACCACGATCTTCGTGTGCAGCATGGCTGACCTGTTCGGCGAATGGGTTCCGAACGAATGGATCCAGGAAGTATTCAAAGCCTGTGCAAAGGCGCCGTGGCATACTTATATATTCCTGACGAAGAACCCAGCCAGGTACATGGACCTGATCCTGGAAGGGATCCTGAAACCAGAACCGAACTTCTGGTTCGGATCCACGGTCACGGTACCGGAAGATCTATTCTTCTACTGTGATGGCATGAATACCTTCGTCAGCATAGAACCGATCATGGCCCAATTCCCGGATGATGACAACAACATGATCCGGAACATTAAATGGGTGATCATCGGAGCAGAAACGGGCAACAGATCCGGAAAGGTTATTCCGGAAAGGGAATGGATCACCGGCCTGGTTAAACAGTGCCATGAAGCAAAAACACCGGTATTCCTGAAAGACAGCGTCCAGAAGATCATGGGACCTGATTATGATTTAAGGCCGCTGCAGCAATTCCCGGAAAACATGAAAGGAGCAAAAGAAGCATGAGAATAAATGACATGGTAAAGGAAGCACACGAAACGGCCATATCGAAAGGCTGGTGGGATGATGAAAAGTCCTTCGGTGAAGTGATCGCACTTATGCACAGCGAACTTTCCGAAGCGCTGGAAGAAGCCAGGGCCGGAAATGACGCCAATGTTACATATTATGAATGCAAAAATCCACAGGCGTGTCCTGATGATCAATATGTATGTGGCGCCTGCTGTTCAGACAGACCGAACAAATGCAGATTCGCGAAACCCTGCGGAATTCCTTCCGAACTGGCCGACTGCGTGATCAGGATCTTTGACGCCTGCGGCAGATACGGGATCGATCTGGAACAGGCCATCAGGGTCAAGATGGAATTCAACAAGAACCGCCCATATAAGCACGGGAAGAAATTCTGAAAGGATGTGCAGTATGGACGTAAAGGAAATTCACGAAATGCTGAAAAAAACGCTTTCGCCAGAAGATTATATAAAACTTCTGGAACTGATGATGAAGGACGTTGAAAAAATGATTGAATGGGGTGAGAAAAATTGAACAAAGCGTTTTTAATGGGGAGGTTGACCAGGGATCCGGAACTGCGATACACACAGGCAGGCGTCGCAGTATGTACCTTCACCCTGGCAGTGGACCGCAGAATGGCAAAGGACAAAACGGACTTCCTGGAAATAGTCGCGTGGAGGAAGACAGCGGAATTCTGTGGCCAATACTTCACCAAAGGCAAATGATGACACCGATTACGGATTGGCATATGAGGGGTTCACGGAAGTCGATGACGACGATGAACTTCCGTTCTGAAATACGCAATGAAAGTGAGGTTGAACTATGAAATGGTCAGACTGCGCAATTCAAGATCTTCGCAAATATAACCATCTGAAAGCAAGCCTGGAAAGCATACCGGAGCGGATGGAAGCGCTGCGCTGCAGGTTCGAATCCATCAAAGGAGCAGCGACAGATAAGGTTCCGGTGAAAGGAGGATCCAGCAGATATGAAGACAACCTGCTTGACATTATCGTCGAAAAGGAAAGGTTGCAATATCTGTATAGGGCAAATAAAACGCTGCTGGATCTGATCGAAAGGGGCCTTGCTTCACTGGATAAAACGGAAAGACTTGTCCTGGACAGATTCTACATAGACAGACCAAAAGACCACGTCGAAAAGCTGATGGAAGAACTGAATTATGAAAAGTCGCGGGTGTATGAAATAAAAGACCAGGCGCTTTATAAGTTCACCATCGCCATGTACGGGATAGTCGAATATTGAAAGAGTGGAAAAAAAGCGGACAAATTTTCCAATACTTTATGATAGCATGATAGTGGGGTTTTTCACTTGATACCCAATGGCAAATAAGCGCTTGATTATACGTCAGGCGCTTTTTTATTGCCATAATTACGAAAGGAAGGTGGTGGCTGTGGCAAAACTGACGGACAAACAACAGCGCTTCATTGAGGAATACCTTATTGACCTGAATGCAACGCAAGCCGCCATCCGTGCGGGGTATTCACCGAAAACGGCAAAGGAAATCGGAAGCGAAAACTTGTCAAAACCTAACATTCGCGCGCGTATAGAACAGGCAATGGCCGAAAGGTCCAAAAGGACCGGAATCAACCAGGACAGGGTACTTCGTGAACTGGCCAGGATCGCCTTCGTCAATGCTGCTGATGTTATCAATTTTGACAGTGCAACGATCGCGAATGGCGCGTCAGAAGACGATACCGCAGCGATCGCTTCCGTAAAGGTGAAGGTTATTCCTACGCCAGACGGTGATGGCGTAGAACGCGAAATCCGCCTGGCTGATAAGCTGAAAGCCTTGGAACTGTGCGGAAAGCACCTTGGAATGTTCAACGACAAGGTTGACGCGAACGTCCCCGTCACGGTGGTGATCAATTATGATTACGGCGACAACGAAAATTGAGATCAGGGCGAATGCGCAGTTCAACAAGGTATTCAAGCCGGTCAATGAGTGTAAAAAGCGTTACAGGATCCTGAAAGGATCTGCCGGTTCCGGAAAGTCGGTCAATATCGCCCAGGACTACATCATAAAGCTGTCAGATCCGAAGTACAAAGGCGCGAATCTGCTGGTTGTCAGGAAGGTTGAGGAAACAAACCGTGACAGTACATTCGCAGAACTTCAAGCTGCAGTATATCGGTTATATGGCGAATATGCAGACCGGTTCTGGAAAATCAATATGAACCCGCTTTCCCTGGAAAGCAAAGTCACAGGAAACCGGATCATATTCAGGGGTATGAAGGACCAAAGCCAGCGCGAAAAGGTTAAGTCAATAACCTTTAAGAGGGGGAAGCTGACATGGATCTGGATTGAGGAAGCAACAGAACTTCAACCGGAAGACGTTGACATCCTGGATGACCGTCTTCGTGGTGATCTGACCGAAATCAACCCGAATTTATACTATCAGATCACAATGACATTCAACCCGGTAAGCGCTACGCACTGGATCAAAGGTCGTTACTTTGACAAAGAGGATCCGGACGTCTTCACCCATCATTCAACCTATAAGACGAACCGGTTCATTGACCAGGCATATTTCAGGCGTATGGAGCGCAGGAAGATTGAAGATCCGGAAGGGTACCGGGTATATGGCGAAGGTGAATGGGGCGAACTTGGCGGCCTGATCCTTACGAATATCGATATTCATGACTTCCCCACTGGTCCAGAACACTTCGACGCGAAATATCTTGGCCAGGACTTCGGCTTTAACCATGCGAACGCGATCCTGGATGTCGGATGGAAGGACGGCGAAATCTGGATCTGTTCTGAACTGTATGTGTTCGAAAAGGACACGGAAGAAATCATCCAGATGGCCATTGACCGGAATATCAGTAAACGGACCGAAATGTTCTGTGATAGTGCAGAACCTGACAGAATAAAGCGCTGGAAAAGGGCCGGGTTTAGAGCGGTACCGGTCAAAAAAGAACCTGGATCTGTTAAGGCGCAAATTGACTGGCTGAAAAGCCGGAAGATACACATTCATCCGTCATGTGTGAACACCATAAAAGAGATCCAGCAGTGGAAATGGAAGAAGGATCCACAGACCGGCCTTTATATCGATGAACCGGTCGAATTCATGGATGACGCAATGGCCGCGCTTCGTTATTCCATAGAACGGTTAAGACGCGGATCATCAATCGAAGTTTTGAAGTGAGGTGATAAAGGGTGCTATTAAATTGGCTAAAGAAGGATAAAGCAGCAGCTTCCCATGGAAGTACAGGTTCGCTTGCGTCCATGGTCAAAGATCCGGACGGGGTTCCGATGTCTGCGGCCGAAATAGTTGGCGAAGAAATAAAGGAATTCAAGAATTCCGAACAGTACAAGCTGATGGTTATGGCCGAACAGTATTTCAGGAACCGGTCCGACGTCCAGAACAAAACCAATGACGTCAGCAACCGATCGAACACGAAGATCGAACACCCGATCCTGAAAAAGCTGATCGAACAGAAGATCAATTATCTTCTGGCCAATCCCTTCACGGTAAGCACGAAGAATAAAAAGTATGCCGAAGCGCTGAACGAAGTCTTTGACGACACATTCAGGCGCAAGTGGAAGGGTTTTGGAAGGGCGGCCATAAAGTCAGGGATCGGATGGCTGCAGCCTTATTTCAACGAAGAAGGCAAGCTGTGCATGATGAAGATCCCCAGCACGGAATTGATCCCATTATGGAAGGACGCCGAACACACGGCCCTGGATGGCTTCATCCGCTTTTATGATGTGGTTGAATACATCGGCAAGAAGAAAACAACCAGGACAAAGGCCGAATGGTGGGACAGTACCGGCGTTAAATACTTTATATCCACAGATTATGGATTCACTGTGGATAACGACGCGGCCGAAGAAGGAAAAGCCAGTCACTTCATGCTGAATGGCAAGGCGTACAACTGGACAAAGCCGCCGATCATATGGGTGAAGTACAACGACGAAGAATTGCCGCTGTGTTACTTCATCAAAGAACTGATCGATGATATCAACTGGCAGACTTCCGTTACTTCTGATGTGCTGCGCGACGTGGCCAAATTCATTTATGTCCTTAAAAACTACGGTGGCCAGGACCTGGGCGAATTCATCAAGGACCTTCGTGAACACCTGGCGATCAAGGTTGACGCTGATGGCGGTGTGGATAAGCTGCAGGCAGATCTGAACATCGACGCTGTAATGAAGTTCCTGGATAAGCAGCGCAGGGATATATTCGACTATGGCTGCGGCGTTGATACGAAGGATCCTGATCTGGGGAATGCCTCTGGAACGGCCATCAATTTCAGGTATATGGATCTGGATGCCGACTGTAACGCGCTGGCCTTGGAAATGAAGGACGCTTTCCAACAGTTAAAGGTATTCATTGACACATACCTGCAGATCATCGGCAAGGGCGATTTTTCGAACGAAACCTTTGACATTATATTCAACACCGACATGCCGGTAAACGAAACTGATGTCATCAACAATGTGAAGGCTTCCCAGGGGATCATATCCAAAAGGACCGCGCTTGAAAATCATCCGTGGATCACTGATGTCGACGAAGAACTGGCCAGGATCGAAGAAGAAAAGAAACAGGCCATGGAGGAATTCGGAAGTGGGCTGTTTGATTCTGCCATGGAAACCGGCCAGAACATCAATGGCCAGGCAGGAGCGGAACCGGCGCCAGGACAGACAGGAAGCGCTGGTGATGAATAATGGCCGGGAAAGAATACTGGTTAAAAAGAGCGCTGCGGCGTGAAGCTGAATCATATCTTCGGGGCGCTGCCCTTTCCCTGAAACTGTTCAAGGAATATGAGAGGGCGGCCAGAGAGATCCGGAAGCAGATCAATGATTTTTATGCCAGGTACGCCAGCGAAAACGGCCTTTCCTATGAAGAAGCAGTCAAGGAACTGAACAGGAAAGAACGCCAGGAATGGAAGGGTACCATCGGCGACTATGTGAACCGGATCAACAACGAAACGGATCCCGAAGTCAAAGCTAGGCTAACTGCTGAACTGGACGCGCTTTCCTATTCCAGCCAGCAGTCGCGCCTGATGGCCATGGAAGCACAGATCCAAATGACGCTGAATGAACTGTATGCCCGCGGTGTTGCTGAAATGAAGGCAGAGTTCGGGGAAACCTTCAAGGAAGCATATTACAAGAAGGTTTATGACATCCAGCAGCGCGTCGGTTTTGCGCGTGAATTCGCAAAGGTGAACACCAGGATGGTCGAGGATGTCGTTTCATATCCTTGGAGTGGATCGAACTTTTCTGAAAGGCTGTGGAAGAATAACCAGGCCCTGATCTTCAATGTCCGTGAGATAATCACACAGGGATTCATCCGGGGAACCGGCATTTCGGAAATGTCAAAGCAGCTTTCCGAAAAGATGGGCCAGTCATTCAAGAATGCTGAACGCCTGGTGAGGACTGAAACGAATTACTTCCACAACGAAGCTGAAAAGCGCGCTTATAAGGCGGCAGGCGTCAAGGAATATGAATTCGTGGCCACGCTGGACAGCAGGACCAGCACCATATGCCAGGAACTTGATGGGAAGCACTTCAAGCTGGAAGACGCAAAGGTCGGCGAAAACTTCCCGCCTATGCACCCACACTGCAGGTCAACAACCATCGAATACGATCCGGAAGACGCCCTGGACTGGTACAATTCAGGTGAACCAATGCCGCATAATATGACATATGAGGAATGGAAAGAAAAATATGTCGGCAAGGATGATGTTGTGGACGATCCTGGCGATGATCAGGATCCAGGAAGCAGCACCGGCCCGAAGACGAAATCCGTTCCTGGTGGCAAGCAGCCGAAGCTGGTCGGAGCGAAGCCGGATCCGGTACCGGATGTTGAACCGGAACCTGAACCCGAACCTGCGCCGGTGTTTGAACCTGCAAAGACAAGAGAAGAAGCCCAGAAATGGGTTTATGAAAAAATGAATATACAGGCCGATTATTCGAAGTATAATATAGATGTGGCCAATGCAGTGAACCAGGAGATATCGAAAGCCACGGAATTATTCGGGGAACTTACGCACCTGAAATCTGTCGGGACCTTCCCGAAGGGTTATTCTACAAGCTGGAAAGGTGCATATGTTGAATCGAAAAAGTCATTGTGGCTGCGCAATGTGTCCCAGAAGGATTCACTTGAAAAGCTGGGCGCAATAGCAAAACAGCAGCACATGATCGGCTTCTGGTCCACACCTTCGGAAATGCACACTATAAGGCACGAAATCGGCCATGCAGTCGCAGCGACTATCAGGGCAAGGAATACACCTGAAAGCATTGCCGCGATGAAACAGATCGACGATCTACGAAGGAAGATCCAGGCTGATGTATTAAAGGCAAAGGCAGGAACGAACGGATATATCCCGTATTTATCAAAGTACGGGTTCACGAATACCAGTGAATTCATCGCTGAATGTATTGCTGAATACATGAACGGAAGCCCGCGCGAAACTGCCAGAACAGTGGTCAATATCCTTCGCGGTATAATATAAAGGGGTGGTTAAATTGCTTGACCTATCTGAATTCGATAAATACCTGATCCCGACAGAAGACGGGATGAAGATTGATCCTGACGCGCCAGAGGACGTCATAAAGAAGATCCAGGACCTGGACAAAGAATATTTTGACGTCTATGGCCAACACCTTATAACTTAATAAAATTCTGATGAAAAGGACGCTGTAAAAGGCGTCTTTTTTCATACAATTCGGGGCGCCGTGTCCCTGACCAACACGGTCCGCAAAGCGTGTGGAAGTCACGTTAAATACAGCGGGGAAAGGAGAAAACATGATACACGAATCAATCAGAAAACTACTGGGTGAGGACCTGGCCAAACAGGTCGAAGAAGCTGTCAAAGGCAAAGGCAAGGACGGAAAGGACATTGACATCGTCTGTGGGAATGACGGAAGTTATGTTCCGGCCGATAAGCACGAAGCCATCAAGGCCCAGCAAATCAGCGCTGAAAATGCGTTGAAAGCTGCAGCAGACGCATTGAAGGCAATCGGTGGTTCCGGGGATCCTGCAAAGATCGCCGATGATGTGAAGGCTGCGCAGACAAAGATCGCGGATCTTCAAAACACACACAAGGCTGAAATTGCAAAGATCCAGAAGACCACTGCATTAAAGCTGGCCCTGGGTGACAGCGTTTATGATCCTGATGACATCATCAGAGATCTGAAACTGGACACGGTTGAGGTTGACGAAGCTGGGAACCTGAAAACCAACATCGAAGACATGATCAAACCCATCCGTGAAAAGAAACCCTATCTGTTTAAGCAGCAGCAGAGCCAGGCGCCCGATCTGAAAGGCGCTAAACCTGCAGAACCTGGCGCACAGCCAACACCAAACACACCGGCAGGACCGGTAATATTTTAATCTAACAGGAAAGGAAAGTGATTTTTAATGGCAAGAACAAAGGCGATTAGTCTTATTCAGTCCGGTGAACTCAAAGCCGATCTGAAAGAAATCTATGGTTACGTCGTGAAGAACGTGCAGAAGGCAGCCCTTTCTGCTGGCCTGAAATCCCAGGCCTACACTGGAAACCCTGCAACCGGTTCCGTTGAATTCAAGAGGTTCGCGAACAGCGCTTCAAAAGATTACGGTACCGCAAGAGCAGCAGGCGCAGGCGATAAGCTGAAAGCACCGCCTATCACAGTAAACCTTAACGTCCACAAGGAAATCGTGGAGGAAGTGGCAAAGTTCGATCTTGACACTTTCGGCGTTGGAAACATCCTTGCAAGACGTGCTGACAACCATGTTGACACCATGGCTGCAGAACTTGACGTGGCTTTCTTCAATGCTGCATTTGCTGCAGGTACCGCTTTCACAACCAGCGAAACCGACTTGGAGGAAATCCTGGAAGCATACATCCAGACACTTGAAACCGTGAAAAATGACTATGTTCGCGGTGTAAACAGAAGCCAGATGGTTATGGTATGCAGCCCGAAATTCTATGGCAAGATCAGAAACCTTCTGGACAGCAAGCCGAACGGCAGCGATACAGCTTCCGAGAACTTCGGAATGTTCCATGGTGTTCGCATTTATTCTTCTGTGAACATTCCTACAGGCCAGAATGCAGTTCTTATGATCGATGAAGCTATTGCACAGCCCGTCGTATCCTATCCATACACCGAACCTGAAAAGATCCCGCTTTCAAACGACTTCGCTGTATCCCTGTTCTATGACTACGGGACCACAGTGTTGACGCCTGACCTGGTGTTCACATACGCCGAAGCGGGGGTGTAATGGATGAAGTTCAGAAGGAAGCATGATAATGTCATCCTGGAACCCAGATCCGAAATTGTTGTTGAACAGCTTCGCAAGAATCCGGAGTATGAGGAAGTAAAAGAGGACCAGGAGAAGGCAGACACCAGCAAGACCGGCAAGGCAAAAGGTGATAAGAGCAAATAATCCGGAAGGTGGTGGCTGGTTATGCTTGAAAAAATGAAGCTGTTGCTGGGTATAACCGGCAATGAGAAGGACGGCCTTCTGCAGTTCGTCCTGGACACCGTCACGGATATGGTGAAGAACTATTGCCACATGTCCATCGACGAAGCCATCCCGGCCCAGCTTGAAAATGTTGTGGTCCGGATGGCCGTCGATATGTGGCGGGCGGAAGGTTACGGCAATGAAACAAACGGTAACGCGGAAGTAACGTCAGTGAAACGCGGTGATGTTACAACATCATTCAGGCCGGTCGGTGGTGATTTTAACGCAAATACAGGGGCCGGTGGTGCGGACTTCATAAAGGCATATACAAAGCAGTTAAACGCATTCAGGAAAGTGGGGTGGTGATATGTTCGGAAACCCTGCTGCTGAACGCGCTGCCCTTGAAATGACCTATGAAGACACCTGCACCATTTACCGCATGGAAGAAGTCACTGGAAGCAATAAGATCACAAAGGCGGAAAGGGTACCGGTGGCCGAAAACGTCATCTGTTCCCTTTCCTCCATGCAGATCAGGCCATCAGAGCAGACAGCAGCACAGAATGACATTGAATACACGGTGAAGCTGTTCCTGGGACCGGAAATAAATATCCGCCCAGGTGATCAGATCGACGTGAAACGGTTCGGACGTGTAAACCCAGCAAGCGAAACCGTTTTGAAGTATGAAAGCACCGGCCAGCCTATGATCTACGCCACACACCAGGAAGTCATGGTGAAGGGTCGTGATATCGCGTGAGTGCTGATTTTAGAGATCTGATAAAATGGCGCGATAACATGGCCAATACCGCCGCGGAAATGGACCAGATCATGGATGAACTTGTGGTCGGTGAAGGCGTTTATGCGGTAAAACAAGCGAAGCTGATCTGCAAGAATGATGTTCCGGATATCGTCGGCAGCGGCGACTACAGAAACAACTGGCACAGCAGCGACAAAGCGATCCGGAATGGCCGCAGCTTTAAGGTTGACGTGTTCAATAATTTAAGCTATGCGAAACACCTTGAATATGGCTTCCGTTCACACTTCGTTCCCGGCCACTGGGAAGGAAACACCTTCGTATATCAGCGGGACGATCCGGAAGGCGGAATGTATGTCGGGCCATATAAAGGTTTTGTTCGCGGCCGCTTCGTGCTTCGCAGAGCAATAAAGCGAACGGAGATCACACAGGAAGCCAGGTTGAAGCGCAAGCTGAACCGGATCCTGCAAGAAAGGTTAAACAGGGGGTTGTAATATGACGGTAAACAAGTTCATTGAAGCAATCGCCGCCAAATTAACCGCCCTGTGGCCTGATAAAAAGGTTTACGTTGATGAAATACCGCAGGGCGCCGACGGAAACTTTTCAATTCAGGTTATTGAAACATCGCAGTCAAAGCACCTGGGAAACCGGCACAAGCGGACATATCAGTTCGATGTTGCCTATATAAAGAAAAAGCATGACGCCATGAATTATCACGCCTGGGCGGAAACCATGTACATGGAATTCGAGACCATCAAGATTGATGACATGACCTTTCATATGACCAATCTTCACACCGATACCGTGGACGGGATCTTCCATTTCCTGATGGACGTGACATTCATGGCGCTGTTTATTCCTGAATCCAATGACGAACCAATGGAAGATCTGCAGGTGTTCGCTGACCTGAATATCCGAAGTTATAAGAACGTCCATATCGTCGGGGTTTTATCACTGGGCGCTGGCGGAAGGGAATACCTGTACCAGTTCCCTGAATGTGGACCAAATCAGTCTGGGGGTGTATAAGGTGGCAAAAGAGAATAAGGCGGCAAAGGAAGTGCCGAAGTTCACAAAAGAACAGATTTTAAGCAGCAAGACGCTTTCCATCAACAAGGATGTCGCCGCCGCGGTCCTTGAAGATGGCAAAGCATATTCTATTCAGGAAGCCGAAACGCTTGTTTCCGGCTATCTCAAAAGAAAGGTGTGATCTAAATGCCTATTGGTGGCGGAATATTCACTATTCAGAATAAGGTCCTTCCCGGCGCATACATCAATTTCGTTGCACTGGGAACCAGGATCATCACAGGATCCCGCGGCGTTGCAGCGCTTCCCGTTGCATTGAACTGGGGTCCTGACAGCAAGATCATAACCATTGACGCCGGTGACTTTAACAAACAGTCAATGGCTTTATTCGGGTATGATCCGACAGCGCCTGAACTGCTTCTGATAAGGGAAGCCTTCAAACGCGCAAAGACATTGAAGCTGTACCGTATCAATGGAGCCGGGGGCGGCGCTGCAAAGGCAACAAAGACCATCGGCGGAATACCAGTGACCGCCAAATATAACGGAACCAGGGGTAATGATATCAAGATCCTGATCCAGACCAATGTGGACGATGACACGAAGAAGGATGTCATCACTTTCCTGGGAACCGTGGAAGTGGACAGACAGACCGTGGCCAATGCAAGCGAACTGGTGGCCAATGATTACGTTACATTCGGATCTGGTACGCTTACCAATGCCGCAGCCACTGCGCTGGCCGGTGGCGCCAACGGTACCGAAGACGGATCGGCACATGCTGACTTCCTATCGAAGATCGAAGTCGAAGAATTCAACACGATAGGATATCCCGGCACCGACGCAACCACAAAGGGCCTTTATGAAGCATTCGTGAAGCGCCTGCGTGACAGCGAAGGAAAGAAGATCGTCGGTGTGCTTTACAACAAGTCTTCCGACTATGAAGGCATAATCAACGTCAAGAACGGCGTTATCCTGGAAGACGGAACCGTTGTCACAGGTGACAAGGCCGTGGCCTGGGTTGCCGGTGCTACTGCAGCAGCGGAGATCAACCAGTCGCTGACCAACACCGCATATGATGGCGCTGTGGACGTTGACATCAGGTACACGAAATCCCAGTATGAAGCAGCCATCAAGGCCGGTGAATTCGTCTTCTATGGCGAAGCAGGAAAGGCCCGCGTCCTTGCGGACATCAATTCCCTGACTACATTCACCGAAGCGAAATCCCAGGACTTCACTTCAAACAGGGTGATCAGGGTCCTTGATGGATGGGCCAACGATGTGGCCGCCATATTCGGCAGGTCCTATCTTGGAACCGTAACAAACAGCGATACAGGCCGTCAGCTTTTCAAAGGCGATCTTGTGGCCCTTGCAAACCAGTACCAGGCAGCCGACGCGATATCAGACTTCGTACCGGATGACATCGAAGTGGTCCAGGGTATCGGCAAGCGCGATGTTCAGGTTGCTGCAGCATTGAAGCCGAACGATTCGATGGAAAAGCTGTATATGGTCGTATCCATACAGTAAACCGGAGGTGAAATGATCAATGAAGACAATGAATGCACCTGATACCATTAACGGCAAGGAAGGCAGGGCTTACGCGAAGATCAACGGGAACAATGAAGAATTGTTCTATGCAAAGACCATTGAAGCCACTGTGGAGAAGATAAAGGCCGACGTCAAAGCCATCGGAAAGCGCATGACCGGCCATAAAACAACCGGCCTGAACGGAACCGGTACCATGACCATTTATTATATTACTTCCATGTTCCGTCAGCTTATAGCTTCTTATAAGCGCACCGGCCAGGATGTTTACTTCGACATGGTCGTGGAAAATGATGATCCTGCTTCTGCAGCCGGTAAACAGTCAATATTGCTGATCGGTGTGAACCTGGATTCAAGCATATTGACCAAACTGGACGGCGACAGCGACGATCCGCTGGATGAAGACGTGGAATTCACCTTTGAAGACTTCGAAATCCTGACACCGTTCAGGAGCATATAACCGGGGGTGTAATGAGTGAGTAAACTTGAAGAATTCTTAATGCAAAATGAACTGAATACAGAAGAAACCATGGAGGTCAAGGTGTCTGATAGGTTCCCGTTGCCTTTTAAGATCAGGGCCATTTCAGAAGCCGAAAACAAGGCCATAAAGAAGTCATGCCAGACGATCACCTTTGACAAAAGGACACATCAGAAGGTTATTGACACGAATTATGACCTTTACCTGACCAGGCTTGTGATCGCCTGCTGCATTGAACCGAACTTCAAGAACGCGGATCTGCAGGCCAAATTCGGGGTTATGGGCGCCGAAGCGCTGGTCGATAAGCTGCTGCGCCCTGGTGAATATAATCAGCTTCTGGAAGCGGTCCAGAAGATCAATGGCTTCGATACAGACATCAACACCCTGGTGGAAGAAGCAAAAAACTAATAACGGGGGGCGATGGTGAAGCGGATGGCGAAAGCACGTTCGCACACTTCGCCCTCCATCGCTTTCATATGCTTCCCAGTACCTTCTGCAACCTGCCGCCAGCCGAAAAGGCGTTCGTTATTGCTTCCATAAGGCTGCAGCTTGACAAGGAGAAAAAGGAAGCGCAGAAAGTAAAGAGGAAAGGCAGGTGAGAAAATGGCTGTTTCCACATCGTTGACTATCCAGGACAGGATGACGAATACCCTTATGCGCCAGATCAGCACCATTGACAGAATGATCAACCGCATGGAACGCCTGGACAAAGTCAGTGAACAGATCGATCCAGGGGAAGGCTTCGACAATGCGCAGCAGGCCGTCGAAGAATTGATGAACCGATTAAGACGCCTGGAAGAACAGCAGAACCAGGTGGCCAGGGGTGCGCATAACATCAAGGGTGCATGGAGCGGCGTAAATAATATCATCACCAAAGTATTAACCGCGCTGGCGGCAAAGAAGACATTCGACTTCACTGTCGGCGCGGCACTTGATCTGGATAAACTTGAACGCGAATTCCAGGCAAGGCTTGACAGCGTGGACATCGGAACCGCGATGTATCAGAAGTTGCAGGATCAGGCCAAAGAATCGGCCTTCGCCTTTGATGAACTGGCAAAGAACACCCTTTCCTTTATGTCGGTAACAACGAAACCGCAGAACCTGGACCGACTGAATAAACTGGCTGAAAGGCTTGCTGTGTTCGATAAGACCGGCCAGGGACTTGAAGGCGCTGGATTCTCTTTGAAGGAAGCGCTGTCAGGCGATATCGTATCGCTGGCCGAACGCTTCAATATGTCGAAAGCGCAGATCAGGGCATTCGGTATCGATGAACTGGGAAAGAAGGGCGACATCGAAGGGTTTATCACGCAGTTCGAAAAGCTGCTTGACGCGCAGAACATGGGTGAAGAAGCCTACGAAAAAATGCTGCAGGCGCCAAAAACCCAGATGGAAATGTTCTTGTCTAACCTGAAAATGGGGTTCGCCCAGGCGTCCACAGAAGCAACAAAAGCACTTGCGCCATTGATCACCAGGCTGAATGAATGGTTCGCTTCTGATTCGGCAGAACAGTTTTTCGCTTCCTTCGCCAGCGGGTTGAGTACGGCCGTTGACTTCGCCATGCAGCTATTCGATGGGGTGTCCGATATTGCAAACTTCATTTCCACGAACTGGCCAATGATTGAACCTATCGTCTGGGGCTTGGCCACAGCGATCGGCGGCGTCGTCCTGGCACTTGGAATATATAAGACGGTTACTGCAGCAATAGCAATCGTCCAGGGAATAATGGGCGCGGCTCAAATGCTGGCCACTGGCGCAACGATAGCACAGACGGCCGCACAGTGGGGCCTTAACTCTGCCCTGCTTGCTTGTCCTGTGACCTGGATCGTGCTGGCCATTATCGCGCTAATAGCCGTGATCGTGGGCTTGATCATATGGATAAAGAACCTATGGGAAAAGAATGATCAGTTCGCTGCTGGCCTATTGAGGGCATGGAACAGCATTCTGAACTTCTTTGACCAGGTGCCGATCTTCTTCATGAAAGTCGGGATCGGGGTTGTGAACGCATTTTTCAGCATGAAAACCAAAGCGCTGGAAATCGTGGACGCACTTGTGAACGGCGTAATTGAAGGCATTAACTGGATGATCGGCGTTCTGAATAAGATCCCTGGCGTTTCTATCAGCGCCATTGAAACGGTTGACTTCGCTTCGAAGGCAAAGCTTCAGGAAGAAGCAGTCAGACAGGCCGGTGACAAAGTCATCGCCGAAATGGAAGCGAACGCAGCCGCCAAAGCTGCAGCCAGGGAAGCAAATGTCCAGCAAATGCTTCGCGAAAGGGCCGAAAAACGCGCTGCAGACGCCGCAGAACAGGAAGCTAAAAAGGCCGCGAATTCTGCCGGGAAAGACTATGAACAGAAGCTGGCTTCCTTCCAGGGCAAAGACACCAATATTAATGAAATCGGGAAGGTCGGAGAAGTCGGCAAGATCAATGATGAAGTCGATATTTCCGAAGAAGACATCAAGCTGCTTCGTGATATAGCTGAACAGAAATTCGTCCAGAACTTCGTGACGCTGACGCCGCAGGTAACGCTGACAGATATCAAGATCAGCGAAAAGGTGGATCTGGATGAAGTGACTGCAGCCATCGAAAGGAAGCTGGAAGACGAATTCGTCACAGCAGCGGAAGGGGTGTATAGCTGATGTATCATATGTTTCTGATCATGAATAATAAGGACTATGAAATCCCGGTCCTTCCTGAATCCCTTACCGTGAAATCGCCAGGTAAAAACGAAACGGCAACCATTGTCAAGCTGGGCGATGTGAATATACTTCGGAAAAAGGGCCTTCGCGAAATAACCTGGGAATCGCACTTCCCGGCCAATGACGCGCCCTATGTTACCGGAAGAAATGTCCTGGCGCCGATAGAATACGTCAGGGCCATACAAGAAGCCAGGGACGCAGAAAAGCCGATCCGCTTCCTGATCATAGGAACGGACCTGGATATCAATATACTGATGGGAATTGAGGACTTCACCTATGAAGAATATGGCGGCGAAGTCGGGGACATTTACTATGTTTTGAAACTGCGGGAATGGAAAGAGTATTCGGCCAAAAGGATCAGCCTTCCGGCACCGGCGGTCAAGGTGGCGGTCGTTGCACCTGTGGCCAGGTCCGGAAGTCCTCCGAAACCGCAGACAAAAACACACACGGTCGTGGCCGGTGATTCACTGTGGGCCATCGCTAAAAAGTATTACAACGATGGTTCACAGTACCCGAAGATCTACGAAGCCAACAAGGACACGATCGACAAAAGAAACAAGGGTACGGGGAACCCGAAATATACTATATATCCGGGGCAGGTGTTTAATATACCATGATGGATCTTCAAATCATGTATCAGAATAACGTCGATGGTTCTGCCTTTGATGTTTCGGAAATTGCAATGTCGCCGAAATGGACGACAAAGCGCACCGGGTCCCCCGCTTCCTTCGAATTCGAAGTGTTGAAGGATCAAGCTGTGATCTGGAAACACGGCGGCATTATTGCCGTAAAGAACGGAAATACCGGCGTATTTTACGGATATGTATTCAAGATAATCGAAACCGCAAATGGGGTCGTGAGAATAACAGCATATGATCAAACGCGGTACCTGAAAAACAAGGACACTTATGTTTTCACAGGAAAGCGCGCGGATCAAATAACCGCGTTGATCGCTGCAGACTTCGGCCTGAAAATCGGCACCCTTGAAAATACCGGATATGTGATCCCGTCCCTGGTGGAAGATAACAAGACACTGTTTGATATCATCCTGAAAGCCTTGGATCTGACACTGATCAATACAGGTCAAATGTTCTTCCTCTGGGACGATTACGGATCATTAAGAATTTCATCCTGCGCCGGTTCAAAATTGGATCTGCTGGTCGGCGATGAAAGTCTGGCCACAGATTACACATATACATCCGAAATTGATTCGGATACCTACAACAGAATAAAGCTGGTCCGCGATAATAAAGAAACCGGAAAGCGTGACGTGTATTTGTTCCAGGACAGTAACAATATAAAGTTCTGGGGAACGCTGCAGTATTTCGAAAAGGTCGATGAAAAAATGAATGCAGCGCAGATCACTGAAAGAGGAAACAGCCTTCTTACTTTGAAGAACAGGCCGCAAAGGACCTTTGAAGTGAAAGCACTATCGGATCTGTCCGTCAGGGCCGGTCGCGTTCTTTTTATCAGCTTCGCGGATATCGGCGTCAAACAGTTTTTCCTGATCGATGAAGCAAGTCACGATCTGGGAAAGGAAACAATGTCGTTAAAATTGAGGGTGATATAATGGGAATGCTTGAAACAATGAAGAAGATCGCACAACAGACAAGCGAAGCTGCCACACCGGCGGCTTTTATGTTCGGTACCGTGACAAAGATCGGGCCGGTTCAGATCCTGGTGGATAATCGCTTCTACATTGACGAAAGCGTTCTTGTTATCCCCAGGGAATTAAGGAAAGACGAAGTATACAGGACGCACACCCACAAGATACCTGGCCACACACACAGCGTTCCGGCCCATAATACCGGATCGGCCGGCGAAGATCCGCACAGTCATAGCGTACCGGCACAGACCACATCAGAAAAGGAACTGGAAACCGTTGAGGAAGTATATTCAGGGCTGCAGGTGGGTGATAAAGTCGTACTGCTTCGCAATTATGGCGGCCAGGAATACCTGGTCATAGGAAGGGTGTGATCACATGATACCAACAGCCGAAAAGGTTGTAATCGGCGAAGATTACGAAATCGTCGATGACAGCGAACAGCCTTCCAGGACTTACAGAATTGATTTTAAGACAGGGCGCGTCATAGGTTTTGTCGATGGATTGGAAGCAATGCGGCAGGCCATATTCAAGATCCTGCAGACAGAAAGGTTCGACTATCTGATCTATTCCTGGAACTATGGCGCGGAACTGAATGACATCGTCGGGATAGGATCCCAGGTGTTCGAAAGTGAAGTAAAGCGTCGTATCAAAGAAGCCTTAACATGGGATCGAAGGATCACCAATGTTACAGGCTTTAATTTTACCCGCAAAGACAAAAGGACCATGGTGGTCGAATTCACGGCAGAAACTATATTCGGCGATGTCCAGTCGGAAGTAGAGGTGATAACCAGTGTTTGAAGATATGACCTTTGAAAGAATCCTTAACAGGTGCCTTTCCCGTGTTCCTGCTTCGGTGGATAAACGTGAAGGTTCGATCATATACGACGCGATCGCACCGGCAGCGGCCGAACTGGCCGAAATGTATATTAACCTGGGGACGATCCTGGACAGGGCCTTCCCTGATACCGCGACGGGCCGGGACCTGACATTGAAGGCAATGGAACGCGGCATAAAAAGGCAACCGGCAACCTATGCACAGCGAAAAGGCGAATTCAAGGATCCTGATGGGAACCCAATGGACATTCCTATCGGCAGCCGCTTTTCAGGTGGTGACGTGAACTACACGGCCACGGCCAGAATCGAACCTGGTGTCTACAACATGGCTGCAGAAACCGCCGGGACCATAGGGAATATGTATTCCGGGAATCTTCTTCCGATTGACTTCATCGAAGGACTTGGATCCGCGATCCTGTCTGACGTTCTCATTCCTGGTGAGGAAGAAGAAAGCGACGACGATCTTCGGGCAAGATATTTCGAAAGCCTAAATATTCAGGCGTTCGGTGGGAACGTCCAGGACTACAAGGAAAAAACCAAAGGGATCAACGGTGTCGGCGGCGTCAAGGTTTACCCGGTATGGAATGGCGGCGGAACTGTCCGGCTGGCCATCGTAACCAGTGACTGGGGCGTTCCTTCCCCAACGCTGATCGAAACCGTTCAGGAAACCATCGATCCCATTGGAAACCAGGGTGTCGGCCTTGGAATTGCACCGATCGGCCATGTTGTAACGGTCGAAGGTGTAACTGCTGCGACGATAGACATTTCCAGCCAGATCACCCTTCAACCCGGTTATACCTGGGATTCAGTAAAGTCTGGAATAATCGCTGCTATATCGGAATACTTCACGGACCTGATCAAAGCCTGGGAAGACACTGACAATATAGTGGTGAGAATCAGCCAGATCGAAACGCGAACCCTTGACATTCCTGGTGTGCTTGACATCACCGGAACAAAGATCAATGGGAACGCTTCAAACCTTGTCCTGGGACCGGATGAAATACCAGTGCTGGGGGATGTAACAAATGAAACCGCTGGTTGATTACTGGCCACGTTATCTGCAGGAACTTCTGGAATTTAACCTGATCGCGCAAGCGGAACAGCCTGAATTCGATGTCGCAGCCGAAAAGGCGATCCGCGCGGCCGATGAATTATTCCTTGAAACTTTATCCCTGGACGGGGTGAAGCGCTGGGAAAAGATCATCGGTATAATTCCGAAGCCTGATGAAACGCTGGCATTCAGAAGAAAAAGGATCCTGAACATATACGGCGCGCAGCTTCCCTTCACGAAGCGATGGCTGGCCACGAAACTGGACACCATCATCGGTCCGGGGCTGTGGGAACTGATCATCGATGAACAGACATTCAAGTTCTATGTTCAGTCGGCCGAATCAAATCAGAACTTCGCAAATGAACTTCAAGAAACCATCGAAATGGTGAAACCGGCGAACATGGAATTTTTCTATGTTGTATGGATCTTTTATAAACTGCAGGTATCACCGAACTTCCGGTCATACCTGTATTCATTCCTGGAAAGCGGTCCGGAAGTCTGCGGAACACAGTATTCAGAAGCAACGATTGGCCGCTTGATAAAGCAGGACGTCGCAGCGTCTGGGATATTTAACGCTTATGTGACCGCGTTTCCGGAATGTGGCCCGGAAGTCTGCGGGACCATCAATACAGCTTAAAGAAAGGAGGAATCCAGATGGCGTTCTTCACATCGACGTTTTTGGCGGCCAGAAGAAAGGAATGGCTTGACAAAATCGCAAAAGCGCAGTACAGAATCGGATCCACATGGTATGACGGGGTGATCACGTCCCGTGAAGTGGTCGGGAATAGCATTGTGATCATGGTGTCTGTGACAGATCCCGTGTCCACAGCGTCCACTATCGTCGAAAGCAGACTGATTGACGTGGGCGGGAATGTGGCAGGCAGCAGGACGGAAAATATCCTGAAAAATGTCAACCAGGGTGTTCTTCTCAAATATGAATTCCCGATCAACGAAGTTTAAGGAGGTGCAGCAGTAAATGGCAAATGAAAAATCCTACATTCCAACGCAGTGGAAAGACCAGGTGAAGGATGGCAGCACAATTATTCAGCCGGGAACACCCATGAACGCGCAGAATTTCAACAACATGGAACACGGTATCCTGGCAAATGACGCCCTGGCCGCAGTTCTTGCACAGGTCCAGCGCCAGGCGATGTTATCCGGGGCCGAATTCGAAGTCGAATCCGGATCCGCCACTATTTCACCGGCAAACACTGACAACACCATTTCCATCGTGAAGTTAAGGAACAGGACCACTTACAACGTCACCGTTGAAGTGAATTCTGTGTCCGGCGGAACTGTTGGTGACATAATCATCAGCGGCAAGCAGGCCAACGGCTTCAAGGTGAAATATACCGGAACCGCAACGTCCGTCACCATCAGATATCACGTTCAAGGGGGCATGGTGTAAATGGCAAACATAATCATCAAATCTGACGAAAGGAAGGCCCAGGAAGCGAAGATTCTTCGCGACTTCGGCTATGATCCCAGGTCAGCTTCCAAAGAGATCAGGGAATATGCCGACGCCACGGCACAAAGAAGCCGTGAAGCAATCAAAGAAATGGAGGGTAAGAGGAAATGAATATAATCCATAAAAATGAAGGCCAGAAAATCGCCTTTAATGTTGAAGGCACAAGGATATTCTTCCGTGATGAATTGATGTTGGACCTTTCGAAATATGAAAGGGACTACGATGTGGAAATTGACATCTGCCAGGACGATGATCAGATCCTGATCGCTGGCCTGTCGAAGTATTACGTCGCAAATATCATCATTCCGGCCAGACAGTACCAGGACCCTGAAAAGACGGTTCCCGTTCCTTTCAGCATGGATAATGTGACGCTGGTTCTGTGGGCGCTTGTGGAGGTGGAATAATGGCAAATTATGATGATCTTAAAGTCGCGGTCGAAGCCTTGACTGGTGGAAATAACTCCGTCATATTCGACGTTGACGGGTACCCTTCCATCGTTGTCAGGTTCGATAAAAAGCAGATCGCGGACCTGATCACGGACGGAAGCGCCAGCACACACCCAGCGTTCATCGTGAACGGTGTTGAAGTTCCGGCGATCTACATCAGCAAATATCAGAACTTCGTTATGAACGGGAAAGCGTACAGTCTTCCTTTCAAGGATCCAGCGGTCAGCGTAAACTTTGATCAGGCGAAGCAATACTGCGAAGCAAAAGGCGCTGGCCATCATCTGATGACAAATGCCGAATGGGCAGCCATTGCCTTGTGGTGCCGTAAAAACAATTGTATGCCGCGCGGCAATAACAACTATGGCAAGGATCACAGCGCAGCATGGGAAAAAGGAATTGTAACATACAGGTACGACGATGGCGGCATCACACGCGATGGCCGTGTGGCCACAGGTTCCGGGCCTGTTTCCTGGTCCCACGATGGAACACCTGCAGGTATATGGGACCTGAATGGAAATGTTTATGAATGGGTTGGTGGATATAGAACCCTGGATGGTGAAATTCATATCATTCCAGACAACAACGCTGCAGCACAGGTCGATCAGGGCCTTAACAGTACATTGTGGAAGGCTATTCTGGAAAACGGATCCCTTGTCGATCCTGGCACTGTTGACACATTGAAATGGGACTATTTATCAAAGCCATCAGGAAGTTCCGGCTTCGCATTCAGACTTGTAAAGAATATTACAAATCGTCCTGACGATGATGGCCCATATGGTTCAAACAGCTTCGCTGCACTGGCTGCCATTGAAGGCCTAACGGTACCGGAAATATTAAAAGCATTGGCGATCATGCCTGCTGACAGTGGTGATCACGGCGGTGATTATTTCTATATGAGAAATCGCGGTGAGCGGCTTGGCTGTCGCGGCGGCGGCTGGTTCTTCACGTCGAGCGCTGGGGTGTTCTTTCTGGACGGCAGCCACGCGCGGTCGAACTCGTCCCGCAGCATCGGGTTCCGCTCCGCTTTTATTCCGGGAATCTGATATCTGGTAATCTGGAAATCTGATCTGGGCGGCGTCATGCCGCCCTGACATTTTGGAGGTTGACGCATTGGATAATCTGAAAATCTGGCAGAAGACATATGACATGATCAAGTATGGAAACCAGTGCATAATTCAGTTCCCAAAAGCTGAAAGGTATGCCCTGGGATCCGAAATAAAGCAATCAATGTATAAAATTCTGCGGCTCATAGTCGTGGCAAATAAAAGCAGAAATAAAAAGCCTATTCTTTATGAAATAGACGTCGAACTTGATGTCATTCGGACTTTCATTCGCCTGGCAGCCGATAAAGACATGAAGTATCTTCCCCTGCGAAAATATGAGAACTGGGGGAAAATGCTGAATGAGATCGGCAAAATGCTTGGTGGATGGATGAAAACAACCCAGTAAGGACACCGCGGGGTACATGTCGAATAAAAGCGGCTTGGCTATCGCGGCGGCAACTGGAACAACACGTCGAACGCTGGGGTGTTCTATCTGAACGGCAACAACGCGCGGTCGAACTCGAACCACAACATCGGGTTCCGCTCCGCTCTGACCTTAAATGCCAGAAATCTATTGCCTAACGGGCAAAGATCCGCGCGTAAGGTACAAAGGGACATGTATCCCTGCTCCCGGCGACACCGGGAAGCAAAAGAATGAATTGCCGTGAAGGCTGCTTGTAAAATTGATGAAGGCTGTCACGCACGGCGTTGGGGGTAAAGGATGAAGACATTACGCAACATTTATCCAGCGATCTATGACTTTGACAACTTATATCAAGCATACCTGGAAGCCAGAAAAGCCAAAAGATACCGCCAGGATGTTCTGCAGTTCACCATGAACCTGGAAGAAAACCTGATCCAGATCCAGAACGAACTGATTTACAAGACGTACAAAGTCGGACGATATCGCGAATTTTATGTGACTGAACCAAAGAAAAGGCTGATCATGGCCCTGCAGTTCAAAGACAGGATCGTTCAGTGGGCCATTTACAGGCACCTGAATCCTTTTTACGATAAACAGTTCATATATGACAGCTATGGCTGCAGGATCGGAAAAGGGACGCATAACGCGGCGAACCGTCTTGAATACTGGCTGCGGCAGGTCAACCGGCGCGACAAGAAATATTATTTCTTGAAGCTGGACATCAGCAAATATTTCTACCGGATAGATCATGAAGTCCTGATCAGGATCCTGGAAAAGCGGATCAATGATCCGGACCTTATGTGGCTGCTATCCACTATCATCAACAGTGAAGACACAGCGTTCGGGCTTCCGGCCGGTGTCAGTCCTGATGACTGCCCGAAAGAAGAAAGGCTGTTTGACAAGGGAATGCCGATCGGGAACCTGACCAGTCAACTGTTCGCTAATATCTATCTGAACGAATTGGACCAGTACGCAAAGAACGAACTGCGGCTGCACTATTACATCAGGTATATGGACGATGTGATCATCCTTCATGATGACAAGGCATTCCTTCATGAAGTAAAGGACCGGATCGAAATATTCCTGAACGAAAAGCTGCGCCTGGATCTTAATGCGAAGACATGTATCCGGCCAATAAAGGACGGCGTGGAATTCGTCGGCTTCCGGATATGGCCAACGCATAGGAAACTGAAAAAGACCACGGCAAAGAAGGTCAAAACCCGCCTGAAATACCTGATCAAAGCTGTGGCCGAAGGCAAAGAAGATCCAGGAATGTTACAGCGCAGCATTGCTTCGTATAAAGGCATACTGGAACATTTCAACAGTTACGGGTTCAGACAAAGCCTGAACCAAATGTTTAAGAATAGGGGTGATCAATGAAAAATGGACAGCGCAGCAATTTACACCTTGATCGGTGTGACGGGAACGGTGTGCGGAATTATCTTCGGGTACATTGGATATAAAAAAGGGCTTCAAAAGGAATCATCCGAAAATGGCCGTGAAGCCGGTGCGTTGAAGGCTGACATGGAGTACATAAAACGCAGGATTGATGACGTTCTGCTGGAACAGAAGGACACGAACAAATCCGTCAATGCCCTGGCCGAAAGGGTGTCCAAAGTCGAAGAATCCGCAAAACAGGCACACAAGAGAATTGACAGAATCGAAAGGGGGTTCGGTGGCAACGATGAGTAAGCGAAAAAGAAAAAAGTGGGCGTTTTCAAAGATCATATTCATAGGAATATCCGCAATGACCATTTCTGTGGTCATTTTTTCATGCCGGATGATCTACATTACCGGCGATCTTTCACCGCTTGCGTATCTTATTCCTTCCATCTTCGCTGAACTTGCCACTGCAACCGGGTTTTATTATCGCAAAGCGGAGAAGGAAAACACGAAGGGCGGGATCGTGTATGACGCAGCGATGGCTGAACAAGTAAATAACGGGACTTTCCCGGAATAGGAGGTAATCCATAAATGAACCTGAAAACTTTATTTCTGACAAATAACGATTGTTACAAATCGGGGAAAAGGCATACGGTAAAAGGGATCATGGTCCACAGCACCGGCGTGAATAACCCATGGCTGAAAAGATATGTCGGCCCGGATGATGGTCTGCTGGGTCCTAACCCGTATAATAACCACTGGAACACACCACAACCTGGCGGCCGAAGCGTCTGTGTTCACGCCTTCATCGGGAAGCTGCAGGACGGCAGCATAGCAACATATCAGACCTTGCCGTGGGACATGGTGGGATGGCATTCCGGAAGCGGGTCCCTGGGATCTGCTAAAAATGCCAATAATAACGGGTATATCGGTTTTGAGATCTGCGAAGACGATCTGACGGACGCTTCATACTTCAATAAGGTTTACACCGAAGCCGTGGAACTGTGTGCTTACTTGTGCAAGAAGTTCAACCTGGATCCGCTGGCCGACGGTGTCCTAATCTGCCACAGTGAGGGTCACAAGCGCGGGATCGCTTCAAATCACAGCGATGTCATGCACTGGTTCCCACGCCATGGGAAAAACATGGACATGTTCAGGGCTGCAGTAAAGGCTGAAATGGCAAAGACAGACACACCGGCACAGACTGGCCATCCGATCATCGGGAAACCCACTGCAACAGTGGGGCAGGCTAAAGAATGGGCCAAAAACAGCGGGGCCACTTCCCTATTCATAAGCCTGGCCGATATCTTCTGGAAGCTGGCACCGTCTGCAGGCGTGGATCCCGTCGTGGCATACTGCCAGTCAGCTAAAGAAACCGGATACGGTAAATTCGGCGGCGTCCTGAATGAAACCTTCAAGAACCCATGCGGATTGAAGACGAAATCCGGAGGATCGAACAGTGATCCGAATGCACACCAGCGCTTCACTTCCTGGGAAGAAGGGATCCAGGCCCAGATTGATCACCTGGCATTATATGCCGGTGCTGCAGGATATCCGAAAGCAGGAACACCAGATCCGCGTCATTTCCCGTATTTGAAAGGCACTGCACCGACAGTCGAACAGCTTGGCGGCAAATGGGCGCCTTCTACTTCATACGGGACCGACATCGTGGCCATGATGAACAAATTAAAGGCCACAAAGGAACCAGCACCCGCTCCGTCACCTGGCGTCATGTATTATGTCCAGACCGGCGCATATTCAAACAAGGCCAATGCAGACGCCCAGTATTACAAGGTTAAGGCTGCAGGGTTCGACGCGATCATCAAGCAGTCGGGCGGCCTTTACAGAGTCCAGGTCGGCGCTTTCAGTGTGAAGCAGAATGCTGAAAACCTGGCCGCTAAACTCAAAGCTGCCGGTTTTGATACCTACATCACCACAACGAGCGGAACACAAGTCGCACCAGGTCATGAACCAAAGCAGGCGGCTAAACCGGTCAAGGTTGGAAGCGAAGTGAAGATCAAGGCCAGCGCCACGAAATATGCAACCGGCCAGACAATTCCCGGATGGGTTAAGAATAAAACCCACATTGTTTCACAGATAAAAGGTCACAGGGTCCTTCTGGGCGCAAACGGCGGGATCTGTAGCTGGGTATATCTGAACGATGTGGAAGTCGTGAAATGAGGAGGAAGAAACATGGTTGAATTCTTTAATAGTGAAATAGGCCGCGCCTTGGTCACAACGGTCATATTACCGGTGATCACCATTGTGGGCGGAATGCTGGTTGTCTTCCTGAAAAAGAAGGCCAGTGAGATCACTAAACGCATTGAGAACGAAACAATTCAGAACTATGTCAACCAGGCGAATGAAGCCGTCCTGCAGGCTGTTGATTATATGTTCCAGACATATGTGGACAGTCTGAAAAAGAAAGGCGAATTCGGCCCGGAAGCACAGAAACACGCCTTTGAAGAAGCAAAGAAGATCGCGCTGTCATTACTAACCCAGGAAGCAAAGGATCTTCTGCAGCAGCTATATAATGACGTGAATCTATGGCTTGACACGAAGATCGAACAGGCAGTGAAGCAGAACAAACTTCTGCAGTAAAATAAGGCCCTACGGTATAACGCCGCGGGGCCTTTTTATTATTTATTGTGCCGGTACCCTTGAATGTCAATGGATATCTTAATCCGGAACGGCTGCGGATCATTGCACCTTGCTGGGATATGGTCCGCCTCCACCATTGAAGTGCAACTGTTGCACCTTGACGGGTCGTGGTTCGCCTCCACCAAAAGCGAGCCAGACGAAGATAAATCTTTCGTCTGGCTCGTGTTCGTTTAAGGTATCTTTTGCCCCACCGATTTT